>Ga0302278_10001512_pt1 | contig 28471 bp, 26 predicted proteins | sample III_Bog_N3_2_FD_194543 | JGI IMG/M metagenome (GOLD analysis project Ga0302278, IMG submission 194543) | Peat permafrost microbial communities from Stordalen Mire near Abisko, Sweden - III_Bog_N3_2 | ecosystem: Environmental > Terrestrial > Soil > Wetlands > Peat | place: Sweden: Abisko... | reverse complement strand
CTTCCAGCGGCAGTGCAGGTCTTCGCCGGTCCAGCGGTCGGCTACATGGAAATCTTCGTACATAGTGTTAGCGTATCGCTGTGGGGCGGGTTGGGCAAGGGCCACCTGCGGTGGGCAGACGTTCGCCGGAGGCTCGCACGGGCTGCTTGCTTCCCGCTCATCGTAAACACATGCTGTTTCGAGTTTTGACGCGTGTCTTGCTGGCCCAAGTTGGCCACTTCATTGACGTCGCGTTGAACTATGATCTGAATTACATGAACAGTTCCCTGGAACTGCCGATGTTAGTTGGCAGCGAAAGGTGCGTCGCATGGGTGGTTGGCTTGGCGTCGCCACTTTACACTGCCGAGAAACGATTCAGCCATCGACATTTCGCGCCACGATAACGGAGAGAAAGCTGCAACGCGTAAGCACAATTTGCGTAATCCTCTGGTGTCTGACATCCGCGGCCTATCTGGATGCACAACAGTATATTTTTCACGCGTATCAGCAGGCTGAGGGACTTAAGAACCTGGCGGTGAACGCACTGGCCCGGGACCGCGAAGGATATCTGTGGGTGGCGACGGAGAACGGTGTGTATCGGTTTCTCGGATCCCGATTTCAGCAATTTGGGCGGGAACAGGGCCTGGCGGAATTAGATATCCGAACCGTAGTTGCGGACCCGGCGGGCACCGTCTGGGTGACAACCGACCAGAACATGTATAGGTGGGATGGCGAACGCTTCATCCCTGCAATGCAGCAGTCGATTCACATGTCCGGCCCGCAATCGATTGCCATGCAGGACGCGAGCCACCTGGTGGCGGTGGAAGACGCTCACGATTTGCTGATCGTAGTGCAACACCGTCTCTTCAGGTTCGAGCACGACAACGATGGCCATGCGCTTAGCTACAGGCCCGTGTTTAACGATCACGATGTGGCAGCCAACCCCGCTTTGGGGAATGTATTCAGCGTAAGCGTAATTGGCGCATCTTCGAAATCGTCGCAAGTCTGGATCGGATGTGGCGGAAGGCTTTATTCGTGGTCCGATAGCGGCGCCGGAGGATCGAGCAAGCCTCGCGATGGCGCGGTGACTGCCTGGGGTAAAGACCGAGATCTTCCTGAGGACGACTGGCAAACCGTACTTCTGGCGCGGAACGGAGTGCTTTGGGCGGGAGGTCAGAAGCATGTGGTTGCGTTGCCGGCGGGGTCATCGCATTTTATCGATCGCAGCATTCCCGGTTCAGATGCCGAAAGCGTTTACGGTCATGCCCCGCTGATTGAAGACCGGGACGGCAGAATTCTGTCCCCCACCGAGGATGGGATCACACGGTGGAACGGTACCGGGTGGCAGAGTATCGGACGGACAAACGGCCTGATCCACAACAGTCACATCACGAGCATGGAGATAGATCCGGCGGGCGATCTGTGGCTGGGAAGCAAAGGGGACGGACTCTACAACTGGACGGGGTATGAAGGCTGGACGGGCTGGAGCAATGTGCAGGGGCTGCCGGGCGCGTCGGTCTGGTCGATAGTCCCTGGTCGTGCTGATCGAGTGTATGTGGGAACCGATAAGGGGCCGGCATGGATCGACCCGCGTACCGGCCTGTCCGGACCATTGAATTCGGGGTCGCGATGGACGTTTGGCCAGGTTGGCTCGATGGGATTTGATCGCGATGGTTCTTTGTGGGCAGCCACCTTTTCCGGCGCCATTCTTCGCATGGACCCAGACACGGGCCGCACGGTAGAGACGGCAAAACTGGCGGCAATTATCACTGTGGGCATTCAGGATTCGGCTGGCAGGCTGCTTCTCGGCACCGACCATGGGATTTTCGAGCGCGAACCGGGATCGCATGATGCTCCGCAGCGGATCTTGGAGGCTGACAAGCTGCTGGGAGGGTATTTCACACCGCAGGCAGCGACGGAGGCGCCTGACGGCGCGATCTGGTTCCTGATCGACAATCGTCTTTTGCGGGAGAAGAACGGGGAGTGGACAGCGCCTGCGATTGTGGGGCTGCCCAAGTTGGGTGGGTCGCTGGTGGCGTTCTCGTTTGCGCCAGACGGCACCCTATGGATCGCGGGCGATCAAGATGGGGTGTGGCGATTGACGGCGAAAGGCGGAAGTCTGCAGGCGTCGCAACTCCAATCTTCTCCCGAGTTACGGTCCTCTGAACCATTGGCGATTCTCGCGGACCGAAATGGCTGGGTCTGGGTGGGCACCGATGCCGGATTGTCAGTGTGGAATGGCCAGGGCTGGCGACACCTGACCGAGGAGACGGGCCTGATTTGGAACGATGTGAACCAAAACGCACTGCGCGCATTTCCCGATGGATCGCTGTGGATTGGAACCAGCGGCGGCGTGGCTCGGCTGCTTCATCCAGAGCGAGTTTTCGACCCGGTCCCGCTAGCCGTGTCGATCTCGGATATTCGCCATGGAAACGATAGCTTTGTGGCATCCCAGCAAGTGACTCTGCCATGGCCTGGCACTCCATTGCACTTCCTGGTGACGACGCCGACCACACGCAACCGCAGCGAGCTGAACCTGAAGATATGGATGGTGGGACTTCAGAAAAACTGGGTTGACGACGAGAATGGCGTCGCGACATTTACGAGCCTGCAGCCAGGGGACTACACGTTTATGGCGATGGCCTGCAATCCGGCGTTCCAGCAATGCTCGGGGGTCGTCAAAGTGAAGGTCACAATCCGGCCTCCGTGGTGGCGGACTAACTGGTTCTACGTCGCGTGTGCGTTGGGATTACTACTCCTTTTACTGACGGCTGACCAGTTTCGTGCGAGAAGCTTGCGCCAAACGAGACAGAATCTGGAGCGACTCGTCAGCGAACGCACCCAGGAACTGGAAGCCAGCCGCGAACAGTTGCGCATTCAAGCCACCTATGACGGGCAAACGGGAATGCTGAATCGAGCGGCAGTTTTGCGCATGCTTGTTGCGGAGATGGAGCGTGCTCGCCGCGAGAACAGAACACTTGTGCTGGCAATGGCAGACCTGGATCACTTCAAGCGCGTTAACGATGTGTATGGGCACCTGGCCGGCGATGAGGCGCTTCGGTGCTTCGCCGCTGCGGTGAATACCGCCCTCCGTCCGTATGACCATACAGGGCGGTTCGGCGGTGAGGAGTTCCTGTTTGTTCTGCCGGAGATTCCGCTGGGGAAGGTTGAGCAACGACTTAAATCCCTGCACGCCTCCGTTTCGAATCTTGAGGTTCGTACCGAGCAGACTTCGTTCACCGTCACATGCAGCATTGGTGCGACCATATACGACCCTTCGATGGGAGTAGAGAAGAAAGAGTCCTTGCTGGCAATTGCGGACCAGGCGCTTTACGCCGCGAAAGCTTCGGGGCGAAATCGGGTGGTTTACCGCGATCCGCGCGCGGTTTCGTGAGCTGGGGCGGGGCAGGGCGGGTTGGGCAAGGGGGCGCAGAGACGACTGCAAGGATTGTTGGAGCGGTGCGTCACATTGTCGGAGCTTTCCGCGTCCGACTCTTTCTTACTCGCTGACCGTGCGAACCCTGCGCAGGAGATACTTGCGCGCGGTCCACGCAAACCAGCCAAACACCGGGCCCCATGCGAGAAATTGCCAGGGAATGGTGCGGTGAGCGACTAGCTCTGCGATGCAACAAACCACGATTCCAACGAAGATTGCCCCAAATGCCAAAAGATAAATGGAGTAAAGGGCGATGTGAAATCGGCGCATCATATCGACCCAGTATACCGGCAACCAGATATGGCGATAGGGGCAGCCCCAATTTCGGGTAACATCGATGCGAGGAAGGCAAGATGCTCGAAACGCTCGCAGGAAGACTGAAGTGGGAGGCGACAAACGACGGCATTTGCGTGGGAATCCCCGCGCATCTCAGCGCGAAGGGCTGGCTGTTTCCGCCCTCGTTCGGCCTCGTCTGGCTATGGTTGATGGGAGAGGATGCTGTTCGATGGGCCGTCAATTCCGCGCATGTTAGCGCGCTCCGCTGGAGTTTCATGGCATCACTTCTTGCCATCCCCGTCTTGATTCTCTGCTGGTTTTTATGGATCATCCTGACATCCACACGGATCGTACTTAGCGCCGACATCATGGCAATCGAGTACCGGGTTTTAGGGGTCCGCTGGCTCTCGCTGCGATACCCGAATCCCTTGCTACATAATCCGCGCCTCAGTCGGAAGAACACCGTGTTTCCGGCCAGCCTGTCGGAATTGCAGATCGACCGGGATTACCGGACCAAGGCCCTCGCGGTCGGGGTAGTACAAGCCGAGGCCGAGGCTGTCATCGCAAAGATGATGGAAGTCTATCCGTTTCCGAAATACCTGCCGAACGAATCCGCTACCGAATTTGCGGCTGGCTAATCGCCAGCCCGACTTCCCTGTGATCAAACCAGGCGGTAACTATTCAACCTTCATGCGCAGCCGATGAACCCCACAGAGGGTTTGGCGGAAATGCAGATTACGGTGACGGTCTCGGATGAACTTGTGCGCGAAGCGGGGGCTCGGGGGCTCCCGGTGGTCGATTTTATTGAGACGCTGATTGACAAGGGGTTCACCTTGGTGAAGGAGCGGCCGGTGCTCAACGACGCAATGGCGCGGATTCGCGCGCTGAGGTCGCCGGCAATTGGTGAGACGATGGAGCGGAAGCGGTAGAGGGTCCCTGGATCCCGGCCAGGGGTTTGCTTTTGGGGGGCGGGGACTGCGACCAATGGGGCTTTACGCTGTGGTCTGCAGAACCACATATTGCTTTCGCAATTCGATCCCAGCTTCGGGCCACGTCGCAACATACCGTCGCAGGGCATCCGCACCCGCATCCCAATCGGTCCCGTTGACCCTGCAGTCGGCCAGATTGTTCCCATTTACATCGCGCATTGCGAATAGGCGCAGTGCGTAGAAGCCGTTGCCTTCGATCAATTCCCTGAAGGCCTCGAATGAGTGGGTGAGCAAACAGCATGGGCAGAAATCATGGCCTTCGCAGTATTCGCCCTGTGTTTCACTATCTCCAGACTTCTTTCGTTCGGGAATCGTTCGCGGGTCTCGGACAAAGTAAGTGTGTGTGGGTGGCCCCAATACTGCTCGGCGGGAATATGCCGGCTTTCCGTCCTTCTCCGGAAATTCCATCTTCAGAGTGGTACATGTCTCGGGCATCGGCGTGAGCGCCTCCAAGAGGGCCGTGAGATCGGTCTCTGCCCAATCGTGGAATCCTTTGAGGAACGAATCGTCTAAATTGTCTCCGGTGGAATGCTGGTACTCAAAAATGCCATCAGGCACCAAGGTTGGGTGGCTCACCTGTATGGTGGTCGTCGTAGAAACGCCGCCACGATCCAACGGCCGGAAGCTGGCGATTTGTGGAAGCAGGATGAATCCGCTTTCTTTGTGAACGAGCCAGGATTCTTCGCTCTTTAGGATGTGGTCTTTTTGGCGCAACACCGACGCTAAAAGATTGACTAAATTGAATCGCTCAACCCAGTTATTCTCTGCGTTATGGAAGGCAACTTTTCCCTCAAACCCCCATCCGGGGTTGGACGGGAGACGTTTAGGAGCTGCCTTTTTGCGGAGACCAAACACTTTCTCGACCTTATTCGGAAAGGATACAGGAACATGACGGCAGAAAATGCCGGGTTCCTGCGGGCTTTCGGGCGATGGTAGAGGCTGAACCGCTATAATAGGGTTGCATTGGCAGTGCCTATAAGCGTAAGGACCCGCCTGCAAGTCTCCCGAAGAAGGACAAGAAAAACCCCGTGGATACAAGAACCCGTCAGGCCTTGAAAAAGGACAGTTTTGTGCAGGCGACTGCAACCAGCGTGAGCTGGGTAGGTGATCACCGCTCCGGCGTGGTGCGCTGGGCGATTATTGGTGTGGTTGTGCTGGCCGTTGTGGTGGGCGGGCTGGTGTTCTGGAATATGAAGTCGACGGCGGCGGACAGCGCGCTGGGTGCGGCGATGGACACCTACGATGGGCCACTTGCGCAGCCTGGGGCACCGGCTGAGGCGGGCACGTATACCAACGCCAAGGACCGGTCGACGGCGGCGAACAAGCAATTTCAGGCGGTGGCGGATCAGTATGGCTACCTTCCCGAGGGCGCGAAAGCTCATTACTTTGTGGGGATCACGGACCAGGAACTGGGTCAGACGGCTGCGGCTGAGACGGAGTTGAAGAAGGCTGCGGACGGGTGGGACAAGAATTTGTCGAACCTGGCGAAGCTGGCACTGGCGGGAATCTACCACCAGACGAACCGGGACGCGCAGGCAATTGATATTTACAACGGGCTTGCGGCCAAGCCATCCACGACTGTGTCGGCGGGTGTAGCGAAGCTGGATTTGGCGGACCTTTACGTGGCCGAGGGCAAGCAGGACCAGGCACGCAAGATTTGGGCCGAGTTGAAGGACAGCGACAAGACGGGCGCGGCTGGGCAGATTGCTCAAGAGAAGCTGAACCCGCGGCAGTAGTCATGTTGGGTTAGAGAAGGACTCGCGGGGCGTATGCGCCCGCGAGTTTTTCTTTTGGATTTTGTTTTTGGAATGGGACGTGAATGCCCTGCGCCCCGAGCATTTTTGAATTCGCCTGCGTCTGGTGGTTTATGAGCGCCAGCCAGGCAGTATTCGCAGGTTGGATGGAGATTCCTTCGAGCGCTGTGGACGAGCTAGCCCGCACAGAAAGTGCCCGCGTGCGGGCGGAAGAAGAGGCGCTTGCGGCCCTGGTGAGCGAGTATGCCGGGACGCTCTACCGTGTGTCCTTTTCAGTGCTGCGGAATGCGGCCGATGCGGAGGACGCGGTGCAGGAGGCGTTTCTCCGAGTGCTGCGGCATCGGGACACGCTGGACGAGGTGCGCGATCGGCGGGTTTGGCTGATCCGCATTGTTTGGAATATTGTGCTGGATCGGAAGCGGCGCGCGAAGACCCGGCCGGAGACGGACGACGTGGCGGAGCTGGCACGGGTGCTGCCGGCGGAGGGTTTGAGCGCGGAGGATCGCGCGGCGGCGGCACAACACCATGCGCAGGTGCTGGCATGCGTTGAGACGCTTCCGGCGAAAGAGCGCGAGGTGCTGATGCTTTCAGCCTTCGAGGAACTGACCAGCGTTGAGATTGCGCAGGTGCTGGGGATTACGGAATCGAGCGTGCGGTCGAGATTGTTCAGGGCGCGGAATTTGATGGCGGGACTGTTGGGAAGAGAAAGAACAGGGAACAGGGACTAGGGACTGGTGGTTTGGGGTTGAGGAATTTTGGAATGAATTCGTTCAGGGACAATTCGGTGGGTGGTGAAGGCGGCTCCGGCGGGTTCGAGGAGAGCTTGCGCGAAATTGCGCGGCTGCCTGCGCCGGAGGGGCTGGAAGAGCGGGTGATGGCCGGGGTGCGTGCCGGGTCGGGGCGCAAGGCGCGGGTGTTGGATTTCCCTGCTCTGCGGCCGGGTGCCAGCTGGATGCGTGGCGCGGCGGCGGCGGCGATTGTGTTTGTGGTGGCCGGCGGCGGATGGGGTATTTATTCGCGCGTGCAGAAGCCGCAGACCGCCAAAGTGATTACGATGCCTGCGCGTATGGCCGCGCCGGGTGGATTCTCAAACGCGGGCGCGATGCGGACGCCGAATACGCTGAATGGGCCGGTGGCTCCTGTGCTGGTGGCGCCGAAGCCGGTGCAGACTCCTACGCCGGTGCCAACCACGAAAAAGGCAAACCGGCGGACGGGCCCCACGATCGTAAGCAAGACGGCGGTTCAGCCGGTTGCTGTGGCGAAGTAAGAACCCGGGCCTGAAGGCCGGCTCCAATCAGGTCGGTTTCAGGGGGTTGAAATCCCTGCTCCCTCCGACCCCTGCGACATCCGGGAAAACCTCTGGCACCGTATGAGATTAGATACGCTTTGAACCTGCGTGGACGGCGATTCCTACCAGGGCGAGTGCTACTGCGCCCCACAGAGCGGGGATCCATCCGGTGACGTGGAAGCCGGTGACGAGGCGCGACGCCAACAGGATCATGGCCGCGTTGATGACCAGCAGGAACAGGCCCAGCGTGAGGATGGTGATGGGGAAGGTAATGATCTTCAACGCCAGGCCCAGGGTCGCGTTGAGCAGGCCAATGACAAGCGCCGCGATGAGCGCAGGTTTGAGACCCATGACTACGAAGCCGTGCAGGAAATGGGAAATGACGATCAAGGTGATTGCGCTTACCACCCAGTGAATCAACATCTTTATCATGCTGTCGTTCTCCTTTTGTGCAGGGAGCAGGACTGCCGGTTCCCGGCAACTGGCACCCGTTGCAGCTTGTGAATTTTGATGCGGTGTTGCACCCCGGTAGTATGGCTTCAAACGATTCTGTTTGGTCGGCCTCAGTGAAAGCTGGTCAAAAGAGTACAACATTTTAACGCGGGCGGGGTCCTTATGGGGGAATCTCGCGCAACCATTCGCGCACGTTTCTACCTTCCTATGGCTATTTTTCGAATGATTCAATTGACGGGTTTCTGCGTGGCATTGCTGGCAGCGCCTGCTGTGGCCCAGCAGGGTGCGGGCGCGCCGCTTCCGGATATCCGCGCGCTGATGCTGGAGGTGCAGGCGCACCAGAAGGAACTCGAGAAAGTGCGGGAGAACTACACCTATTCATCGCTGCAGACCACGCAGGACATTGACGCAAATGGGCAGGTGAAGAAGACCGAGAGCGAAGAGGGCGAAGACTTTTTTGTGAACGGGCACGTGATTGAGCGGAAGGTGAAGAAGGATGGCCAGCCGCTGAATGACAGTGAGCAGCAGAAGGAAACCGAGCGGGTGACCAAGCAGGTGGAGAAGGCGGAGAAGACACCGCCGGATCAGCCGCTGGAGGGGCAGAGCATCAGCATCAGCCGGGTGCTGGAGATTATGGATGTGCGCAATCCGCGGCGTGAGGTGTACAGGGGGCGGGCGGCGATTGTTTTCGACTTTGTGGGGCGCAAAGACGCGAAGACGCATGGGCTGGCCGAGGATGCGTCAAAGAAGCTGCAGGGGACGATGTGGATTGACGAGGCCGACCGCCAGGTGGCGCACATGGAAGTAAGCTTTACCGACAATTTCCGCGTAGGCGGCGGGCTGGTGGCGAGCGTGGAGAAGGGCTCGAGCTTTCGGTTCGACCAGAACCTGGTGAATGGCGAAGTGTGGCTGCCGACGGGTGCGGAGGCGAATTTCCAGGCGAAGGTGCTGCTGCTGAAGAATGTGCGGCAGCATTTTACGGAGCGGGATTCGGATTACAAGCGGTTCCACGTGGACGCGTCGGGGACGAAGGACGCGAAGGTTGTTCCGGATACGAAGCCTTAGGGTGATCCCTCTTATCCAGGTTCTTGCGCTCCCACTCATCGCGCGGTAAGGCTGCGCGATGAATGGAGCACAGACTTTCATTCGTGAAGCTACGGGGATGTTATTGAGGGGGCGGCGGTGGTGGGGGCTGATCGCCTCCGGGACCGCCGGGGCCGCGCCGATGCTCCATCCGCTCCTGCTGCAGGGCGGCGAACTTGATTTTCTGGTCGTCATTCAGGAGCGCGGCGATTTTGGTATCGGTGTCTTTGCGGAGGGCTTGCATCTGCTCGCGGGAAGGCCTGTTCTCGCCGGAGCGGAGAGCTTCCACCTTGCTGTGCCGCTCCTTTAGCAGGGCTTTTATCTGGGTCTGCTGATCGGGCGTCAGGGAAAGATGATAAGTGAGTTGGCCGAGCTCGCGTTCGGCGTTGGGACCGCGACCGCGCATTTCGCCCTGAGGTGGACCGCCGGGTGCGGTGGAAGGCTGGTCGGCCTGGGCCCAAAGGGCACAGGAACCGGCGAGCAGGACGGCGGCAAGCACGGCGCGCCGCGCAAACGAATTTGTGGAAGAAATAGTGATCATGGTGCGATGCTCCTCCCCGTTTGGGGGAATCTCTTTGGGCTCCGTCCCAACGCCGCGGCGGGGGAACGAGCTCTCGATCCTGGTGAGCATCTTCGCCGGCGAAGCGCTCACTGAGGTAGACGGGGATTGGCCGGGTGGGATGACCGACGGGCGGAGTTCGGCCACCGGAGGGCGCGGTTCCTTTAGAGTGGATGGATGTTTGTGCGGAAGATTTCTGTGGAGCGGGTAGATAGTTCCGGGGCGAAGCTTGCTTGCCCTATCAAGTGGATCGACAACTTTGCCATGCGGAACTTTACCAACGATTCGGTATTCGACGACACGCTGCCGGTGGGGGATGGCCTGCTTGAGGCGGGACATCGTGTGCCGCTGGAACGGCTGCAGACCGGGATGGAAGATTGGTTTCGGCGCAAGGGGTATTTGAAGGCGGGCGAGCGGCTGGAGGTTGTGGAGTTGGCTGGGGGAGCGGGTGGAGCTTAGGCCCAGGAGACGACTTCTGCGCGGAGGAGCGGGTTGTGCCAGAGGTGGAATTCGGCTTCGCGACGGGCTTTGAGGCCGGCAACTTCTTTTGTGCCGACGTGGTCCCACATCAGCAATTGTTCGGCAGCGGCGTCGTAGCGGCCGATGTTCAGGTCGCGCAGGAGGGTGGAGGCGGCGAGCCGATTGGCGCCGAGGTTGTAGACGAAGTCGACGAGCGCATCGAACTGGCCCTGCGTGATGGCGACTTTGACGAGCTTCAGCACGGTTTGCTCGGCGGTGCGGATGTCCTGGGAGAGCAATTGACTTGCCTGGGCTTCGTCGATTCCATTTGGAAAGGACTCTGACGGCAGCACGCGATGGCCGTAGCCGATGGTTGGAATGTCTGCCGGATCAAAATAGATACGATTGCGAAAGCCTTCCGATTTTTTGAGCAAGCTGAGTCCTGCGGAGCCAAATGCCATAGTCTCACCATGAATGGCCAAAGTGTGGCCAAATCTGACGCTACTAGCATCGGGGAAATAATCTGCAAAATCTGTGCATTTGGGCTCGCTGCTTTAGCGGAGCGCGGCGGGCGACTTGCCGGTGAGCGTTTCAAAATCCAACAGAATTGCGGACAAGGCTTCATCAAAATTGCGGTCGTGGGTCTTTTGAAGCACCGCGATTCCGATGGATTCGGTCACAGCCCACAAAACAAAATGGGTCTGGCGGTCATAAACGATGAGTCGAAACATGGGCACGGGGTCAGAAGCGCCGTTCACCTTGTTAGTGTTCATCGAATGCGTTGAGCCAACGGGGGCGGTGAGCTGAATCTCGAGCACCAGGTCAGCCTGCGCCGGATCGTTGACCAGTTCGTATTGGCCGGCAGCCTTGAGGCCCGCGTAGAACTGGTTGTAGCCGCGGTTTGGATCGCCGCTGAAGGGCGAGGGAAACAGCCCGCTGTCTGCGCCGGCGTTCGAGACGAAGATCTTTTTTGCGGTTTGGATGGCCGGTGGGACAGGCGCCGCAGTCGTTGCAGGCTGTTGAGCGATTGCGAATGCTGCTGGGATGAGGGCGGCAATCAGGGCGACGCGGAAAGCAAAACCGATGTTGCTCACGAGAAAGCCTCTTCTGAGAGTGCAGATTGCACTCACAGAAAAGACGGCTCGAAGCTGCTTGCGGTTAGGTGCATCTTTGCATCTGCGGCGCGGCAGACGCTCGCGAGAGGCTCGCATTGGCTTGGTCAATCTCCGGTCCCCAAATGCGAGGGACCGGGGGCACGCTTCAGCAACGCGACGTCACCTCTTGGACGTGTGTTCATGCCGCTTATCCAAACATGTGAAGGAGGATGTAGAACAAGTAAAAAGGGAAACAGGCTAACCACAGGAACCAGGTGATTCTGGTGATCTTCGCAGAACGGTTTCTCATTATCCACGGCAACCCTGCAGCGATTATGAACACCGATGATGTGCACATCCACACAATGTCCGCCCTCCAACCGCCGAACCGATAGTTTCCGAAAAGACGGTCAGCGAGTCCGGGATCATTCCCGCCAATTCCAGAGAATGCGGGGACAAATGTCAATACGAAAAGCGCGAAGTCCATTGCCAGCAAACTGCGCAGGATAAAGCCAAAGATTCTCATTTGAGGACCTACTCCAGGCCAGTCGCGGTCCACTGTCCATCGCGACAACGTCCGAGCTTGGTGGGACCCAGTCTGTTGAATTGTGGCCCTTGCACTACTCCGTGTCGGGGCGTTTGTAGGGTTTTTGCAGCCATTGGCGGGCTTCATTCACGGCGCCCTGGGTGTTGTCGTTGGTTTGAACGGCGAGGCGATATTCGCCTACTGCACGGTCGCGCTGGCCGGTGATGTCAAAGATTTTGCCGAGAGCGATGTGGCTCCAGACCTCGGTCCAACGCGGCTCTCCGTCGCCACGCAGGGAGTCTCGGTAGGCGTTGACGCTGGCCTGGTAGTTTTTCTGGGTGTAGAGCAGCTCGCCGATGCGGTAGTTGGCGAGGGAGCTTTGGGGGTTGGAGTCGAGCGCCTTCTGATACTCGGCGAGGCCGCCGGGAAGATCGCCCTGAGCAACGAGATACTGGCCTTTGAGAATAGCGATGCGCACCTGCAGATCGGGCGTGGACTTGAGAACCCAGTCATTGGGATCGATGGCGATGCGGCGGGGGCGGCCGAAGGTGGTGAAGGCGTATTGCGAATCCGTTCCCACCACATCTACCTTCTCGTCTTCCGTTTTGCCGTCTGTCTCGATGCGCAGATCGACGGGCATGCGGAACAGGTCAAGATCCTGCTGGATTTGGCCAACGGTGCGGAAGCCCTTGTTGTTGCCGAGGCGGAAGACCTCGTATTTATCGGTGAACTGGGGCGCGCCGGTGCCGTCGATCCACTGAGAAAAGAAGGCGATCAACTGCTGTTGGCTCTGCTCTTCGGCGACTTTCTCAAAGTCGGAAGTACGCATGGGCGCGTCCGTGTACTGGCTGAGAGCGCCTTTGAGGATGGAGAGAAACGCCTTGTCGCCGACTTCCCAACGCAGCATGTGGAAGATCATGGCGCCCTTATCGAAGGTCATGGACTGAAACTCCGGCGAGAAGGGGGCCATGCGCGACACGCTGGACAGAGGGATGGTGTCGTAGGCCAGGGCTGAGGCGGAAACGTCTTGCAGCGCGGTGTGCATGGCAGAGCGGCCGCTTTCGTCTTCGAGATACATGAGCTCGCCGTAGCGGGACATACCGTTGAATATCCAGGCATCGTTCAGCGTCTTGGGGCTTACTTCGGATCCCCACCACTGGTGGGCGATGGTGTTGGCGAGCAGGCGGACACCGCTCTTGTCGGCAACGCGGGAACCGAGGACGGCGGCCAGCTCCGGTGCCCAGACGGCGGGGAGGGTATCGTCTGGCAATTCGACGACGTTGAGATGGCTGGACTCAGGAGAGCCGAAGCTGTCGGTGAAGAAGTCGTATTCCTTCGCAGCGGTCTGGGCTACCTGGTTGCCCGACGACTGATGGGAGAGGGTGAGATAGACCTTGACGTTGCCGGGGCCGGCGGTGGCGGGTTCAACATACCGGCCGGCAATGATGGTGCCAGGAAAGCCGGGCTTGGTCCATTTGAAGTCGTACTGGTCACCGGGCTTGCCGTTGGCCAGGGTCACGGACTTGGGCTTGCCGGTGCTGCCGCTGCCAAAGACGCGCATGCCCTGCGGAACGCGGAAGTGGATTTCCGCAGTGAAGCGGTCAGTGAGGTAGCCCGTTGAGGGAAACCAGCGGGCCGGGTAAAGCAGGTAGGTGATGGGCTCTTGAATGGCGGCGAGCTTGAGGCCTTCGATGGGTCCGTCTTCATTGCCGGTGATTGTGCCGTCGTAGACGAAGGTCCAATGGTAGGTTTGGGCGGTGACGAAGGGCGCGGACGGAGTGACGCGGACGGTGCCGTCTGCGCTGCGTTCGCCGGTGAGGACCTTGCCGGAATCGTCGGTGATGCTGGTGACCTTGAGGGCAGGGTGAAAGCCGAAGCTGACCATCTCAAGGGACTCGGGCGCGGTGAAGGCGACGGTGGTTTTGGCCGCCAGGTGGTGGGTGGCGGAGTCGATTTCAGCGTCGATGACGTAGCCGGTGATGTTGAGCGCGGGCCGCTCGGTGCGCTGGGCATGAAGGCGTGCGGCGAGGGGCGCGGCGGCGAGCGCGATCATGGCAAGGACCGGGACCAAGGTCGTGGTGACGGCAGGCGCGGAAAGAAGGCGCTGCAGCGAGAACAGTTGGAGGGTCTGGCGGGGTCCGCATTCAAGCCGCTGAATCTTCTTCGGTGTAGCCATGGGAGTCATCATCGCATCGCAGCCGATCTTATGGAAGTTGTGATGCCGGTTCGAGCCGGGTGAAATCAGGGGTTTATGGTTTGCGGAGTCAACGACTGGGAAGCGGCTCCGAGCTGGGAAAGAGTAATGGCCGCCACCCGTTCGATGGCGCCGGCTTGCTGCTCGTTGCCTTCAGAACGTGCATTGAGCACATTCCGAATGGTTTTGAGCTCATTCATCATGGACTGCCGAGCCGGCCCTTCCGGTAGCAGCGGTTCAAGGTGTTGGACGATGTTTCTGGCGGTAAAGTCATGCTGGATGAGTTCGGGGACGATTCGTTTGCCGGCGATGAGGTTGGCCATGGCCACGTGGGGCACTTTGACGACGCGCTTGGCGATGGCGTAGGTGAGCGGGGAAACGCGGTAGACGACGACGAAAGGATTGCCGATGAGGGCTGCCTCCACGGTTGCGGTGCCGCTGGCGACTACGGAGGCGCGGGCGTGATGGAGTGCGGCGGCCGCATCCTCCACCAGGTGAACGGACGAGCTGGGCGCGTGGATTTGGACGAGACGGCGGACTTCTTCGCGCTGCGGGGCGTTGAGGGTCGGAGCAAGCGGGATCAGGAATTCAAAGACCGGCGGATCGGATGGCGCCCAGGCAGAGAGCTGATGCGCGGCCTTCAGGATTTCCGGGAGATTGTCGCGAATCTCCTTGGGACGTGAGCCGGGGAGGAGGCCGATCCAGGTTCGCGCGGGGTCGAGGCCGTTTTGCTGGGCGAACTGCTCGCGGGTAATGGAGGGCAGGGGCAGCTCGGCCAGGGGATGTCCGACGAACTCGGCCTGGACGCCGCGCTCGCGGTAGAAGGGCTCTTCAAATGGGAAGATGACCAGCATCTTCGTAACGTATTTCTGGACCAGCTTGATGCGCTTCTTCTTCCAGGCCCATAGCTGGGGGCTGACGAAAAAGATGACCGGAATGTGGAGGCGGTGGAGTTCTTCGGCCAGCTCGAAGTGGATGTCGGGGAAGTCGATGAGGACGGCGACGTCTGGCTTGCGGGCGCGGATGGACTGGCGAAGCTTGTAGAACTCGCCGTAGATGCGGGGGAGATGGCGGATGACTTCGGTGATGCCCATGACGGCCATGTCCTCAGAGCGGACGACGCGATCGAGGCCGGCGGCCACCATGCGATCGCCACCCATGCCGAAGAACTGGGCGGTTTGGCCGGAGGTGGCTAGCTTGCGTTTCAGGGCTTCAATGAGGAGCGCGCCGTAGTGCTCGCCGCTGGCTTCGCCGGCCGAGATGAAGAGAGTGGGGGGCATGGTTCGCTGTAGGCATGATAAAGCAGCGGTCAGTGGTTAGTGATTAGTGGCTAGTGGACTGGGGCAGGGAATGGTATTTGGATGCCCTATTCTTTTCTGAGGAGAGAAGAGCCATGAAAACTCGCTGTTCGCTGTTGGCTGGCCTTGTGGTTGGCGCAGCTTGCCTTGGATCGTTGGGGCTGGGCGCCCAATCCGTTGACAAGTCGGATCCGAGCCTCGCGGCTCACGTCGATCGCATTGCCGCGCAGGTGCTTGAGCAGACCGGTGTGCCTTCCGCTTCGGTTGCGGTTGTCCAGCATGGCAAGCTTGTCTATACGCATGCTTACGGGCTGGCTCGCCTCGATCCCAAAACACCGGCCACGCCTGACATGCGCTACTCCATTGGCTCCATCTCCAAGCAGTTCACGGCGGCTGCCATTCTGCTGCTGCAGGAAGACGGCAAGCTCTCGCTGGACGATGCGGTGGGTAAATATATTCCAGGCCTCACGCAGGGGGACAAGGTCACCATTCGCCAGGTTCTGTCGCATACTTCCGGCTACCAGGACTTCTGGGCCGAGGACTACCTGATGACTCCCATGCGGCAGCCTGCCAGCGCACAGCAGATTCTGGATACATGGGCGAAGAAGCCGCTGGATTTTGAGCCGGGGACGAAATGGCAGTATTCCAACACCAACTTTGTGATTGCCGGGCGCATTGTGGAGACCATTACCGGCGCGCCGCTGATGGATCTGCTGACCACGCGGATCTTCCGGCCGCTGGGCATGCATTCGGTGTGGAACTCCGACGAAACCAAGCTGACCACCGCGGATGCAACGCCCTATATTCGCAACGCTCTCGGCCCCTTGCGCCTGGCTCCCAAAGAAGGTCGCGGATGGATGTTTGCAGCCGGAGAACTGGCCATGACGGCGCACGATCTTGCGCTATGGGATGAGAGCTTGATCGCCCGGACGATTCTGAAGCCCGAGAGCTACAAGCAGATGTTTACCGAGGTGAAACTCAAGGACGGGAAAGGCACCAAATATGGGCTCGGCGTTGAGGTAACGGAGCGGGTGGGCCGCCGGTCCATTGAACACAGTGGCGAAGTGAGCGGCTTTGTCTCAGACAACGAAGTGCTGGTGGACGATGGTGTTGCGGTGGCGGTGCTGACAAATCAGGATGCCGTGAACGCGGCTTCCATCATTGCCCAATTTGTGGCGCCCGTGATTCTTGACGCGCACCGGGACGCGCCGGAACAGCAGGCGATTGATATCTATCATGGGTTACTGCAGGGGAAGATCGATCGCAGTTTGCTGGCGCCGAATCTCAACGACTACTTTACGCCGGAGACGATCGGGGATTTTCAGCAGAGCCTGTCGCCGCTGGGTGAGCCGCTGATTTTTCACCAGGAGCGGGAAAGTTTGCGCGGGGGCATGACGTTTCGTGTTTTCGAGATTGTGTTTCCGGGGAAGCGGCTGCGGCTGACTACCTATACGTACCCGGATGGAAAGCTGGAGCAGTATTTGATTGAGCCGACGGAGTAGGCGTAGGAGCGGTAGCCGTCTCCACATCCAGGTATTTGAAACGAGACCATATGGATCAGCCCACTTCCCGCACGATGAAACTGTGCGATGAATGGCGCAGGGGCACAGTTGGTTGTGGCGGGAGAAAATTCAAACAGCAGAGGACGGATTTTCGTCTAAATTGGTAGCGAAAGGAAATTCATTACCGAGAGGTATTGCGATGCGGTTTTCCCCCTGCTCCCTCCGCACGTATGAGGCTTCTTTTCTCCCCTTGCTGATGATGCTGCTAATGGCTGGTGCGTGGTTCCAGCCGAAGATGGCGGCACAGGATGCGGACGCACAGATTGCTACGCCCGCCCCACCTCCGCCCCCGGCGGTGTTTGAGAACGCGATTCCGAGCGCCCAGCTTGCATTTCTGAACGCTTATGCGGGCCGGATGGAAAAGGATGTGCGCAAGGACAAGCAGTTCCGCAATGCGCTGAAGTTGGTGACTCCGCGCACCGAATATTTCTACGGCCACGACATGGGCATCTCGGAGACGATCGATGCCGTGCTTGATGCCGATCCATTACCGGTGAATATCCGCGATGGACGGTATGCGATGGTGGCGACGCGCGGCGGCGGGTTCCATGGCGGGCGGGGATTTGTGTGGATCGACATGCAGGCGGGGATCGGGATTGGGGGGATTTACTTCCATCCTACGAACGGCGAACCGACGCCCACGCTGGCCATTTATTCGCGGCAGTTGAAGGATAAGGCGCTGAGCATGAGCCAGCTTCCTATGGAGTTTGTGCAGGATTTTAGCCAGTGGGAGATGGCGGCTTCGATGCCGGCTGTTACGGTGCGTTATTTCATTCCGGAGAATGGGAAGAAGTATGTGCTGGTGCACGATGAGGATTTTTGCGACCATCCGGCCGATGCGCCTGCGCCGCCGCAGGACCAGTGTCAGCAACTGAATGCCGAAGCGGCGGACAAGGACATGGACGCGGCCTATTTTATGCAGCAGACCGGGAACCGGTCGGATGCGACTGCGTACATGCTGGGCGCGGACCAGGTGGCATGGATCGGGGTGCGAACACAGACTTGTGGAGGCGTGCTGGCTTGCCAGATCCGGCTGACGCGGCGGCGGACGCGGGTGCTGTTGGGCGGGAACCGGAATTAGAGCGCGCGGCTGAAGACGGCTGTGATGGGAGCGGCATGCGACTACTGAACGGCTCTGCGTTCCCGCACTGCTGAGGCAAGTTGTGTGAGCAGGGTGTGGGTTTCAGGCCAGTCGATACAGCCGTCGGTGATGCTCTGTCCATAGACGAGGGGCTTGCCGGGGACGAGCTTCTGGGCGCCTGCGACGAGATTGCTCTCAATCATGACACCGATGATGTTGCGGTTGCCGGCAGCGATTTGGCTTGCGACGTCGCGGCAGACCAGGGCCTGCCGGGTGTAGTCCTTGTTGCTGTTGGCGTGGCTGCAGTCAATCATGATGCGCGGCTTGACGCCTGCTTTCTGCATGAGGGCGATGGTGTCCGCAACGTGAGTGGCCGTGTAGTTGACCGCGTTTCTGCCGCCGCGCAGGATGATGTGGCAATCCGGATTGCCGGTGGTGACGAAGATGGCGGATTGACCGTGCTTGGTGTGGCCGAGGAATGTGTGCGACTGCGCGGCGGACAGGACGGCATCGATGGCCACCTGCGCATCGCCTGAGGTTGCGTTCTTGAATCCGACTGGACAGGAGATGCCGGAGACGAGTTCGCGGTGGACCTGGCTCTCTGTTGTGCGCGCGCCGATGGCTCCCCAACTGACCAGGCCGGCGATGTACTGGGGCGAAATCATGTCGAGGAATTCAGTGCCGGTTGGAACGCCCATTTCGGCAAGGTCGAGGAGCAAGTGGCGCGCTGAGCGCAGGCCGTCGTTGATGCGGAAAGACTCGTCGAGACCGGGATCGTTGATGAGGCCCTTCCATCCGACTGTCGTGCGGGGCTTCTCAAAATAAACGCGCATGACGATGCGCAGATCGCGCGAGAACTCGGCGATTGCGGATTTGAGCAGGCCTGCGTATTCGCGTGCGGCCTTGGTGTCGTGAATGGAGCAGGGGCCGACGAGGACCAGCAGGCGCGTGTCGCGATTTTTCAGGATGTTGGCGATGTCTGTGCGGGTGTTGAAGATGGTGGCCGTGGACGTCTCCGTAATGGGGAGTTCTTCCTCAAGAAAGACGGGGGGAAGGACAACTTTGGTCCACTTGATGCGGAGATCTTCGATTTTTGGGGGCATGGCTCGCTTCCTGCGTTTCACTCCATGACCGACGAGCGGAAAGGAAAATGAGGGCTACGGACTCTTAACTAAAATTTATCAGCCTTAGGCGAGCGGGGAGTTTGGAGAGTGGGACGGGGTGGGCTGACTCGCCGCCTTTGCGAAACAAAGTATCAGTCTCAAAGGGCCACAGTGAAGCTTCTCAACGTCTCATCAAATACTTTCTCGAAGGAACGCGCCTTGGGATCGTTGGCGCGATATTTTAACTGAATCGCCAAAATGTGGCCCCTAAATTCAACATAGGTCGTTATCCAACGTATGACTTCTTCGTTGTAGTCGTCACCCACATCTTCATAGCGAGTCACCTGCACCGCGCGAGCAAAATTTGGATTCATAGATTTCGATAACTCTTTTCTCTCAGCAAACCCATACCTGCTTGTATCTTTTTGAATCCAGGATTCAATAGATTTAGCACTGTCTAATGCCATGTCGGAGGAAACGTCGATCTCAGCACCTCCTTTAGGGGGAGCAACTTGCGCATATCGGAGCAGGCTCGGAGGGTATGAGATGGCAATTGGATTTGGACTTACAACGGATATGTGCCAACGAAGTGGCGCATCAAACTTGTATCCAACTTCCGTATTTATGACCTCGGCGAACTCTTTTTTACTTATAACTTGGTAATCCTGGCATTCGGCGGTCGAAAATGCAACGCAGAGCGAAAAAATCAAAACTATTTTCATTTGTTTGGTCTTCCTTGCCCAGTTGCGGCAATACGTATCACCGGGAATCTTTGATAAAAGACTGCGGCCCATCCAACATCCCCTTAGTGGCTAAAGCCGACACTCACAGCAGATAGTTAACGGCACGATTAAAATCGTGCCATTTCAAGGCATCGTTTTCGCGGTCGACTGTCCGCAGTTCATTTTACTTCGGGGATTTTGGCGGGTTCTTCCAGGAGAAATTTGGGGTCGATGCGGGCGTCGTGCCAGCGAACGCCGAACCAGAGATGGGGGCCGGTGGCGCGGCCGGTTTGGCCTTCGCGTCCGAGTGTGTCGCCACGTTTCACTACGTCGCCGGTCTGGACTTTGAGCTCGGAGAGATGGAAGTACTCGCTGATGAGGCCGTCGCCGTGATCGATGAAGACGGAGTTGCCTTCGAAGAACATTTCATTCGCGAAAACCACTGTGCCTGCGGCGACGGCGAGGATGGGAGAGCCGACGGGGGAATCGTAGTCGGAACCCATGTGGGCCTGCTCAGACGCTTTGCCGTTGTAGATGCGCTTGACGCCGAATGATTTGCCGATGGACATGGGTCGGACGGGCGGGCCGAGGGGCAGGGTGAACTGCGGAGGGCCGTCGCGGCGGGTCCAGATGCGGGCGAGTTGTGCGCGGTCGACGGCGTCGCGTTTGAGGTCTGCGGGCGAGGGGTTGGCCTGAGGGATGTCAGGCAGGGTGATCTCTTCGGTGCCGTAGTCATTGGGCTCAACGGAGATGCGGGCGAGGTGTTTGGGACCGGTGCCCCAGCGGGCGATGGGGATGGTCTCGGTGCGGGTGAGGAGGTCGATGGGGTAGTAGCAGACGCCTTCGATCGCGGGCCAGATGTGGGTTCTCATGCTGCAGTGGAGGGTGCCGGGGGCAGACCAGCGGACGAGGGTGCCGGGGGCGGCGGAGATGGTGGGGGCGCTCATGGTGGAGGCTGGGTTTTGGGCGGTGGAGAACGACGGTGCGAGGAAGGCGGCTAATGCGAATGCGCCGGGAAGTATGGCGCGGAGAGGACGGTGATTCATGGATTCCCCTTGCATTGCGAGCTGGCGCGTTTGGACTGGGAGGCTGCGCGCGAAGAAGACAGATTGTGGATGAAGCTAGCAGGTGGGGATTTGGTGGTTCTGTTCAAAAGGGGACATTGGGGATGGGGTTGATGGTTCGGGTTGCCCGTCAACCTACCAAAATGCTTTCTATGGCTGCTTCGCGCCCCACTGAAGGAGCCAGAAGATGAGGCAAGCAATGGAAATAGGGACGGAGCAAAGGGCGGTTACAACGAGAGCAGACGAAGGGAAGACCAGACCGACGATGAAATGTATGCAAAATATTAAAGCTGTGCCAATGGTGAGAACGATGGCGATCACGATGGGCGTATACAGGACAAGCGGCCTTCTCGCTTCACCATTCCCGATCGAAAGGAAAGGGATCGTTGTCGAGTTGTTTACACCTCCGACAAATGGCCCAAAAATATAAAACGCCAACAGCAGGAGACTGCCAGTCACTTGCAGAGGCGCTCTAAGAGAGGGGAAGAGAAAACCTTCAAGGTCCTCGCCAAGGTATAACGAAACAGCCATGATGGAGAGGAGGAGGAGAGCCCATCGGAGAAACAGCAGTTTCCGCGGTGAGCGACTATCACCGGGTGAATCTGAGACGGAAAACAGGCGTTTTCGGAGATGGGGAAAGCTTTGTATCGATAAGGCGCAAACGGCGCAGAATATTCCGGCAATGTATTCAAGGAGAGGTTGTTGAATCTGCTTTATTCGTTCAACCAGCGTAGGCGCCGCCTGTATCGCACGCAAATCCGAGCGATGGTAAAGCACTAAGAAAAAGATGAATCCAAGCCCGAATAATGCAGCGCCACCACTTGCCCATCTTGTGTGGGCTTTGCCGTCCGCCGCATGACTCGAAGAAAGGACAACATCTTCCATTGTGACGTCCCTTGCGGAATCAATTCGAATTTCTCTTGACCCGAACATTCGCATAATACACCGCGTTGCTTCAACTATCGTCTAAATGCGCGATAGCGAAGTTTGATCCGTGATCTGAGGCTTGGAATGCTACACTCGGCGAGCCTGGGATTCCCCTGAGTCCAACCCGGCACAGACACGAAACACAAATACGAAAGAGGAGGTTGGTTATGAGTCATGAAAATGGCGCTTCGGCGGCGCCGAATCCTGGACTGGTGTTTGAGATGCTGCAGGCGCATCAGCGGACGGCGGCACTGAAGGCGGCGATTGATCTGGACATTTTTACGGCGGTGGGCGACGGGCCGGGGGATGTGGCTTCGATTGCGAAACATTGTGCGGCGTCGGAGCGGGGTATCCGCATTTTGTGCGATTTTCTGACGATCTGCGGGGTGCTGGCGAAGGTGGACGGGAGCTACAAACATACACCGACAAGCGCTGTGTTTCTTGATCCGCGGTCGCCTGCTTCGCTTGCATCGATCGCACAGTTTCTGGGCAATCCCGCACTGCAGGAGCCTTATAACAACCTGGCGGAATTGGTTAGGGCGGGACGCACGACGCTGCCGGGCGATGGAACCGTTGAGCCGGAGAATCCCGTGTGGGTGCTGTTTGCCGAGACCATGGCGCCGATGATGGGGCCGATGGCCGGTCCACTGGGCGCGGTGGTGCTGGATGGGCACGAGGGGCCGATGCACGTGCTGGATATTGCGGCGGGTCATGGGCTGTTTGGGATTGAGATTGCGAAGCAGCACCCGGAGGCGCGGGTGACGGGCCAGGACTGGGCACCGGTGCTGCAGGTGGCGCTGAAGAATGCCGAGAAGGCGGGGGTGCATGAGCGGTACAACATGCTGCCGGGAAGCGCGTTTGATGTGGATTTTGGCGGACCTTACGATGCGGTGCTGTTGACGAATTTTCTGCATCATTTTGATGCGCCGACTTGCGTGGCGCTGTTGAAGAAAGTGCATGGTGCGCTGAAGCCGGGCGGGAAGGCGGCGACGCTTGAGTTTGTGCCGAATGAGGATCGCGTTTCGCCACCGATGCCGGCGGCTTTTGCGATGACGATGCTGGTGTCGACTCCGGCGGGAGATGCTTATACGCTGAGCGAGCTGACGGCTATGTATGAGGATGCGGGGTTCGGAAGTGTTACGGGGCACCCGATTCCTATGAGTCCGCATACGGTGGTTATGGGTGTGGCTTGAGCGGATTCACAAGAGCCCAAAGAGCGATAAAGAAATTGAGAGCCGTAAAAAGCAATAGATTGTTGGAGCGATCCCACTCATCGCACGATGGAGCCGTGCGATGAATGGGGCACAGTTGTGTTAATGGGCGGATGAAAGTTGTCCTTAGTGGGGGTAGCGTTCTTCACCGGCGGGGATGGAGACTTGGAGGCGGTTCTGCTGCGGAGGGAGTGGGCAGGTGGCGTAGGACGTGTAAGCGCAGGGCGGATTTTCAAGCTGGTTGAAGTCGAGCTCGAGGTGGCCGGGACTGGTTAGGCCGTGGTCGGGCAGGCCGGTGTGCAGGAAGCGCGCGGCTTCGTATGTGGTGGACTGGCTGGTCTGGTCGCGGAGGATGAAGAAGAGGACCGTCTGGTTGTCGCCTTCAATGACGGGCTCGAGGCGGAGGGTTTTGCCTTCGAGGGTGAACTCTGCGACGCCGGGCGAGGGCAGGTTGAGGGTGGTCCCGATGATGGTGGGGATCTTCTCAATGTGCGGCGGGTTGTAGGGTATCCAGCGGGCGGACACGCGGAAGTGCGGGTCAGGCGGATACCAGTTGAGGCCGTGGAAGCTGGCGCGTGTGGGGGAATCGGCGTCTTTGATGCGCAGGGCATAGCGGTTGCCGCGATGGAGAACCATCATGCTTAGGCCATGCCAGGAGATGGTGTTGGGTTTGGAATCGTCGGCGGCCAGAAGGCCTTCGCGGGCGGGTGCGCCGTCGATGGTGAGGTCGGGCGGAAAGCCACCGGTGGGAGCAAGGATCTGGAGAGATTTGGGACTGACGGTGAGCAGGCCAATGTGTTCGGGGGCCTGGGTGCGGATGCGGATTTGGCAGTCAGCGGCGGATCCAACGGTGTTGACGCCCGGCTTGAGCCACTCCAAACCGATCAATGTGAGCCACCCGTCGGGGGCGGAGATGGTGGCTTCGCGTTGTGTGCGCCAGGCGGCGAGGTCCTGACGCCACTGGGCATCGCCGGCCGAGGCTGGTTCTGCTGAGCTAGGCGGGACTGATTGGGCGGCCAGAGGAACTGCGACGCCTGCTGTGAAGATCGCCAGCAACAGCACGTTGTGCCGAACGGAGCGAGAGATCATCAAGCGTTCCTTTCCCGGATGCGCAGCCGGAATTTCGAAGGCCTGGTGAGACCGGAGGCTGTGAAATCCGATCTTCGCAACACGTAACCGCATCTTAACTAACCTGTCCAATGGACGAGGCTGTTCCTATTATGCCTTTTCGCGATGCAGGAGCGGACTTTCGACGGGTGGGCGGAGGCGGAAATGGGAATGGCTAAAAGCGGGATAGGGCTCTGGGTAAGTTGTTTCGGCTTTCTGCTCTGTTTGCAGGTGACGGCACTGGCACAGCAGACTGCTGAACCACCGGATCCGGTGTTGACGCATCGGCCTCCGCCGAAGGCTGCGGCAGCGCCGAGCGCAGTGACTGCGGCGGGGCGGATGCGGCTGGACATATCAGTGACGGACGCCAGCGGCAAGCCCGTGCCGGGGCTGGGGCCACAGGACTTCAAGGTGCTGGACAACAATGTGGCTCGGAAGATTTTGACCTTCCGATCGTACGACGGGATTACTGTGAAACCGGAACCGCCGGCGGAGGTGATCCTGGTAATCGATACAGCGAATCTGCCGTTTCAGCAGGTGGCCTTTACGCGGGACGAGGTGGGGAAGTTTCTGAGCGAGAATGGCGGACGGCTGGCAGAGCCGGTTTCAATCATGGTGCTGAGCGATACGGGGTTGCGAGTACAGCCGCGTCCATCAACGGACGGGAGAGCGCTGCTCGGGGTTCTGAACGACGTGAAGGGCAGCATCCACGCCATCAATGCGGCGGAGGGAAGCGAGGGCGATCTGGAGCGATTCCAATTGTCGGTGAGGCAGTTGACAACGATTGCCGCAAACGAGGCGCAGAAGCCGGGGCGCAAGCTGCTTATATGGGTGGGACCCGGATGGCCGATGCTGGATAGCTCCAAGTACCGATTTTCAGAGCGGGATCAGATGCGGTATTTCGACACGATTGTGGAGCTATCGACGAAGCTGCGCGAGGGGCGTGTGGTAGTGGACAGCGCGGCTCCTGCGGCATCGACGATGGGCAGCGGTATGCGGACCACGCTTTACCAGGATTTTCTTAAGGGCGTGCGCACGGCGCGGCAGGCGGATAGTGGCAACCTGGCGCTGAAAGTGGTGGCGTTGCAGAGCGGCGGGCTGGTGCTGGGTCCGGATAACGACCTTGCGGGTCAGATTGACCGCTGTGTGGCGGAGGCGAATGCGTTTTATTCGCTGAGCTTTGATCCACCAAAAGCTGCCCTGCCGAATGAGTTCCACGACCTGAAGGTTGAGGTGGATCAGGCGGGGGCAACGGCGCGGACGCGGACGGGGTATTACAACCAGCCATGAGGTTGATGGAATCGGCCGCGGGGCGGATTTCAGCCGCCTTGACAGCAGGGATCGGCGGTCTCTACCATTAAAGAGGACAATTCCAGCTATTTTTGTATTGCAAGTATAATTAAACACAGGCAGTTAGCTGGTGTTCCGCCCGATATGGCGAGCGAAACAGCGCCCTTTGTCGGGTCTGGTGGAACAGATGGAGAGCAGGGGAACGATGCCGGAGACACGCATCAGTCCGCGCGAGCGTGTGGTGCTTACGGCCATTATTGAGCTCTATATAGCGACCGGCGAGCCAGTTGCGTCGCAGGCGGTGGCACACCAGTTCGCCGACCGCGAGGGCATGAGTTCGGCAACCGTGCGGAACGTGATGGCGTCCCTGGGAGAAGCGGGGCTACTGGATCAGCCGCACACGTCGGCGGGGCGGGTTCCGACGGCTGCAGCGTTTCGCTATTACGTGGAGCAGATTACGCAGCAGGGGATGCCGTTCAGCGGGCCGATGGGGCGAGGCGCGCAGCCGGGATCGATGCCGCAGGGGCCTGCCCCGTTGAGCGAAGCGCGGCGTGGCCAGATTGAAGACAGCTTTACGGGCGTATCGAGCACGAACGAGTATCTGCAGCGGACGTCGCATGTGCTGGCGCTGATATCGAGCGGGCTGGGCGTGGCGCTGGCTAGTTCAACGGCAGGACAGGTCCTGGAACACATCCATTTTTCGCGACTTTCTGCTGGGCGGGTGCTGGCGGTGCTGGTGACCCAGGCGGGCGCGGTCCAGGATCGGGTGTTGAGCATTGAGCGCGAGCTGACCCACATTGAGCTGGAGACAGCGGCTCGCTATTTGAACGAGAACTTCCGCGGGTGGCCGATTGAGCGGATACGCGCAGAGATTGCGCGGCGCATGGAGGCGGAGCAGGAAGCCTATCGCGCAATGCTTTCGTCGATTGAAGAGCTTTGCCGCAAAGGTGCGCTGGCAGGCGACGGGACCGGGCCGGCAATTTTTGTGGATGGGATGGCGAACCTGATTTCGCATGAGCTGGATCGGGAGCGGCTGCGGCAGATGCTATTGGCGCTGGAGGCGAAGCAGCGATTGGTGGAACTGCTGACCGCCTATGTGGATGGAAAACAACAGGAAGTGCGGGTGGTTGTGGGACTGGACAACAGCTCTCCCGCGATGCAGGACCTGGTGTTGATTGGGGCGCAGGCGCGGCTGGGCGGCGCCAACCTGGGAACGGTGGCGGTGATTGCGCCGACGCGGATTCAATACCAGGAAATGATCCAGGCGGTGCGGTATGTGGCGCGGCTCTCGGAGCGATTTCTGGAAGCACCGGAGAATTAGGGTTCGTACGCGGCGATTCCAGCGTTGAGGGTGCTGCATCCAATAAAAGCGGTTGCCTGCGTCTTGAATTCGGGTATAACCAAATTGCGAATGCGAGACGACGGCGGAGTTCGCTCAAATTAGTATGGAAATAGGGAATCTTGATGTTTCGGAGAAATCGTAAAGTTATGCCAGAGCAGGAAACGGAATTGAACGTGGCGGAGCCCGCAGGCGAAACGCTTTTGTCGCAGGCTGCCTCGGAAGAGGGCGCGTTGAATGTGCCCGCAGCCGAAGGCGAAGTGGTGGCAACTGCCGCGGAGCCGGTGAGCCGTGAGGAATTCGACAAGTTGAAGGCTGAGCGAGACCAGCTGCTGGACAGGTTGGCGCGGTTGCAGGCGGAGTTTGAGAATGCCCGCAAACGTGGCGAGCGGGAGCGGGTGGAGTTTCGCGAATACGCGACCGGCAGTGTGGTGGAGCAGTTTTTGCCGGTGCTGGACAATTTTGAGCTGGCGCTGAAACACGACAGCACCGCGGAGCAGTTGCGCAAGGGCGTAGAGCTGATTGTGAAGCAGATGCATGAGATTCTGCGGCAACTGCAGGTGAATAAGGTTGCGACTGTGGGCGAGGAGTTTGATCCACGGTTTCACGAGGCGCTGGGCTCAGTGGAGCGCGATGACCTGCCCGATCAGCATGTGGCCGAAGAGGTTCGCCCAGGATATAAGTTGCGCGACCGGCTGCTGAGGCCGGCGCTGGTGCGCGTGGCCCATAATTCAAAACAAACGACTGACTGAGTACAAATCCCCGATGGGTACAAACACAAGAGTGAGCAAAGCAGACTATTACGAAGTCCTTGGTGTGTCGCGCGACGTGAGCGAGGCGGACCTGAAGAGCGCCTACCGCAAGCAGGCGCTGAAGTATCATCCTGATCGCAACCCGGGTGACGCCGCGGCGGAAGAGAAGTTCAAAGTATGCAGCGAAGCCTACCAGGTGCTGAGCGATGGGGAGAAGCGCGCTGCGTACGATCGCTACGGCCATGCCGGGCTGGGCGGTCAGGGATCGGGATTTGGCGGAAGCCCGTTTTCGGGCAGCGTAGACCTCGGAGACATCTTCGGCGATCTGTTTGGGGAGATGTTCAATACGGGTGGGGGGCAGCGCGGCGGCTCTCGGACGCAACGGGGCGATGATCTGCGGTTCGATTTGGCGATCAAGTTTGAGGACGCTATTTTTGGAACCGAGACTGAAGTGAAAATCCGGCGGCGGGAGACTTGCCAGACTTGCAATGGACGGGGCGGCGCATCAGGCAAGGGACCGACGGTATGCAACCAGTGCCATGGGCGAGGCCAGATTCGCTACCAGCAGGGATTCTTCTCGGTTGCGAGGACTTGCAGCGTTTGCGGCGGATCGGGAGCAGTGAACCTGGACCCATGCCTGACGTGCCGCGGCGAGACGCGCGTAACCAGCGAAGTGAAGCTGCTGGTAAAGGTGCCGCCGGGCGTGGAGGATGGCACGCGGATTCGTTACGCGGGTGAGGGCGATGCTGGACGGTCAGGCGGACCCAAGGGCGATTTGTATATTGTGCTGGCGATTCGCGGCCATGACTTCTTTGAGCGGGATGGGAACGATCTGCATTGCGTGATTCCGATCAGCTTTCCGCAGGCGGCACTGGGCGCGGATATAGCGATGGATGGCATCGACGGGCCGGTAAATCTGAAGGTC
>Ga0302278_10001507_pt1 | contig 28540 bp, 21 predicted proteins | sample III_Bog_N3_2_FD_194543 | JGI IMG/M metagenome (GOLD analysis project Ga0302278, IMG submission 194543) | Peat permafrost microbial communities from Stordalen Mire near Abisko, Sweden - III_Bog_N3_2 | ecosystem: Environmental > Terrestrial > Soil > Wetlands > Peat | place: Sweden: Abisko... | reverse complement strand
GCCCCAGCAGCGTAAAGCCGCCGGTACCGCCGTCGAGGCATTCGATATTGCCGGGCAGTGGGTGTTGTGAGAGATTCTGCTCGACGGCGCGGACGACATAAACGCCGATGCCTTCGTCGCCCATGAGGACGTTGCCGAGGCCCAGTACCAGCGTTTTGTCCTGACTCGCGTTCTCTTCGCTATTTGGCACGCTTGTCCCGCTCAAACTTCCACCCGCCTATGATCGAGGATACCGTGCCGCGGCCCTCGATGTAGTCGTGATAGAAGGCAAGATAGACGTGAACGATGACGAACGTGACGAAGAACCACAGGAACAGGTGGTGCCAGAAGCGCACGCCGAACTCGCCGCCCATCAACGGAACGATCCAGTTGAACATGCGCGGCAGCCACGAGTTGCTCATACTGGAATAGAGGGCGAACCCGGTGATGGTCTGAAAGACAAACGCCAAGAAGGTTCCGAAGTAGATCAGGCCTGCAAGCGCATTGTGGCCTGTGGAGATGGGGCCGTGGAGCTTGGTCTCAAATACGTCGGCCTTGACCACGTCGACGATCTCCTGGCGCTGAGACCGTTTCAGCGGGAAGAAGGCTGCCCAACTGGCATATTTGTTCCCGACGAATCCCCAATAGAGGCGCGCCAGGAAGTTGAAAACGTAAATGAACGCGGCCATGAAATGGATGAAGCGCACCCAGCCAAACCAGTACTGCTGATAGGCCTCAGCCGCATAGAAGAGGCGGATGGGCGCGCCGATCATGTAGCCGGTAATGCACAGGGCCACAAGGGCGACCGCGTTGATCCAATGGTAGACACGCACCGGCAGTTCCCACACATAGATCCGCCGATAGTCAGCCGGTTTTTCGGGAGCGACCGGCACACGTCCGGCGGAACCAATTACTGGAGCACTCATGGCATCACTCGAAGGAAATCTGGCTAATGTGCCGTCCCTGCGGATCGTACAGATGCACGGCGCAGGCCAGGCACGGGTCAAAGGAATGGATGGTGCGAATGATCTCGACCGGCTGTTCGAGGTTGGCCACGGGGGTGCCAATGAGTGAAGCCTCAAAGGACGAGTGCTGCCCCTTGGCATCCCGTGGCGAACCGTTCCAGGTGGTCGGAACCACAAGCTGATAGTTGTCGATCTTGCCGTCGTGGATCTTGATCCAGTGGGCCAGCGAGCCACGCGGAGCCTCGACCAGGCCAACGCCCTGAGCGTCCATGGGCCAGCTCTTGGGTTCCCAGCGTTCACCATTGAAGGTGGAGGTTTCGTTGATCTTGACGCGTTCCATCAACTGGCCGAAGAACTCCTTGAGCCAGATCATGCCCAGCGCTGCATCCAGTCCGCGCGCGGCGGTCCGGCCCAGCGTGGAGAAGAGCGCGCCGACGGGAACGTTGAGCTTTCCCAGCGTGTCCTTCACCAGTTCCTGCACATCGGTGTGACCGGAAGCGTAGGCGACAACAAGCCTTGCGAGCGGTCCGACTTCCATCGGGTTTTCTTTCCAGCGCGGCGTCTTCAGGAACGAATATTTTGCATGGCCTTCGAGCGATTCGAAGGGGGGCTTGGGACCGGTGTAGTTGAGTTTGGTTTCGCCGGCCCAGGGGTGGACGCCGACACCGTCTCCGCCTTCGTAGCTGTACCAGGACGAGGCAATGTATTCCTTGATCTCCTGCGAGTCGCGCGGGTTGACCGGATGCACCGTGCTGAGATCCCGATTGAGCACTACGCCGCGAGGATATTTGAACGCTTCCGGCTTGCCGTAACCCTGCGTGGGATACTCGCCGTAGCTCATGTAGTTCTTCAAGCCGCCGCCCCACTGCGCCCAGTCTTTGTAGAAAGAGGCAACGGCGAGCAGATCGGGAATATAAACCTCGTTGACGAACTCGTCGGCCTGACTGATGAGGCGGGCAACGAGGTTGAGGCGCTCCCCGTTGATAGCGGCCACTTCATTCGTGTCGATGGAGCAGGGGACTCCGCCCACAAGATAATTCGGATGCGGATTCTTGCCGCCGAACACTGTGTGAATCTTGACCACTTCCTTCTGCCACTCAAGTGCATCGAGGTAGTGAGCCACGCCGATGAGGTTCACTTCGGGCGGAAGCTTGTAGGCCGGATGGCCCCAATATCCGTTGGCGAAGATGCCCAGACCGCTGGCGGCGAAGGCTTTGATCTTGTCCTGGACCTGGGCGAAATACGCTGGCGTGTTCTTGTCCCACTTGGAGAACGATCCGGCGAGTTCCGCTGCTTTTTTCGGATCGGCCTTCAACGCATTGACGATGTCCACCCAGTCGAGTGCGTGCAGATGATAGAAATGCACCACATGGTCCTGGACATAGAGCGTGGCCATCATGATGTTGCGGATCAGCTCCGCTGTTGGCGGCACAGCGATTCCCAGCGCGTCTTCAACGGCGCGGACGCTTGCCAGGGCATGTACGGTGGTACACACACCGCAGACGCGCTCGGTAATGGCCCAGGCGTCGCGGGGGTCGCGGCCAATGAGGATCTTCTCCAGCCCGCGCACCATTGTGCCTGCCGAGAATGCGTCGGTGATGACGCCATTTTCCACCACTGCCTCAATGCGCAGGTGGCCCTCAATTCGAGTTATCGGATCGACGATTACGCGTGTCATATCCCCTCACAGCTCCTTTTGATCGTCTGCATGCACTTCCTTGATGACTGGCCGCTTGCGAATGTTGGTGACCACAGCGTGCGCCGCGACACCAGCCAGCGTCGCGACTCCCACCACGGTGCCCACCGTGTCTGCCGTGCTCTCGATGCCGAAGCCGGGGAACGACGCCAGGTGCTGATAGAAAGGCCCATTGTCCCAGAAGCCGGCTTCGCTGCAACCGATGCAGCCGTGGCCGGACTGGATGGGATAGCTGGTGCCTTCGTTCCACTTGACCACCGAGCAGGCGTTGTAAGTGACCGGCCCCTTGCAGCCCATCTTGTAAAGGCAATAACCCTTGCGCGCGTTCTCGTCGTCCCAGGTCTCGACAAACAATCCGGCATCGTAGTTGGGCCGGCGATAGCAGGTATCGTGGACGCGGCGTCCGTAGAACTCCTTTGGCCGGCCCTGGCTGTCGAGCTTGGGAACCTGGCCAAGAACCAGCAGGTGGGTTACAACGCTCATCATCACGTCGGCAATGGGCGGGCATCCGGGTACGTTGATGACTGGCTTGTCCACAAGCTTGTAAATTGGGGTGGCGCCGGTCGGATTCGGCTTGGCTGCCTGCACGCAACCATTCGAGGCGCAACTGCCCCAGGCCACAATCGCTGCCGCATCCTTGGCCACTGTCTGCAGAATCGATTCCGCGGTCTTGCCGCCGATCATGCAGTAGACGCCATCGTTGCCGGTGGGCACAGCGCCCTCGACCAGCACGATGTACTTACCCTTGTTTTTTTCGATGGTGTCGCTCAAGCATTTTTCCGCCTGGAAGCCGGAGGCGGCCATCAGCGTTTCGGTGTAGTTGAGATCTAGAACGTCAAGCAGCGCATCCACCACAATGGGGTGCGATGCGCGGATGAACGACTCGCTGCAACAGGTACACTCTTGAAAGTGCATCCACACTACCGCCGGCTTTTCTTTCTTTTCAAATGCGGAGACAACCTGGGCAACGCCTGATTGACTGCCAAGCCCGGCCACGGTTGCGGCTGTAGCGCAGAACTGCAGAAAGTCTCTGCGGCTGTAGCCCTTCTGCTGCATCGAATTCCAAATCGATTGACCCATACCTACCTCGCTCGCTGTGCAGGTACCGGCGAAGCCTCCTGGGCGGAGGAAAGGGAAATTAGTGCCCCCGGAAATTCGCCGACTGACGATTGCGAAGGTACGCACTTCAAGTAACGCCTCGCTGTGCGCTGTATCACAGGGCTACGTTTACTGGTCGACGGATTGTGACGAAGCGCATAGTAGGGCACGAGGGATCGCCAAGCTTGTGGAGGGCACTTGCGGACGAAAGATGTTGGATCTGAGGAGTTTATGCAAAAACTGGCCAAAGGCTCGCAGTTTGGCTTAGCTGCGGGGAATTTCGAGCGCACCGGTGAGGCTGGTCACTTTTTCTACCTGATGGCCGCGGCACCAGGACTCGAGGCCGCGCGCCAGGCGCTCTGTCGCTCGCGGATCTGCGTAACTGGCAGTGCCCACTTGAATGGCTGTCGCGCCGGCAAGCAGGAACTCGACGGCGTCCTCGGGAGTGACGATGCCGCCCAGGCCGAGAATGGGAATTTGGACAGTGCGCGCAGTTTCGTAAACCATGCGCAGCGCAATGGGCTTGATCGCCGGACCAGACAGGCCGCCGGTGATGTTGGTCAATCGCGGGCGGCGCGTCTCCACGTCAATGGCCATGGCCAGAAAGGTATTGGTCAGACTGACCGCGTCGGCGCCGGAATCTGCTACCACCTTGGCCATGTGCGAGATAGACGTGACGTTGGGCGAGAGCTTGACGATCAGGGGCCGCGCGCTGACTTTTTTTGCCCGGCTGACGAGGTATTCAAGCGATCCGGGATCGGAACCGAAGGCCATGCCGCCGGCATGAACATTGGGGCAGGAGACATTCAGTTCATAGGCGGCGATGCCAGTGGCCTGATTGAGCCGTTCGATCACACGGATGTACTCGTTGACCGTATAGCCGAATACGTTGACGATGACCTTGCACAGGGGATAGCGCGCCAGGGCCGGCAGCTTTTTCTCGATAAAGTCTTCAACACCTATGTTTTGCAGGCCAATGGCGTTGAGCATGCCTGCCGCAGTCTGAACGATGCGCGGCGCAGCATGGCCGGCCATGGGCTCGAGCGAAATTCCCTTGGTGACGAACCCGCCAATCTCTTCAAGGGAGACTATCTCTTCAAATTCAATGCCGTAGCCAAAGGTACCGCTGGCGGCGATGACCGGATTGACCAGTTCCATGCCGGCCAGGCGGACTTTCATGTCGGGTTTCACGGGCGGGCGTTTTCCTTAAATACAGTGGTCGGTTCTCAGTGGTCAGTTGTCAGTGTCCAGTTCTGAGTTTTCTGTGCTGTGTCGTCCTTCCCACCATGATACTCGCAGGCCGTATGAGAGAGCGCGTTCAAGGTTCGTGGTATCCCACCCTAGCGACAAAAACAAGAACGTCGCGAGGGTGGGGCACCCAGCTTCAATGGCGAATTGGGGGCTCAGGACGAACCCTGGCTGGACGAGACAAGATCAGATGGGCTTGGGGGAGATGTTGCGGGCGCTGGTCACGTTTGCAGGGACATCCGTGAAGGCTTTACCCGCGGTATAAGCGGATTTTTGGTATCCCCCACCGACTTTGCGGATCGCGTCCGCCACGCCGTCATCCCATTTGATCAGCGCTTCGCCATTCACATAAGACCACCTGCCATGCTCATCGCCAATCGACCGCCGCGCATTGCCGTCTTCCTCGAGCGTGATGTAGAAGGTGCCGCCGTTGCCGTCGCCGCACTCCCATCTGCCTATGAAGTGACCGCGTGAGGGGCCGCTGGCAGAGCTCATCGAGGCTGCCTGATCTGAAGCTGGAAATTCCACACGATCGATGTCGGCGAGATTGTAGGCCTGCCGGTGTCCGTCTTTGAAGACGATCACGACTGTGCCCGGGACGCCCTTTGCTGCGGGCGGCGGCGCGGCAAAAACACTGGAGACCGTGAGAAGAAGGATTGCGGCCAGGCCGGCAGAGCGGACGATCTTACGCATGAGGTTCTCCTTTATTTGCATCGGCGCGGGCGTGACGACGAGAGTTCCGCGACTATCTTGACTACGCGTACGGCAAGTCGAATGTTCCCGCGCTGTGCAGGAACCAGAGTAAATGGAACACGAAGAGTACGGCTGCAATTTGGAATTCAAGACGTGAATTTGCAGGTCTTTTAGGATTCCCCTTGACATTCGACAAGAGCGCAAGTCATTCTATTGTCGAATGTCGAGGGGAAGATGCCGCCAACCACAGATTTGTTGCAGGGAACATTGGATTTGCTGATCCTGCAGACGCTTGCTACCGGCCCGATGCATGGCTGGGGCGTTGCGCAGCGCATTCAGCAAGTGTCGAGAGACGTATTGCAAGTCGGCCAGGGGTCGCTTTATCCGGCGCTTCACCGGTTGGAATACAAAGGTTGGATCAGGGCCGACTGGGGCAACTCGGAGAATAACCGCAAGGCGAAGTTCTACTCCTTGACCGTTACCGGCCGCAAGCAACTGGAGACGGAACTGGAAACTTGGGAGCGGCTGTCGGGCGCGGTGGGCTTGGTGCTGGGGCGAATCCCGGAGGCGGCGTCATGATGAGTGAATTCTGGACCCGGTTGCGGTATCTGTTCACACGCCGGGAGCCGGACGAACTGGACGATGAACTGCGCTTTCACTTGGAGCAGGCGATTGACGTGCGCGTGGCCGCCGGGATGTCCGCGGAAGAGGCGCACAGGCAGGCGCTCATTGAACTCGGCGGGATGCAGCGGACGCGGGAACAATGCTACGAACAGCGGCCCGGTTGGTGGATGGGCACGGTGGCGCAGGATGTGCGCTATGCGCTGCGTGGATTCCGGCGCAATGCTGTTTTTACCGTAACCGTGATCGCGACGCTGGCGGTGGGGATTGGCGCGACGACCGCAGTGTTCAGCGTGGTGGATCGGATTCTATTCCGGCCGCTGCCGTATGCGCATGACGACCGCATCGTTTCTGTTGGCCTGGTGCAGTCGCTGGAGCGGCAGGAGTTCGCGGTTGGCGGATTTTTCTTCGACTGGCGGGATAATCAGAAGCCGTTTGAGGCATTCGCGTCGCAGGGAGCCATGCCTCATGCATGCGACCTGGTGGAAGCCAATCCGGCGCAACTGAATTGCATCCACGCGCAGGCCGGTTTCTTGCCCCTGCTGGGGGTGTCGCCGGTTCTGGGGCGCAACTTTCTGCCGGAGGAAGACCGGCCTAACGGGCCACGCGTCGCTCTCATTTCGTACGGCCTTTGGCAGGACCACTACAACCGCGATCCGGGCGTGCTGAACCGGCTGATCGATGTGGATGGCAGTACGGCGCGTATTGTCGGCGTGTTACCCAAGGGCTTTGAGTTGCCCACGCTGCAAGCGGCCGATGTGATGATGCCCCTGGCGCTTGACGAAGGCAATGAGCGCAAATCAAGTCCCGGATCGGCGATGCGCGCCTTTGCCCGGCTCAGGCCCGGCGTGAGCATAGTGCAGGCGAAGGCGGAGCTGGAGCCGCTGTTTGTCCACACGCGGGATACATTGATTCCGGCGCCGATCCGGAAGGATTTTCACCTGAGCGTTCGCTCGCTGCGCGATCGCGAAACGAAGGATGTGCAATCGGCGGCATGGATACTGCTCGGATCGGTTTTCGCAGTGCTTCTGATTGCTTGTGCGAATGTGGCCAGCCTGATGATGGCGCGCGGCGAGGCACGAGAGCGGGAGTTGGCGGTGCGCTCGGCCCTGGGCGCGAGCCGCGGAAGGCTGATCAGGCAAACACTTACCGAGGCGTCGATGCTATCGCTGGCGGGGGCTGTGGCTGGAATAGTGCTGGCGGAGGGGCTGCTTATGGTTTTTCTTCGCCTCGCTCCCACGGGCATTCCCTTTCTCACGAGAGCTGGACTCGATGTTCGTATCGCGCTGTTCACGGTAATGCTGTCTCTGGTTTGCGGAGCGCTGTTTGGACTGTTGCCTGCTTTGCAAACGCCGCGGGCTGTGGCGTTGGCGGCGCGCGCGGCGAAATCACGCAATCGCACCATGCTACGGCGAAGCCTGGTGGTGGGCCAGATTGCGATCAGCATGGTTCTGCTGTCCGGCGCGGCGCTGCTGGTGAGGAGCTTTCAGAACCTGGAGGGACAGAGTCTGGGATTGCAGACCCAGGGCGTGCTCTCGGCGCGGATTGCGCTGCCTGGCTTCCGTTATGACACGGGCCAGAAGAAGATGGAATTCTATCTTCGATTGGAAGCGGCGCTCAAGCGTTTTCCGGGGATTCATGCGGTAGGCTTCAGCGATTCAGTACCGCCAGGCGGGTGGCAAAACAACGAACGTTTCGCGGACCTGGCGCCGGAAGGGAAGCCGTTTCCAGAGCAGGGGACAGGTGGCTCCGTGGTTAGCCGCGGTGTGACGCCCGATTATTTCCGCGCATTGAATATCCCTATCCTGCGAGGCCGCAATTTTACTGAAGAGGACAGGCAGGGCAGCGATTACCCGGTGGTGCTGAGCAGGCTGCTGGCGCTGCGCATGTTTCCAGGCGAAGATCCGCTGGGCAAGCGAATCCACAGGGATCGCGACAAGCTGTGGCTTCTGGTTGTGGGCGTGGCCGAAAACGTAAAAAACGGAGGGCTCACGGAACAGGACGAACCGGAGATCTACTTCCTCCGGCGCAGTGTCCAGCAGGATTGGGGTGGGCGTGCGCCGGTGGGCGAGGTGATGAGCGGAGCGGCGCCGCTGATGATCGTCGATGGGTTGGTTCCACAAGAAACCGTTGCTCTTTGGGTTCGTTCGCAGGCAGCGCAGATCGATCCCACGGTGCCAGTTGAGATTGAGACGCTGAACGAAAGCGTGAGCAAGCTGGCGGACAGGCCACGATTTGAGACGGCGCTGCTGGGGTTCTTCGCGTTTTGCGGGCTGCTGATGGCGGTGATTGGGCTTTACGGAGTGATCTCGTTTGTCGCGACGCAGCGGACGCAGGAGATTGGCGTGCGCATGGCGCTGGGGGCAACGCGGGCGGACATTTTGCGGTTGATTGCGGGCGAGGGCGTGCGGTTGATCGTGCTGGGCGGTGTGTTGGGAATGGCCGCTGCGCTGGCTGCTGCGCAATTGTTGAAGAGCCTGCTCTACAATGTGGGCCCGCACGATCCGGTGACCTATGCTGCGGTTGCGCTTTTGCTGGCGCTGGTGGCCTTGGTCGCTACGCTGATTCCGGCGCGTGCAGCGATGAAGGTTGAGCCGGTGGTGGCGCTGCGGTACGAGTGAGCCACCTGCGGTGGGGCGGACGGCGCTTGCGCGCCAAATGCTTTGCGAGAAATAGAACTTTTGTTCAGGAGGCGTGGGCACGATGAAAGAATTTCTTACGCGGTTGCGGTTTCTTTTTCTGCGCCGGCCGCAAAGTGAATTGGACGACGAACTGCGCTTTCACCTGGAGCAGGCGACTGAGGTGCGTGTGGCTGCGGGGATGACGCCGGAAGAGGCCCGCAGGCATGCGCTGATCGAGTTCGGCGGCGTGGAGCGGACACGGGAGCAGTGCCACGAGGAGCGGCCCGGCTGGTGGTTCGGTACGGTGGCGCAGGATGTGCGCTATGCGCTGCGGGGATTCCGGCGGAATGCTGTTTTCACCGTTGCCGTGATTGCGACGCTGGCGGTGGGGATTGGCGCGACGACGGCGGTGTTCAGCGTGGTGGATCGGATTCTGTTTCGCAGCTTGCCGTATGCGCATGACGAGCGGCTGGTGTCAGTTGGGCTGGTGGCGCCGATCATTCCCCAGGAGTTCATGCTGGGCGGGTCCTATTACGAATGGCGCGACAATCAGAAGGCCTTCGAGGCATTTACTTCGGAGACGGGCGCGAGCAGATGCGATTTGACGGAGCGCAATCCGGCGAGGCTCAGTTGCGCGAGCGTGGAGCAGAGCTTTCTGTCTACGCTGGGGATTTCTCCGGTGCTGGGGCGGAATTTTCTTCCGGAAGAGGATCGGCCCAATGGGCCCAAGGTTGCGCTCATCTCTTATGGGCTGTGGCTCTCCCATTACGGTCTCGATCCGGGGATTGTCAATCGGCTGATCGATATTGACGGCAAACAGGTGCGCGTCATCGGCGTGCTGCCAAAAGACTTCGAGATGCCCGCGCTGGAGGATGCGGACATTGTTGTGCCTCAAGCTCTGGATGAGGCGGCCCAGCGCAAAGCCGATCCTGGGAGGGTGATGTATGCGTTTGCGCGTCTCAGGCCGGGAATGACCAACGAGAAGGCGCAGGCAGCTCTTGAACCATTATTCGATTACTCCCTCAGCCAGGTGCCGCCGCAATTTCGCAAAGAGGTTCATTTGCGCGTGCGCTCGATTCGCGACCGGCAGATGCACGATGTGCGGGTGGTGGCCTGGGTGTTGCTGGGTGCTGTGCTGGCGGTGCTGCTGATAGCCTGCGCCAACGTCGCCAGCCTGCTGATGGCGCGAGCCGCACAGCGCGAACGGGAGCTGGCGGTGCGATCTGTTTTGGGCGCAAGCCGGGGACGGCTGGTGCGCCAGCGGCTGACGGAGACATTTTTACTCTCGATGGCGGGAACTGCCGTCGGGCTGGTTTTGGCGGAGATCCTCCTGCGCGTATTTGTTGCCATCGCTCCGGCAGGCATTCCATTTCTGGAGAGAGCTCATCTTGACTTGCGCATCATTGTCTTCACGGTCGTCCTATCGATTCTTTGCGGTGCGCTTTTCGGCGTATTGCCCGCGTTGCAACGGCCGCGCACGGCGGCGCTGGCTGCGCGACCGACGAGCGCCGGTTCACACGCATGGATGAGACGCTGCCTGGTGGTAGGGCAAATTGCAATCAGCGTGATTCTTCTCGCCGGGGCGGCACTGCTGCTGCGCAGCTTTGGCAACCTCGAGCGGCAGGCCATGGGTATGGAGACCCACGGTGTGCTGGCAGCGAGCATTTCACTTCCGCAGTATCGCTACGCCACGGCGCAGCAGCAGATGGGGTTCTATCTGCAAGCTGAGGCTGCTTTGCGGCGGTTGCCGGGCGTGTCCGTAGTAGGCATGAGCAACTCGCTGCCGCCGGGCGAGACGAATGACCACCAGATCTACAGCAATATTGCGATTGAAGGAAGGCCGCGCACAGCGGGCGGTACTGGCGGCATGGTTACATGGCGCTGGGTTACGCCGGATTACTTCAATGCGCTCAACATTCCCATGCTTCGCGGGCGGGGATTTACGCAGGAGCAACGAACCTCCAATGAGCATTTCCTGGTCCTGAGCAGTTTGCTTGCGGCGCGGCTATTTGGCGATGAGAACCCTGTTGGGCAGCATGTGCAGCCGGTTCCGAATGGGCCGTGGTACACCGTGATTGGCGTTGCCGCGAACGTGCGGAACGGTGGGCTTACCAACGCGGACGAGCCCGAATTCTATAAGCTCAGACGGAGCGTTGCCGAGGATTGGAATCCCTGGACCGTTGCGACTCTCAAAACGTCGCTGCCCGTGAAGGCCCTGGCGCCGTGGGTGCGGGCGCAGATTGCTCAAATCGATCCGACCGTGCCGGTGGAGATTGAAACGCTCGACCAGAGCGTAAGCAAGCTGGCGGACCGTCCGCGTTTTGAAACAGCGCTGCTGGGGTTCTTTGCGTTTTGCGGTGTGCTGATGGCAGTGATCGGACTCTACGGGGTTATCGCCTTCGTAGCCGCACAGCGGACGCGGGAGATTGGCGTACGCATGGCGCTGGGAGCTACGCGCGTGGATATTCTGCGGTTGATCGCCGGGGAGGGACTCCGGCTGATTTTGCTGGGCGGCGTGCTGGGGCTGGGAGCGGCGCTGGCAACCTCGCGACTGCTGAAGAGTCTGTTATTCGAAGTTGGTCCGTATGACCCTGGCACTTATGTAGCGGTGGTAGTGTTGCTGGGGCTTGTCGCAGCGGCGGCTACGCTGATTCCGGCGCGGGCGGCGATGAAGGTTGAACCGGTGGTGGCGCTGCGATACGAATAGAGCATTTTCGCTTTTTCTGTAGACTCCCGTGCCCCATCCTTTTCTCTCTATTGAAACCACAAAGGGCGTCCGGTTGGATCGGACGCCCCTTGTGCTGTTTGACGATTTGGAACTTATGCGGGGACGGTTTCTGCGGCGTTCACGTTTACGGGCGTAAGCCAGCCGAATTTGTCGGGCTTGAGGCCGTTGGCGATGCCGAAGAATTCGTCGGCAATTTTCTTTGTGATCTCGCCTACCTTGCCATCGCCCACCACGATGCGGTCAATGGTGCGGATAGGCTGGACTTCAGCGGCTGTTCCCGAGAAGAAGACCTCGTCGGCGATGTAGAGCAACTCGCGCGGGAAGGCCTGCTCGATCACTGTGAGGCCGAGGTGGCGGGCAAGGGTGAGCACGCTGTCGCGCGTGATGCCGGAGAGGGCGGAGTTCGAGAGCGGCGGGGTGTAGATGACGCCGTTGCGAACTACGAAAATATTCTCGCCGGAGCCTTCGCTGACCAGGCCGTTCACGTCCAGCGCGATGCCTTCCTGGTAGCCGTTGATCTCGGCTTCCATGCGAATCAGCTGCGAGTTCATGTAATTTGCCCCGGCCTTGGCGAGTGCGGGCATGGTGTTGGGAGCGAGACGGTTCCAACTGGAAACGCAGACGTCCGCGCCGCCCTTTCCATCGATGTATTTGCCCCAGGGGAAGTTGGCGACGTAGACCTCAACGGGCGAACCCTTGGGACTGACGCCGATTTCACCGTAGCCGCGCAGGGCGATGGGGCGGATGTAGCAAGGCGCAACGCCATTGGCTTCAATCACATCGACCACGGCAGCGCAGAGCTCGTCAAGAGTGTAGGGAAGCTCCATGCGGTAGATTTTGGCGGAGTCGAGCAGGCGCTGCATATGCTCGGGAAGGCGAAAAACTGCCGAGCCGTGGGGCTGCCCGTAGCAGCGGATTCCTTCAAATACGCTGGAGCCATAATGGATGACGTGGCTCATCACGTGGAGGGTGGCATCCTCCCAGGGAATCAGGTTGCCGTTGTGCCAGATTTTGGAGGTCGTCTGAATAGGCATGAGAGTTTGAATTGCTCCTTCGGCCGCGCGGGGCACAGTTACATCACAGGGTAGCGCGAATTGAGGCAGCCTGTCACGGCGGCCCTCAGGTTGGCGGGTTGTGGCGGGTAGCTGAGTCGATAATGTTTCGGGCTGGATTCGGTCCGCGGCCTGTCGATGGGCGGCATTTTGCGGTCTGGGATTCTCTGCCGCCGAAAATGAGCGAAAGCACCGGATTTGATCGCCGCAATGGCGCGTATTGCGTTGTATGATTACGGGCGGGCCGCTATTTACTGGCTGGGCGGCCAGACTTTATTGCCGCAGACCTCGATGCGTCGGATCATGCCGTGTTCAAACAATGAAATCCCAGGAGATGCTCCTCGATGAGACCTCGTCCGTTCCATTCAGCTCTTTTTGTTCTGCTTGCCTGCGTCGCTCTAACGCTTTCTTCCCCAGGTTTTGCGCAAGGGCAAGGCCAGCTTGACCTGATGCCGATGCCTGCGCATGTCACCCTGGGGGAGGGTCAGTTTCCTATCGAAGGGAGCTTTGCCGTAGGGCTGGGCGGCTACCAGGATCCCCGAGTGGTGGAGGGCAAGCTGCGCTTCATGGAGGCGCTCTTCCGCGAGACGGGGATTCCATTTTATGTCCGCGAGGGCCGCAAGGCGAAATTCATCATTCACACAGACGGGCAGAGCCAGGCGGTGCAGCAGCTTGGCGAGGATGAGTCGTATCACCTGGCCGTCTCGGCGACGCATGTCGAGTTGACGGCGCCGAATCCGCTGGGTGTGCTGCGTGGATTGCAGACGTTTTTGCAACTGGTCCAAGTTACGCCGCAGGGCTTCGCCGTTCCCGTTGTCACCATCGACGACCAGCCGCGATTTCAATGGCGCGGGCTGATGATCGACGCGGGGCGTCACTTCATGCCGCTGGCCGTGATCAAGCGCAACCTGGACGGCATGGAAGCAGTGAAACTGAATGTGATGCATTGGCACCTTTCGGAAAACCAGGGCTTCCCCATTGAAAGCAAGGTTGCTCCTCTCTTGCAGGAGAAGGGCTCGGGCGGAAACTACTATACGCAGGCTCAGGTTCACGAGGTGATCGAATATGCGCGGATGCGCGGAATCCGCGTGGTACCCGAATTCGATATGCCTTGCCACACAACGGCATGGTTCGCCGGTTATCCGGAACTGGCTAGCGGGCCGGGGCCATACAAAGTGGAGACGAAATGGGGCGTGTTCGATCCGGCAATGGATCCCTCGCGGGAGAGCACTTTTGAGTTTCTCGACAAGTTTTTCGGCGAGATGACGGCGCTCTTTCCCGACGCGTATTTCCATATTGGCGGCGACGAGTGCAACGGCAAGGAGTGGAACAGGAATCCGCAGATTCAGGCGTTCATGAAAGAGCACGGATTGAAGGACGATGCGGCGCTGCAATCCTATTTCACAGGCCGCGTGCAGAAGCTGGTGGTGGCGCACAACAAGATCCCGGAGGGTTGGGACGAGGTGCTGCAGCCGGATACGCCGAAGAATGTGGTGATCCAGTCGTGGCGCGGGCCGGCGGGGCTGGCGCAGGCTGCGCGGCAAGGCAATCAGGTTCTGCTGTCAAATGGCTATTACATCGACCTGAATCAGCCGGCGGCGGAACACTACCTTGTCGATCCACTAGGCGGAGAAGGCGCGAAACTGACTGCCGAGGAAAAAGCGCGCGTGCTTGGCGGCGAAGCTACGATGTGGAGCGAGTTTGTGACGCCGGAAAATGTCGACAGCCGCATCTGGCCACGTACGGCGGCTATCGCAGAGCGGTTCTGGTCGCCGCAGGAGGTGCGCGATGTGGATTCGATGTATCGGCGCATGGCGATTGTTTCAGAGAAGCTCAATAATTACGGCCTGCAACACAATTCGTCTACGCTCGCGATGGTGCAGCGCATGAGTGGTGAATCCGATCCGGAATCGCTGCTGGTTTTGGCGGCCGTGGTGCAGCCACCGAGGGGATATGAGCGCGAGAGTTTGCATGAGTACGGCAGTTGGAGTGCGCTGAACCGGCTGGTGGATGCGGTGCCGCCGGAGAGCGAGACGGCGCGGAAGTTCAACGAACTCGCGAAGCTGATTGCGTCGGGAAAGGCATCGCCGCAGCAGTGGCAGGAAGCGCAGAACTGGCTTACGCTTTGGCGGGATAATGATGCGAAGCTGCAGCCGCTGCTCAAGGACTCTGAGCTGACGGCGGAGTTGAGCAATCTTTCGCACAGCGTGTCTGAGGTGGCTGCGGTGGGGCTGCAGGCGCTGGATGATTTGAAGAATCATCGGGCGGTGACGGCAGATGCGAGGGACAAGAATCTGCAGTTGCTGAAGGCGGCTGCGAAGCCCAAGGCGGTGCTGTTGGATATGGCGGCGCCATCGGTCAAGGTGCTGGTGGAGGCGAGTGGGAAGTGAGCAACGCATTGATTGGTGGCTTCCCACCCTTGCGATAGGAAAAAGGAACAAGAAGCAGGTTCTTCGACTCCGCTGCGCTTCGCTCAGAATGACAGGGGCACGGAGCATTTGTGGCTGGATGCGCCTCTTATTTTGGTGGCAGGGCTCGCATGGCGCCACCGTGGCTGTAGAGATTGTTGTCGTCACGGGGTAGTTTTAGGGGCGAGCCGCTGCCTAGGTCGCGTTCGTAGATTTCGCCATAGTTGCCGGCGGTTTCGATGACGTTTACGACCCAATCGTTGTCGAGGCCGAGAGCGCTGCCGATCTGATGCGAACCCCCGAGGAGAAAGCGGACCAGCGGATCGTTGGTCTGCGTGCAACGGGTGCGCACGTTTGCTTGTGTGATGCCGCTCTCTTCGGCCGCGACCAGCGCTTCCATCACCCAATTCACAATTGAGAACCACGCTGGATCGTTGTCGCGAACGGCCGCTGCCAGCGGATCTTTGGAGATAGTTTCATGCAGCAGGCGGGTGCGCTTGCCGTGCTGTGCCAGCGCTGCGCGTGTTTCTGCAAGGTGTGTGCGATTACCGGCCAGGGCGCCGCAGTTGTCTGTAGCGAATGCGGCTTGCATTTCTCCCTCTTCCTGAAAGGGAAAAGGCACAAAGTCGAGATGCTCGTGTGTGAACCAGGCGCGGACGCTCTCTTCAACTGTGGTCTCTGCGAGGAAACAGATTCTCTTTCCGCTTAACTGGCGGGCGCGCGTAACGGGGTTTGCGGCGGGGACCAGAAAGCCCACGCTGTCCCAAAGCACAGGGCGCGTGAATGCAAGATGAGTTCCCGCCGCATGAGTGAAGTCGTCGGTGAGTGTTGGAAGCAGATCGACGTCCCCGTCAGTGAGCGCGGCCACAGCTGCGGTGTCGTCGGGATATTGCTTTGCCGCAACCTGTTCGTTTTTCCCGAGGACAGCAACGGCGACGGCGCGGCAGAGATCCGCATCGAATGCGGCGCGATTGCCGTGATTGTCGGACGTGGAGTACTCCGCCTCCTCGGCATCGATGCCGCAGCGCAGCACGCCAGTTGCGCGGATGCGGGCCAACGTTGTGGAGCTATCGGCGGCGCTCGTAAGGCCGCAGCCAACGAGCAGGACAATGACCGGCAACCCGTTCGAAACCAATTGCCGCACTATGGTGTCCAGTCGCCGGAGGCCGGAATTCCCGGCGTCGTATCAGGCCGAGGATTGAAATCTGCCGGCACGGGATATTTTGCGTAGTCCGGCGTAAAAGTTTTAGGCGACCAATCGGTCGGCAAGATCTGGAGTTCTTTGCAGCCCGCGCCGCTCGCATGAGGAAAGCTGGAAATCTCCGCCGGCGGAATTTCCGCATACTCCGCACTCAGCGGCGCGGCCTTGCCCTCAAGGCGCAATGTATCGAATGCAGAACTCATGTCTCCCACATCAGGCACCAGATCGTCTGCCGGGCCGAGATTCGGCTGCCCGAATTTGTCCGCGCCAATCTGCCGCGCCCTCATTTCATCCGGCAGATCGGCAAGCGGAATCAGGTTGAACAGCTCGTCCACAAATTTGACGATCGAACTGTGCTCCGAGGGCACGTGCGAAACGCCATGCGCCACCGCATACGGCGAAATCACAATCGCAGGAATACGCGGTCCCTGCTCCAGGGGCAACCCATTTGCGTCGTGGGAGCGAATCCGCGGCTGTGCATGGTCGTAGAGACCGTCCGACTCATCGTAGGCAATGATGATGGCGCTCTCGCTCCAATACGGACTAGCCGCGATAGCGTTAATCTCCTCGGCCAGCAGCCCTTCGCTTATTTGAGTATCTGAGTAGCCGGGATGATCGTCATTGCCGGCAAAAACATCCGCGAGTTTTGGATTCGGGTCCAGCGGCTTCCATCCGCGAATGTTGCCGTAGCCGCCGCGAATATAGAAGACGCCGGAGGACGGCAATTGCTTTTGTGCGATAGCCTGAAAGAATTCGCTGAGCCCATGAAGGTGTGTACTGGCCTGCGGATTGTTGGCCACATAGCCGAAATACTGCGGCGCGTTATGATGCGCGACGTAGCCTTCGTGCGAAGCCTTCCACGAGGCATCGTTGATTTCATGGTCGTAGCCTTGCTGATACCAGCCCCAGTTGACCGCGCTCACACCGTGGCCGGCGATCTTCTCAATGTCCTGCTGCACATCGGGCAGATCGAAAGCGGGATCGTAATCGGCCGCCGTGGTCTGCTGAATGTTGCTGCCCATGAAAGAGAGCGGCAGGCTGGCGAAGGTCAGGTTTTTTGAGACGCCGCCAAATGGCTGGTTGGCCTGCGGCTGATGGAGTCGGCTTGCGGTGTCGAGCGGGGAGCCCCAATAGGGCTGGGGATCGGACGTCAGTGGCACTGAGGCAGCGTTGCCCTGGCCGCCCGTTGAGGCTTGCTCCGGATGCAGCATCCACTGTGTCTCGCCGCTCTGGCCGGAGATCATGGCGATGGCATTGGGCGTCGACGGGCCGATGATCGTATCCATGAAGTGGTCGAAGAGCGTAAAGCGGTCCGCGTAGCGCCAGAGGAACGGCGCCGTGTCGCAGTCCACATGGCCCATCACCAGTTCGCCAAACTGCTTGCGTTCGAGTGTAGGCGCCTTCGAGGGTACGCCGTCCTTTAGCGTCACGCCCTCTTCGGCGAGCGAATACTCCGAGTTCTGCGCCAGGCCATTTGCGTCCAGCGCAAGCTTGCGCGCAATGCCCACATGCGAGTGATTCACCGACGCTATGTCGGCCGGATAGATCGGCACGGTCTTGCCCGCCGCGTCCGTCACCGTTGCCGGAATCCGGAATGGCGAGATGACTCCCAAGGTTCCGTCGGTATTCACAATCAGCTGCGTGAATCCCGGCGCCTGGCCATAGGGGTGAGTGCCTTCCGGTCCGGCATAGATGCCGTCCGCTCCCGGATAGCTGCCGAAGTAAAAGTCGAAGGAACGGTTTTCCTGGAAGAGGACGAAGACGTATTTGATGTGGCGCCGAATGAGCTGCAGTTTTTCTTCAGCGGAGATGGCGGCCTCTGCGGCCGGGTCGACAATCTTCGCGGCTACGGTGGCGCTGGAGCGGGGGGCGATGGTTATGTCGGGCGACGGGAGCTTGTCCTGGGCGGCGAGGGTAAGGGTGCATCCACAGAAGTTGATGAGGGCAGCGGAGTTTCTTAAGATGGCTGCGATTGGCATAGAACCAAGGTATGCGTTGGGGCGTGCGAGTGGCAATAAAGAGGGCATTGCAATTGGGTTAAAAGGGGATGGGTCGACATTTTGGTTTCGCGCCGGCCGTCTTGGCCGCTATTTGCGATGCTCGTCGCGATAGGCCTGGATGCTGGTGCGGCCGTCGGGCAGTTTCCAGCGGCGGGCCACAATAATCATCCATATGAAGTTGAGGGCAGCGATGGCCCATGCTGCGATGAAAGCCGGCATGAAACGGGGGTCTTTCATTTCGAAGAAGTAAAGCGGGGCACCGGTGATGAGAATCTCGAGGGCCGCAAAGCCGAGGGCGAAGATGAATTTGGACCAGCTCCACACACCGGCGCGCCGTTCCTGGCGGATGCCGGCGGCGATGACCGTGACTTGCAGGAATACGAAGAGAATCCAACCCATTGTCTATCGGCCTCGGAGAAGGTTCTTGGTTGAGGTGTTGACGCCGGCTTCGAGTGCGATCGAAACCAGGAGAACACCGCAGCGCCTCAATCCTGTAGGCGCTAACCGCGGCGGGAATGAATCAAGGAACCTGAGCCAGTGGATGGCGCCGGCATGTGCTAAGGTTCAAACCGTGAAAGCCTCAGGGAAAGAGAAAGACGGCACGGCGCGAAAGAGCACGCGGCGGCTGCTGCCGGGGCTCTCGGTGAAGGACGGATTTACGCTTCATCCGTTCGATGCGGAGCATGGGGTCAGGACCAGCGGACTGGTGGCAGGAAGGCACCTGAAGAGCGGTCATCGGCACGACCGGCACACGACGGCTTACTACGGTGTCGCGCCATCGGTGTTTCATTCGCTGGTGAAGCGTTGGCGCAGGACCGGGCCGGCGGCGCGAGTGGAAGAAACGACGCTTGTCGACCTGGGAGCGGGGATGGGGCGGGCGGTGCTGCTGGCTTCGGAAATCAGCTTCAAGGCGGTGGTGGGGGTGGAATTGCATCCGACGCTTGTTGGGATCGCGCGGAGAAACGTCAAGACTTGGCGTTCGGCGGGACGGGAACGGAGTCCGATCCGGATAGTCGAAGGGGATGCGGTGGAATTTGCGCTGCCTGCGGGGCCGGTGGTGGTGTTCCTGTTCAATCCATTTGGAGCCGCGGTGTTGCGGAGGCTTCTCAAGCGATGGCAACTGGAGCTAGTCGGCCGGGCGGACGCTTTGGACATTCTTTATGTGAACAACGAGCAGGAAGGCGTGCTGGAAATGGAGCGGGGATGGGGGCGGCTGTTTCTGGGCAAGGTCAGGCGATCGGAGGCAGACGCAATTGCGGATCATAAAATCATGGCCAACCAGCCGGAGGGGGAATACGCATCGTCGAATTGGGAGGACTGCTCGATCTGGCGGTGGAAGGGCACCCGGAGGGACTAGGGACATAGGGACCAGGGACTGCGGCCACGGGGAATAGTCCCTGCGTCCTTCAGTCCCTGGTCCCTGGTTTTTATCCATAGTTCATTTGACGAGATAGGGTTGGAGGGAGAAAGCTGTTCAGTGTGCTGCCTGGCATTCGTTTGCATTGACAAACCAAGCTGGGCCGGAATATCCGCTGCCAAAATCTGCAGCAATGGAATCCGGCGCGAAAGAGAACGGGCATCCACTGGAGTACGACCTTGAAGGAACCGCATCTGGTATTGGGATTGGGCGAGTTGTTGTGGGATGTTTTGCCGGAGGGACCGCGGTTGGGCGGTGCTCCCGCGAACTTTGCGGTGATGGCAGGCAGGCTGGGCAATCACGCTGTGCTGCTGAGCCGGATTGGGCGGGACGACCTGGGCCGCATGGCGTTGGTTCGGCTGGAACCGCTGCCGGTCGACACGAGTTTTGTCGAAACAGACCCGGCACACGAAACAGGACGGGTGACGGTGTATTTTGAGGCCGCCCAGCCGCATTACACCATTCATCAACCGGCGGCGTGGGACTTTCTGGAACTCTCCGACGAATGGGTGAAGCTCGCTGAAAGAGCCGATGCAATCTGCTTTGGTTCACTGGCGCAGCGGAGTTTGGAGTCGCGGCAGACGATTCAGACGCTGGCGGCGCAGACCACGTCAAACTGCATACGGGTCTTCGATGTGAATCTGCGTGTACCGTTCTACTCCGGCGAGGTGATCCAGGAATCGCTTGAATTGGCCACGGTGATGAAGATGAACGACACGGAGGTTCCGCTGGTACTGGGACTGCTGGGATTGCAGGGCGGAGATGGGCTGGAGCCGGGGCCTCTGAATGCCAACGCCGAACGCCAGGGTGCGGAGCGGTTGCTGAACGAGTTCCCGACGCTGCAAATGGTGGCAGTGACGCGCGGCGGGCATGGCAGCATGCTGGTCACGCGGGACGAATGGCACGAGCACCCTGGGCTCCCAGTCAAGGTGGCGGACACCGTCGGTGCGGGAGACGCGTTTACGGCGGCGATGACGCACTATTTGCTGCGCGGCGCCGATCTGGCCACGCTGAACGAGGCGGGGAACCGATGGGGTGGATGGGTGGCTTCGCAGTCGGGCGCAATGCCCCCGCTGGCCGATCAGGTGAGAGTGGGGATAGAGGCGGCGATCGAAGGGCAATTGGACTGACGGTTGCAAGTATGCGGCCTGCAAGATCAAAATTGAAAAGACAAAGATTGTCCGATGCACAACACGATCATCGACTTTCGTCCGCTCTTTTGAAAACTGGTCCAACTTCGATATGGATCGATAACCTATTCGATTATTGGCGCTTAGAGTAGAAAGTAAGGTCAGGGCTAAGGAGACTTCGCCAAGCCCGGCGGATTCCCGGCAACTGGTTTTGGGACAATCCCCGCAATGCAAAGACTTAATTGCATCGACAACTATTCAGACTTTGTTGTACTGTTTTTTGAAAGCCGACAACTGGCCATGCGTCGCGGCCAATGCGCGCGGGAAAGGGAACCGAATGGGAGGAACTCGCAAGTCCGCAATCAAGCTGGCGCCACCGCCGGAACAGTTCCCAGCGCAGACGACCGCCAAATTCAGGCGAGTATTTGAGTATCTGCACGGGCACATTCAATCCGGAATGCTGAAGGCGGGAGACCGCCTGCCCAGCGAAGCGGAGTTGGGCAAGCTATTCGATGCTTCACGGATTACTGTGGCCAAGGCAGTTCTCGACCTGCAACGGATGGGGCTGGTGACGCGGCGGCCGGGCGCGGGCACGCATGTGCTGGCTCCGCACCAGGCCGAAGGCAGAACCTTCGGCCTGCTGATTCCTGAGCTTGGGCTTACGGAGATTTTTGAACCGATCTGCCATGGGATGATGCGTTCGCCGTTTGCGCGCCCGGATGCACTGTTGTGGGGCAATGCTTCGACGTCTGTGGGCGAAATGGCGAGAGAAGCCGAGCAGATGTTGAATTCCTTCATTCGGCAGAAGGTGGCTGGGGTGTTTTTTGCCCCTTTGGAACTCGGCGGCGACAAGGATGCGGCGAACCGGCGGATTGCGCGCGACCTGGAACGGGCGCAGATACCGCTGGTGCTGCTGGACCGCTGTTATATGCCCTATCCTGAGCGGTCGCCGCATGACCTGGTGGGGGTGGACAATCGTCGGGCTGGATACATGGCGACAACTCATCTTCTTCGCATGGGTGTGCGGCGGCTGGCGTTTCTGGGCGAGGCGAATGCGGCGGGTACAGTGGATGCGCGCATCACCGGGTACTACGAGGCGATCAGGAAGTTCGGGGTTGTGCCGGAACACGATCCCGTGCGGCGCGGAAGCCCACAGGACGAAGTTCTGGTCCGCCGCATGCTGGATGTCCTGAAGCCGCAGGCGATTGTCTGCGGGAATGACCTGACGGCGGCGCGGCTGATGCAAACTCTGATCGGGCTGGGTGTGCGGATTCCCGAAGAAGTGCGGATTGTGGGCATGGACGACGTGAAATACGCCAGCCTGCTGCCGGTGCCGCTGACAACGATCCACCAGGATTGCGCGGGGATTGGCATGGTGGCCATGGCTACCATGCTGGAGCGGCTGGAGCATCCCGAACTGCCGGTGCGCGATATAACCGTGCCGACCAGCCTGATGGTGCGGCGATCGTGCGGGGCGCATTTGGGAGCGGCCGGCGCGGCCTGAGAATAGAGTAGCTGTTTGCCCTAACCATGCTCATGAAAGCCGGTCAAAGGGACGACTCGCGCGTGCAGACAGAGTAGACATTCACGCTATCGAACGGAGGAGCGTTATGAAATGTTGCAAGGCTATCGCGCTGCTGTTGGTTTTGATTCCGGTTCTCGGACTGGCGCAGCAAAAGACAAAGAAACACAACGAAGTTCCCGCGATCTTTCAGAGCGCGCACTACATTTTTGTTGAAGCGGTGGACGGAGATGCGATGAAGCCGGGACTTTATCCGGAAGATCGTCAGGCGATCTTCGACGTGCAGGATGGTTTACGGGATTGGAACCGCTACGCACTGGCAACTCGGCGGCAAGAGGCCGATTTGGTTTTGGTCGTGCGCAAAGGGCGGCTAGCGAGTGCACAGACGCGCGCCGGAGTTTCCCTTCCGTCGCGGTTTCCACCGAGCGGCAATCCGACCCAGGGCCATCCTCCCGGGCAGACCGGGGACCAGGACGGCATCGGCGCTGCGGCAGAGGTGGGGCCTGATATCGACATACTACGTGTGTACCTGTTGAGTAGCGACGGCAAACTCATGGGCCCAGTCTGGTCTCGACAGATACAGGACGGCCTGGAAGCTCCGTCGGTAGTGCTTCTGCAGCAACTCCGAACCGCCGTGGAGCGCGCTTATCCGAGTCAACCACCGCCGAGCAAGCCTACTCCCTGAGCTAAATCGGGGTAAATGTGTGTTGTGCGCTGCGCGGCAGATGGGCGGATATTCGGCGGCGTTGCGATACAGTTGAATCATCGTGATTGTCAATATTGCCAGGCGCGCGCATGACCACAACTGGGAGCTGGATCCAATTACGCGATCCCTCCTCGATACGGATTTTTACAAGCTGCTGATGCTGCAGTTTATTTGGAAAAACTTTCCCAAAACACAGACTTCATTCACGCTGCTGAATCGCACCAGCGCGGTGCGGCTGGGCGATCTGATTGGCGTGGAGCAATTGCAGGAACAACTGGAGGAGACGCGCCGGTTGCGGTTTCACAAGTCGGAGTTGATCTGGCTTGCGGGCAACACGTTCTATGGGCGCAGAGGCATCTTCGAGCCCGCATTTCTTGAGTGGCTGGAGCACGATTTCCGGCTCTCGGAATTCGAATTGTCTGTCGAAGATGGGCAATTGTCGCTTCGCTTTCACGGGCTTTGGACCGAGACTACGCTGTGGGAGATTTATGCGCTTTCGGTCATCGACGAACTGAAGACACGGGCCAGTTTGAAGCCGTTGAGCGAGTTCGAACTGGATATTCTTTACGCGCGCGCCAAGACCAGGCTTTGGGAAAAGATGGAACGACTGCGCGGTGTTCCGCAGCTCAACCTGAGCGACTTTGGCACCCGCCGCCGGCACAGCTTCCTGTGGCAGGAGTACGTGGTGAAGGCCATGAGCGATGTGCTCGGCGCTAACTTCGCGGGCAGTTCGAATACCTACCTTGCTTACAAGCACGATCTTGAAGCCATCGGTACCAATGCGCACGAGCTGCCGATGGCGCTGGCGGCGCTAGCCAACGACGAGGAAGAGCTGCGAACGGCGCAGTATCGGATTCTGGAGTTGTGGCAGCAGAGTTACCAGGGCGAGTTGTTGATCCTGCTCCCGGACACTTTTGGGACGACACAGTTTCTTCAGGATGCACCGGAGTGGGTGGCGGACTGGACGGGTCAGCGCATCGACAGCAAGGACCCGTACGCGGCAGGTGACGAGTACATTGCGTGGCTCCAGGAATCAGGACGAGATCCGCGTCAAAAGCGGCTGATTGCATCGGACGGGCTGGATGTGGAGCAGATCCTGGGACTGCACGCCTACTTTGGCGGAACAATGCTCAACGGAGCTATGCCGGCGGACTTTCAGAAGGCGAGCGACTTTGAAGATGAGAGGAAGTGGGTTGCGGAGCGCAGGATTCGGTTCAGCGCAGGCTGGGGAACATTCCTGACCAACGATTTTCGCAATTGCGATCCGCGGGGTGGGGAAGTATTCAACCCAGTCAGCCTGGTGTGCAAGCTGACTGAAGTGGATGGCCGGCCAGCGGTGAAACTTTCAGACAACTACCTGAAGGCCATGGGCCCGGCGAGCGAGATTGAGCGGTACCGGCGGGTTTTTGGTACCGCGGGAGTGGCGGGCGTTCCGTTGGTAACGTAGATCCCCGAAATTGCGTTGCCTTGCAATCGGTTCTTGGATATTGTATGAGTGAGTAGGCACTCAGAATAATAGTGAATTGGAGTGAACCAGGTGGCAAGGCCCAGAAGCGGTGACAAGCGCAAGGCGATTCTCAATGCGGCGTTGCGCGTTTGTGCGGAGCGTGGCATCTCCGGCGCGCCTACTTCGGCCATCTCCAAGGCGGCGGGCATCGCCGAGGGCTCGCTGTTTACATATTTCAAAACCAAGGACGAGCTGCTGAGCGAGCTCTATATGGAATTGAGGATGGAATTCAGCCGCCATCTTCCCGACTTTCCCTTCGGGAAGGATGTCTATACACGGCTCAAGTACATCTGGGATCAGTATTTGGACCTTGGAGCGGCGCATCCGGAGCAACTCAAGGTTCTGGCTCAGTTGCGTGCGTCGGGAAAACTGTTCAGGGAGAATGAGACGCCCTCGCTGGCATTGATTGAAATACTGAAGGGGACGGTCGAAGCTGCCCAGGGAAGCGAATTGGCGAACCTTCCAGCGGAGTATCTCGTATTGATGTATAGAGCCCAAGCGGAGATCACGCTGGAGTTCATCAACGCGCACCCGGAATCAGCGGCGATGTGCCGGGAATTGGGGTTCAAGATGCTTTGGAGAGGTTTGACGGATAAGTAATCTGCTTGTTTCGATGCGAGTGAGTGGTCAGTCAATAAATAGAAACACAAGATTGAAGAGGGTAGGCCGATAAACACTCAAGAAGATATGTCATCCATGGGACGAATCGCGACAATTATTCCGCCTCAAGCCGGAAAACTGGCAGTGGTTACCGGCGCAACCGGCGGACTCGGGTATGAGATCGCTCTGGCCTTGGCGCAGGGCTGCGCAGACGTGATTATTGCCGGTCGCAACGATGCGAAGGGCAGAGGGGTGGCGGGAAAGATCAGGACGCTGGCGCCGAACGCCCTGGTGCGCTTCGAGAAACTCGACCTGGCGAGCCTGTCATCGGTGGCAGCTTTTGCCGGCCGTCTTGCCGCTGCCGGACGCCCCGTGGACTTGCTGGTAAACAACGCGGGCGTGATGGCGCTGCCCGAACGGAGGGTTACGCCGGACGGGTTCGAGATGCAATTCGGCACCAACTACGTGGGGCATTTCGCATTGACTGGCCGGCTTCTTCCGTTGCTTTGCCGAAGCAGGTCTCCCAGGGTGGTGCAGGTGAGCAGCCTGGCACATCGTTTTGGCAAGATCCGGTTTGACGATCTGCACGGGGAGCGGAAATACAAGCCATGGGCTGCCTACTCGCAATCGAAGCTGGCGGCGCTTTTGTTTGCGCGTGAACTGCAGAGTCAAAGCGATGCGCACGGCTGGGGCTTGCTGAGCAGCGCTGTTCATCCCGGTTTTGCAAAAACGGATCTGATTGTGAATGGCCCGGGGGCGAAGAGCCTGCTTTTTCTCCTCAGCCGTTCGCTGGGGTGGATGGTGACCCAGTCTGCTGCCGACGGCGCGCTGCCTGCCTTGTTTGCCGCATCCTCAGCACACGTGGAGCCCGGTGGATACTACGGCCCAGGTGGGATGCTTGAATTTGCCGGTCTACCCGGCGCTGCGTTTGCCTCGAGACGCGCGCAGGACCAGGCGGTGGCGCGCAAGCTGTGGCAGGTCTCGGAGCAACTGACGGGTGTTCGGTGGTCGGCTGAATAACAGCCTGGCGGACGACAGACACCCGGCGAGGCGCTGCGCGCTAATTTCCCGGTGGAGGCGGCGGAGTGGCGACCGTCGGCGGAATGGGCCGCTGCTTGGCGCGCAGATAAGCGACCAACTGGGCGATTTGTTCATCTGTGAGCGAATCGGAAAATGGCGGCATCTTCTGGCCGCCGTTGAGAATCTGATTGGTGATTTTGTCCGGGGGCCAGAGCTTGTCGGCGCGAACGGCGCTGAGGTCTGGACCTTTCTTGCCGCCGGTGCCTCCTGCGCCGTGGCAGTAGGCGCAGCCTTTGTCGCGAAACAGAATTGCACCGGCCTGCTCGGCGGCCTTCTCTTTGGAGCCAGACAGGGCTTGAGCGGGCGTTGCGGCGAAGATGGCCAGGATCAGGAATAGCAAACCAGAAAAGTTTTTGGGGTGCGAAATCACAGAAGCTATTTTCTCATGGTGAGCTAGGGTGCGCCTCCAGCTTCGGGTGGTGCCGGACTGGACTTATTGAGATGGAGAAAGCCCTGGCGGCAGGGTGGAGTGTTTCCACGAGCGCGACCGGGGCTTTCTGTCGATACTCGGATTGGCGCTTCTTCTTCTACCGCTCCCGTGGTGCGAAACCGAAGGTTACAGTAACCGCAAAGCTGCGGCCGGCCATAAGTCCAGGGGTATCCCCGCCGTTGATTGCGGTGGGTCCGTTGGTGTTGAACATATCGGTTGTCGTGGTCCCCGGTATCGTCACAGTCGACGGAGATCCAGCCAGGGAGAGACTCTGAATGTTGTGCGAGTCGAGCAGGTTGTTTGCACTTAGCCGGATTTTTGTCTGGTCGAAGATGGAGCGATTCCGGATGGTGTAGTTGATGAAGCTATTAACCGTGTTGAAGGTGGGGATGATGGCCTGATTGTGATACTGGCCATTGTCCACGCGCTGCTCACCGACGCGCTTGTTGTAGAAGCCCAGGTCTAGACCATGGCTCTGATAGGTGAGCCCCTGATCTTCGGTATCTGTGGGCGTCGATGCTACCCAGAGGCCACCGGGCGCCTTCTGGATATAAGGAGCGGCAATGGTGCCGGCATTGAGTGAGCCGGAGTAGTAAGCATTATCGGCAGTTCCGTTCAAATAGAAGCTGAGGCCGCGAGTGAGTACGAAGTTCGCTTCGAATTCAACGCCCTGCGTGATGGAACTTGGCTGAAGGAAGTAGACGGTATCGCCCAGGTTCGTGTCGCCGGCAGTGGTGTCTTCAACAGCCGAGTAGGTGTTCTGGAAGCGTATGCGATAGAAGTCCGCATCAAGAGTGACCTTCTGGAGTTTGATGACCGTGCCGGCCTGGTAAGTGGTGGACTTCTGCTGCTTGGGAGGCGTGGTGAGCTGGGGATTGGGAACGGCTGCCGTCGGCGTCTGGTAGTAGTCGTAGACGGCGCTGGGGGGAACAATACTTCCGGTTGCTACTTGTGCATAGACTGACCAGTCGTTGCGCACACGGTAGTTGAGATCGAGCGAAGGCAGCCATGCGGTAAAGCTGCCGGTGTTGGTTACCGTGGCCGGGCATGCAGCGGTGGTGCTGGCGCAAGTAAGTGGGCCAACGGTTGCGCCGTCGTCGGCATGGTGCAGCACGTTCATCGTGAATGCGGAGAACTTGGCCCCCGCGGTGACGTTGAACTTGGGAGTCAGATGGAACTCATACTCGGCGAAAGGCTGATAGGAGTTGGTCCAGAACGACTCATTGAATTTCGGAAGTGGCTGATCGGCCCAGTTATTCAATGGATCGCTGGGATACTGATGGCGGTTGGTGTCGGCCCACTCGTACCATAGACCGGCGCGGAGCGTGCCGAACGTCGATGACTGCGAGACTACCGCCGTTTCGCCGTATTTGCGATAGCTGTTGTATTTGTCGATGGCGCAGGGAAGCGCGGCTATACCCTTCTTGACAACCTGTACGTTGCAGGGGTTGATCTTCAAGCCATCGTAGGTATTTGACCCGTTTACCGTGGTTGCCTCGGTGATGGGAGTGGCATTATCGTACTTCTCGCCATTGTCGTAGTTATAGGTGTAGGGCTTTACTTCGAGAACCCAGTTGTGGCCTAACTCAGTCTTGATGCCGACATATTCAAAATCGGTTGGCACGTGGTAGGAGTTGTACTGGTAATCGAACCAGGCTACAGGATCGGAGTTGTTGGTCATCAGGAACTTGATGCCGGCGCCGGTGTATGGCAGAAGGGCCGGATTTGACGAGGAGAGGGCGCAACTGTACGAACCGTCCGCAGGTACACCGTAGAGCATGCAGCGCGTAGAACTGATGTTCGGTGTATTGGCGTTGAGCTGGATCACGCCCGCGAAT
>Ga0302278_10001504_pt1 | contig 28573 bp, 22 predicted proteins | sample III_Bog_N3_2_FD_194543 | JGI IMG/M metagenome (GOLD analysis project Ga0302278, IMG submission 194543) | Peat permafrost microbial communities from Stordalen Mire near Abisko, Sweden - III_Bog_N3_2 | ecosystem: Environmental > Terrestrial > Soil > Wetlands > Peat | place: Sweden: Abisko... | reverse complement strand
GCGCATTCCCGCCAGCTACTCATCGTTCGCAACCCGCATCGGCGAGCTCGAGGTCGCGTCCGGCGTCCGCCTTTCCCGGCTCCAGTACACGCAGAGCCCTCCCGGCGCGGATCTGACTGAGATCTCACTCGACGCCGGTATTACCGGCACTTATCCCCAGATCATGCACTTCATCAACAGCGTCGAGCGCGACCAGAATTTCTTCATTATCCGGACCATGGCGCTCACCGGCCAGCAGGGGGGCGTCGTCAGTCTCCGCCTCAAAGTCTCTACCTGGCTGCGCCCCGCCGACGCCGAGGCCAGTGGCTTGCCCCCCACTCCTGGTCCGGACGAAGAGAACGCTCAACCGTCCAATTCGACGTCCGCCCGTCCCGGCAAGGAGGGCGAATAGCCATGGCCCTCAAGCTCGGAACGGAAAACAAGCGCCAGGTCTACATCGCCACCGCACTCATTGCCGTAGTCGTTTTGGCAGGCGGCTATGAGTTCTACGACTACTTCGCCGCCCCTGCGCCTCGGCCTATCCCCGTCCAGCCCGCGCCCGGCGCGCGCCCCGCAGCCGGACCCGCCCAGATGAGTGTTTCGTTGGTCTCTGGCACGGAAGCCCAAAAGCTAACCAACGACGGCCTCGATCCAACGCTCCACCTCGATCGCCTGGCCCAGAGTGAGGAAGTTGAATACGAAGGGACCGGCCGCAACATTTTCTCCGCCGATTCCACGCCAGTGGTGATCGACAGACCCCTTGGCCCGGCGCGTCCCATCCAGCCCAACGTGACCACGCCTGGGCCGCCACCAGGTCCGCCCAAGCCACCGCCCATCGATTTGAAGTACTTCGGCTATACGCAGGCCAAAGACAAGTCGCTCAAAGCCTTCTTCGTCCATGGAGACGATGTCTTCATGGCCAAAACCGGCGAGATCGTCGACCATCGCTATAAGGTTGGAACCATCAGTCCAACCAGTGTTCAGGTCACCGACCTCAGCTACAACAGCACGCAGACCCTGGCCGTGCAGGCGAATTGAAAAAGAAGCTTTTAGCTAATAGCTAAGAGCTTTTAACCATGACCAACCGCCCTCCAACCCGCCCCCGCATCAAGCCCTCTGAAGAGGGCTACATGCTCATCGCCGTCATGTTCATGCTCGCCATCTTCCTCATTGCCCTGTCCGTTGCCGTGCCCAAGATTTCCAAGCAGATTCAGCGCGACCGCGAATTGGAAACCATGCATCGGGGCAAACAGTACGTCCGCGCCGTCAAAATGTACTACAAGAAATTCGGCGCATATCCCACCAGCGTCGACGCCCTGGTCCAGAGCAATCAGATTCGCTTCCTGCGCAAGAAATACATTGACCCCACCACCGGCAAGGACGAGTGGAAGCTGATTCGCTTTGGACAGAACAAGACCCAGACCCTCGGCTTCTTCGGCCAACCCCTCGCCGGCAGTATGCCCGGAATGCCCGGCAGCCCCATGGGAACGCCTGGTGCTCCCGGAGCCCCTGGCTCTCCCACCTCCACAAGCACTGATCCCAACGCTCCTTCTACCTCTACAAGCACCGACCCGAACGCTCCTTCCACCACCACAAGCACGGACCCCAACGCTCCCGGCGGAGCTACGGGTACGGGCACCGGACTCACCGGCCAGACGTTCGGCGGAGGCGGCATCATCGGCGTCACGCCCGGCAGCCCCAAGCAGTCCATCCTCATAGTCAAGAAGAAAAACCACTACAACGAGTGGGAGTTTTTCTACGATCCGCGTGTCGAGCAGATGATGCAGGGCGGGAACATAGGCAACAACGGCCTCACCCCAACCAACCCGACCGGTACCAATCCCACAACCCCCACCTCCCCTGCTTCGCCCACCACGCCCACTCAGCCGACCTCGCCTTCGTCTCAGCAATAGCCCGCTACAATTCATCCCCAACACGCAACAAGGCCCATCCCTCAAGAGAGATGGGCCTTTTGTCCAAAAGAATCACGTCAAACGTGCGCTGCGCTACAAGCCGAAACCCTTACACGCTGAATGAAGAACCGCAGCCGCAGGTCGACTTCACCTGGGGGTTCTCAAACTTGAAGCCGGCCGCTTCCAGCGTCTCCACATAGTCGACAATGCAGCCGTTCAGGTACATCAGCGAGGTCGCGTCCACAAAAACCTTCAAATCGTCATCGAACTTGAAGACCTTGTCCATCATCCCGCTCTGGTTCTCGAACGCCATCGAATACTGGAACCCCGAACAGCCGCCGCCCACTACGCCGATGCGAAGTCCGGCGGGAAGTGGATCCTGGGTCGCCATGATCTCGCGGACCTTGGCAATTGCCTGAGGCGTAAGGTGGAGAGGCGCTTTCTTCTCGGTTTCCTGTGCTGGTGCAACGGTTGCTGTGGCCATGGTTTCTCCCTTGGAATGAATTTCCTGGCGCGCTTTGGGGATTCTACTGCTCCAATCGTAATGCTCCAGGAGCCCGCGCACAAGTCCCAATCGCAGAATCATCTCATTGGATGCAACCCGAGTCCCCAAAGTCGCACAATGAGCCCTCGTGTCAAGATGTGGCATTGTCACCCGCCGAGGCAGAAAGATCACTCCAAAATCCGTTTCTTTTCCCCAAGAAACCCTGTGACCCGTGTCACCACTTCCGCACGCACATCCGGCTATGATGGTCAACCGTAAGGCCCCTCTACTCACGAGACCGCGATTCCTTCACGAACCCGCCGGTATCTGGGACCACACAGATTTTTGGAGGTGGAGTATGCACGGATATGTACTGATCATGTGGGCGGTTTGGGCCGCCTTTGTTCTTTTAATGCTTGCGCTCAAGATGTACACCGACCGGCTCGCCCGGGATGAGAATGACCAGCTCACTCTCGACGAGGCGTTCGATAGCCTGAAAAACGAGCAGGCCGCCATCCTGGCCAAAGTCAACAAGGTCCAGCCGTTTCGGCGCGTCGTTCTTGGTTTGACCGGGGTCATGTCGCTGGTAATTGTCAGCTACTACGTCCTCGACGTTGTCAACCAGTTCAAGTAGACAAGCTCCAACATTTCGGCCAGCGGCTGCTAAGAGCGGCCGCCGCGCCGTAGTGACGAAACTGGGGGCTCCACCCGCAACCGAGGGTGCCCCATCCTGCGAGCGTTCTTTGCTCGCAGGATGGGAAGCAGACCGCCCGTGCGAGCTACCCGCGAGCGGCTGCGGTGCAGCAGGCGCCTACTCCACTTCCGGCCTGGCCCGGTAACCGTCGCGCGCAATAATGTCGTACTTAAGCGACTTGTGCTTTTCGTCCTGCATCTGCAGAGGCTTGCCCTCGTCGTCCACCAGCGTCACCCTCAATTTGCGGTAGGTTCCGTCCTGCTTGGGATTGGTGGGGTGGTACACAAGCTCGTATTTGCTGCGGATGGTCTGGTTAATCTGGCCGAAGTCATCCGGCAATTCGCCCTGAAAGCGCGGGAAGTAGCTCATTCCGCCCGTGATGCTGGAGAAGGTTCTCATTTCGTTGTCGGCCTGCAGCATCGTAATGCTGTCCCCGCCAACCGCCCGCATGAATCCCCCGGTCGAAATCGTATAAATCGTGGTGTTCTGCGATTCCTTGACCTTTTTTAGGACCTTGTCCAGCGTCAGCTTTGAGAACGAATCGCGCCCGGAAGCCACGAGAATGATGTACTTCTGCCCCTCCACCCGCGACAGCCGGTCCAGGCCCTCCGCCACCGCGTCAAAAAGGTTCGTCTCGCTGAATCCAGGAACCCGCAGCGAATCAATGGCCTGCAGCAGTTCCTTCTTGTCCTGGGTAAAGTCCAGCTGGATCTGGTTGCGCATATCGAACGTCATCAGCGCCACGTAGTCCTGCGGACGCAACTGCTCCGCAAAGGCAAACGCCGAATTGCGCATGTCGCGGATAAGCGCATAGCCACCGTAGCTGTTCATGTTGCGCGGCGAAGCAAACTCGCAGATCATCAGCGCCGTAATCGGCGCCTCTACCCGCTTGAATCCCACCACTTTCTGCTCCACCCCGTCCTCGTAAACGCGGAAGTTCGATGGCTTCAGACCCGGCACGAACAGGTGCGTCTTTTCGAGCAGCACACCCACGTCCACGTTTACCTCCGGCACCTCAATGCGAATCGATGTGCTCGGCATGTCCACCGGATTCTTCACCGTCCGCTCTGCCGGCGCTGGCGGCAACGGAGCCGCATCCTCCGTCGATTCCTTTTTCTTGGGCACAGCGATTACGCCCGGATCCCCACTCGGACCACCGGAGTCGGGCGCCGTCTGGTCGGGCTGCGCCGGCGGAGTCGGCGTCTGCGCCCTACCCGGTGTCCCAACCAGCATTCCCGCAACAAAAACCAGCGAAGCCACCGGCAGCATTTGCCGGGGAATCAGGACCAATCGACGAAACAAGGACGGGCAAGCTTTCGTATCGTGCGGCAGGAACATGGCGACCTCTGTGCTCAACAGCATACGGGAAGACAGCGTGCAGCTTCCAGACGGGTTTGGGGCTAGCTGTGTACTCCCGGAATCGCATAAGCTGGAAGATCTGCATCTGGAAGCTGTCAACCGCTCCCTCGCTGTACTCTATATAGACGTGAAAACGCGCCTGAAGGAAATCCGTCGTTCCCTGGCCATGCGGCGATTCACGCTGGCCTCAAAGCTCGCCCTGCTCCTTGTCCCCAGCCTGCTGGCCGGGCAGACCCCGGATGCAACCACCGGCCCGCCGCCCTCCACCGGCGGTTTCTTCCCGCTCAGCCAGGTGCGCCGCGGCATGACCGCCACTGCCTGGACCGTTTTTTCCGGAACCAGGCCCGAGCCCATGCAGGTTGAAATCCTCGGCGTTTTGCGCGGCGAGCGCGGCCCCGGCCAGGACATGATCCTGGTCCAGCTCCACGGCGCCAAACCCGAATACACCGGTGTCGTCGCCGGCATGAGCGGCAGCCCGGTCTACATCGATGACAAGCTCCTCGGCTCGCTCTCCTACCGCATCGGCCAGTTCAGCAGAGACCCCATCGCCGGCATCACTCCCATCGAGCAGATGCTCGAAGTGCGCGATCTCCCCATCGACGCCAATCCGGCCGTTTCCACGGTCAGCAACGCCTCCCCACTCGCCAACGCGCCCACCGTCCCCCCGGGCAATCCGTCCGTCGACGGCATGAATTTTCAGGCCATGGAAACCCCGCTGGTCATGGGCGGCTTCCAGCCTGAGGCAATCCGCCTGTGGCAAAAGCAGATGGCCGGAACCGGTTTGGAGATGGTAGCCGCCGGCGGCATGGGGACTTCATCCTCGCCCGGCTCAACCAGTTCCGGCCTGTCCACGCCCGCCTCAGCCTCCGCGGAAGACGCCCCCATCCCGGCCTCAGCCTGGGCCGGCATCCTGCCCGGCTCCGCCGTCAGCGCGCAACTGGTCCGCGGCGACATTGAAATCGCCGCCACCTGCACCGTCACCTACGTGGACCCCAAACAGCTTCTCGCCTGCGGTCACCCCATCCTTCAGGCCGGGCCGGTTTCGCTTCCCATGACCACCGCCGACGTGGTCGCCACCCTTGCTTCGCCCTTGAACGCATTCAAGATCATCAACACCGGCGACCTCATCGGCGCCTTTACTGAAGACCGCGAATCGGCCATCCGCGGCGTCTTTGGCGCAAAGGCCCGCATGATTCCCGTACACATCGCCGTCCACGGCCCCGGTCTCCAACGCAGGCTCAATTTCGAGGTCCTCGACCTGCCTTCGATGACTCCGAACGTCGTCATGGTCGGGCTCTTTGAGGCCCTGCTCGAGAGCAACGAAAACACCGACGAAACCAGCTACCACCTCACCGGCAACATCCTCCTCGCCGGTTACCCGCCCTCCCCGCTCGACCAGTGGTCTCCCGCCGGGGGCGGGCTCCCTGCCTCCATGGCCGCCGCGCTTCAGGCCGGGCAGCGCTTTTCCCAGCTCTACTCCAACGGCGCACGTCTCGGCGCTGTACGCGCAATCAATCTCGACATCGAGTCCATCCCGCACCACGTTCAGATCGAGCTCGAGTCCGCGCGACTGATCAGCAACAACATCGTCCACCCAGGGGACACGGTCATGGTGGAAGCGACCCTGCGTCCCTGGCAGCAGCCTGCCCGCAATGTGCGCATCCCGGTCACCCTGCCGGCAAGGCTGGGAGCCGGCAACCTGCGGCTTCTCGTCTCAGACGCCGGGACGCTGGACCGCGCTATGGATCCGCCCCGGTTTTCTTTCCACCCCGCAAATCTTGAGACCGTCCTGGCCCAGGCCCGCCAGCTTCACCCGGCCGACCGCATCTATGTCAGCCTGCTGGTCCCGGAAACACAGACCGCCGTCAATGGTCAGACCCTCACCAGCCTGCCGCTTTCCATGGCCAATGCCCTGGAACCGATGCGTGCCGCCCAGGACCTGAATCTGAACGGCGAGTCGGCCGACCCCGCCGCCGACATTCCCGCCGGTGGAGTTCTCAGCGGTTTCCAGATTCTCAATCTCCACGTGGAGTCAGGCGGCGGTTTAGACTAAACTGGTCTAGATCCGCCTTTCTAAACTTTCGGGCCGACGAGTTCTCACTACCGCTGCCGGCCTATGTTCAACCCCCCCCAGTGAGGACATTGGAACGACCATGGCTCGCATTCAAGGACTAGCAGTGCACGCGGCAGGGGCAGAACTGTTGCCCTATCATTACGACCCAGGCACGCTGGGTCCGCAGGAGGTGGAGATTACCATCACCCACTGCGGCATTTGTCACAGCGATATTCATCTCATTTCCAACGACTGGGGCATCAGCCATTACCCGTTTATCCCTGGCCATGAGATCGTCGGCACCATCGCCGCCGTCGGCCAGGGGGTCCGTACGCTGGCCGTGGGCAAGCGCGTCGGTCTCGGCTGGCAATCCAACTCCTGCGGCGAATGCGAGTGGTGCATCCGCGGCATGGAAAACCTGTGCCCTGCAGCCGAAGGCACCTGTGTCCACCGCAACGGCGGCTACGCTGAGCGCGTTCGCGCCAACTCCCGCTTTGTTATTCCCATCCCGGATGCTCTCAGCAGCGAACACGTAGCGCCCCTGCTCTGCGGCGGAATCACCGTCTACAACCCCTTCCGCTCGCATGGGATCAATCCCTCATCGCGCGTGGGCGTCATCGGCATTGGCGGCCTCGGCCACATGGCAATCCAGTTCGCCCGGGTCTTCGGCGCGGAAGTCACGGCCTTCTCCACGTCGGCCGGAAAGGAAGAGGAAGCGCGCGCGCTCGGCGCGCACCACTTCGTTAACAGCCGCGAATCCAAGGCGCTGAAAGAAGTGGCCGGCACCTTCGACTTCATCCTCAGCACCATCAATGCCGATCAGGACTGGGGCATCTACATCCAGGCCCTGCGCCCCACCGGGACACTCTGCTTTGTCGGCGTCCCGCCCTCGCCGGTCTCGGTGCATGCCTTCCCGCTCATCTCCGGACTGCGGTCCATCAGCGGCAGTCCCACCGGAAGCCCCTCCATGATCCGCGAGATGCTCGACGTTGCCGCCCGCCACGGCGTCAAGGCACAGACCGAGTCCTTCCCCATGGCCAAAGCCAACGAAGCCATCGAGAAGGTCAAGAAAAACAAGGTCCGCTACCGCGCCGTCCTCACAAATTAAGAAAGAACTGCTGGAAAACAAAACGGGCGCGCCAGGGGCGCGCCAGTTTTTCCTGCCTATATAACTCTACGAAATCGATACCGCAGTTTGCGGTCTCCGCGGTTTCAGGCGAGAAGCCACATGCGTCAGCAGATCCGTGGGGTGGATGGGTTTGCTGAGCAAATCGAAGCGGTGCCCCGCCTGGTTTGCCGACGTCAGCATCTCCGTCGTCGCCGCCTGCCCTGAAAACAACAGAATCTTGCAATCGGGAAAAATTCGCTTGATCTTGATCGACAGCTCAATGCCGCTCATTCCCGGCAGAACCACGTCCGTCAGCAGCAGCTCCGGCGGCATCACCAGCGCTGTCTCCAGTGCCTCCTCCGCATCGTAGACCGGGATTGCCGCATACCCCTTCCGCGTCAGGATCTCCGCAATCGTGTCCGCGATGACCGACTCATCGTCAACTACCAGAACCACCGGACGATATGCGATCGCTTCCCTTAATTCTTCCGACACCGGCACATCTTTAATCGACACTGTTTCAAACTTGGTTGGTTTGCTCATTTTGGTACGCTCCTGGGGAATCTGTATTGTCTCACCGGATGGATGTCCGCTATTAGGTCATTCTTGTTTCTCGAACCACGGCGCGGGAAGTGGGGCAAATCAAGCAGGCGATCAGTCCAGCGCCGGAGTGGTTTATGTCGATCGAAACCATCTTCTGCACAAGAATCGCATGGTGCACTCCGCACATTGGCGGACTGGAATCTTTCCGTCTGAAACAAGGTTCTGTCATTTTTCCTCCCGGTTCGCGGCAGCCCTCAGGCTATCGAGGGGCAATGTTTTCGCTTCTGCGCCTGCCAGGAGAGCTTTTCCGGGGAACCGTCTTACCCACCGCCGGAAACAGAACCTCTAAAAACTACCCTACAAGCCCTTTCGCCATACGGGGAAACTCTTTTTGATGCGGTTTAAATCTTTATAATCTGATATTTATACCATGAATCAAGCAGTTGAGAATTCTGCAGCGCGTGTGCTAACTTCTGCATGAAGTGCTTGTCAATTCCGTCCCCCCTTAGTAAGCTTTCAATTACAGGATAGCTTTACGTCAGTTTAGCCATACGTTAAAGCGCACGGTTCCTTGCTCGATCAATCTTTTCAGCCACTGGAACGAAAGGGGACCGAAGCAAATGGCAACCAATTCAGATACCAACGCCACGCCCATGAAGTTCCAATCCATTCTCCAGGTCGACGTCCCCAAAGGCCGGGATGGCAAACACAAGAAGATCGTCACGCAGTTGCTGAATGACATCGACCAGCTTACCGCGGGCACGGCCCTCAAGGTTCCTCTTACCGCTCTGCCTGACACCAAAGAAAACATCCGCTCCGCCCTCAATCGCGCCACTCGGCAAAAGGGTATTGAAGTGGCAACGTCCAGCGACGAAGAGCACCTTTATGTCTGGAGAGTCGAGCCGGAGTCCTAGCCTGAATTTGCCACAAGTCTCCGCACACTGTATCGCCGATCTCCAGATCGGCTGTAGTGCGGGCGTCCTCGCCCGCGCTCTTCAGGACCGACTCAAACTGGCCCTTGTTAGATCGTTGGCCGTATACTCGAAAATCAACCATGACGTCTGTCCGCATCGATAAATGGCTGTGGGCTGCGCGCTTCTTCAAGACTCGCGCCCTCGCCTCCAAAGCCTGCGATATGGGCCGCATACTCTCCAACGGCATCACCGCCAAGCCCGCCCGCGATGTCCGCGCCGGCGACATGCTGCAAATCACAAATGAGGGCGGGCTCTTCCAGGTCGAAGTCCTGGGCCTCAGCGAAACCCGCGGCCCCGCCGCAGTGGCGCAGACCCTCTATCGCGAAACCGAAGCCAGCAAAGAAGCGCGCCTCAAGCTAGCCGCGGAGCGCAAAGCCATGCAGGAATTTGCGCCCCTGCCCGACCGCCGTCCCACCAAGCGCGACCGCCGCCGCATCATCCAGTTCCGCCGCGAAACCTAAGGATTATCCACCCAATACCCACTCCGCGCCGTAACCCGCAGTCCCGGCCGATCCCGCAGACTCAACGCAACCACGTGATACCCCGCCTGCGGGGACTCCGGGTGGAAGCTCAACATATAGCGGTTCGGGACATGGTTTGAAATCTCCACCAGGGCCCGCGCAACCCCGCGCGCATCTTCAAACTTGAAATACTCGCCGCCCGTCACCTCCGCCACTGTCTCCGGCACATTGCGTTGCAGCCCATCCGTCATCGCAATCGCCGCCATCTTCGCCAGCGCCAGCGGAGGAGCGAGCAGCGTCAGGCAATCGTACGCACGCACGGCCTTGTTCTGTGCCTCATCCGGATCGGCAGGATCATCGCCCATGCATCCATGCGGCGGACCGGGGCGGCCATTCTCCAGCTTGATCCCGCCGTCGCTCTTGCTGAACGGCAGTTCCCGCGACCCGTAATGTGCCGCATCCGACTTGCCCGAAGAAAACCCCAAACTGTAGATAGCCGTATTGGTGTCGCTGATCGCACGCAGCGCCTCGTCCATGGAGGTCTGGCTCCCGTGGTCGTTCGTCTCGCTGATCAGCAGAATCGCACGCCGCCAGGTCGCCGGTTGCTTGCGCAGCAGGTCCACCGAGAATTTGAGCCCATCCAGAATCGCCGCGCCTTTGTCCCCAGGCTGAAGATCGTGGACCGTCGCTCCCGCAGCATCCACATCCGCTGTAAAGTCCTCCACCAGGGTCGGCGCGCCATCAAAGCTCACCACCGCAATCCGGTGCGGAACCGCCCCCACCACCGCGCCAAGCAGCGCGCTCAGGTTGCCGTAGCTCCCCAGCTTCCTCGCCCCTCCGCCGCCCGTCTCCACCGCAACCACCAGCGCCAGTGGCTCGTCGCCCGTCTCCTCGTCCAAAGTAAGCTTCTGCTCCACCCCATCGTCGGTAATTTTGAAGTCCTCAGCCGTCAGCGTAAACACCGGCTGTCCATCGCCCGTGCTCACCAGCGCGGGAACAACAACTATGTTGGTCTGCGTGCGCAACTGTGCCGCAGGGGCCGGCGGAGCCTGCGCGGCAGCAACAGAGCAGGCCAGCAACACAATGGCGGCAATCAACCTCATCGGCGTCCTCCCGGAGCGGAATGCAGTTACTCTTAGACGGAATCAAATCGTAAGGCGTCTCTCGTCAATTTATGAGGATATGCCCATTCCAAAGCTTTAGTAGACTCAACGACAACGCACTTGCCTCAACACACGCTTCACCAGATCTTTTTTCCGGTCTCGAGTTGAGTGCCTGTGGAAGGATCGGTTTTCAAAATGCCAGAAAATGTTTCCGATTTCTATGACGAACTGGCCGACTCGTACCACCTGATCTTCAAGGATTGGGAGAGCGCGATCAGGCTTCAGGCTAACGCTCTCCGCACTTTGTTGAAATCACATGGCGATGGAAGCCCACTCAGGATTCTCGACTGCGCCTGCGGAATTGGCACGCAGGCAATCGGGCTTGCCATGCTGGGCCATCAAGTGGTGGCTTCGGACCTGAGCGCCGCGGCCGTCGATCGCGCGGAGTTGGAGACCCGAAATCGAGACCTGACCATCCAGTTTTTCGTCGCCGATATGACGTCGCTTCAGGAGATTTCTGATACCGGCTTCGATGTGGTGATCGCCATGGACAACGCACTGCCGCATTTGAGTCCAACTCAACTTCCACAAGCGGTTACCGCGATCGGATCGAAGCTGAAGCCGAGCGGGCTCTTCCTCGCCAGTATCCGCGACTATGACACGCTCATTCGGGAAAGACCCACGATTCAAAAACCGGCTTTCTACGGAGCGCCCGGCAACCGGCGGATTGTCCACCAGGTGTGGGACTGGGCCGACAACGTGGACGATGCGAAATATGCGATGCATCTCTACATCACTGCCCAATCGGAGCAGGGATGGGAAACGAAGCACTACGTTTCGGAATACCGCTGCTTATTGCGAATCGAGCTTTTGACCGTCTTAAGGAATGCCGGCTTCGAAAATATCCAGTGGCTTACACCGGCAGAAAGTGGTTTCTACCAGCCCATCGTGTTGGCGCGACGGCCCGCATAGGACAGTCCGGGAGGGCTGCTTTCCGAAAGTTCTTAATCTCTCCCATCCCCGCAAGCTCAACAATCCGCACCCAGCGTGCGCATGGAATATGCCCCACCGCAGCCATCTTTAGTAGACTCAACGGCAGCATGTTTGTTTTCTTTCGCAATCCACGCCGCAACGCTCATACATCCGGTCTCCTCTTAGTCGCGGCAGCGCTCGCCGGCTCCGCTCCCGCCACTCTCCTCCGGGCGCAGTCCACCCACCTCTGGACCCAGTCGCGCATCGAGGAATTCGAGAAGGGTACGCCCAAAGGTGTCGCCCTCACCAGCGACGGCCATCTGCTGCAAGGTCCCGCGCTCACTGAGGACTTCACCACCCCCTCCACGTTCGTCTGGTCCGTCGCCGTCGACCCGCAAGGCACCGCCTACGTAAGCACAGCCTCACCCGCCTCGGTCATCCGCATCGGCAAAGACGGCAAGCCTTTCACGCTTTTTGAAACAACGGATCTCAGCGCCCAGGTCGTCCGCCTCGGCCCCGATGGCCTGCTCTACGTCGCCACGCTCCCCAGCGGCAAGGTTTACCGTCTCCATCCAGACGCCTCCGCAAAGCAGGACGAAAGCAGCGCAACCCTGCTCTTCGACGCCGCCAGGCTGAACGCCCCAAAATCCTCGGCATCTCCTGAAAAAGCCGCCGCGAAGGACGCCTCCGAAAAATCCGAGACAAAATCGCATTACATCTGGGACATGACCTTCGACGCCAAAGGCCGCCTCTACATCGCCACTGGCGGCCCAGGCGCGGTTTACCGCGTGGTTCTCGCGAAGCCGAATGCCCAGCCCGAAGAATTCTTCCGGTCCGATGAAGAGCATATCCGCACGCTCGCCTGGGACGGCAAGGGCAACCTGATCGCCGGCTCCGACGGCTCCGGCCTCGTTTACCGCATCGGCCCCGATGGCAAAGGCTACGTGCTCTTCCAGTCCCCCCGCCGCGAAATCACCGCCGTCACCGTTGCAGCCAATGGAACCATCTACGCCGCCAGCGTGGGCGACAAGAGCCACAATCCCCTGCCCCCGCTTCCCCTGTCGGGCAACGCCACTATAACCATCACCGTGGTTCAGCCGGGATCTCTGCAGGCCGCCAACAACAGCACGGCGCTGCCCGACGGCACTGAGATTTACGCCCTTACGGAAGGCCAGGCGCCACGCAAGCTCTGGTCCGGCAAAGAAGACATCGTCTACGCGCTCGCCGCCGGCCCTGACGGCCTTCTCGCGCTCACCGGCAACCGAGGCCGCGTCTATCGCATTGCCGATGACGGCAGCTACGCCGACATCGCGCATCTCGACGCCCAGCAGGGCCTCACCCTGGCCGCGCAATCCGGGGACATTCTTATTGGCACCGGCAACACCGGCAAACTCATTCGTCTTGGAACCGCACCAGACCGCGAGGAGGCCCATGAGTACGCAAGCGATGTCCTGGACGCCGGCTCTCTTGCCCATTTCGGCCGCATCGAAGTTGAACCTGGTTCCATGGGCTATCAGCTCTTCACCCGCTCCGGCAATGTGGAGCAGCCGGTCCGCGGCTGGTCTGACTGGCAACCCCTCAATCAGGGCGCAGTCGCTTCGCCCGCCGGCCGCTTTCTGCAATGGAAGGCCGTGCTCACCGCGGACGCAACCCTGGGAAGCATCGGCGTCAATTATCTTCCTGTCAACTCGGTTCCGGTCGTCGATGACCTCATCGTTGTTCCCGGCGCCCGCATCACGCCCCAAACCCAGCCGGTTGGCGTGGCGCCCCCAACCACCATCGCCTTCCCCGCGTCCTCCACTGGCGTAACCGTCACGTACAGCGACGGCGGGTCCGCCAATCCCTTACCCGCCATCAAGGACCGCACCGCCATCTCGGTGCGCTGGGCAGCCCACGACGACGACGGCGACGATCTCACCTACTCGCTCTATCTCCGTGGCGACGGCGAAAAAGTCTGGCGTCTCCTCAAAGACAACATCACCGACAAGGACTACACCTTCGACGCCACCCTCATTCCCGACGGCGGCTACCAGATCAAGGTCGTCGCCTCCGACGCGCCCTCGCACACCCCCGGCGACGCCCTCACCGGTTCCAAAGAGAGCGAGCGTTTCGAAGTCGACACCACCCCGCCCACGGTCACCGGCCTCACCGCGACCCTCGAGCCCACCTGCCCCAAGGGAAAGCCCTGCGGCCCCGCCATTCACGCGCTCTTCGATGCGGAAGACGCCTTCTCCCCCGTCGCCCACGCCGAGTACTCGCTGGACGCGGGCCCCTGGCAATTCGTCAGCCCCGTCGGCGGCCTATCCGACTCCCGCCGCGAGCACTATGATTTTGTGGTTTCCCTCGCTCCCGACGCCAAAGCCGCCGAGCACCTCATCACCGTCCGCGTTTACGACCGGCACGACAATGTCGGCGTCGCCAAAACCGTGGTCCACGCACCGGCAATAACGAAGTAATGTTTCATAAGGGAGCTTTGTGTCGGGGCGCGACTTCACAGCTTGGTGAGAAACCTACTCGGCGTCGCAAGAAGTGTCAGGGCACGACTTCAGTCATGCCGAAACAGGCCGAATGAACAAGAGGTTTTAACCCCTGTGGGATTTGTACGATGCAAGGCAATCAATGCGATTTGAGCTCTTCCTAGCGACGAGATATCTCAAGGCCAAACGCCGCCAGGCCGTGGTCGGCGTGGTCACCGCCATCTCCGTCGCCGGGGTCGCCGCCGGAGTTGCCGCGCTCATCATCGCCCTCGCCATCACCAACGGCATGAAGCGCGACCTGCAGGACCGCCTGCTTGGCAACAGCGCCCACATCCAGCTGATGCGCATCAAGGGCGACGGCATCCGCAACTGGCAGCCAATGATTGAGAAACTGCGCAAAGTCCCGCACGTCACCGCGGCCTCGCCCGGTCTCTATGAGCAGGTGCTCGTCACCCGCGGAGCTCGCGATGGCGGCGCATTGGTCGAAGGCATTCTCCCCGCCGAAGAATCCACCGTGAGCGACATTCTCAGCACGGCAACGCCGGACTCGATCCACGCAATCCAGCCCCGCAGCGGCCCCGTCGTCGCTCGCAATCAGGCGCTGCCTCCCATCATTCTGGGCAACGACCTCGCCGAAACCATCGGCGCATCCGTCGGCGATTCCGTCATGGTCATCAGCCCGCAGGGCGAAATGAGCCCCTTCGGCACCATCCCCAAGTACGTGCGCTTCCGCCTCGCCGGCGTCTTCCACTCCGGCTTCTACCAGTACGACGCGCAAATGGGCTTCCTGCGCCTGGCCGATGCGCAAACCCTCTTCGACGAGCCTGACCTGCTCTCCGTTATCAGCTTCAAAATCGACGACCTCGATCGCGCCCCCGAAGTTGCCCGCGCCCTGGAGCAGGCCGCCGGCCCCGGCTTCATGACCACCAACTGGATGGAACAGAATCGCGAACTCTTCCGCGCCCTCAAAGAGGAGCAGGTCGTCACCTTCATCGTCATCACGCTCATCGTCATCGTGGCTGCGCTCAACATCCTCATCGCTCTCACCATGATGGTGATGGAGAAGACCCGCGACATCGCCGTCATGATGAGCTTCGGCGTCGAGCCCGCGCAAATCCGCCGCATCTTCCTGCTGCAAGGCTTGCTCATCAGCATCATCGGCACGGCCATCGGGCTCGTGCTCGGCTACATCGGCGCATGGGCCGGCGGCCACTATCACTTCATCAAGCTATCCGCCTCGGTTTACTCCATTGACACGCTTCCCTTTGCGCCCCGCCCCATCGACGCCGTCATCGTCTCCGCCGTCTCCATCGGCATCTCTCTGCTGGCCACGCTCTATCCCTCCTCCACCGCCGCCAGAGTCCTCCCAGCCGAAGCCCTCCGCTACGAGTAATCAATCCCGACAAAAGTAAGAAAGTTTGCTTTGTGTCAGGGCACGACTTCAGTCGTGCCGAAAAAGCCGCAAAAAGAAATGTGGGCTTCAGTCCCTGCCAAAGCCCGTCTTAGCGCGTCGAAAGCCTGAGCGAAGCCGAAGGGGACCCGCTTCTTACAACTCCATCGCCCACCGCCCGCACGACAGCGCCAGGGCAGCTCTGCACAAGTGCGGCGCTGCCGGCCTGCGAATTGTGCAGGGGCTAAAGCCCGCTCATTTTGTTGGCCTTATCGGCACGACTGAAGTCGTGCCCTGTTACAGAGCAAGTTGCGCAGAGCTTCCCTAGATCGTTTGTCCCATGCGGGAGAGGCGCGGAACAATCATCAGAGAAATGGCGAATAGAAAGATGGACGCGGCAATGAACTCGAAGTGGCCATGGCGGAGGTCTTCGAAGATCAGCTTGGCAGCGACGAAGGCAAGAGCAGCGTAGGTGATCTGGATGAGTTCGGGGCGGCGCATGCGAACTCCGGCATAGGCCAAAGCAAGAGCCACGGCGCATACGGAGAAGGTGCGGAGGAAGGCCACATGGTGGACACCGGTGACGATGTGGAGAGCAACCAGGGCGAGAATCCCCTGCATGAGCAGGGCTGCCAGAGTGCAGGCGGCAATGGCCGCGGGGATGAGGCGGAGAGATTGGCGGACGCGGGCCTCGCCAGGGACGGCTTTGACGACGGCATAGCAGACGAGGGCACATACGGCGGCGACGCCTGTGGCTGGAGAAAACGTAGCGGGCAGCGTTCCGGCCAGGGAGTGGAAGTCGTAGTCGATGAGACCGGAGGCAATGGCGGCGGTGGTGACCAGCACCAGTCCGTGAACCTGGCCGGTGAGCCGGTTCAGGCGAACGCCGAGGAGCGTGGCGGCGATGGCGGCAAGGGATAGGGTAAGAGCCAGCGGGATTAGAGGCAACGAGAGCAGGCTTCCGCAGATGAGAAAGCCTGTGGCGAAGGCAGCGAATACCTGGGTATTGCGCCCTGCATCCGCTCCGCGCGCGACGGTGAAGACCAGGCCGTAGCACGCGGCGGCGAGGAGCAGGCAGAGAACGCCGAGGAAAAGCTGGCCGAGGACGATGGAGCCGGATTGGGGCGTGAAGCTGAGGACACTGAATGCTACGAGGGCGAAGGAGGTTGCTGATTGAAGAATTTCAAAAACGGAGACCGTAGGTCGCAACAGGACGGTGCGAAAGGCGATGCTGGCGGCGTAGAGAAGGAACAAGAGGCAGGCGGGCGCCAGGAGTGACGCCAAGCTGAGCGTGGGGTAATCGACACGCGCGGAGGGAGGGCCCGAGTAAATGAACAAGTAGCCCCAGATGGCGAGGTCGGCCACCGCGGCTAAGAAATAACGGAGGGCGCGGGCGCGATTGCGGACGGAAGCGACCTCGGCAACGAGAGCCATGAGCAGGAGCAAGGCGAGGAATGGAACGAACTCGCGGGTGGCGATGCTGAGAGCCAGGGCTGCGATGGCTGCAGCCAGATTGGCGATCCAGAAAACGGGGCTGAGATTGCGCAGCCATGCGAGTGCTGTGGCGGAGAGCACGAAGACGCCAAGAATGGCTGCGGCAGCCGATGGGGTCAGGACACCGAAGCTCAACGTGAGTTCCCAGACCATGGGGATGAAGATGAGGGCGGAAGTGCCGGCATAAATCACGCTGGAGAGTCCGGCGGCTTTGACGCGGGCAGCCCAGACCATCCATGCGAGGGCGTAGGCAATGGCGATGGCGGCGACGGCGATGCGAGGGAGCGCGGCAGACTCGGCAACGGCACGGAGGACGTAGGCGCCGGCTATGCCGAGCATGGCCCTGCCGAGGATCGGGAAGAGCCCGGCCGTCTGGACAGTGGATGGAGCGTCGCCGGAAGGATGTGCGGAAGCCACGGCCGGTTTGGTGACGGCAGAAGCGGGGTGCTCCAGATGATCGATCCGCTGCTCAAGAGATTCGAGGCGGGCGGTGAGTTGATCGAGCGTAACGGGAAGATCGTTCATGATTCCACCCGGGAGTTTCATTTCGCAGAAAGCCCGACTGTCGTCGCGGCATTTTTCAACGCAGCATGGAAGCAGGCTTTAGTCGCCGGCTGCGGGGGCGGCGTTCTCCGGCCACGGCGGCAGGAGTTTGACGAGTACCCATAAGAAGAACAGCGGCAACAGCGTGAGAAAGACGGCGACGAACAGGCCTTCCTTGGTGACCAGGGCCATCTTGTAGGTGGTGTAGCCGAGGAAGCTCTTGGAGAACAACTGGCCGCCGATGACCACGTTCCAGCGCATGGCGAAGATGCCAATGAGGGCCAGAGAGCCGGAGACGACGTACATACGCTTGCGGACAATCTCAGGCAGCTTGACGACCTGGGTAATGAACAGGAGAACCAGCGGCGTGAGGGTGCCGATGAAAATCTGAATGACGATGTGCGGGATGTAGAGCTGGGTGTGGACAAGAAAATTGAGGCTGCGGAAGGACTCATCGGCCTCATACACGCGATGGACGAGGTCCAGCATCTCCAGGCTGAAATCGATTATGAAGACGTAGAAGAGATACATGGCAATGGAGTCCACGCAATGCACGTCGATTTGCTGCTTGCGCAGCTTGGTGACCGCCATATAGAGGAGCATGACACCGGAGATGCCGGAGACCATGGCGGAAAAGATAAAGACAATGGGCATGAGCGGCGACGACCACCAGGGGTTGGCCTTGATGGAACCGAAGATGAAGCCGACATAGCCATGAAGTAAAAAGGCGGAGGGAATGCCGATGAGGGTCACAATCCAACCGACTTTGTTGTCGATGGCCAGCGAGCGTGGGCTGATGTTCGAGGAGCCGAGAGTCATGAGGCGATAGATAATGCGCAAAAGGCCCTTGCTGGATTGCGAGAGGAGAACGATTTCGCGGCGGTAGTCGAGCCAGATCTCGAGAACCAGCACGGCCATCAGGTACCAGAGGTAGACGTAGCCGAACATCGCCATGGCCGAGGTGCTGTGGGGGGTGAAGTACATTTCCGGCGAACGCTCGGGGTGGCCGAGATGAAGCTGCAGAGGCAGCGGCGCCACCAGCAGGAATGACAGAGCCGTGAGCAGCGCAAGGCGATATGTGGGCTCAATGGCATGGACACGGAAGATACGCACCAGCGAGGCGAGAATGAATGCGCCCGCGACCAGTCCCGTGATGTACGGATAAAGAACGATCAGCACGCTCCATTGGAGGGTGATCTCGTTGGGATACATGAAACCTTCAACACCATTCATAGAAGCTCACCGTAGATGACAGGTTATAGATGACAGTTACCGTACCGATCCGTCGAGTCCGTTGTAGAAGGCTTTGGCGCCGGTGGCCATTTGCGGCTTCAACACCTGGACGCTGTGGGTCTTCAGGAATTCGTGGATGGGATCCTTGGGATTCTTGAGATCGACCAATTGGCGCGCACCGGTGGGGCAAGCTTCGCAGCAGGCGGTTGTGAGCCCCTTGGTGATGCGGTGATAGCAGAGCGTGCACTTATCCGCGGTTCGCTTTTCCGGATGAATGTAGCGGCAGCCGTAAGGGCAAGCCTGCACGCAATAGGCGCAACCAAGGCAATACTTCGGATCGACGAGCACCACGCCATCCGGGGCCACAAAGGTTGCACCGACAGGGCAGACCTGGGTGCATGGCGAATCGGCGCAATGGTTGCACATTTTGGGGACGAAGAAGTATTTGCCGGAGGTATCGGTAGCAACCGGGAAACCTTCCTTGCCGCCATCCGGCGAGATCACCTGCGGGTCGGTCATGGGATTGGTCATGATGTCCTGCGGGTTCTTCATCTCCCAGTCAGAGACGTGATACCGCTCTACCCAGGTGCGGAAGTAGCCGTCGGGGACATCGTTCTCAGTCTGGCAGGCGCGTACACAGTTGCCGCAGCCGATGCACTTGGGGATGTCAATGAGCATGCCCCACCAGTGATCGGACATTTTGTAGTTGGGCGAGTCTTCCGGAGTGCCGGCCAGAACAGACTTCCAGGCGATCGCGGCAGCGGGCAGGAGGATGAGCATTTGACGCCGGTTGATGTTCATTTCACACCTCCCGCGGGCTTCGCGGGTACATCGGCAGCAGCCGCGTCCATGCCAGGACTGTGGGGCTGGTGGCAGGTGTCGCAGGGCATTCCGTTGGAGTGGTCCGCGGGCACAACCTGCGGGAAGGTCTTGGGCTTGGCGGCGCTGGCCGTGTGGCAGCGCGCGCAGAGCACGGCGACATCGGGCAAAACGGGCTTCACGGTTGAAGGATCGTCGGCCGTAGCGTGTTTGGCTTGCGCGCCGTGGCAGGCTTCGCAATTCACATGCGCATGCTTGCCTTTGTTCTTCTTGTCGGCTACGTCGGAATGGCAGCCTTCGCAGGTGTCATGGCCGGCAAACTTCACCGGGTGAGAAGCGATTTCAGCAATCGCGGCCCCCCGATAGTGACCGTACTGGCCAAAGCTTGGGGGAACAACGAAGTGTCGGACCACCAGGAACACGAGGAATGCGAGAACAAAGAGCCCCGCAAACCGGAACAGATGGCCAGCATCCTTGAACAAACTCATCCAGACTCTCCACATTCATGAGCTGCGGACCCCATCGAAGTGATCTACAACACTCAATTCGGCTATTCCTTGATTGCAAGAGTGACGGTAAGTATGCCGAGTGGGGTCTGTATGTGAGAGGGATCACATATGGAGTGATGGGCCGCTAATTTCTTGGGGAAGATTAGAAATCTGAGTTCGATGCCGAGTCGACTCACCGTCAACCCTGAAGTTCTGAAGGCAGCAGTAAATTGCAGATCTGAAATCCATCAATCACCGCCCAGGCCTGTTTTGACAATGTGACACATTTTGTGACACATTCGACTCATGCCCAGCGTAAATCTCCGCCAACTCCGCGATACCCGTCAATTGCTCACCTGGCTTGAGGCTGGCGAAGTCGTTGAACTCCGCAAGCGCAATCGCGTTGTCGCCCGCATCGTGCCCGAGTCGCCCAGAATCCAGCCCGTTGAGTGGCCGGACTTTGAAGCGCGTGCCCGCGCAATCTTCGGCGACCGCATGATTCCCGCAGTGGAGATGCTGATTGAGGACCGAGAGGATCGGTTTTGAACGTCTACGCCGACTCGAGTTTCTTTGTGTCTGCGTGCGTATTTGATTCGCACACGGCAGAGATTTCCCTTCGCATGGTAATCCATCCCCTCGTCTGGATCACCCCATTGAACCGTGCAGAGGTAGCGAATGCAATCCAGAGATATGCGTTTCGACGAGCCATCACTGTTGCCGCCGCCTTGGCCGTCTGGACTAACTTTGAACAGGACTGCGCCAACGGCATCTGGACTCAAATCGGTTTGCCGGAAAGAACCTGGGAAACCAGTATCGACATTGCTCGAAAGCACGGCCCTACCCTCGGCGTCCGCACCCTCGACTCGCTCCACGTCGCCTGCGCTCTCGAACTGAGAGCGCAGAAATTCTGGACCTTCGACGATCGTCAGGCTCGTCTTGCCGAAGCAGTCGGCCTGGACACCACAGCCTGACCTTCCCGCCGTTCTCTGTCATCTGTAATCTGTAACCTGCCTCTACTGCGGAGTAATAATCCCGCCCAGCGCATGTCTTCGCGGCAGCACAATGCCGCGATGATCCACCTCCGCCGCCACGCCGGCCGGCTCAGCCCCAGGCAGTGGTTCCCGCTCGATCAGCGCCCCACCGCACCCCGGACACCAGTCCGCTGCAATCTCCGGCCCCAGCAACGCGTGGCAATGGCTGCAAACACTCTCCATCCCTCAAGCCTACCCCATCATCCAAGGGCCGGGAAGCGTGCATCCATTCCCTGTTCCACAGCCGTGGTTGCCCCAGGTCCCTCGCAGTTGGGGACCTGGGGCAAAGCAAAAAGCTCCTGCGAGCGACCAGCGAGCGTCTGCCGCACCGCAGGCGCCCTAGGGCACGGTGAACGCGAGCGGACCGAATGTTCTCGAGCGCCCGCCCGAGTCGATCGCGGTCACGGTTACCGAATGCGACCCCGCATCGAGTGCCGCGGCGGAGTAGCTGAGTTCGTATCCGGAGTCGAGGTAAGCGGCGCCCTCGACCGCAGCCACATCCTTACGCGCTATCCCAAGTGTCGGCGTGCCCACTGTGTTTCCGTCGATGTACACCGTCACATTGCTCAAAGGCGCGCCATCCACCACGTCGGCAGCCCATCCCTTCACCACCACTGAATCCGACTGCGCTACCGTGCTGCTTTTGGTCACGCTGTCGAGAGCCGAATCCAGATTTCCGAACGGTGGCGTAGGCGGCGCAGCTCCGGCATCAGTTGCAACAGTGAAGGCGAGCGGGCCGAATGTCGTCGAGCGTCCTCCCGAATCGATGGCGATCACCGTCACGGCATGCGCGCCCAGCGAGAGTGCCGCCGCGGAGTAGCTAAGCTGGAATCCGGAATCCAGGTAAACGGCCCCCTTGGCCGCCGCCACATCCGGACGCGCAATGCCCAGGGTCGGCGTGCCCACCGAGTTCCCATCAATGTACACCGTGACGTTGCTCAATGGCGCGTGATCGACCAGGTCGGCGGCCCATCCGCTAATCACAACCGAATCCGCCTGCCCAACCGTGCTGCTTGCGGTCACGCTGTCCACAGCCGAATCAATATGTCCGACCGGCAGCGCGCCACCGGCTACGGCTGCAACGGTGAAGGTGAGCGGTCCGAATGTGGTCGAGCGGCCGCCCGAGTCGATCGCGATCACCGTCGCGGCGTGGGAACCCAGCGAGAGTGCCGCCGCAGAATATGTCAGTGTGTATCCGGAATCGAGGTAGGCGGCGCCCTTGGCCGCGGCCACATCCGGACGTGCAATGCCAAGGGTCGGCGTGCCGATCAGGTTCCCGTCGATGTACACCTTGACGTTACTCAACGGCGCGCCATCAATCAGGTCCGCAGCCCATCCCCTCAGCACGACCGAATCCGCCTGCCCAATCGGGCTGTTTCCTGTCACGCTGTCGACGGCTGTATCCAGATGCCCGAACGGCGGCGCAATTTCACCCACCGTCTGCTGGATACTGGCGCTGCTCGGTGCGTTGTCAAAGTCCCCTGGAAATGTAACCGTAACCGTATGCACGCCCGCACTCAGCGTCGAGGTCTGGTAGATGGCCATGCCTTCATACCCAACAGTGGCCACGGTGATGCCGTCCACGCTGAACACCACGTTATCTTCCTCCGGCAGGGGAGCAGCCGACCCAATGTTCGCCGTGAAGGTCACGCTCTGCCCGACGGGCGACGGATTATCGTTGGACATGATTGTCGTGGTCGTCGGCAGCGTTACGTTGTAAATTGCATTTGCAACCGCCGACTCCGTATAACCGGGAGCCACCGCAATCGCCGAGATGTTCTCCGGATACGAAACGGTGAGCGGGCCGCCGTACACTGCCGACCCTGTATTCGGCGTGCCTCCATTGGTGGTGTAGTAGATCGTCGCCCCCGGCGTGGTATCGCTGATGGAAACTGACTGCGCCCCAACATACGTCCCCGCGGCCAGTCCGAAGGTTGGCGTGGCGGCCGGCACTTCGCCCGTGCCGCTCAGGTTAATGGTCTGGAGCGCATAGCCGGAAGGCTTGGCATTCAGGTTGCTGTCGTAAATTCCCAGGGAGCCCGTGAAGGCCCCGGACTGTGTGGGCGTAAAGCTGATCTGTATCTCGCACGACGCGGCCGGGGCCAGTGTCGCCCCATATGTCGTGATCGGGCAGGCCGACGCCCCGCTGCTGTCGAGCGCCAATTGCGTGCTGGACAATCCGTAATTGCCAAACACCAGTTGGTAGTTGCCCACATTCTCAACCGTCTGCGTCGCCGGACTGCTCGTCGAGCCCACCGCTGTGCCGGCAAAGCTCAGGCTCGGGGCATCCGCGTAATCCTCTTTCATCACCCAAGGCGCATCGCCTGAGGCAATATACAGGTTCCCGTTTCCATCCACCGCAATCGCGGTCGGATCTACCAAATGGGTTGACTCGCTCGTAACCGCACCCGGGCCCTGAACGTAAACCCCTGCGGTAAGCGTCTCCTTCAGCACCGCCCCCGGAATCCCCAGTTCGGTAATGAAGACATTACCCACGCCATCCACGGCAACCCCATATGGGCTCGTCAAGTTGCTGCCGATCGTGCTCTGCTGGTATCCGCTCGCGGTCAGCGTCTCCAGGTAGACCGTGTTATTCAACTGGTCGGCGATATACACGTTGCCGCTGCCGTCCACGGCCACGCCGGCAGGATGAGCCATGCCGCTGCCCACAACAGTGCTCGCCGAATAGCCGCCCTGAACCGGCGCAAATCGCAAAACCTGGTGATTGTATGTATCGGCCACAAACACGTTGCCCTGGCCGTCCACCGCTACCCCGGTGGGCAGGTTCAGGCCACTGGCTATGGTGCCAATGCCCGCCCCAAGAAACTCCTTATACAGCGCCCCATTCACGCTATCCACAACATATAGATTTCCCGCCCCGTCAATGGCCACCGAAACTGGAGAACTGAACCCGCCGAATGGAACCACGCTCTGGGAGTAGCTGCCACCCGAAGGCGTCTCCAGCAGCACCTGTCCCAGCCCCGCGTCGGCCACATACACATTGCCGCTCGCGTCCACCGCCACTCCCGCCGGATAGGAGAAGCCGCTGCCGATGCTGCTCTGCGTACCAGGGTAGAAGTTCACCTGCGACCCCACTGAATTGGTGCCCTCAATGAAAGCAGTCGCCAGCTCATGGCCTGACGCATCATGCAGCTCGATCGCCCCATAGTGCGTGCCTGGGGTCCTTGCGTCATCGGTCGCCCAAACCACGCACGTGTCCCCGGCGTTGTAGGCTGTCCCCGCGGTGCAAATCGGCCCCGCTCCCCCACCTGAGTATGCAGTGATCTCCGGATAGAGTGCGCCCTGAACCGGCACCTCTGTTGCGCCTTGCGTCAACACCACCGTCGAGGCCAGCGTTCCTCCCGTATCGAAGGTGAAGATTGCACCGGTTATGAATTGGGGAAAACCACTGGTGTCGCTCGCCTGAAATACCCCTCCAACAGGGGACTGCTTCACCACCGGTTGTACATAGTTGCCAATCTTGGCGCCCACATCCACGATATAAAGGTTGCCACTCGCGTCCACTGCAATCCCTGCAGGGCCATACACTCCCGTGTATGCCGCATCGGTGGCAACTCCTCCTGAAACCTCAATCACTTGAGGATATTTCTCGCAACACTGGTAGTAGGAGAAGTAAACGTTGTTACTGCTATCCACGGCGAGACCCGCAAAAGCCTGAGCATGGGAATCAAGGTAAAACGGAGACAGCGTATACCCGCTCGGTCCGGGGGTGAGCATAAACACCCCCATCTCGCCATATCCCCCCAGGTACCCCGATACATAGACATTCCCTGCGGAGTCCACTGCAATCGGACCCTCCGGTTCGCCTCCCGTAATCACGCTGGGGGTATAGACGCCGCCAGAAAGGGTCTCCATCGTCACGTAGCCGGTTGCAGTGTCTGTGAAATAGACATTCCCCAGTCTGTCGACCGCGACACCAGCGGGCGCTCCGCTCGATGGAAGCTGCGCCAGCGTGCTTTGCGTGTACACACCCGCCGCAAGCGTCAGCATGACAACGCGATTATTGCCGGTATCCGCCACGAAAACGTCGCCGTTCAGGTCTACTGCGACCCCAGCGGGCTGATTCAGGCCGGTAAACGGCAAAACCGTCTGCGCATAGCCATTCCCTACAGGCGTATCCATTACCACCTGGTTCAGATAGTCGTCGGTTATGTAGACATTCCCCTGGCCGTCAACGGCCACACCGCTGGCCCAGAAATACACACCTGTGCCGTTGCCCGGACCCACCGGCGTCAGGTACGCGCTGAGATGCGCTGTCTGCGCAGCAGCCTTACCGGACGCCAGTCCGATCACGACCAAAAACGCAGCGAAGATACTCCAGCGGGAAATCCCACCAGGAATCCTTCGGGAAGCCCTCGCCGCGGGAACATGTCTGGCCCTGAAAGATGGGGCACAAGCGCCCAGAAACAACGACAGATTGCGGATCGAGATTTGCATGGACTTGATCTCCGGGAACTACGCGCGCGTTTCGTTGCAAGGGAAAGATTCTGACCTGGTGCGCTGGATGAAGCGACTCTGCCTGCGCGGCTTAGTCCGGGTCTTGAAGAAGTTGTGATTTTTTTATGATTTCGACTGGGGAGCCGGTCCCGGGCAGTGAACGTCCTTTTTTCTGCAACGCGGCCATCGAAGGCCACGAGAGAATGTTCTGCGTCATTAAAGGGGCGAGGGTCGCCTCAAAAACACCGAGATTGGCGGAGTATGGGATTTGCTGTGCAGAGGTTTGCAGAGTTGTTTCCAGCGCAGGGGAGGGAGATGGTGGAGAAGATTGGGTCAAACTCGTCGGGGTGTCGCATAGTTTCGGACGGGAGTGCATAATACTTCCATCTCCTCAAGTAATGTTTTTTTGAATATGGCCTGATTGTCTGAGGCCACTTTGAACTCGCGGCTGTAATTTTGTCCTTACGGAATTCCTCTGATTTTCTTAAGGCGGAAGAATGAATTTATGACGGAAAATAAGTCCTTTGTATTCCGCTTCGAGGACGTGGAGGTCCGAGAGCGCGAGTTCACTGTCATCAAAGCGGGCGAAGTGTTGCCCGTGGAGCCGAAGATATTTCGCCTGCTTGTCTACCTCCTGCACAACCCGCAAAGACTGACCACAAAAGAAGAGTTGCTGGACGCGGTGTGGGGCGACGCCGCGGTGACGGAGAGTTCGCTGACACGGACCATGGCGCTGCTGCGGCGGTTGCTGGGGGATGAGATCCGGAGTCCGCGCTATATTGAAACCGTCGCTACCGTCGGATACCGATTTTTATGCCAAGTGGAGGTTCTGGAGAGCGCCTTTCAGACTCCAGCGCCGGCCGGCAACGCAGCCACGAATGGACGCGTTGTGGGGGCCACTGCGAATCCCCCGCTTTGTGGCGCCGAGGAGGCCGGCGAGGCTACAAAGACGGGAACACGGAAAGATGCGGCGCGCCGGAAACTCCGGATGAGTCTCGTCCCCGGCGCGGGCCTCTTTCTGCTTGCGCTGGCCGCCCTCTGGTACCTGCACCGCCCGCTGCCGCCGCCGCGTATCGCCGAATACACCCGGATCACGCATGACGATCATGAAAAGTACCTGGTAGGAACCGATGGAAGCAGGCTCTACTTCGAGCAGATTTCGCCCCAGTCCGTTGCCCAGGTTTCCGTAGCGGGCGGAGAGAGTGTGCCGATCCCGATTGCGCAGCCGATTGGCGCCTTTTTGGATGATGTTTCGAATGATGGGTCCAGTTTTCTCATTCGATCGGTCGAAAAGGGGAACCCCTCCGCGGTGCTTTGGAATGTTCGCGTGCTGGGAGGTGCGGCTCGCCGCCTGGGCAACTTCGCGGACGCAGCTTTTTCGCCGGATGGGAAAACCATCGCCTACACCACTTTCGAAGGGGACATTTGGCTCATTCAGAGTGATGGGACCGGAGCCCACAAACTGGCCTCGCTGGGAGGCTTGGCCGTATATCCTGCCTGGTCGCCCGACGGGAGGGCTATCCGGTTCACCAGGAGCAATGCTCTCTGGGAGATATCGTCAAACGGATCGAACCTTCACCAGCTGCTCTCGGGCTGGTTTAGTCCGCGCTTGGAATGCTGCGGCAGATGGACCCCGAATGGGGATTTCTTTCTATTTCTGTCTGGAGATACACCCTCCGGGTTAAGCCAGATTTGGGCTCTCGATGAACGGCGCGGGCCTTTCCGTCCATCTCCTGCGCAGCCGGTGGAGCTGACCACAGGCCCAATTGATTGGGACCGGCCGCTTCCCAGCAATGACGGGAAAAAGATATTCGCGGAGGGCGTGATTCATCGCGGCGAACTTTCCCGGTTTGACACACAGACAAAACAGTTCCAGCCCTTCCTGGGGGGCAAATCCGTCCAGGGTGTCGAATTTTCACCGGACGGTAAGTCCGTGGCCTACGTCACCTTCCCGGAGGGTAATCTTTGGAAGGCCGGCCGGGATGGAGACAGCCCCATCCAGCTGACTTCCACTCCGATTTCCGCTGGCTTGGCCCGTTGGTCCCCTGACGGCAAGCAGCTCGTGTTCACGGACACGAATTCTCCGACGAGGGCAATCTATGTAATCTCTTCCGACGGCGGTAGCCCTCGGAGGCTGCTGCCCGAGGACAAAGGCGCGGAGGGCGATCCAAACTGGTCGTCCGACGGACGCAAAATCGTGTTCGCTTCGGGTCAGCCTGGGGGATGGGATGCGAAAAGCGATCTTCGCATCCTCGACCTCGAAAGCCATAAAGTCAGCACCGTCCCGGAATCGCTCGGCATGTACTCGCCGCGCTGGTCTCCCGACGGCCGATTCATCTATGCAACCCATTTTGACAACAACTCAGGGAAGATTCTCGATGTTGAAACGGGTCGATGGTCGGATCTGCCTCCGATTGTGTCGATGAACTTTCCTGAGTGGTCCAGGGACAGCCAGTTTATTTACTACCTGCATACGGGTGAAGACAGAGGTCTGTTTCGAATCCGCGCCAGGGGCGGGGCGGCCGAGAAGATCGCGGACCTGAAGGATTGGCATCTTGCCGGCTGGTTCAACACCTGGATGGGTCTGGACCCAACAGACTCGCCGCTCCTGCTTCGCGATACCGGCAGCGACGAGATCTATGCACTCACCCTTCAAGAGAAATGAGCATGGCTGGCTGTCAATGTCTCGCCGGCGTGGCCCCGGTCTTCAACAACAATGAGGGTGCCTCCGGTCCCTCGTCCGCCGCGGCGGAGGGACCGGGGATTGCGGCGGCCACGGCCTGCTCGGGAGCCGCTGGACGAACCCATTCCCGAGCGCAATTGCACAGCAAACAAAATCAAAATAAAGCGCACAGTATCAATGGTTTACAGCAATATCCCCTGCAAAATCAGCGCGTTTCCGAAAAAACGGCTAATTCTCTGCAACCCAAATGCTCGATTAGTTCAATTCTCAGCAATCAAAACAGCTGAAAAGGTTGCCCCGTAGGTTCATGTCTC
>Ga0302278_10001503_pt1 | contig 28578 bp, 26 predicted proteins | sample III_Bog_N3_2_FD_194543 | JGI IMG/M metagenome (GOLD analysis project Ga0302278, IMG submission 194543) | Peat permafrost microbial communities from Stordalen Mire near Abisko, Sweden - III_Bog_N3_2 | ecosystem: Environmental > Terrestrial > Soil > Wetlands > Peat | place: Sweden: Abisko... | reverse complement strand
CCCACGGACTATAATGACCGCTTTCAGCGCGACCGTCTCCAAACAGCTCTAAAACCCTGATGCACCGGGGCCCCGGAGGGCTTCGCTATGAACCATCGCCGACGTCTTGCCTTGGCCGCAGTGTCATGCGCTTTTCTAGCAGCCCTAACCGCGTGCGGTTCCGGAAGCGGCGGCGGCACAAAAACTCCGCCCTCCACGCCGGTGTTCACAAGTACACCCGTAACCGCTGCCACGCAGGATGTCGCCTACACCTATCAACTGGCAGCCACCGATCCTGCCGGAGGAGCCGTCGCATTTACCTTGACCACGTCCCCAAATGGAGCAGCGCTGAGCGGCAGTACAGTAAACTGGACCCCGACTGCGGCCGAATCCCGCGTCTCAAACAGCTTTACCGCAACCGCAACGTCCGCTTCCGGAGGCACCGCCACCCAGTCGTGGACCGTCACTCCCGGCGGCACCATCACCGTCAACTGGGTCAATACCTACTGGACGGCGAATGGACCTGTGCAAGTCGCCGCTCTTGCTTCCCAAGCCGCCAGCCTTTCTGCTGTCGTAACCAATCCCGACGGTTCCATCACGGTACAGAAGGCTGCCGCAACTTCACCTGGAGTCTTCAGCATTCTGAACGTTCCGAGTGGTTATTACTGGCTTGAGATCGGAACGGCCGAGGGTTTCTGGACGAACACCAGCACCTTTGATGCGGGATCTGACATTGCAGGAGGCCCATTGCCGACGCTTCCCACGATCCAGAACACGACGTTCAACTTCACGCTCACCGGATTGGATTCCGTGCCCGAATTTACCCCCGTCGATTTTCTTGTTCCTCTAGCAGGACTGCCGGGATTCACACTGATCGACAACGTAAGCTCCACGACGCTCTCGGCGACGGGCGGAATCGAGAGCGACATCGATTGGTCGCAGATCGATACCGCGTTTTTCTTTCAGTACGTCCCCGCAACTCTCGGTTCGCTCATGGTTCAAATAATCGACCCCTCGTCGACGGCAAGCCTTTCGCTGGTTAACGGAGCTGCTAATCCGATCACCGAAACTCTTCAGCCGAGCCCTACCGCTTCGATCAATCTCAACATACCAGGGGCCTCGCAGTGGGCGCCGCTGTTTACCGGCATCGGGCCATCGGATTCCGAGCCCTTTGCCTCTGCTTTAGTCATAACGGCGCAACCTTACGTGACGGGACGCTTGGCCTCGGGCGCGACTCCGTTTTCATCGTCGCTCGGAGTCGCCGCTACGACCCTGTCGGTAGCCGGCACGTCGGTGCCCGGGTTCTTCCCCAGCATCGCCCTCGGATGCGGTCTGTCTAACTTTCCGGTCTCCACTCCAACTCCCGCACAAGCGGCTATCACTACCGACCAGAATTTTGGCGCTTTCGTGTATGGCGATCCGTTCCCGTCCGGCTGGGCACACACTCTCTCCCTGTGCCAGGAATATACGGTTGCGGTGCCCGTCCCCGGAACCTCCTCCTTGGCCACGTTTTACCTTGTCGATAGTGCCACGGTCGCTCCCGGCACGACGCCTCTGGCACCCATCGTCGGGCCAGTACAGAGTCCCAGCGTGAATGGCACGAGTCTCTACACGGCTTCAACCCTTAACTCCACCGTCGTTCCCCTCAGCTGGTCAGCGCCCGCAGGCGCGGCTCCGTTCGGATACACGGTGCGCGTTTTTATCCAGACCGCGATCGAGGGCAACCAAACTTACGCCCAAACCGGTGCCGCGTTTTCGACCTCCGGAACATCAATCAGCCTGCCGCCGCTCGCCGCGGGCAATACCTATGTTTTCAGCATTACCGCCGACGCCGATGGCAGCGCCAACATTCAGACTGGTCCATTTCGTTCCTCGCTGCCCGCTGGATATGCGACCGTCATTTCTGCTCCGGTGACGATCAGCTCTGAAGCGACGACTCCCGCCATTCATGGAGATCGCCGCGTCATCGCGAGGTTCTCACGGCCGTTGTCTCAGATCGGCCCACAAAAGTAGGCGGAAGCAAGAAAGTGGGTAGTGGTGCAGTTTCAAAACTGCCGTCCCTCAGCGGCTAAAAGCCGCGATGAAAATAGCGCTTTCGGCACGGCTGAAGCCGTGCCCTTTCAAAACCGATTCAAACGCAGCACCACCAAAAAGTGAAATCGGATTACCGGGCGGCCGCTCCGTCTTTACAATGATTCGTATGATTCTCACTCTTAAGTCCAAAGTCGCTCTTATCACCGGAGGCTCTCGCGGCATCGGCGCGGCCACGGTTCGCATGTTCGTCGCCGCCGGAGCACGAGTCGTTTTCAACTACCAGTCTGCGAAGACCCAGGCCGAAGATCTGGTTCGCGAATGTGGAGCCGAGAATTGCCGCGCCATTCAAAGCGATCTTTCGACCGCGGCGGGCGCGCAAGATCTGGTCGCGTCGGCAATCTCCGCCTGGGGCCGACTCGACATCCTCGTCGCCAATCACGGCATCTGGCCGCCCGAGGATGCGCCCATCGATCGCCTGTCCGATGAGCAATGGCATCGCACTATCGCTGTAAATCTTGACAGCGTCTTCGGCCTCGTCAAGCACTCCGTCGCCCAAATGAAGCAGCAGGGCGGAGGCCACATCGTTCTCGTCAGTTCCACTGCAGGCCAGCGCGGCGAAGCCTTCCATTGTGACTACGCGGCCAGCAAGGGCGCGCTGATCAGCATGGTCAAAGGACTCTCGACCGAGTTGGCGCGCGACGCTATCTACGTCAACTGCGTCGCGCCGGGATGGGTCGATACCGACATGTCCGCCGCAGCCTTGGCCGATCCCCCGACGCGCGACAAAGTTTTTCGCAGCATCCCGTTGGGACGCGTCGGAACTCCCGAAGAAATCGCCGCGCCCATACTCTTTCTTTGTACTCCGCATGCTGGATTTATCACGGGCGAGGTTTTCAACGTTAATGGCGGCGCGGTGCTGGTGGGGTAGTCTCCACCGCACACGTAGCGACGGACGCATTCGTCCGCCCGCCGACTCGTGCAGCTAAAATGGAGGAAATGGCTTCTAACTCAATATCCATGGCTGCCAGCTCAATATCAAGATCAATGTCCCGCGCCCTTGCCATCTTCCTGCTCTCCTCCTCGTCCTTGTCCTCGTCCTTGTCCTTGGCCTTTGCCCAGGCCGCGCAAGCGCCGCCTCCGCGCGCCGCACTGCCTGCAACGCCTGCAGCGCCCGTCAACCTCAACGACTCCGATAACGCCCGCAAAGCCCGCGCCGTTCTCGATCAGACGGTGGACGCTCTCGGCGGCGACATTTACCTCGAGTACGCCAACAAGGAAGAAACCGGCCGCTACTATCCTCTCTATCACGGACGTACCAACAGCACCGGAATCCCCTACAACTACTACATCGAATATCCCGACAAAGATCGTTTCGAGATCATCCACACCAAAGAGATTCATGTGATCCCAGGGTCGATCGACATCGGCGGCGTGAAGTCCAAGAACAAAGTCGATATTGCACTGATTCACAATGGCGACAAGGGATACGAAACCTCGTACAAAGGCACGGCCGCTCAGGAACCCGAGGATCTGCAGAACTATCTTCGCCGCCGTCCCCATTCTCTGGAATGGATCTTCCGCAAGTGGACCCGCGATCCCAACGTGGCCCTCTTCTACGAAGGCCAATCCGTGGTCGACGGAAAGCAATGCGAGGGAGTCACTCTGCTGAACGGTCAAAATGACTCTGTGAGCATTTACTTGGACATGAATACGCACTACCCGGTGAAGATCAGTTACTCGTGGCGCGATGCGAAAGATAAACAGAAGAACGTCGAAGAGGAAGTCTACGACAACTACAAAATCGTGCAGGGCATCTGGACGCCACACTCCATCACCCGTTATTTCAACGGAGAGACTTCCCAACAGCGTTTCGTTTATGAGGCGAGTTATAACCAGAAATTGCCCGACTCAATGTTCGAAGCGGCCGTGACCTACGATCCCAAGGCACCGCCGAAGAACAAGCGGTAATTGGCGGAATTTGCCCCCGAAAACCGGCAGACAACTTACCAAAGTACCGTAAAACCAGGGTGAGTTCTTCCTCCGACAACCCCAAAGATCTATAAAGAAGTGAATAAGTTAGCCCATTTTGGGTCTGTGCGAACCACGGAGTGTGGCTCTTTTGCCACATACGAATGGACGCGGCTCACGGTAAGCTAACAGCAGAAAAAGACTTACATCAACTCCCCTTGACTCACGAGCAGACAATTCGTGCGGCTGTAACATGCACGGGCGTAGGCCTCCACAGCGGTGCTCCTGTCACTCTCAATCTGCTACCGGCTCCGGCGGGTACGGGTATCGTCTTCCGGCGCACCGATCTCGACGGTTTCCCAGTCGAAGCGAGCGGACGCAACGTAGCCCGCGTCAGTTATGCCACCAGCCTCATGAAAAAAGGCGTGCTCATCTCCACCACCGAGCACTTGCTTTCGGCGTTTATCGGAGTCGGCATCGATAACGCCATCGTCGAATTGGATAATCTCGAGTTACCCATCCTCGATGGTAGCGCTCGTCCCTTTGTCGAAATGATCCAGAAGGCTGGGATCCGGAAGCAGCGCAAGGCACGCACCTACCTGCGGATCGTTCGCGACCTCGAACTGCGCGAGGGCGACAAATTCATAGCCGTGTATCCAGCGGACGTCTATTCGGTTTCCTATTCCATCAATTTTCCGCACCCGCTGATCGGCAAACAGAGTTTCGGGGTGCGCCTGACGAATGGAAGTTACCTGAAAGAAATTGCCCCCGCCCGCACCTTCGGATTCCTGCACGAAGCCGACGCCATGCGTCAGCAGGGCCTGATCCGCGGCGCCTCCACCGACAACGCCATCGTCTTGAATCAGACCGACGTCTTAAATCCGCCCCTGCGTTTCGTCGACGAATTTGTGCGGCATAAAGTGTTGGATTTGATTGGCGATCTGGCACTGCTCGGTAAACAAATTCTAGGTTCGGTGGTAGCCGACCGCGCTGGCCACGCCATGCACACGGCCCTGGTATCACGTATCCTGCGCGACCGCTCTTATTGGGAAGAAACGACTCTGGAAGACGTTCCCACAACCCCGGCGTTCGCTTCAGCCGCCAGCCTTAGTATCTAGTCCGCTCCACACAAAGAACTCATCGTTGCGGTCGAGCGGCTTTTCAGTCCGCCGGTTGCGGCAAACTCACTTCATACGCCGCTGGACGTTCTGCCAGCAGCCGTTGAAGTTCCGCCTCCGCTTCCGCGCGAACGCGGTCGGCAAAGGCACTGGCGCTCTGCCGATACTCCGGCCCCAGCACCGATAAGCGGACATCCAGGTAAGGTTGGTCTTCGTCGAGGCGGCGCAATAGGCGTTCGGTTCTTGCGATTTTTTCTTCTAACGGAATCATGGCAGGGACACGGCGAGTTCATCCCTACAGTGCCACAGCACCATTAGGAATCAAGTTGCAACCTGGATGCGGGGGAGAAAGAGGGTCGAGAAAGAGGGTCAAGAGAGACAGTTGAGTTTGAGATACTACCGAAGCGCGACGTAGCCCTGAAGCTTCATCGGCATTTCTTCTTGGAGGCGATCGGCAAGCCACTTTTCAAGCTGGTACTGCACGCTCTGCTGGACCTCGATGAAGCGGACGCCGGCATGCCCAGCCTGATCCGACCACGCGATCTCACCCTTCAATTCGAGCGAGGAGTTGGTCTCCGGCAGCACGAAGCGAAGTCGGGCTTGCGTATTCTTCGGCACCTTTCCAAGTAGCCGCACGGCCATCCCACCCTCGCTCAGATTCGTCGCCGTCGCAGTGATCTCCCGATTATCGGGAAGCGTAATCCGCAACTGCATATCGAGTGGATGCCGGAAGTAGCGCCGCCGCTCGCGCACCATAAAGTTCAGCGCGGCATTCAAGCACCGTGCCGCATGAAGTGGCGTGACCGGCTTTTGCAGGACGAAGTTAGCGCCCGATTGAAATGCGTCTTGCGTCGTTGTTTCGCCGTTCACAACCGCAAAGGCGACCGCCTTCGAATTTCCTTGTGTCTCTCGCAGCGCTCGCAGCAGTTCCGCGCCTCGCGGCAAATCATCGCAGTCGATGATGACCGCGTCGAATTTACGCTTCGCCATCATCTCGTTGCCTGTCTTGAAATCCGTGCAAACCTCGATATCGACCGCCAGCTTCTCTAGCGAGGGACGAAGCACGCCCAGGAGATCGGCGTCACGGCTGATGAGAAGAGAATCGAGATTCATTGCATCTTCAATACTAGCGACAGGTTAGGACTTAACAAAGTAACGTAAGTACCGCCCGGGTTCCGTTCCATTTCCCAGGAAAGCAGGCGCGAGCCACGAACCGGTCAAACACCGCCGACACGTCCGCCCTATTTCTTTATACGCTTTTTTCTGGATTCTTAGGCCGTTCCTCGCGAAACTAGGTTGTGCTCGAGATCGCTTACTTGTCGTTGGGATCGAACCTCGGGGATCGCGCCGCCAACCTGCGCGAAGCGGTTGCCCAATTAAAGCTGGCTGGACGACTACTCGCGGTCTCCGGCCTCTACGAGACGCAACCAGTAGACGTCCCCGACCAATCTTGGTTTCTGAATTGCGTCGCGGCGATCGAGACCGGGATGTCGCCCATCGACCTGCTTCATTTCGCCTTGCGCATCGAGGCGGCGATGGGGCGTCTTCGTATGCGCCGGAAAGGTCCTCGCAACATCGATATCGACTTGCTTCTTTTCGGAGAGCGCGTCATCTATGAACCGGGACTGACGGTGCCCCATCCCGCCATGCAGCAACGGAGATTCGTTTTGCAGCCGCTCGTCGAGATCGCACCAGGCGCGCTCCATCCCCAACTCAGAAAAACTGCCAGCGAACTCCTGGCTGATTTGCCGGAGGGCCAAGCGGTCCGAAAACTCGAATTTCCGCCGCCGCTTCCTTAGCAGCTACGGGATTACAATCCGGCTGCCCGCATCTTCTGCTCCCGCGAGCGCCGACTGTTTTTCCGGAAACTGCGCAAAAAGAAAATCAATAAACGCCCGCGACTTGGGACGTCCCGATGTCCGCGCCAGCCCCATGCGCAGCAAGAATGCCAGCGCCTTCAGCACGTCCGAATCCAGCAGCCGCGTTTGCCCCGTATGTTGCTGCTCGGCGGCGCGAAATTCCCGCACCATCGTCTCCACCTCCCGAGCCACGGACTGGTGCGCAACGTTTGCCGTCGGCTGTTCGTAAATGATGTTCGAATTCACCAGGGTGGCGTAGCTTTTCGCCAGCGAACTCAACGCTATGATCAGGTCGCGATCAAAGAGTGCTCGGTCCGCGCGTGCACTCTTTGCCAGCGCGAAGCTCAAACCCAGAATCAGCTCCTCGCGTTCATATAGAAATTGTTCCGGAATCGCAATCTTCGGAATATCGATTTCCGCATACAGAACTTCGTGCCCGCGCCAGTCCGCGCGATCCTGCGCCGCGTGCTCCTCCGCCTGCTGTCGCGCCTGCTGCAGGTAGGTGCAGTCACTCGGGCAATCGAGTGTGATCTCCCGTTGCTCTCCGCAGCATTGCGGACAAATCTTGCCATGCACAGCCGGACAAAACCGTTTCTCTTTTCGTATCTCGCAGATCGCGCAGCTCAAGTTGCTACTCCTCTGCTTCGATTATTTCACGGAAGAACTGAGTCTACCGCTGAGACCCCGAGGTCGCCGAGAGCGCCTTGTTGAATCCTGCCTGTATTGAGTTCGCTCCCCGAGCATCGATGGAAGACTTAATCGAAAAGTTAGCCGACCCTTATAGTTAGTCTTGTAGTCTTGCTCGTTTTTCCCGGCGGCCTCTGCGTCTCGGCGGTGATCCCGCAACTGAATTTTCGCCCAAACTGCACAGTTTTCGTTGCAAATTGAAAAAGCTGATCGTTGCTATAACCGATTTCTATTGGAATGCCCGCCCTCGAAGCGTTAGCCTATCTCGTTATCCCCCGGTCAATTTAATTCCCGGTATCGCGCAACTATAAGGAGAGGCATGTCAACTGAACTGCGGAATTTTCTGGCGATCCCCTACGACGAACTTGAAGAGCTCAATCTGGAGGCAAAGAAACAGCGCCTCGATCGCGTTGCTCCTGAAACGATTCAAGCCGAGCGCCTGAGGTATCTGGAAGGCGAGTCGCGCATCAAGGCCGTGACCGTCATGTTCAGCGACCTCGAAGGCCGCCTGCACATGCTCGACTATGACAAGAAATTTCTCGTGAAGAGCTACGACAACCTCACCTTCGACGGCTCATCGATTCGCGGCTTTACCGCGCAGCGCGAAAGCGATCTCCGCCTCGGCATCGACTGGTCCGCTTTCTACTGGGGGCCGGCTGACATCTTTGGACCCGGCAAAGTCATGGTTTTCGGCGAAGTCATCGACAAGGGTGGAGAGCCCTATGCCGCCGACATGCGCGGCGTCCTCAAAACCTTCGCCGACGGTTTGTACAAAAAGCACGGCTACACGCTGAACGCCGCCAATGAAATCGAAGGCTTCCTGTTTAACGGACCGGACGCCGAGCGCACCTACCACGAGACCGGCAAGTTCGAATACGTCAACACTGGCGGATACTATCATTCCCTGCCCGGCGACCCGCTGCGCAACTTCATCGACACGACCGCGGAAGTGCAGCGCTCGATGGGATTCCAGAATGAAAAGGATCATCCCGAGGTTGCGCCTTCCCAGTTTGAAATCAACTACAGCTACGCTGAAGTCGTAGCCGCTGCCGACCAGATTCAGCTCTACAAACTGATCTGCCGTCAGGTCGCGCGCAACATGGGCCTGAGCGCTTCGTTCCTTCCGAAGCCCGTCGTCGGAGTGAACGGCAGCGGCATGCACACCAATGTTTCCATCAGCAAGGCGGGCAAGAATCTCTTCTGGGATCCCAAGGGCTCCGAAAAGCTCAGCAAGACGGGATGGGAATTCATCGACCGCATTCTCACTCACGGCAACGACATCTGCCTGCTGTTGAATCCGAGCGTCAACGCCTATCGCCGTCTCGACCCGCATTTCGAGGCCCCGAATCAGATCAAAGCCTCCGCCGTCGATCGCGGATCCATGATCCGTATTCCCATCGGCAACGAACGCAGTATGCGCGTCGAAGTCCGCTCTGTCGCTCCCGACGCCAATCCTTACCTGGTGATGCTCTCGATCTTCAAGACCGGAATCGATGGCCGCACCTCGAAGATCAAGAACCTGCGCCAAGCCGAGCGTTATCTGCCCGACAACATCTACAAAGCGCTGGCCGACTTTAAAGCAGCCGAGTGGACCTCGGAGTTAATGGGCGAGGACGTCAAAGGCCGATACGCTGACCTGAAAGAAGCCTCCGCCGACCGCTGTCCGCGCCTGCTCGGCACCTTCGTGAAAGCTCCAGAAGTTCAGTACCATCACGATGTTTATAACCAGTACCTCTGGAACAAGTTCTAAGATGCTCGTGTAGGGGCGGACGCATCCGTCCGCCCCGCCGAGACTGCGAACTTCCTAATCTCCCCAAAAGACTTACTTCTTCCATGCCCTTTGGTGGACTATGTTTGCTGCCTCCCGCTTGCGATAATGGTAGTTTCCAATGGAATTTACACTCTTTGAAGACCGCTGGCTGCCGAAGTCCGTGCTCTGCCTGCGCCACTACAACCTGAATACATTTCTGCGTGACCTGGTTGCCGGAATCACAGTCGGCCTTGTCGCGTTGCCATTGGCCATGGCGTTCTCCATCGCCTCAGGCCTGACGCCGCAGGCGGGAATCTACTGCGCCATCGTCACCGGCTTTATCATCTCAGCCCTGGGCGGCTCGACGACTCAAATCGGAGGCCCCACAGGCGCCTTCGTCGTCGTCATCGCTGGCATTGTCGCCCTGCACGGAGTCGATGGCCTGTTTATGTGCACCGTGATGGCGGGTGTCATCCTCGTCATCATGGGCCTCGCTGGCATGGGTTCGGCCGTCAAATTTATTCCCCGGCCCATCGTTATTGGATTCACCAACGGCATCGCCATTCTGATCGCCAGCACCCAGATCAAAGATTTCTTCGGCTTAAGACTTGAGAAAGTTCCCGGCGTCTTTTGGCTCCGCATGGAGGCGCTGGCCCAGAATTTTCATACGCTCTCGATCGAAACCACCGTTCTCGCCGCTGGCACCATCGCCATCATTCTTCTTTGCCGTGCGTTTTCGAACCGCGTGCCCGGCGCCATTGTCGCCATGGTTCTCGGCACACTTGCAGTTTGGATCTTCAAACTCCCGGTAGAAACCATCGGCACGCGCTTTCACGGAATCCCCAGCGGACTGCCTCATCTCCAAATCCCCGTTTTCCGCACCGACCTGATTCACGGTTTGCTCGGCCCCGCCTTAACTATCGCCATGCTCGGTGCCATCGAGTCGTTGATGTCGGCCGTCGTCTCCGATCGCATGAGCAACAGCCGCAAAGTCAGCGATCGCCACAATCCCAACGTCGAGTTAGTTGCCCAAGGCATCGCAAACGTCATTTCCCCCATGTTCGGAGGCCTGCCTGCCACCGGAGCTATAGCGCGCACCGCGACCAACATTCGCGCTGGAGCGAAAACGCCCGTAGCGGGCATGATTCACGCCCTGACGCTGCTTGCGATTCTGCTTTTTGCCTCGAAGCTGGTCAGCTTCGTGCCGATGGCCGTGCTGGCGGGAATCCTGATGGTCGTCAGCTACAACATGGGCGAGTGGCGCGAGATTCCCTCACTCTTGAAGTTAACAAAAACCGATATCAGCGTCTGGCTCGTCACCTTCGCGCTCACCGTCTTTGCCGACCTTACTGTCGCCGTTCAGGCTGGCATGATTCTCGCAGCGCTGCTCTTCATCAGCCGCGTAGCCGCGACGACGACGGTATCGCAGGTCACCGACGACTACGTCGAAGATGGACGTGTCCACATTCTGCAAGACAAAGACATTCCTTACTACGCGACCATCTTCCGCATCCACGGGCCATTTCTGTTTGGCGCGACCGATAAGATCGACGTGGTTACTGAAAATATCCACAAGCTTCCGCCTGTCGTCATTGTGCGCCTGCGTAACATGACCGCCCTCGACGCCACCGGACTCTTCGCCCTCGAAGAAGTCGCCCGCACGCTTAAAGCCAGCGGACGCGAGCTGATTCTATGCGGCGCCCGGGAGCAGCCCCTCATCCTGATTCGGCAATCAGAATTTGAGAGCCTGATTGGCCCCGAAAATATTTGCGAAAATGTGCAGGAAGCCCTGACCCGAGCCGAAGAAGCTTTCGAAAGACTGCAGCCGGCGGGGAAAGCCACGACCGCAGGATAATTGCAAACCACTTAACGATTCGTCATCCCCGATTCGTCATCCTCGATTCGTCATCCCCGATTCCTCATCCCCAACGAAGCGAGGGATCTGCAGTCGCCCTCTTGTTCCTTAGTGCATCGCCGCGGCATTCACCAGGTTAGAATTCACATACCGGCTCATCGCCAAGTCGACAATCGACCCGATTAGATCCGTGTAACTCAGTCCCGAGGCCTTCGCCGCCATCGCGAACTCTTGCCGGCTCGCGAGCCACGGGTTTGGATTCGCCTCAATCACATAGACATCGCCATTCGGAGCGAGCCGCATGTCGATGCGTCCATAGTCGCGTAGCTTCAAGGCGCGGTAAGCGGCTAGGGCGGTATCTTCGAGCCGCTTCCGTATTTCGTCGTCCAGATCCTCTGCGATCGCCGACTTAGTAAGTTTGTAGGCTTCCGTGTTCTTCTCGAACTTCACGTCGTAACTCGCGATCTTGGGAGTTCCCTCCGGCAAGCGGGACAAATCCAACTCAATCAGCGGAAGCACTTGCGCCCGTTCGTAACTGCCCAGAACGCCCGCGTAGATCTCGCGCCCCTCGATGTACTCCTCAATCAGCGCCGGAGAATCAAATTCATCCTGTATATATTCGATCCGCTCCATCATCTCTTTAACGTTCCGGACGACCGAGCCGGCATCGATTCCAATCGATCCATCTTCCCACGAAGGTTTCACGATGAGAGGAAAAGAAATATCGTGCGCATGCTCAATCCGTCCGCGATACGATGTTGCAAAAAAGGGAGTCTTAATATTGTGGAAGGCGAAAATCTTCTTCGCGATCGCCTTGTCCTGCGACATGAAAAGCGCGTGCGGACCTGCTCCCGTGTAACGCAGCCCCAGCAGGTCGACATAGGCCAGAACATTCATCTCTTTCGTGTCGTCGCCGCCATAGGATTCCGTCAAATTAAAGAGCAGGTCGGCATCGCAGCGTGAAAGCGAGTGGAGCGATGGCGGACGCCCATCCAGCTCGAAGTAGGAAGGTTCGTGACCCAGCTTTTGCAGCGCCTCGAAAATCTCTTCGCGGTCCGTCTTCTCCTTTCGGACGCTCTTCACTTTCTTGCGAGGCTTCGGCGCAACCACCGCCTCTTCCTTCGCCGCCGCTGCCACCGGATCTTCATTCCACAAGTCGTACAGCAACGCAATCTTCAGTTTTGCTCCAATCATTCATTCTCCTCGAAAACCCTTACCCGCTCCCAGGTCTCAGCCGCCAAGTCTCAGGAAAGTTGCAATCTCTGAAGCACTGCCAGTTTCTCCCGTGAACCAAGACCTAAGAACCCATAACTAATAACCAATAACTCACTACTGCGTTCTACGGCTGTATAAACTTTCCTTTCGTTACATATGTCATGACCAGTGCCGTGGCATATGCCGTGACCTCGGCCAAGTGCTCTGCGCTGCGGGTTCGATCCGCTCGCAAATCCAGTTCCCCCACGCGTTTTTCCACCGAGTCGATCAAGCTTCGAATCAGCGGACGCTGCGCTCCAGTCCACTGGGCCACCTTGTCGATGACGGCTTTGCGATGCTGATGCAAAAACTCATGTGCGGCCATCGCCGTCTTGCGCCGCTTCGACACCGGAAAGATGTCCCGCAAATCCGTGTCCGGCGTCAGCTCGCTCACCGCAACTTCTTCCCGCCCCGGCCGCTGGTAGTGGAAGAACTCCGCCACGGTCGTCTCCATTTCATCGACCGTGATATCCGTCTGCCCACGCCGTCGCGGAGGTTCGCTCTTGCCCAACTTGCGCGCCACGCGGTTCATATACTGCAACTTCGCCATCGCTCCCCAGCCGCGATAGCGCTTGCGCCAGTTGGAGCGCGGCGTCAGCCACACCGCAAACGTCTCCGCAAAATCCTCATCGGGATGCTTTTGTGCATACCACCCCGGCAAATGCCGCACATAATCCCGCGAAAACGGCGCTGGACGGTAGTGATCCCGATACGGCCGCCGAAACGGTCCGAAAATCTGCTTCCACTCCCGCGCCCACTCCGGGGAACTATGCAGCTTGTAGGCATACGTAAATGCGTGCCCCGCCTCATGCCGCAGATACATCATGATCTCTCTCGCGCCTTCGAGATCGTGAGTCTCTTTCTCCAACTGCGCCAACGCCGCGTGCGCCAGGTAAAACGGAATCCCAATCACCGGCTCGCCCGACGGACATCCCCATTCATCCGTCAAATAACAAGCGGGACGAAACTTCGTAATCCCCTTCGCCTCCAGTTCACGATAAAGCTGCTCCACAAAGCGCTGGACGGGAGAGGCCGCCAGCGTCAGTCCGAGTTCGCGAATCGGGCGGCCCAGCAATTCCTGGTAAGCGGGTTCAGTTCTTGCGTGATCGAGGCTAAGCACAAAGACTCGCCAGAAAACAGTCTGCAACCGCGCCAGCACACACGGGGAGGAGTATCACCACAATTAACCGTAACCGAAAGAGGGGTTAGTTTGAAGTTACTGGGGTAACGGGAAAGGGGCAGTTTGAATTGGTTTTGAAAGGGCAGGGCTTCAGCCGTGCCGAAAGGATATCTTCATCTCGAACTTATCGTCTCGTGTCTCGCCAATGACTCTACGAAAGCCATGATAGGCTTCAACAACTCGTCCGGATATTCGTGACCGAGCGCTCGAAACCCCGCCACGAGAATTCTGTGGAGGTAGAGAGCTGTATTGAAGATAGCCATCTCACCCACGTCGGTTTTCCTAATGGGAGGTCTAGTGCCTTGCGTATAGACCCTGAAAGCCTTTTCCGGGACTTAGTACAGCCGCAACGGCAGCACCGCCGCATAGTTCTGAAAGTCACGATCCGTCGTTAAAATGCTCCATCCCCGCCGCTGGGCAGCGGCACAAATCAGGAAATCGACCGCCGATCCGGCGACGCCGCGGTTGCGGCAGCGATCGTTCATTTGTGCGGCTTCCTCGTAGTCCTCGGCTGCGAGTACTTGCTCAGGAAAGGCTCGCAAATAGTCGCGCAGGCGGCGAAACTGGGCCTCCTCGCGAATGCCGGAGAGCAGTTCCTGCCGGACTGGACCCACCAACTGCACCCGTCCCTCGCGAATCAACTCGGCAAGGGCTTCGATGAGTCGTCGCTCCAGAGGGTTCAGGTCCGAGGGTTTCCGCCGCAGTGCGAGTGACCACACAGGAGTATCCACCAGTACGTTCATGGGCGTCGTCGCGAGCTCTTCGTGGTACGGCGGACTCTGTCCCGCTGTCGTTCGCTCTTGTAGTCGTAGGCGGGGTCAATCGATTTCGAGTCGGATGGAAAAGTACCGAAGGCGTCCAGGATCCGCATCTGCTGTCGCCTACGGACGTATTCCTCCAAGGCGGCCGTAACCGCTTCCTTCTTCGACTTGTGACGCCCGGCACGCCGCGCTTCCTCGATAAGCCCGTCATCCAATGCGAGGTTGGTTGCCATGTGTAAAGTATTACACACAGCAATGTGTAATAAAAGAGAGAAAATACGACCCTGCACCCCGAGAGAGCAGGCCCCCAAAAACGACGGGCGCGGACTGGAAGCCCGCGCCCTCACAAAACAGCCAACGACTAACGACTAACGACAATCGACCAATGACTGATCTACTGAATCAGCGTCCCGTTCGTCGGTTCATCCGGAGGAATCACCACCGCCGCCGCGACCCGGTCTCCCGGTTCGATGTTCAGTAGACGAACGCCTTGTGCCGAGCGGCCGGACTCGCGGATAAACTTCGACTCGATGCGGATGATCTTCCCATACTGCGAGATCAGCATCACTTCGGATTTCTCCGTGACTTGTGAGATGCCGACAACCTTCCCATTGCGCTCGGTTGTCTTGACGTTAATCACGCCCTTGCCGCCGCGATTCGTCAGCCGGTATTCATCCGCCGGAGTGCGCTTCCCGTACCCGTTCTCAGTGACCGAGAGAATCAGCGAGCCCTTTTCGGGAATCAAGTCGGCGACCTCGGGAGCGACATCGCCTTCTTTCGCGATGGCCTTCGCCTCCGGCTTGATCGTGGTCGCCATCCCCACGATGTAATCTTTCTCGCCGAGATTCATGCCGCGCACGCCGGTAGCGTTGCGTCCCATGGAACGAACATCGTTTTCATCGAAGCGGATTGCCTGCCCGTCATGCGAAGCCAGGAACACGATCTGGTTGCCATCGGTGAGCGAAGCGGCAACCAGTTCGTCCCCTTCTTCGATGTTGATGGCGATAATCCCGCGCTGCATTACATGGCAGAAGTCCTTCACCTCGGTCTTTTTCACCGTGCCATTGTGCGTAACGAAAAAGACGTATCGGCCTTCTTCTTCCAGGTCGCGGACGGCGAGCATCGTGCGAACGGTCTCTCCGGGTTGCAGTCCGACGAGGTTGCCGACATGCTTACCTTTGCCAGCCGCGGCGATGTCCGGAATCTCATAGACCTTGAGCCAGTAGACGCGCCCCGTGTTGGTGAAAATCAGAATGTACGCATGGGTGGAGGCGATGAAGAGATGCTCGACGAAATCCTCGTCGCGCGTCTTCATGCCGGTGCGCCCCGTCCCGCCGCGGCGCTGCATACGGTAGGTTGAGATCGGCGTACGCTTCATGTAGCCGGAGTGGCTGACCGTCACCGCAACCTGCTCGTCGGCGATCAAGTCTTCCAACATGATCTCGGCAGCTTCGTCTTCGATGACCGTCCGGCGTGCATCTCCGTAAAGCTTTTTCACTTCTTCGAGTTCTTTGATTATGACTTTGCGCAGCTTCGCTTCCGAAGCCAGAATCGATTCAAACTCGGCAATGGCTTCGCGCACGGATTCCAGTTCCTTCGAGATTTCGTCGATGGAAAGCTTCGTCAAGCGATGCAATTGCAACTCGAGGATGGCGTCGGCCTGCTTGCTCGTAAAGGGCTTGTCGGCATCCAGCTTGGGCGCGCGTCCCGTTGTGTTGATGTCGATCTTTTTGCCACCGAAATACGCGACCAAATTCTCCCGAGCATCGGCGCGATTGGCGCTTCCGCGGATGATGACGATCACGTTGTCGAGGTGATCGAGCGCGGTCAGGTAGCCTTCTAAAATGTGCTCGCGGTCTTTGGCCTTATTGAGCAGAAACAGCGTGCGCCGCCGCACGACGTCGACACGATGGTCGATGAAGTGCTTGATCGCCTGGATCAGCCCCATTTCCTTCGGCTGCTGGTTGACCACGGCCAGCAGGATCATGCTGAAACCTTCCTGCATGGATGTGTGTTTGAAGAGTTGGTTCAGGACGATTTGCGGCTCGGCCCCGCGCTTCAGTTCGATCACAATGCGCATGCCGTCGCGATCGCTTTCATCGCGAATGTCAGAGATGTCGTCGATCGTCTTCTGATTGACCAGGTCGGCGATGCGCTCGATGAGGCGTGCCTTATTCACCTGGTAAGGAATTTCGGTAACGATGATGGCCTGCTTGTCTTTGGTGACGTTCTCAATCGCGGCGCGGGCTCGCATCATGAATCGTCCGCGTCCGGTGCGGTAGGCTTCGAAGATTCCGGCGCGACCATGAATAATGCCGGCTGTCGGGAAGTCCGGGCCCTGCACGAATTTCAGAATCTCCGGCAACTGCGCGTTGGGATTATTCACCAGCGTGATGGTGGCATCGACGATTTCCGTCAGATTGTGCGGCGGAATTTTGGTCGCCATGCCCACCGCGATGCCGTCCGATCCGTTGACCAACAGGTTGGGATAGCGCGCGGGAAGAACCGAAGGCTGCGTTTCCGTGCCGTCGTAGTTGGGATAAAAATCAACCGCTTCTTTGTCGAGATCTTCCAGCAGCGCGGTCGAAACACGGGTTAGCCGGGCTTCTGTATAACGATCGGCCGCGGGAGGGTCGCCATCGACCGAGCCGAAATTCCCCTGTCCATCCACCAGCGGCGCGCGCATCGCAAACGGCTGCGCCAACCGCACCAACGCGTCATAAACCGCAAGGTTGCCGTGCGGGTGGTACTTGCCCATCACCTCTCCGACGATACGAGCGCACTTACGGGTCGCGCCGCCGGGGCGTAGGCCCATCTGCTGCATGGTGTAAAGAATGCGCCGATGCACGGGCTTCAGTCCGTCGCGAACGTCAGGCAGCGCCCGTCCGATGATCACCGAGAGGGAGTAGTCGAGGTACGACCGCTTCATCTCCTCTTCAATGTTGACCGGTTGCATGTTGAGCGCGCCCGGTCCCGTAGGACTGTCGCCGCCCGGAGGAGGAGTTAACGGAAGTTCAGGATTTTGAGGATCGTCAGCCATGAATTAGTTCTCAGCTTTCAGTTGTCAGCTCTCAGAAAAGGCGTATGGGAGAAGCGAATGCAGGGACATACAACGCTCGTGTGGGGACAGGCGTCTCGCCCGTCCAAGCGGAGCCAAGTTTCGCTCGCTCTGTCCCGCCACAAATCTCGCTAAGTTATTGCATCTACAGGCATTATGTGGATTTGCAAACTAAAGAATTATACCATGTTTAGAGCACGTTAGCTCGCGAAGAGATACGGGCAAGTTTACGTGTTCCAAATTCCAACAATGCGGCGATAGTACTCCGGCTTGTCGAGTACCTTGGTCAGAAAATCGGCGACCTGACCGGGGTAAATGACCTTCATTCCTCCTGGGAAGATGTCACTTTCTATGTAGCTCGATGTTGCGACTCCGTCTTTGATCCACGGGCATCCTGCCAGCGTCCAATCGAGTGTGCTCGCCGATACGATATCGAAGGCCCCCTGATGATCCTTAATCGCATGACGTACCGGAGTCAACTCGAGCACGTCGGTGGCAACAGTTCCGATGAGTGTCTTCTTCATGCTTGCCGTACCAGAGACAGCTGCATATCGGCGCACTCCTGCCTCGAGCATCGTCTTGACGATTGTTCGTGCCGAGTCCGTCACAAAGGTTGAGGGCTTCAACGGGTCGACTCCAACAGCGTTCAGTACCGCATCCATGCCTTTCAGTGCGCTGCTCAGCGTTTCAGGCCTGGTCACGTCACCGACCGCGATCTCGATACCTTCCGTAGAAACCAGTTTTGACGGATCACGAACGAAAGCTGTTACTCGATGGCCTGCAGCCATGGTCAGCCGAACCGCTTCAGAACCAACCCTGCCCGTAGCTCCGAGTACGAGAACCTTCATTCTTCCTCCCTCGAATTCCGCTTTCCAAATGTACCGACGTAATAGACGCGGCAAAGAGGGGAGAAGATTCATTCGGCTTCTTCGTAGGCAGTGGCATACTCACTAAATGCTGCGCTCCGCTTCTATCCTATCCGCCCAGTCGCTGCCGTGTTTGGCCCTGATTGCACTCGGATGGGGCTTCAACAACCTGTCTCTGTTTTTCTCGAACCCGGCGCGAGGTGGATTGATTTGCGTGACAACTGTCGCAACCGTGCTCGCGGCAGTTTCTAAGCTGGATTTCAACCCGCTGCGAAAAGGGGAGGTCGCGTCCGGCAGTCAAAGCTTGCAACTTGGCGTTCTGCTGATCCTATCGCTGGCCTTGCTGTGGTTCTTGCCCTTTGCGGATCGCAGAAAAATCTTGACGCTGCAACACGACTACTGGCGCTACGTTGGACTACTGCTCTTTACCATCGGGGTCGTCGCGCGCATCGCGGCGTTAAAGGCGCTCGGTGAAAATTTCATCGCCTACGTCACTCTGCAACCGAATCATCGGCTCGTGCAGGATGGCATCTACGCTTCGATTCGACACCCGCTTTACTTGAGTCTGCTGCTGATTCCAACTGGGATTGCGCTGGTGTTTGCCAGCTTGCTGGCCGTCCCGATTCTAATACTCGCAGTGTTGTTTGTTGTCGATCGGATCGCGAAAGAAGATCGGTTGCTGGCTTCCCGCTTTGGCTCCGAGTTTGACGATTATCAAAGGCGTACGCGGAGATTGATTCCGTTTGTGCTTGAGCGCCTGCACGCCCGAAAGAGCCGCTGTCCATGTCCTTCAGATGTCCGGCACGGTCGCACGGTCGGCCGACGGATTTGACGACGATTGGCTCGAAGAAGACTGACTCGACGAAGATGGAATCGAAGAACGCAGCGCGCCAACGCGCTCCCGAGCATTCTGCAAGGCGCGTTTCACATGGCGTGGGGCGGTGCCTCCGGGGACATCATGCAGCGCCAGAACTTCCGCGAGACCAAGTTTCGAGTGAAAGGCAGCGTCAAAATTGGGATGGATTGCGATCAGTTCGGCTAAGGGAAGTTTCTCTAAATCGCACCCGCGTTCGATAGCGAGGGCCACAGCCTTGCCAACCGCTTCGTGGGCTTGCCGCGACGGGACACCGCGCTCGACCAGATATGCGGCGGCGGCCCACGCGTTCATGAACCCCGTTTGCGCGGCTTGATTCATTTTATGGTTGTTGAACTCGACCGCGTTCATGAAGCCTGTGACCAGCGGCAACATGGCGATGACGGTATCGGCGGCTTCGAAGACCGGCTCTTGCGTCTCCTGCATATCTTTGTTGTAGGCGAGTGGCAAGCCTTTCACGAGAGTTTGCAGAGTCGTCGCGTAACCGAGGACGCGGGCGGATTTGCCGCGAACCAACTCCAGCAGGTCGGGATTTTTTTTCTGTGGCATGGCGCTGCTGCCGGTGGAGTATGCCTCGGGTAGCTCGACGAATCCGTAGGCAGAAGTGGAGAACAGGATCATCTCTTCTGCCCAGCGGCTGAGATGAAGCGCGAGCAAAGACAGTGCGTCCACAAATTCAATGGCGAAATCGCGATCGCTCGTGGCGTCGATGCTGTTGGCCGTTGGTCCGTCAAAGCCGAGTTCCGCCGCGATCGCCTGGCGATTGAGCGTGAGTGTCGCTCCTGCCACCGCGCCCGAGCCCAAGGGACAGAGATTCGCGCGCTTTCGGCAATCGGCTAAGCGGGACGCGTCACGGAAAAACATCTCCGCGTAGGCCAGCAGCCAGTGCGAGACGAGTACGGGTTCGGCGGGCTGCAGGTGCGTGTACGCAGGCATGGCGGAAGTTCCGGCGCCATCGGCGCGAGTGAGGATTGCCTCGATCCAATCCGCAAGCTGATTTTGCAAGGTGTCGATGCTTTCGCGGACGAAGAGGCGGAGGTCGGTGGCAATCTGCTCGTTGCGGCTGCGTCCGGTGTGTAGCTTGTAGCCGGAGGCGCCGATCAGCGTGGCCAGTTGCTTTTCTACGAAGTGGTGAACGTCCTCGGCTTCCGGATCGTTAAGAAACTCTGGAGACGATTTCGCGCGGCGCGAGATCTCTCCCAGCGCTTGCACGATGTCGGAAAGTTCCTCCGAAGAAAGTACGCCCGCGTGTTCGAGGGCGTTGGCGTGGGCTCGGCTGGCGGCGATCTCGAAGGGCAGCAGGCGCTGGTCAAAGGGAAACGAGCGCTGCCACTTTTCGAATTCCGGATCTAGCGGCTGCCGAAAGCGGCCGGACCACATCTTCACGGGCAAACCTCAGTTTCGCGACGTTTCGTCGAGCCGAAAGCACAACGGAGTCGGCTTCGTAGCCACCCACGTCTCAAACGCGAGACGTGGGGCATCCTCTTTTACGTCAAAAAAATGATTCACTTCGACATTTCGTGCAACGCGGGCGGAGCCGTTTTCGCTTTCTGCGTCTGTGCGCGGCAACGCGAGGGCAATCCTAGAATTCGGATGAAGCCTTCGGCATCTTTCTGATCGTAGCTGCCGTCCATCGTGAATGAAGAAAGATCGGTGCGGTAGAGTGAGTACTCAGACTTACGGCTCACGATGCTGACATTACCCTTGTAGAGCGAGAGTGCGACCGAACCGGTCAGATTCTGCTGCGTGGTCTCGACAAAGGCGTCGAGCGCCTCGCGCAGCGGAGTGAACCACAGTCCGAAGTAAACGAGTTCTGCATATTTCAATCCGACATGTTGTTTGAAGTGCACCAGGTCGCGATCCAGACAGAGCGCTTCGAGTTCGTTGTGAGCGGCCAGCAGCAGCGTGCCCCCTGGAGTTTCGTAGCAGCCGCGAGACTTGATGCCGACGAAGCGGTTCTCGACTAAATCAATACGGCCAACGGCGTTGCGTCCACCAATTTCGTTGAGCAATTCGACCAGCGAAACCGGGTCCAGAGTTTGTCCGTCAACCGAAACGGGCACACCTTTCTCGAAGCCGATTTCGACATGCTCTTCCTTATCAGGCGCTTCCTGCGGAGACTTGGTGATCTGCCACGTGCTCGCGAACGGAGCGTTCCCGGCGTCTTCCAGTTCTCCACCTTCATGGCTGATGTGCCAGAGATTGCGGTCGCGGCTATGAATCTTTTCACGACTCGCCGTTACTGAGATGCCACGTTTCTCGGCGTAATCGAGACAGTCTTCCCGCGATTTGAGATCCCATTCGCGCCACGGCGCCACAACCTTCAGTTCGGGAGCCAACGCCTGATACGCCATTTCGAAGCGAACTTGATCGTTACCCTTGCCAGTGCATCCGTGGCTGACGGCGGACGCACCTTCGCGTAACGCGACTTCCACTTGATGCTTCGCGATTACGGGACGGGCCAGCGAGGTGCCAAGCAGATATTTGTTTTCGTAGACCGCTCCCGCCTTCAATGCAGGCCAGACATAGCCGGTGAGAAACTCTTCGCGCAGGTCTTCGACGACGACTTTGCTGGCCCCCGTTTTGTAGGCTTTGTCGACCACGGCTTCGACGTCATCTCCCTGGCCCACGTCGGCGACCATGGCGATGACTTCGCAGGAATAATTTTCCTTAAGCCAGGGAATGATGATGGAGGTATCGAGGCCTCCCGAATACGCGAGAACAATCTTTTCTTTTAGCGAATTTTTCTTGGACGAATCTGGGTTAGGCATGTGCGCTCCTTGCCGGGAAACGGCCCACGCCGCCACCCAACAGCCACACGAGGATGGCTTTCTGAATGTGTAAGCGATTTTCCGCCTGATCGAATACTACTGAATTTACCGAGTCTATGACTTGGTCCGTCACCTCGCAACCGCGATGCGCAGGCAGGCAATGCATGAAGAGCGCGGTCGGCTTGGCGAGTTGCATCAGCGCCGCGTTCACCTGATACGGAGCAAAAATCGGAGCGCGCTGTTCCGCCTCGTCTTCATGCCCCATGCTGGCCCACGCGTCGGTATACACCGCATCGGCTCCCGCTACCGCCTTTTTCGGATCGGTCATGATGCGCAACGTGGCTTTCGTCTCTTCAGCAATCGCTTTCGCCATGGTCACGATCACGGGTTTGAGCGTGTAGCCTTCCGGCGTCGCAATCGAAACTTTCGCGCCGACCGACGCACCTGCCAACAAAAGTGAATGCGCCATGTTGTTGCCGTCGCCCACGTACGCAAAATGAAGCTTCCGTAGATCTCCAAAGTGCTCTTGCAGGGTGAAGAAGTCGGCCAGCGCCTGGCAGGGATGCTCGAGTTCGCTGAGCGCATTGATCACAGGAACTCCCGCATAGGTCGCCATCTCTTCGACGACAGCATGGCTGAAGGTGCGCAGCACGATGAGGTCGATCCAGCGCTCGACGTTATGGGCGATATCGTAAAGCGATTCGCGGGCATTGAGCCGGCTGGCCGTCTGGTCGATGAAGAACGTGCTCCCCCCAAGACTGTCCATTCCGGCCTCGAACGTCAGGCGCGTGCGCAGCGACGGCTTCTCGAAGAACATCACCATCTGCTTGCCCGCGAGAATACCGCGAAAATCCGCCGGCCGTTGCTTGAGCATCGACGTGAGATTAAACAGCGAGAGCACTTCGGCGGGAGCGAGATCATGGATCGACACCAGATCGCGTGGAGCGGCCGGATCTTTCGCCAAGGTCAACGGGTTCGTCGGTAGAGTTGTCGGGTTCATCAAAGCCATCGGTTCAGTTCTCATTTCGGTTGCGTACTCCTCAGTCGCTTACTCGGTTGCAAAATCTCTTCCTTGCTTCAAAATTCTCGCGTCACTCCAGCATCAAATTGTCCGATCACAAATCATGAAAAGTCATGACAAATCACGAATTTGCTGCGCCAGTGCCCGCGCCTTTCGGGTATCCGTCGCGATGACGAGCACGGTATCGTCGCCTGCAATGGTGCCCACAACTTCGGGCCAGTGCGAAGCGTCGAGCGCCGCCGCCACCGGTTGCGCGCTGCCCACCGTCGTTTTCACCACGAGCAGGTTCTGCGCTTGCCGGATTTCAATCACGAACTGCCGCGCCAGGTGCATCACGGAAGGCAACACACTGTCCGCGCCCAGGCGCTCGCCAGCACGACGATAACCGTCGGCTCCCTTCACCAATTTCAGTTCATGAATGTCGCGGGACAACGTCGCCTGCCCCACCTCGAAGCCTTTACGCTCCAGCCGCTGCTGCAGCGAGTCCTGGCTTTCGACAGGCCCCTCGTCCAGCAGGTCGAGAATCGCTTTGTGGCGGGCTGTTTTCGACATGAATAAAAATCCACTCTAATGCATAAGTATCCATTCGAAAGGACGGTTATGTCAAGCGGGAAATCACCGCAGGGCGGACCGCGGTGCAGTTCAAGGTACTGGCCGAAGTGACAGGAACGGCAGAGCTTACCTCGGAGGTTTACATGGGAAGGTCAGCCGCTCGAAACGCGATCCGAGACCGCCGTTTACTGCCGTGCGCTGGTTGCCGGAACTTGAAAGTCAACTCCGCGGTCGTCGTTTGCTTTGCGGGTCGCGGGCAGATCCAGATCCGCGAGCAATATCTTGTGGGTACGCTCGCTACCAAAATCGAAGAGCGTGTCGCCAACGACAGCGTAATTTAGAACTTCGTATCGATGGCCGTCCCGGAAAATCAGGACGGTCGACGGTTGCGCGACGACAGGTTCTTCTTCACGGATCGGTCCGGCATAAACGGGAGGACCGGAAATGTCCGCTCCGTTGCCTCGGGCCCTGCCCGAACGGGGACCGACGCTCCGCATACCCGCGGATTGGCCAGCGTCCGCGTCGGGCCCGTCTTCTCCGTCGTCGTTGTCATTGTCATTGTCTCTGCTATCGTCCGCATCTTGCGCATACGGCACGCCATACGGAACCACGCCGTACGAAGCGTAGACCGGCTCGACGACGCCACCTGCAAAATCCTTGTTCTTGTTTTTGTCTTTGTTTTTGTCCTTCCGGTCATGGCGATGACCGCTGAAGGGAACGGAGTTCGGATTGCCCGGCATGAAGAAATCCACGCAACATGCCCCGTAAACTGGCCAGCCGTTGGGGTAGCCGTTCGGACCGAGGGAGGTGACGCTGGCGCGGACCCCATTTGGGGTGGTCTTGCCGCCGAATCCAAGAGAGGTGACCGACGCTGGAACCCCGTTGACCTGTGCCGAACCGGCCACAGAAGCCAAAATGCAGGTTGTCGCGACAACCAGAAGGAAACAGGATCGCACAGCGGCCAGCATGGGCAGCCTCCCCGCCTTTAGGGTACACCAAACTCGGAGCTTAACTTATTAGAACCGGGAGGGAGGGCGAAGTTGCGCGAAATATTTGCTCGAACTGTTTCGGCTGCCTGGCGACCTCAAAAACTCACGCCCCAAAATGTTGTCAGGCCGCTGTCAGCGGGGCGCGGGATACCAGGCGGCGCAGCTCCAGCATGCGGTGGTGGACATAGCCATCTTCGGTTAAATGGGCGGAAGCAATGGCCTTACGCCTTCCCGCAACCATCTGATCGAGGGGACGGCGCTGCCTGAATTGGGGATCCAGTTGCTCACAGAATTCACAGGGTCGGCTGGAACGAGGCGTGTCGAAGCGATGGATGACGGCTGGGTCAATATGATCCACGAAAAGAAGCTCCTGATACTAGTACGCGGCAACACCGTGGTATGCCGGTCTATGAGGCCGAGTCACGATTGATACTTCCATTGTAACAAAACGAGTGGCCGAGAAATTTGTACTACAACCGGAGAAGTTAGTAAATCCCATTGCGGACCGCATTCGGCAAACTGCATTAGAATGAAGCGAAAGTCTAGAATCCTGAAATCTAAGACGCGTGAGGGTTGCGTGACGCCGTCGGCGGTTTGGTCGCACATCTCGACGATATCAGTGGTATCGATTTTGGATATCGTGCTGGTCGCGTTCCTGATTTATCAATTCTTATCTCTGGTGCGCGGAACGCGAGCGGCTCCCATGTTGGTCGGAGTCGCGACGCTGGGGCTGGCTTTCTATTTCGCGCGATTGGAAGAGCTTCGGACGCTCAACTGGCTGCTCAGCACCTTGCTGCCTTACGTTGTGTTCGCGCTGATCGTCGTTTTTCAAGCGGAGATCCGGCACGCGTTGGCGAACCTTGGTAGCCGCGTTTCGTTAATGCGCTCTTCGACTTCGGTGGCCGATGTTTACGACGACATTGTCCTCGCGGCGAATCTCTTTTCTCAAAATCAGACCGGCGCGCTCATCATCATTGAGCGCGAGATCGGCCTGCGTACGTACATCGAGAGCGGCGTTGCACTGGATGCGCGGCTTTCTTATGATCTGCTGGCGACGATCTTTCGTCCGAGCGCCCCTCTCCATGACGGAGCGGTGATCGTACAGCGAGATAGGATTTCGGCCGCCGCTTGTTTTCTTCCCTTGTCGATGAATCCCGTGCTGTCTACACAACTGGGAACGCGGCATCGCGCGGCGATTGGGATTACAGAAGAGACGGATGCCGTCGCGGTGATTATTTCGGAGGAAACGGGGACAATCAGCGTCGCGGTCGCGGGCAGTATCGAGCGCGACTTGACAGTAGAGCGATTGCGCGAACGGCTGAGCGGCTTACTGCGAAGGTATGCGCCGGCCCCATCTTTGCCCAGTCCGGTGGAAGAAAGTTTCGTCGAGGAAGAGCCGCCAAGTTCGCAAATCTCACGCCGCGGGGATGGTTTACGCGCGGAAAGGGAGGATTGAAAATTGAACGACTCTCGACCGCCTGGATTCCTGCACCGGATCTTCGTTCACAATTTTGTGCTGAAGATCGTTTCGCTGCTGCTGGCGGTTGGGTTGTGGTTGGCGGTGGCGCGGGATCCGGTCGCCGAAGTCGAGATGAAAGTTCCAATCGAGTTTCGCAATCTTTCAGACGACCTGGAAGTGGACTCGGCGAATTTTACGGAAGCCCAGATACGGTTGCGCGGGCCGGAGCGCGTCATTCACCGCTTGCAGCCAGGGGACGTGCGGGCGGAGATTGATTTAGCGCAAGTTGTGCCAGGCGAGCGCACATTTGATCTAAGTCGCCGGCAAATCCACGTGCCGGAAGATGTGGATGTGGTGCAGATCATCCCGGGACAATTTCATCTTTCATTCGACACGCGGGTGACGCGCGAGGTCGAGGTGCGGCCTCGCGTGACCGGAACATTTGCCAGCGGGATGGTGGTGGCCCGGTCCACGGCGGATCCTCCGACGGTCACGATCACAGGACCCGGGCGGCGAGTTGCGGCGGTGGAAGCGGCCACCACGGACCCTGTGGACGCGACTGGGACGATGACGCATGCGACATTCGTCACCCAGGCCTATGTGCCAGACCCTTTGATCCAAGTCAGGCACCCCGTGCCGATCCGCGTGACGGTTATTATGGAAGGTTCGGGAAACGAGAAGAAATAAGAAGGTCGATGTTCGGTCGGCGATGGCCGTTCGTCGTTCGCACTTGAGATGCGCACAGCGCAGGTGCGCACGCCGGACGAATAGCGACTAACAACGATTGACCGGCCAAAGATTGACCGGCCAAAGAACGACCGAAACGCACTACCGGCAGCCAATTCATGACACAAATCAGACAACTTTTTGGAACCGACGGGATCCGCGGGGTAGCGGGAGAATTTCCGCTGACGCGCGACAGCGTGTATTGGATTGGCCGTGCCCTGGGACACGATCTGTTGAAAGTCAATCCCAAGGCGCGCGTGGTGATTGGACAGGACACGCGTACTTCCAGCCGCTGGATCGCGGATCGATTTCTACAAGGTCTGGGATCGGTCGGCGTGGAGGCGCGGAGCGCTGGAGTGATTACCACGCCGGGCGTCGCATTCCTCGCGCGTTCGCAGGGTTTCGACGCGGGAGTGGTGATTTCGGCGTCGCACAATCCCTGGACGGATAACGGCATCAAGATTTTTTCCGGCGATGGGTACAAGCTGCCGGACGCGCACGAACTCGCAATCGAGAAAGAGATTTTTGCGTTGCTGCAAGCGGATGCCGTGCCTGTGCCGGATTCAGCGGCGGAGGTATCGAGTTTACCGGGCGAGGAAGAGCTGCGACGCGATTACGTGCAATGGCTGGCGCGGAGTGTGTCGTCGAATTTGTCGACCCTTCGCGTAGCGGCGGATTGCGCCAACGGAGCAGCCGCGGCGGAGGCTCCGGAATTATTCAAGGCGCTGAAAGTTGACACTGTTTTCCTGCACTCTTCGCCGGATGGCCAAAATATTAACGAGAATTGCGGCGCGCTGCATCCGCAAACGCTGGCGCAGTTTGTCGCCGAAAGTGCCAAGGCTAGTGGCGAAAAACCCTTCGATTTAGGCGTGACGTTTGACGGGGACGCTGATCGCGCGCTCTTTTGCGACGCCGAAGGGCGCGTCGTCAACGGCGATGCGGTGCTGCTGCTGGCAGCGCGTGAAATGAAGTCGCGCGGCACGCTGGCGAAAGACATGGTCGTGGCGACGACCATGTCAAACATGGGACTGGAACTGGCTTTGAAGGCGTCAGGCATCCAGATGCTGCGTGCCAATGTCGGCGACAAATACGTATTGGAAGAAATGCAGCGCGTGGGAGCGACGCTGGGTGGCGAACAGTCGGGCCACATTTTATTTCGCGATGGAGATGCAACCACCGGCGACGGATTGCTGACGGCCCTGCGTGTGCTCGAAATCATGGTCCGTACGGGTATGCCGTTAGCCGGACTGGTGAGTGATCTGAAGGTGTTTCCACAGGTCATCCGCAATGTGCGGGTGCACAAGAAAGTTCCGTTTGCGGAGATTCCGGCAATACAGGCCGCGATCACGGCTGCCGAGCGCGAACTGGAAGGCAAGGGACGCGTGGTGGTCCGCTACTCCGGCACGGAGGCGCTGGCGCGTGTGATGATCGAGGCCGAGTCGAAAGAGCAGATGGACCGCCTGGCGGAATCGATTGTCGGAGCGATTCAGGCGGCGCTGGGAGTGTAGACGCACTACGCTGCGAACGATCTCTCGAACTATGTGTTGAACTAGTCGTCGGAGCGGAGGACCTTCGGCTCCTCCGCTTGCTCCGCCAGCGCCTTCCGCACTTTCTCGACTTCCGCCAGCATGGCATACTTCAGCTTCTCAATGCCCTCGCCGGTCACTGCCGAGATTGGATAGAGCTTCAGCTTCTTGCGCGTCGACCACTGTTTCAGCTTCTTGAGCTTTTCAGGGTTCGCCACGTCGATCTTCGACGCCACCATCAGAGTGGGTTTCTTTTCCAGGGCCGCTCCGAAACTCGCGAGTTCTCCGCGA
>Ga0302278_10001502_pt1 | contig 28582 bp, 26 predicted proteins | sample III_Bog_N3_2_FD_194543 | JGI IMG/M metagenome (GOLD analysis project Ga0302278, IMG submission 194543) | Peat permafrost microbial communities from Stordalen Mire near Abisko, Sweden - III_Bog_N3_2 | ecosystem: Environmental > Terrestrial > Soil > Wetlands > Peat | place: Sweden: Abisko... | reverse complement strand
AGGATGACAGATGTTTATAAGAGGCCCGCGGCTAAAGCCGGTCTGGTTGAGGGATCGTATTCAGGGGGTTGAAACCCCCTGCTCCCTCCGAAAACCCTCTGGTCCCTCCGGATACCCGTTGCTCACTCCGGATACCTGCGTCGACGGAGGGCATTGCCCCTCCCTCCGGGCAGCCTAGACTTTTCCACTGGATTTGAGGGCGGATTCGGCGTCGCGGATGTAGGCGGCTATGCGCTTGCGCTCGGGTTCGGAGTCGCGAATGATTTTGCGGACGGCGTTTTCAGGACGCTCTTCTGGGGAGCGCAGTTGGGTCATCATGTGGCTGGTTAGAATTCGGATGTCGTGGTAGGCGCGGAGGTGAATATTGCGGAGCATGCCACGGGGCTGGATGCCGTCGACGATGACGCAGAAGCTGGCGATGGCGGCGGCGATGAGGCTGAAGTTTGTTAGATGATACTGGGCGCAAATGCCGGCGCTGGCGGAGGCGACGATGGCGGGGATTTTGAGCGCCCAGAAGGCGACCGCGTCATGGCGGGCGTCTCGCTGATTGGCTTTGGCCCACTGTTCAAGTTCGGTGAGGTGGTCCGTCCATATTTCCATAGGCGTGCGGTCGAAGAGGGATGGGGGACTGGTCAGGAATGGCCCCGAGGTGACAGGGCGGAGAGCTCGGCCCTTGTCCATGAAGACTGGGGATGCCGGTGCCGATGGCGCTGCGAATATGGACGGCATCAGGGCTGGCGCGGAGGAGGGGGGTGGGGCTTCTTCAGAATGCCACGACCTATTTTGCAGAGACAAGGGGGGTGGTGGCGCGGAGGGGGCCGGCGGGGGGGACGTCGGATAGATTGGTTCGTCGGGCATGGGGAGGTCCGTCCGACAAGTCTAACGCAATTTTTGTGTAGTGATCCTTTTTGATCTGAGGGGTTGATCGGGGCCTGATCCCCGGTCCCCGAGGGCGAGGGACCGAGGGCACCCACACATAATGGGTTGAAAAGGTCACCGGGACCGGTGGCACCCAGTTTACGATCACGCGACCGGAGAGGGAATCTCTATGTTTGGGGCGGAGGGTGTGCCCGACTCCAAAATCTCTTCCGTCGCCTTTCCGGTTGCGGCGGTATCTATCGAATAGAGCGTGGAAATCCCCATTACGGTGGAGGCCTGGGCGGTGACGTTTGTCTGCTGTTGAGCAGTCACGGCGTTGTGCACTGCTATTGAGAGAGCTCCGGCGGTGGCCTTCAACAGTTCCGCGTCCGGCACTGTGTTTCCGGGCGTTCCGGCTTCGCCCGCAGACGGCTGTGGCCGCAACTGCGCCAGAAGATCTGTTGCCCGATGGAGGAGCTTTTCAAACTGCGCAGCGCTGTGGTCCAGAACGGACACCACCGCAGCCAACGACGGATTATCGATTGAGCCGGGGCGGGTTGCGTGGGGATGGATCAGGAGCGAACTGGCCATCGCGGCTGTGCTGATCGTCTGCACATTGCGGAGATAATTGGCCGCGTCCACTACCGAGAGCGCAGTGGCGACTGCGATCAATTGCGCCGCGCTTTCCAAGGTGTCGTGGGTTGCTTCGCTGCTCGCGATCTTGTCCACTGTTGCGAGGGCCGTCTCGGCGATGGACGGTGTTTTGTGGGCGGCGGGCGCGGAGGGAATTGCCGCATCCAGAGACTTTTTCCATTCCGCCGCAGTTACCGCGGTATTGATGGAATAGAGCGTGGTGACGCCCATTATGGTGACGGCCTGGGCGGTGATGGCGCCGGATTGTTGCTGCGCCACTGCGTTCAGCATTGCCAGGCTGATGGCCTCGGAAGCAACGATTGCGCTGAACGGAAGGTTGTTTGCGGGGAAGGTGGGGTTGGTCATTTGCGCGAAGTATAGCACGGGGTGAAATGCGTTTGTAGGTGGAATATTTGGTTGCGAGGTGGCTGTGGGGACTCTCAGGCCATCCGCCCGATTTAGATTTTGTCGGGGTGGTTCTTTCGGATCCAGTCTTCGACTTGTTTGCGGACTTGCGCGGCTAGGTCGCCGGCCAGATCGGCCTCGCCTTGCGCTACAAGGCCATAGTCGTCGTAGGCGCCCGTGTTTCGCTTTTTGCGTAAGGCATCGAGGCTGGGTATGAGTTTTCGCTTGGGGTCGATGGAGAACTCAAGGGCCTCGATGGTGCGGTAGTGCTCGCCGCCTCCGCCTCTGACGACGCGGTATCCGGTGGCGCGTAGTGCGGCTGTTGCTGAAGCGCGGATTGCGTCGTAGGCGAGACTCAGTTGCGCGTCGGCGGACATTTCACTTGCGACGGCTTTTCGATAGTCGTTGAGATGGCCGTCGGCGTTGGCGAGCAGACGCTCGATCTCCGCTCGATCTGAGCCGAGCTTCTCAAGCCACCGATTGCTTGCCCAGTTCTCCAAGGACATTTTCATCGCCTATGAGGAACAGCTTCTTTTCGGAGAGAACTGTCTTCAGGAAATTGCCGCGAATTTTGCTCGCGAACTCCCGTGCTGAGTATACGGTGGGATTGATTTCTCTGCTGAGCATCTTCTGGGCATCGCCTAAGCAGGCGACTACTTCGCTGAACGAGACTGTTCCAACAATCATTAGATCGATGTCGCTGTGGCCCGCTTCCTGGGAGCGAGCTACCGAACCGTAGATGAAGGCCAGGCTGATTTTTTTCTTGAGTGGGGCCAGGGCTTCGAGGAGCGTGTCGTGGATGCCGACGGTTTTGGCGACGAGGCTGCGCATCTCCTGGAAGACGGGGCTGGCTTGATTGGCGCTGTAGAGGGTTTGGGTTCCGAGTGTCTCTTTGGTTACGAGGCCGGCATCGACGAGTTGCCGCATCTCGCGCTGGACGGGGCCGAGGGAGATGCCGGTTCGGCGGGAAAGCTGGCGCAGATAGAAGGACTCCCCGATGTGGCCGTAGAGTACGGCGAGGACGGCGCCGCGCGTGCGGCCGAAGAGGGTTTCGGAGAGGATGGTGGCTGTACCCATTTCGGGGTCAAGTGTAGCCGAAAAGGGTACGGAGGGGCAAGGGGATTCGGTGCTGCTCGAATCCACGTTCCCGAGTGCAAGGGACCGTGGGCACCCACGCGTGAGACACTTTCAACAGTTTCGATTGGAGTGGGGATGCCTAGGGGAGTTAAGTGTCCTGTCAATATCGGCGATCATGAGTTCCCCACGAAGTCGGCGGCTAAGTTAGCCGTTCGAGAGGTTCTTAATGGGTATCGGTTGGGGGAGACGCTAACGGGAGATAGAGATGTCTTCGTGAGAGACCTGATTGCCCTTCACCCTGCGACCGAGGATAAAATCGGCTGCGGCATTCACCATCTTGAGATTGGACTTGATCCGGACTACGGCACGACTCGATGCTTTCATATTGTCCGCACTGACGGCTCATCAACAGATGTGAGTTACATCAAATGCGTCGATGGCGAGAACAGGCGACAACTCGTCCGTCCTGCCCTCCGCAATGCAATCTTGCCCCAGATCCTCCACTTTAAAGAGCGCCAATTCTCAAATGGCGTTCAGAGATGCCCATATACAAACGAGTTTCTCAAATACGAGACTTGTCACGTTGACCACCTTCCCCCGATGACCTTTGAAACTCTAGTAACCGAATGGCTGAAACTGACTGGCCTCTCGGAGGCAGATATTCAGATCACCGGACGAGAGGACAATAATTCAGCCCGGTATATGACCAAAGAGGAACAGATCGCGTCGTGGACTGCGTACCATCAGAGTCATGGAAGACTCCGGCTTCTTAGCCGTAGAGGCAATCTTTCTGACTCAAAGCTTGAGGCTGGCAGGAAAGTGATACTCGGCCAACCGGGCGGTTCTGACGGGTAACTCGGCTGTGGACTGGATCATCCAGGCGGCTTGCAAGGCGCGCATGATCTTTCAAATTCTTCTGGGTCGGTTTTTGCCGGGGGTCAACCCCCGGCCTACCTGGTCGAGGGGTTTCGTTTGGGAACGGGGACGCCCCGCCTCATTGCCAGGACTGGCGGGCATCCCTAACCGAAGCTATCTCGTCGCCATCTCCATGTGACTCTGCACTTGGTGTCTAAATTCCTCGGGGCGTTCGACATATTTGAATGGTTCAGCCGTGCCGCCCGTTCCGCGAACGATAACGCTGCCATAGCCCAGAACTCGCCCGAGAATCCCTTGATCCACGGCCACGCTTTCCACTTTTCCCAAGAACAGCTCGATTGTTCTTTTACTTATAAGACCAGCTTTGATAATTACGCGCTTATTTGTAACGGCCATTTCAACGGAATTTCGCCTCAATTTCGCGAGAACTCCGAGCAAAGCGGCAAAGACGATCAAGGACATCCCGATAATCAACGAATCACTGTTGCTCTTCATGTCGGATAGCCCAAGGATGGCAAATAGCAGTCCGACAATCACGAAGATCGCGGCAAATATCACGCTCCATAAGACTGAAATCCAGTGGAGTCTAGTCCGGTACACCACCATTTCCCCTGCAGTTAAGTTCTTATCGACATAGCTCATATCTGCCCCCCTTGAAGAGCACACGACAAGCTGTCACTGACCATGCGGCTAGAAGATTTAATACTGCGGATTATACACATGCGCAAGCTGAAATCGGCCTTGCTTGAATTCCCGCTCTGCTTCGGACTTTTGAGCAGGTTGTGATATTCGCGGTATCTCTTGACCTGCTTCGCTGGGAGGCAATCTGTTGCCGTCCGATTCTTCGTCTCTGAATTCCCGCGCTCCTATTAGTCGCTCGCTTGTTTCTCGCGCACGGTTGAGTCCCGCAGCGGCGGCTTTGGGGGAAACTTCTTCTCTAATCTTTCCCCTACGCAATTGGTTTGCTCCACCCAGTCCCTGGTGTCCCCGGAAAACCAACCGATGGTCTCGATGAGGTCATGGTATTGAGTCGCGACTGTTTTCGGATGACCGATGATCCTGTTGTGATGTGCAATTCGATTTCGAAGTGTTTTCATGTCCTTTAGTCGTCCGTAGACGGCTCTTCTATCAATTCGCAATGGAGTGATCTTTCTCAACGAACGTCCCCAGAGTGTCTTGTCGTAGGAGGCGGAAAATAGCCGTACCCAAAAGCCGAAGGTCAATTCCGCTACGATTCGGCCTTGCGTGATCGTTTCTCGGCGATTCTCTATGCTGCGTTTGGCCTCATCAACTGCGGACTTTTCGCTCGCTTCCAGCGCGACGGCGTCTTGCCAGTTCTGGCCATGATCGGCTGCCAGGATGTTGTGAACAGCGTTTCGCAGAGTGACCTCCAAGCCTTGAACAACTCCGTACAAGGCCTCCGAGAGCTCCGTGTTACGTTCGTAAAGCCGAATTGCCCGCTCGCGGTCCTTCCTGGTCAAGATAAGATATGCTGCAAGCCGTTCGATCGAAAGATACTTGATGATGCGATCCAGGCTCGCTTCATCGTACGTAAACTTGGGTTGACCGTTTGTCATCGCTTACTATAATATTCTTTATGTAGGCTTTGTTGACCGCTGCTTGCATGTCTTCAAGGCGCAGGATGTATGAAAAAGGCCACCCGCAAAGGTGGCCTTTTTCCATTGGGAAATAGGGGGACATGATACCTATTCCCTGTGAAGTCCCATGACGCAGTTCGCCGTCTGGCCGAGGACTCGAAAATCGTTCCACACAACGCTGAGGGTCGCCTGGGTCCGTTGCCTTTAAGGACTAGGGGAAACAGGGGGACATGATACCTATTCCCGGTGAAGTCCTAGGTCTCACATGGCCGTGTGGCCCCTGGGCTCGAAGGTCGTTCCGCACAACGCCGAGGGTCGCCTTGGTCCCTCGCTCTTAAGAGCCAGGTAGGGGAAGCGCGGGGCACCACGCCCGGTGCGCGGGCAGGGGATTCACTCGTCGTGGCTGTAAATTCGGTCTGCGGGCCACCCGGACCCGTGCGGAACATGGCCAAAATCAGCGCAAAATAGGTCGAAAACATGTGAAAAATGGTCGTTTTGCGTCCGAATGGACCCTTTCAAACCCCACATACCGCTTCCATTCGTCCCCACCCAATCCCACGTTCTCGCGCCACTGGCCCCAATTTCGCCGTTCGCCCGGTTAAAGCCCCAGTAATCTCCCGGATTGTGGGGCGCTTCAAACCCACAGATTTGCACGTTTTTTTAGGCGGTTACATCTGCCATCAACCCCACATCACCAAACCGCTCCGCGACTCAGCCGGATAGAATCTGAGCGGGCAACCCCTTCCAAATCAATCGAATACATCCATCCTGTTTTCGCGGCAAAGGATGGCGTGGTCCCGATGCCACCGCGCAGCGCGCGCCATCAAAATCCGCTCCGGCAATACAGGGACATGATACCCATTCCCCCCACAGGCTGGCTTGGTGGCCCATTCGGACGCGGCGGTTGACGGGCGGCCCCGGTCCCAGTGACCCAGGCAACCCGCATTTTGATGTGATTTCCCTGAGACAGGGGCCGCCCGCCTATGGAGTGACCAGTACGAACAGGTTCCCATAAGACTTCAACCCGATTATTCGCACGGGAACCACGGGATGAAGTAAGCTACCCGCATGTTCAACATCAACCAAGGTTCCATCCGCCTGGGCCGCGTGGCCGGCGTGGATTTGTTTCTGCACTGGTCGTGGTTTCTGGTGGCGATGTATGAAATCGGGGCACGCAATGGACGGTATTCTTCTGTTTCCTGGAGCATCGCGGAGTACCTGGCCCTGTTCTTGATTGTGCTGACGCACGAGTTTGGCCACGCCATGGCGTGCAGGCAGGTGGGCGGCACGGCTAACCGGATTATGCTGTGGCCGCTGGGCGGCGTGGCGTACGTCGATCCGCCGCAACGTCCCGGAGCCATGCTTTGGAGCATTGCCGCGGGACCGCTGGTGAACGTGGCATTGTTTCCGGTCTTCTACGGAGCGCTGCTCGGGGCCAGGTCGCTGGGATGGCAGGAGAGCATGCCGGACGCCTACATGCTTCTCCGCGCGATTCTGTTCATCGACGTGGCTCTGCTGATCTTCAACATGCTGCCCATTTATCCGCTGGATGGCGGCAAGATTCTGCGTTCGCTGCTGTGGTTTCCGCTGGGCCGCGCCAAAAGCCTGATGGTGTCTGTGGTCATCGGCATGGTGGGCATTGTTGCGTTCTTCGTATTCTCAGTGATCATGCGGTCGCAATGGGACATTTTGCTGTCAGTTTACCTGTTGTTTAGCTGCTGGGGCGGACTGCAGCAGGCGAGAGTGCTTTTACGCCGGGAAAAGATGCCTCGCCGCACAGGATTTGCCTGCCCAAGCTGCAAGGCTGCGCCGCCGCTGGGATTGTTATGGAAGTGCGGAAAATGCGAGCAGGCCTTTGACACATTTGCCACGGGAGCCGCTTGTCCGAACTGCGCAACGCAGTATCCGACCACCATGTGCGGGGAGTGCAAGCGGCAATTTCCGATGAGTGAGTGGAGTGTTGCTGCCGCGCCCACCTACGGCGTGATCAACGGTGGTGTTCCGGTGCGCTAGCCCTTGCGTCCCTGTATCCTGAATGCGTTCTGCTTTGCGATTGAATTTGGATGGATCAGGATTGGTGCGGCGGATGGATTGGGTGATGGGACGGTGGTTCGGCGCGAGATTTGGCGCGAGATTTGGCACGAGGGTTGCGCTGAGTCTGCGCAGAAACTGGCGGCTGGCCGGTGGCAGTGTTCTGATGCTGACCGCGGCTGGGGTTGGCGCGATCCTGCTGGCGGGGTCCCATGCTGGCCGTGCTGCTGCGCCGGTGGTTCCTTACCCGCATGAGCTGGCGCAGGTGAGTTTTGCTGTGGCTGGAGACGTGATTCCGCATGAGCCAGTGCGCGCGGCTGCCGGAGCGGCTGCTACTGCCGGAGATGTGACCAACACGCAGGGGTGGGGCGCGCTCTTCAGCGACGTGAGCGACGTGTTTCAGAAGGCCGACTTCGGGTTTGTGAACATGGAGACGCCGGTTGCGCCCGCACACTCGAAGGGGTCGAAGCCGTTCATGTTTGACGCGCCGGTGGCGCTGATTGACGGGCTGAAGGCGAACGGGATCAAGATTGTTTCGTTTGCCAACAACCACGTGATGGACCAGGGGTGGGCGGGATTTACTGAGACACGCGAGCATTTGCGCGCGGAGGGAATGCTGTTTGCCGGAAGCGGCGATACGGCAGCGGATACCTTTCAGCCAGTGATTACGGAAGCCAACGGCATCAAGGTGGGCTGGCTGGGCATGACGCGATGGCTGAACGGGAATCGCAACCCGGACAAGGACGACCAGCCGCATGTGAACTTCTTTCCTTATCCCGGCGAGAGCGGGGGCGCGACCGGCGCGGATGAGGCACACGTGCTGGATGCGGTGAAGGCGGCGCGGGCCAAGTGCGACTTGCTGGTGGTTTCGATTCACTGGGGCATTGAGTACGCGCCTGCGCCGAGGCCGGAAGACGTGGAGATGGCGCACAAGATGCTGGATGCCGGGGCGAGTGTCGTGGTCGGGCATCACCCCCATGTGCTGCAGCCGGTGGAGACGTACAAGGCGCAGGATGGGCGGAACACGGTGATCTTCTATTCGCTGGGGAATTTTCTGTCGAACCAGTCGCGGACGTATGTGGATGGGCTGATGCCAGACAAGGACGGCGACCCGCGGGACGAGATGATCGGGATGTTTTCCGCGGTGCGCAAGGACTATGGCCCGGCGGGCGTGCGGGTGGAACTGGGCCGGGTGGGGATTCTCCCGGTTTGGGAAGAGAATAACCGGAACGAGATTGCGAGCGGGAAGGCGAAGACGGCTGTGATTCGGCCAGTGTTGATTGATCGGGAGATTCCCAAGCTGCAGGCTCGGCTGGATGAGCTGACGAAGCTTGGCGCTGTGGTGGATGCGAGCGGGGCGGCTACGGGGCTGACGGCGGAGCAGAAGAAGGAATTTATTGAGGTGACCGACCGGCTGAAGTTGCTGACTGACCGGCGGGGACAGATTCTGGCGCGCACCGGGGATGAATATGTGACCGATCCGCCGAAGGTTCCGGCCAAGCCCTGATCCTCTTGGAATAGATGGATATAACTCAGGGGACGAGCGTTCCGAATTACTTCGTCTCGCCGGCGACTCCGGGCTTCGTGAACGAGAGGACGACGGCGTCGCAATCGCCTTACGAAAAGAAATATAATCGCCGACGGGAATCCTACTTGAGCTAAGCGGGGGAAACTGCGAGCGGAGGAACTCCACCTCCCGAAAAGGTCGGTCGCAAAAACGGCCACACGCTTCAGTTTCGGAGCAGCATATCCATGAATCGCAGACTCTTGACTGTTCTCTTCACGGCCCTCGTGCTCGCAGCAGGGGCCACGGTGATGGTGTCGAAGGGGATGGGCCGCAGAACCGCCGAGCAGGACCGCGAGCGGCTTCTAAAGCTCGTCGGACTCACAGACGCCACAATGCGTCGGCCGCCGGCGACCGATCCGAAAGCGCCGAACGCGACCAACTATGACGAGTTGAAGGCCAACCAATATCCAAATCTGCCCGACCCGCTGCTGTTGAAGAACGGCAAGCGCATTACCACGCCGGAACAGTGGTGGTCCCAGAGGCGTCCGGAGATTGTCGACGATTACGAGCGCGAGATTCTGGGCCGCGCGCCCGCCGATCTGCCCACCGTGAAGTGGGAGGTCCAGAGCATGACGCCGGAAAACTGGCGCGGCATCGATGTGGTGACGAAGCGTGTCGTTGGACGCATCGATAACTCCTCTTACCCCCAAATCGCGCCCAACATCGACCTCATCCTCTTTACTCCCGCGCATGCTTCCGGGCCCGTGCCGGTACTGATGGAACTGGCATTTCAAAAGGACTGGGACGGTGCCCTGGCGCGTCCATTTGTCGAGCCACCTCCACCGGGAACGCCCGGCCATTGGGGCGTCGACGGCCACGATGCGCTCGCCCGCGGATGGGGATTCGCAGTGCTCAATCCGGTCAGCTTTCAGGCGGATGACGGCGCGGGCCTGACGGAGGGCATTATCGGACTGATGAACCAGGGCCGGCCTCGCGGCGTCAGCGATTGGGGCACGCTGCGCGCATGGGCGTGGGGCGCGAGCCGAGTGCTCGACTACTTCGAGACCGATCCTTTGGTGAACGCGAAGGAGGTTGGGCTGGTAGGCCATTCGCGATTCGGCAAGGCGGTACTCGTCACGATGGCATACGATCCGCGCTTCGCCATTGCCTATTCGAGTTCGTCGGGCGAGGGAGGGGCGAAACTCTACCGCCATATCTACGGCGAGCAGATGTCGAACCTGGCATCAGCGTCGCTGTATCACTGGTTCTGCGGGAACTTCCTGCGCTACGGCGGGCCCCTCACGCCTGCCGATCTGCCCGTCGATAATCACGAGCTCATTGCGCTCAGTGCTCCGCGTCCGGTGTTTATCGGCGGTGGCTCCAACAATGGCGACGGCTACGCCGAGCCGGGCGATGCCTGGGCCGATCCCAAAGGCATGTTCCTGGCAGAGGTGGCGGCAAGCCCCGTTTACAAGCTGCTGGGAGCGAAGGGGTTGGGCACGGCGGAGTTCCCGCCGGTGGGCACTGCGATTGCCGACGGCGATTTGGCCTGGCGGCAACACCCGTATGGGCATACGCCCGCGCCCAACTGGCTGGCTTTCCTGGACGTCGCCAGCCGCTATCTGCACTAATGCTGAATGGGCACCCATTGGCAGTGATCAATAGGGCAAAACACATGTCCGAATGCGAGCGAAGTCTCTGTTATGTGGCGAAATTCAGAAAGAGGACACCTCGTTAATAGCCGCTGGCTACCAGCCATCTCTCGGTCAATTCAAAGGACGGTTTTTTCTCTGCCTGCATTTGCCCGTGGGCTAGTTTTACCAGCACATCGGCTTCGACATTGACGGGGGAGCCGGGGCGAAGGGTGTGCAGGTTGGTACGCCAGTAGGTGAGAGGCAGAATAGCGATGGTGAGGTTTTCGCCGTCGAACGCGGCGATGGTGAGGCTGATGCCTTCGATGGCGACGGACCCTTTGTGGACCATCCAGGGGCGGACGCTCGCTGGCACGCGGACTTTGAGGGTCCAGTCTGTCGTCTGGCGGTCGAAGTGTGGGCTGGACTCGGGGATGACGGGGTCGAGGGCGGTGAGCGTGCCGCGGTCATCGACATGGCCTTGGACGATGTGGCCGCCGAGCGGACTGCCGGCAGCGGTGGGCAATTCCAAATTGACTTTGGCGCCAGGAGCGAGTGAGCCCAGCGAGGTGCGGTCAAGGGTTTCCTGGGCCAGGTCGGCATGAAAGTAGGTTGGGTCCACGTCAAGGGCGGTGAGGCAGACTCCGGAGACGGCGAGAGAATCGCCTTCGCGAAGGCGATTCGCGAGGCCGGGAGCTTCGACGGTGATGCGACGCACGCCGCCGGTTTCTTTCAGGCTGACCAGCGTGCCGGTTTGTTCGATGATGCCAGTGAACATGCTTTTATTTTAAGGGGCGAGACGAAGGAAGTAACGAGCGTGTCTCAACTCGCCGGTGCGATGGAGCGCGCCCGCTTCAACAAGCGCTGCCAGGTCACGGGTTGCGGTTGCAGGAGAAGCGCCGGTGATGGTGCTATAGTTTCCAGCGCTCATGCCTCCCTCGAAGCCCTCCGGCCCTTCGCGCAGCATGCGGAGTAACGCCTTCTGCTGGCGCGCGTTGATGTGGCCGCGGAGACGGTCCATCAGTTTGGTTTTCGCAATGAGAAACTCAATTTGCGCGTTGGTGCGCTTTTGCGCTTCAAGAGCAACGGCGGCAAACCACGCCAGCCACGCGGAGATTTCGTTCCCTTTATTTGCATCCTCCAAGGTGTTGTAGTATTCCTTGCGGCGAGAGAGGATGGTTGTCGCCAGACCGGTGAGCGCAGGCTGGCCCAGGGCTTGCTCGAGCGCCTTCTCGGCAAGCGCGCGTCCAATGCGCCCATTGCCGTCTTCAAAAGGATGAATCGACTCAAAATAAAGATGGGCGATTCCGGCGCGCGTGAGGGCGGGCAATGGCCCGCCATCCGGGACTTCGGTCCGATTGAACCAAGCAATGAATTGTTGCATTTGAGCAGGAACCTGCGCAGACGGCGGGGCTTGAAAGTGGACTTTTTCGCTCCCAATTGGGCCGGAGACGATCTGCATGGGCTCGGGGCTCGTGCGGTATCTTCCGATGTCTTTCAGATCACGCCGCCCGTTGGTCAGTTGACGGTGCCAGCGGAAGAGCATCTGGGCGGAGAGTTGCTCAGGGCTCGAACGGTACAAGTCGACCATCATCTCCGCAATTCCAGCCTCTGCGGGGGAGATGCGCCGCTGATTGGCGATCAGGCCCAGTTGGCGCTGGATGGAGGATTGCACGCTGGCCCGATCGAGGATTTCGCCCTCAATCTCGGATGTGGTGACAGCCTCAGTGCCCATCGATTCAATAATGAGTTGGATATGCTCGCTCTTATCGAGATGTTTGACGGCGCCAAAACTCGCTCCTGCGGCAAGCAGAAAACTCTGTTCGGCAGGGGCGATACGGGCCGCATCCCAACGGAAGTTCGGCCAATCAGGTTGCTGCCAGTTCCAGGGCATGAGCGATAGCGTCTCCATCTATCGCTCAATATTACCAATTTTGTGAGCGATAGGGTAGGTTTCTATCGCTCACTGTCCACTGTCTTTCGGCCAGGGATCTTTGAGAAGTGAGCAGAGGCCAAGGTCGTTGCCGTAGCGCTCCACTTCCACTTCGCCCATGCGGATGGGGTGGGCCATGCCGCGGAAGGCGGGGACTGCGTCAGAGCCCATAATCTGCGGGGAGACGAAGAGATGGACCCGGTCGACGAGGCCGGCGGCGAGGAGAGCTGTGTTGAGGCGCGTGCCGGTTTCGGTGAGCAGGGTGAGGATGCCTTCTTCCCCCAGCTTGTCGAGGACCTTGGCCAGTGGAACACGTCCCTGTTCCCACCCCGTCGACGTGGACTTGTCGCCGGGGACCCCGGTATCGGCCGGGAGAACTTCGACGCGGACGCCGCGTTGTTGGAGTTGCTGAATGCGTGCCTGGTCATTGGAGACGGTGAAGATGACGACGTCGTTTTGTGCCGAGGCGACCATTTTGCAGTCGAGCGGCATGCGGAGAGCAGAGTCGAGCACGACGCGCAGGAGCGGGCGGCGGCGGCGCAGGCCGCTGCGGTCTGTGAGCATGGGGTCGTCGGCCAGCACGGTGTCGACACCGGTGAGGGCTGTATCGGCCTGCCAGCGAAGAGGCTGCACGGCGGCGCGGGCTTCCTCGCAGGTGATCCAGTAGGGCGCGTGGTCGGTGTGCTGCCCGGCGGGCGGCGCGATGCGGCCGTCAAGGGTCATTGCCACTTTCATAAGGACAAGCGGGCGCTTGTGCTGGCTCCAGCGGGCAAAGCCCTCGTTGAGGCGGCGGGCTTCGGCCTGACAGGGGCCGAGAACAGCTTCAAGGCCCGCGGCGCGCATTTTTTCCATGCCATGGCCGGCTACGGCGGGGTTGGGGTCGATGGTGGCAGCGACAACGCGGTGCAGGCCGGAGGCGATGAGCGCGTCGGTGCAGGGAGGGGTGCGGCCGGTGTGATTGCAGGGCTCGAGCGTGACATAGGCGGTGCCGCCTTTGAGGCGTTCGCCGGCATGCTGCTTGGCGACATTGAGGGCAACGACTTCGGCGTGGTCAATGAGATCGTATTCATGCCAACCCTCGCCGGCAACCTGGCCGGCGCGGTCCAGGATAACGCAGCCGACGGCGGGATTGGGTGAGGTGACGGCGATGCCGCGGCGGGCCAGTTCGAGGGCCCGGTGCATCCAGTAACGGTCTTGATCGGGGACGGTCATGCTATCGAGCCACTTTCCCTCATTCTATTCGAACATCAGATCGATCTTCTTCATTAACAGGAATAGCCTGTGCGGTTGGGTGGCGAATGGAGTGAACTCGTACTTGATATAAAAGTCGCGGGCGCCTTCCTTGGCATCGACAACGACGGCCCAGCAGGAGACAAGTTTTGAGGCTTGCCATGCCTTGTGGAGCGCGTCCATCAGCAGCATTTCGCCGATGCCTTTTCCTCGCAGCGACACATCCCTTCCCATCCGTCCGATGAGCGTTGCGCCAATGGGCCGGCTGGGGAGTTTTTTGGCGAGGGTAGGTGGCAAATCGACACTGAGGATGGAGAGGGGAGACAGGGTATAAAAGCCGGCTACAAACTTTCCGTCGGGAGTGACAACGAATGCGTTGGTGACTCTGCGGCTGACGTCCTGCCGGATAGGATCGCCCCCGAAGTATTTATCCAGCGATTCGATTCCACAGGAGAACGCAACGCGATCGTGCTGCTCCCCGAGCGGCTCGAAGTATAAGTTACGATCCACAAAGTAGAGTACTCCAGTTAACTTGACCCTTGTTGGGGCTCATTTTTGCTGGAAGCGCTCCTTGTAACGTTGCGCCGCCCGAGTGAGCTGTGGGCCAAGGGGGTTTGCGCCCAACAACGCCGCCGCAAAAATCTCCGCGTCGGGACGTTCCAGGATCCAGGTTTCATATTCACGAATGGCCTGCCTGGCATTTGCGACTGCATTCTGGATGATGAAATCCGTCACCGTGAGCCCTTTGATTTGGGCTGCCCTCTCAATCTCCGCCTTCTGCTCAGGGCGAAGGCGTACATCGATCCGCTCGCGGGACCTGGGCTCTACTTCCTTACACATCGGTGCGGCTGCGGTAGACATAATGCTCTCCATCGTCTATGTACGGATATCTTCCGTACATAAACAGTATACTCCGATTTTTCAGAGATTCGTCGTTTGAATTCTTCTTGGTCAGCCGAGCAGCGACTCCACAAAGACTTCGGGAGAGAACTCCAGCAGGTCCGACATTTGCTCGCCTACGCCTACGTAGCGGACGGGAAGATTGAGTTCGCGGGCGATGGCTACGGCGATGCCGCCCTTCGCAGTGCCGTCAAGCTTGGTGAGAAGGATGCCGGTTACTCCCGCGGATTGGGTGAAGAGGCGGGCCTGCTGCAGGCCGTTCTGGCCGGTGGTGGCGTCCATGACCAGGAGGACTTCGTGGGGGGCGCCGGGGATGAGTTTGGCGGCCGTGCGTCTCATCTTTTCGAGCTCGTCCATGAGGCCGGATTTGGTGTGGAGGCGGCCAGCGGTGTCGACGATTAACTCGCTGATATTGCGGGATTTGGCAGCGGATGCGGCATCGTACAGGACGGCCGCGGGATCGCCTCCCTGGCGGGTCTTGATGATTTCGACGCCGGAGCGCTTGGCCCAGACCTCAAGCTGCTCAATGGCTGCCGCTCGAAACGTGTCAGCCGCACAGAGCAGGACTGTCTTGTTTTGGGTGCGATACCAGGCGGCGAGCTTCCCGGCGGAGGTGGTTTTGCCGGTGCCGTTCACGCCGACGAGGAAGGTGACCCTGGGCGGCGCCAGGGGGGCGGCGGCAGGAGCTTGCGGGGCGCGGAGAATGGCGACCAATTGCTCCTTGAGGAGGGCACGGAGCTCGTCGCCGCCTTCGATGGCTTTGCGGGTGGCGCGGTCGCGGAGGGCGTCGAGGATTTCAGTGGTGGTCTGGACGCCGATGTCGCTGGTAAGCAGCGCTGTTTCCAGGTCTTCAAGGGTGGATTCGTCGACGGTGCGGGTGAGGGCAACAATGCCTTCGATTTTGGAGGAAAGCGACTCCCGGGTGCGGTTGACGGCCTGCTTCATGCGGCTGAAGAAGCCGGACTTTTCGGGCTGCTCAGCCTCGTCGATCTGCTTTGGTTTGTCGGGGTCGTCGTAGCCGCTGAAGAGCGTGATCATAGAGTGGTCCAGATTTGAGTCTACAAGAGGCAGTGGTTAGTGCTCAGTGGTTCGTGATCAGCCGCCCCAGCGACAAAAGACCTGTTCTTCCACCCACAGGGAGCGGATGGGAAATGGCTGCGACCGCTTCAGCTCGCATACCATCAAAAGAACGAGGGGTGGTGCAATCAATGAATTTCGATCTTGAACGGGGGCCTGCCGGGCAAGCCTACAAACTGCTGGTGGGCCTGGTAGCGCCGCGGCCCATTGCGCTGATTACCAGCATGGATGAGCAGGGCCGACTGAATGCGGCGCCCTTCAGCGCCTACAACTACCTGTGCACTGATCCTCCCATCATCGGCGTGGGCGTAACCAACCGGTCGGGCCAGGGGTTTGTTCCCAAGGACACGGCTCGCAATATTCGGCGTACCGGCGAATTTGTGGTCAACGTCGTCACAGAGGATATCGCTGAAAAAATGAACATCTGCGCAACGGATTTCCCGGCGGAGATGAGCGAGGTGGAGTTGGCCGGGTTCACCACCGCTCCGTCGCAGTTGGTGAAGCCGCCACGGCTGGCCGAGGCACACGCCGCGCTCGAGTGCCGCGAGTACACGACGATGGAGATCGGCCACTCCCGGATCATACTGGGGCGCGTTGTTGCCATTTATGTTGAAGACAAGTACGTGGATCCCGCGGGTCCTTACATCAAAGCCGATGAACTGCATGCGATTGGCCGCATGAACGGGCTGGGAAATTATGTGCGCACCCGCGACGCGTTCATGACCATTCCTCGCATCTCGTACGAGGAGTGGAAGAGCGGAAAGCGATAAACGGTACGGTCGAGGCGCCTGCGCTGCAGCAGGCCTATTCAGGTGCAGAGAAACTCATTTCGGACACGCTTTGTAACAAGGGCACGGCTTCAGGCGGGCCGCTAGAGTCAGTAAAATGAGTTGGGCTTCAGCCCTGCTAACGATCGTCAATCGATTCTGAATCTTTTCCCGCAGCCTGTCGATACCGGCTCTACACAGGGGCGCCCAGAGTTCCATCACTGCTACATGGCGGCGACGAAGTCCGGAAGGATCTCCCCGGCGCTCTGCTGCAGGAGCTGCGTCATGCGGGCGGCCATCCCGGTGTACATGGATGCGGCGCGGTAGGCATTGACGTTGATGGCGGCATTGACGTGGCTGAAGACGTACCGTGCGAGCGCAGTCAAGGCGCAGATGCGGATTTGTATGGCGTCATTGCGCAGTGTCTCAAGCAGCTCGCGATCCACGGTGTCGCAGTGGCGAGCGGCGTAGTCGGCCATTTCAACCATGACGCCGGCGTTCTGGAACATGGCCCAAAGGCCATAGGCGCCACGGATGCGTTTCCAGGTTTCGTCCGGCGTTGCGTCGAGACCTTCTCTCCAAAGAAAATGCTCGGTCAGCTCCCGCGCGCTCCAGTCGGAGCGCAACCTGGCGACAAGCGAATCCCAGGTCTGTGCCTCTCTGCGCCGCGCGGCTGCCTTCCAGCGAAGAAAACAAACTGCCGCAGCAGCCAGAACCGCACTCTCGATCAGTAGGACGATCATCACTTCTCCTCGCACCCGAAGTTGGAAAGCCTCTTCAGCGCTTCCCGGACCGGTCACCCTTACTCCACATCGCCAGTATGGGTACTCACGAAATCAGCATGTTGGTAACTTAAAGTAACCCATTGGTTGGGGCAATGGTACTTTTGGGTCAAATCCTGACACTTCCGATGCCCATAAGGCCCCATGTTTTCATTCACACATGCCGCCTTTTTCCTGGAGGAATGAAATTGGCCCCCAACCCGACAATACGAGTCGTTTCGCTGCCAGTCGTTTCGGCGGATTGCGGTCCTGCTGAAGGTGTTTTCACTCGGCGACCTGCCCAGCGGTGCGCTTGTGCGTGTATGATTCCTGCGCCGCGTCCCCTGCGACTGCACCTGCGCGGTATTTCCCTCCTGGAGGACACTTTGATGGCGACAGCTACGGCAATGCATCCGGGCAAGCTCAGCGACCGCGTGAGCTTTCGCCCGCGTTACGGCAACTACATTGGCGGCAAGTGGGTTGAGCCTGTTTCCGGCCAGTATTTTGAGAACGTGACCCCGGTTACCGGAAAGACCTTCTGCGAGATTCCGCGCTCCGGCGCGAAAGACATTGACCTGGCGCTGGACGCGGCCCATGCGGCGCGCCAAAGCTGGGGTCATACGAGTCCCACCCATCGCGCCAACCTGATGAACCAGATTGCCCAGCGCATGGAAGACAACCTCGATCTGCTTGCGCTTGCGGAAACCTGGGACAACGGAAAGCCCATTCGCGAAACGACCGCGGCCGACATTCCCCTGGCCATCGATCACTGGCGGTACTTTGCCGGCTGCATTCGCGCCCAGGAAGGCACCATTTCTGAAATCGACCACGATACGGTTGCCTACCACTTCCACGAGCCGCTCGGCGTGGTGGGGCAGATCATTCCCTGGAACTTTCCCATCCTGATGGCCACATGGAAGCTTGCGCCGGCGATTGCCGCCGGCAACTGCGTGGTGCTGAAGCCGGCCGAGCAGACCCCAGCCAGCATCCTCGTCTGGGCAGAGCTTGTGGCCGATCTGCTTCCACCCGGCGTCCTCAATATTGTGAACGGATTTGGTCTGGAGGCAGGCAAGCCGCTGGCGTCGAGTTCCCGCGTAGCCAAGATCGCCTTTACCGGCGAAACCACGACCGGCCGCCTGATTATGCAATACGCCAGCCAGAACCTGATTCCCGTTACGCTGGAGCTGGGCGGAAAATCTCCCAATATTTTCTTCGCGGACGTTCTTCAGGAAGACGACGACTTCTTTGACAAGGCGATTGAAGGCTTCGTCATGTTCGCGCTGAACCAGGGCGAAGTCTGCACCTGTCCCAGCAGGGCATTGATCCAGGAGAGCATCTACGACCGCTTTATGGAGCGCGCCCTCAAGAGGGTGGCGGCCATCAAGCAGGCCAGCCCGCTGGAGAGCGACACGATGATTGGCGCGCAGGCCTCCAGCGAGCAGTTGGAGAAGATTCTGAGCTACATCGACATCGGCAAGAAGGAAGGCGCCGAGTTGCTGACCGGCGGCAGCCGTGCACATTTGGGCGGCGATCTGGAGGGTGGCTATTACATGCAGCCGACCGTCTTCCGGGGCCACAACCGGATGCGGATCTTCCAGGAAGAGATCTTCGGGCCGGTGGTCTCCGTAACCACCTTCAAAACCGAGGAAGAAGCGCTGGAGATCGCCAACGATACGCTATACGGACTTGGCGCCGGTCTTTGGACCCGCGACGTGAATCGCTGCCATCGCCTGGGACGCGGCATCCAGGCAGGACGCGTGTGGATCAATTGCTACCATGCGTATCCTGCGCACGCGGCCTTCGGCGGATACAAGCAATCCGGCATTGGCCGCGAGACGCACAGCATGATGCTCGATCACTATCAGCAGACCAAAAACCTGCTGGTGAGCTATAGCCCCAAGAAGCTCGGCTTCTTTTAGAAGCAGGGAATAGGGAATAGAAAAGCACCGTGCCCCATTCATCGAGCGTCCGGGGGTCCCCGGCGACAGGTCTTCGTCGCTGGGGTGGGTGGTCGATGAGTGGGAGAGCACAAAGGCGAATCTTCGGCCATCGGGACTTTCAATCTTCCGTTCTGTTTGTTGTCCGGCAATGCCGCGGAGATCGCCTCTGGCATCTCAGCCTAGAGAGGTGACAGGCATGGCCGAAGCAACCAAACGAGCGAACTTTGAACGCGATCCCGATCCTGAAGAAGAAACCGAAGAGGGTGTGGTGAACGATTCTTTGGGAACCGTCGATCCCGCCGACGCGACAGGGCTGGATGAAACCAAGCCGGCTGACAAAGAGGGCGCGCACAGCTCCGAAGACTAACGAAAAGGAGACGCGATGGCCGAAATCCCACAGCAGGTCACGGCAACGGATCTCGCCATTCACCTGATTCGTGTCCTGCGCGAAAAACACGGGCCGCTCATGTTTCACCAGTCGGGGGGCTGCTGCGACGGCAGTTCTCCGATGTGCTATCCGCGCGGCGAGTTCATGACCGGCGACTCAGACGTGCAGTTGGGCGAAGTGGACGGCGAGCCTTTCTTCATGAGCAAGAGCCAGTTTGAGTACTGGAAGCACACGCAACTGACTCTGGACGTGGTTCCGGGCCGCGGCGGCATGTTCTCGCTGGACAACGGAGAAGGCGTCCGCTTCCTCATTCGCTCGCGCATCTTCGATGATGCGGAGATACGCGACCTGCGCGCAGCCGGGCGTATCTGAAAGCGGAGTCTGCCAACGCAGCCATGCTCAACGGATCGCGCACCGAACCATTACAATTGGCCCTGTTTGCCTGTGCGCACAATTGTTCCGTGGAGTCTCGGTTGAAGAGCTTGAAAGTCCTTCCGCTTCTTTTCGTCTATGTTGGCCTTTGCTGTTTGTCCATCCCACTTGGGGCACAGTCCGGTTCGATGGTGTCCCCGGCTTCGGCTTCGGCCGACCCTCTGGCGCCGACACATGGCGTCAGAACGGCGGACGAGATTGACCGGGAGTGGCAGCTCTCGGTTTCAAAGTACGATGCGCGGCGCGAGGCTCTGCTGAAGGAGGCGGATCGCCAGGCGCACGACGGTCCTTACCGGCCGGACTGGGAGACGCTGCGCAATCACGAGATTCCGCAATGGTTCAGGGATGCGAAGTTCGGCATCTTCATCGGCTGGGGTGTGTATGCCGTTCCGGGCGCGGTGAACGAGTGGTATCCGCACAACATGTACCGTCCCGGCGACCCCGCGTACCAGGACTTCACCAAGCGGTTCGGGTCCTTCGACACCGGGAAGGGCTACAAGGACTTCATCCCGCAGTTTCGCGCCGAGAGATTCGATCCGCACGATTGGGTGCAACTGTTCAAACAGGCCGGCGCAAAGTATGTCATTCCCATTGCCGAGCATCACGATGGATTCTCGATGTACGACTCGGAGCTTTCCGACTGGACGGTGGTGAAGATGGGTCCGCGCAGGGATGTGCTTGCGGACCTGTCCAGAGAGACGCGCGCCGCGGGGCTGCACTTCGGTTTTTCGTCGCATCGCGCCGAGCACAACTACTACTACGACGAAGGCCGGTTGATCCGCTCCGATGTCAACGATCCGAAGTACGCCGCATTCTATGGCCCGGCTCACCAGTGGCTCAACGACCCGCATTTTTTGCCCTACGACGAATGGACCTATGTAAGCCCGGCATGGACCGCGGATTGGCTGGCGCGGGCCGTGGAACTGGTGGAAAAGTACAAGCCGGAGTTGGTCTATTTCGACGGCGGCAACGGGCAGCCGGCGTTTCGTCCCAGGGTAACCGAATTCGCAGCCTTCTACGACAACTGGGCGCAGCGCAACGGCGTTGCGGGCGTCATCACCATCAAAGACTATGCGATGGAGTGGACCGCGGGCGCACGCGACTTTGAGCGCAGCATGCGCACCGACATCGATCCACGCCCGTGGCAGACCGATACTGCCATCAGCAAGCTCTCGTGGGGCTACATGGAGCACGACGAGTTCAAGACGCCGGAGGACCTGATTCATCAGCTTGTGGATACCGTCAGCAAGAACGGCAATCTGCTGTTGAGCATTGGGCCGCGCGCCGACGGCACCATCCCCGATGAGGTGCGCGCGATCCTGCTCTCAGTGGGTGTGTGGCTCAACCGCAACGGGGAAGCCATCTACGCAACCCAGCCTTGGAAGATTTCCGGCGAAGGGCCGACCGCGGTGAAGACAGGCTTCGCCAGCGATCAGACAATGAAGCCGTATACCGCGGAGGACTTCAGGTTTACGCGGAAGGGAAACAACCTTTATGTCATCAGCCTGGCGTGCCCCGCGGATGGGACTTCGGCCATCCGGTCGCTTGGCTTGGCAGGCGAGGCCAAAGGGCTGAAGATTGAGGGCGTGGATCTGTTGGGATCGCAGCAGAAGATGGACTGGCTGCAGACCACCGACGCGTTGAATGTGAAGCTGCCCAGCGACGCGGCCTGCATGTATGGGTTTGCGCTGCGGGTGCGGTTCGCGGCGCTTTAAGTTTTTCCGAACTGGAGGGTCAATCCATGCAGGACGCAGTGATTGTTTCAGCCGTGCGCACAGCGGTGAGCAAATTCCAGGGATCGCTGCAGTCATTTTCCGGTCCGCAGCTTGGTGCGCTAGTGGTCCGCGAGGCCGTGCGGCGTGCCGGCCTGGATGGTTTCCAGTCGGCGGACGACCGCTCCGTCGGAGGCGCCGGATCCCAGCCGCAATTCCCGCAATTCATCGACGAGTGCATCATGGGCTGCGTCCTTCAGGCCGGACTGGGGCAGAATCCGGCCCGCCAGGCTGCCATATACGGAGGTCTCTCGCCGCATGCCGGCGCATTCACCATCAATCAGGTGTGCGGATCGGGTCTGAAGGCAGTGGCGGCGCAGGCCATCCAGACAGGAAACGCTGAAGTCGTGGTGGCAGGCGGCATGGAGTCGATGACCAATGCGCCGTACCTGCTGCCGCAGGCGCGTTCCGGCTATCGCCTGGGCAACGGGGCATTGGTCGATTCGATGATTCAGGACGGACTTTGGGAGGCATACCGGGGCTTCCACATGGGTGTGGGCGCGGAGATGATAGCCGCGAAATACGGCATCACGCGCGAGCAGCAGGACGCGTTTGCGGCCGAGTCCCATCGGCGCGCGGCGGAGGCCACAGCGCAGGGTCTATTCCGCAGCGAGATTCTCCCCGTGGAGATTTCGGCGGCCAAAAAGGGTGGGCCTGCTCGGATCTTCGACATCGACGAAGCCGTGCGACCCGAGACAACGACGGAAATCCTCGCAGGCCTCAAACCGGCGTTTCAGAAAGACGGCACGGTCACCGCGGGCAATTCTCCCGGCGTGAGCGATGGCGCGGCAGCGCTGGTGGTAACCAGCGAAGAGCGCGCGCAGGCGCTGGGCCTGAAGCCGCTGGCCATCATCCGCGCCCAGGCCACCAGTGGCGTTGAGCCGGAGTGGTTTGGTCTTGCGCCCATTGCGGCGGTGCGCAAGGTTGCCGCACGCGCCGGCTGGGCGCTGGCCGATGTGGACCTGTTTGAGCTGAACGAGGCCTTCAGCGTGCAGGCGCTGGCGGTCAATCGCGACCTCGGCCTCGATCCGGCAAAAGTCAATGTTCACGGCGGATCAGTAGCCATTGGGCACCCGATTGGCGCCAGCGGAGCGCGGGTGCTGGTGACGTTGCTGTACGCATTGCAACAGCGCGGCAAGCGCAAGGGGATTGCGGCGCTTTGCCTGGGCGGCGGCAATGCCGTGGCGCTGGCGGTGGAGCGAGCCTGAACCGCGCCCCGTTCGCATCTCGCGACCTGCGGGACTGTCCGATATCGAACACCGCCTCGTCGGAACCGGTCACCGCAGGCGGTTTTATGCCAATCGAATCCCATGCCAAGTGATTTGTTTTCAATGTCACGCGGCTAAATCCCTTTTGGCAAGGCAAGTGCTATATCCAGGATGTCATGGATATAGCCCGCCCAGATTTGAAGAAGAAGAAGACTCGGCAGCTTGTGATTTACTCTGCCGTCGGAGTGGTGGTTTTAGCGGCTCTTGCAATCGGCGTTTCCCGGCTCAAGCCCGCCGCGCCCACCGTCGACCGCTCCACCATTTGGCCAGACACGGTCAAGCGTGGAGACTTGACCATCCAGGTGCGCGGATCGACGGGCAGCCTGGTTCCGCGCGAAGACTCAATCGAGCTGATTCCCGCGCAGACAGACGCCACCGTGGTGCGCATCATCGCGCTGCCTGGCGCCATTGTCACGCCGGACACAGTGATCATGGACCTGACCGATCCGCAGCTTGAGCAGGAGTTGCTCAGCGCGCAATCGGCCCTCAAGGGCGCGCAGGCCGACTACAAAAGTCTGAACGCCACCCTGCAGAGCACCCTGATGGATAAGAAAATCGCCGCGGCGCAGGTCAACGCCTCCTATGCAACGGACCTGCGGCAGGCGCAGACGGACGAGCAACTCTACAAGCTGGGCGTAGTTTCGGGCGTGGTTGCAGGCGCGTCGAAGAATGCCTCTGACCAGTTAACTGCACAGAAGAAGCTCTCAGAAGAACAACTGGATGTGAACGCGAAGGCGATTGAGGTCCAGTTGGCATCCGCGGCTACCAAAGTGGAGCAGGCCAAGGCGCAGCTCGACCTTTATGAGAAGCAATCCAATGCGCTGCACGTGCGGGCTGGAATCTCCGGCGTGCTGGCGCAGCTTCCGGTTCCATTGCAGGTGGGCCAGCACGTCACCTCCGGAACCTCGGTGGCCAAGGTGATTCAGAAGGACAAGCTCAAGGCCGCCCTGCAGATTGCCGAGACCCAGGCGCGCGACATCCAACTCGGCCAGCCCGCCTCCATCGACACGCATAACGGCATTATCCCTGGGCATGTTTCCAGAATCGATCCTTCCGTATTGAACGGAACGGTCACGGTTGACGTAGCGCTGGATGGGCCATTGCCGGCCGGGGCGCGGCCTGACCTGAGCGTGGACGGAACCATCAACCTGGCGGAGCTGAAAGACGTGCTGCAAGTTGGCCGGCCGGCGCTCGGCAATGACTTCTCAACGTTGAGCCTGTTCAAGGAAGATCCCGACGGCAAGGGCGCGGTGCGTGTGCCGGTAAAGGTGGGACGCTCGTCGGTGAACAGCATTCAGATACTGGAAGGCTTGAAGGAGGGCGATGTTGTGATCCTCTCCGACATGTCGCATGAGGATGGCGTGGACCGCATCCGGCTGGAATAAGGCAGTGGTCAGTTTTCAGTTGTCAGTGGTCAGAAACCGCCTGCGACAACTGGAAGCCGATGACTGAGAACTAAGAACGGACTCAGAACTAAGAACTTGGAACTTAGGGCTGACAACTGACCACTGACAACTGACCACTGACAACTGACAAAGGGGGACAGGATGGCGAACGACAACCTAATTGAAATTGAGGACCTGACCAAGGTCTTCTACACCGACGAAGTGGAGACGCATGCGCTCTCCGGCATTCACCTCACCATAGCGCGTGGCGAATACGTGGCCATGTCGGGCCCCTCGGGCTGCGGCAAATCCACGCTGCTCTCCATTCTGGGCCTGCTGGATACGCCGACCGGCGGCAAGTATCTGCTCAACAACAAACCGGTGGAGAGCCTCAGCTTCGGCGACCGCTCGCGCATCCGCAACCAGGAGATCGGCTTCATCTTCCAGAGCTTCAACCTTATCGGCGACCTTACGGTTGAAGAGAACGTTGAGCTGCCGCTCACGTATCGCGCCGGCATGCCGTCAGCCGAGCGCAAGGGCCGCGTGAAGGAAGCCCTGGAGCGCGTGAATATGGCGCACCGCATGAAGCATTATCCCGCGCAGCTATCGGGCGGTCAGCAACAGCGTGTCGCTGTTGCCCGTGCGCTCGCCGGTTCACCCTCCGTGCTACTGGCTGACGAGCCTACCGGCAACCTGGACTCGAAAAACGGCGAGGCCGTGATGCACCTGCTGGCAGACCTGCATCGCGAGGGGTCCACCATCTGCATGGTGACCCACGATCCGCGCTTTGCCAAGCACGCCCAGCGCGAAGTGCATCTCTTCGACGGGAAGGTGGTTTCGGAAGATGAGCTGAAGAAGCTCACCGAAGAAGTGGAGGCGTAGCCATGCCGTTCCGCAACCTGCTTCAGGACATGCGCTATGCGCTGCGGCAGTTGCGGCGCGCTCCCGGTTTTGCCTTTACTGTTGTTCTCACCCTCGCCCTCAGCGTGGGCGTAGCCACGGCTGTCTTCTGTGTGATTGACGCCGTGATTCTGCGCCCGCTGCCCTTTGCCAATCCTGACAAAATCGTCTTTGTCCAGGCAACCAGCCGCAGCGGCTTCTCCCATCCCGCTTCATGGCCGAACTTCAAAGATGAGCGCGCGGAAATCCAGACATTTCAAGCTTTGGCCGGCTACATAGATTTCAGGAAAATCACCATCGAGACGCCCTCCGACGGCCCCGTTTCGCTCGACAGCGTTCGGTCGACGGATAACTTTTTTCAGGTATTTGGCGTGCAGCCCATGTTGGGTCGCACGTTTCTTCCCGGCGAGCAGGAGGATGGCAAGAACGACATTGTTGTCCTCAGCTATGACGCGTGGCAGAAGTATTTTGCAGGCGATCGCGAAGTTCTGAACAAGACAGTAAAGCTGGACGGCCGCGCATCGACAATCATCGGCGTAATGCCGCCAGGCTTCCGCTATCCCCTCAACCTGCACAACGCTGTTTACTCTCCGCGTCTGCTCACCGATGAATGGATGAAGAATCGCGGCGCAAACTGGCTACGGACCGTGGGGCTGCTGAAGGATGGAGCCACAATTCAAAAGGCGCAAGCTGATTTTACGCACGTCTTCGCAGACCTCGCGAAGGCCCATCCGGAAACCGATAGCGGAGATACGCCCCTGATAACGCCGCTCGCTGAGCGCGCCGCCGGAAAAGCGAAAGGTCCGCTATACACGCTCTTGTTCGCGGTACTGGCTGTGCTCGCCATTGGTTGCGTCAACGTTGCTGGACTTCTGCTTGCGCGCGGCGTAAAGCGCGAGCGGGAGATGGCTATGCGCGTCGCCATCGGCGCGGGACGCAGCCGTCTGTTTGGTCAGGTACTCGCGGAGGGGTTAATCATGGCCGCGCTGGGCGCTGCCGGTGGTGTGGTCCTAGCCACCGCCCTGCTCGATTTAATGAGTGTGTTTCTAGTGAAGGCGCTAGACCGCGGTGCGGACATTCATATGAATTGGGCCGTCCTTGCCGCAGCCATCGCGGTTGCTGTGTTCACCAGTCTTGCGGCATCACTCTTTCCCGCGTTGCGCCTGTCCGGAATCGATCCGAATCGCGTGTTGAAGGCTGGTGGAAATGCAGGAACACAGCGCGCGCAGACACGCCTCCGCAGTGGTTTCGTCGTAACCCAGGTGGCGCTTACGCTCGTCCTCTTGATGGTGTCCGGTTTGCTCATGCGCGTGTTGACGCGCTACCGTCATGCCGATCTTGGCTTTGAGCCGTCTCACATTTTCTCCGTCAAGCTGGGCCTTTCAAAGAGTCGGTATGAAGGGCGCGACATGGTTACCGCCTTCTACAAGCCGCTCGAAGAGCGCGTCAAACATCTTCCCGGTGTGCAGGCCGCTGGATTGATCGATGATCTCCCGATCGATAGTTCCGGTGATAACAGGTATATTCACATCGCTGGGCAACCGCCGAACCCGCCAAGTCAGGTAATGCTCGCGGAAAGCCGCTTTGTCAGCACGGGCTATTTCGATGTGATGGGCATCCCGTTGCGTCAGGGACGGCAACTCTCATCGAATCTCGACGGACCGGAAAACAAAGGCCCAACCGTCCTTGTGAACGAAGCCTTCGTGAGCAAGTTTATTCCGCATGGGCTCGACCCAACCACCCAGCGCATGGACGACAGCGCCAAGGAAGAAGGGTGGACGCGGATCGTCGGCGTAGCCGGCAACGTCCGGCAGAGTATTTATGAGCCGCCCATGGCGGAGAGCGATTGGCTCATGGACGAGATTCCCACGCAGTACAAAGCTGACCTTATGTCCACGATGTTTCTGGTGGTGCGCACAGATGGCGATCCGGCACAGATCACATCGGCGGTGCGTTCAGCTGTGCATGATCTCGATCCTACGATACCCTTCGATGAGCCGCGCACCATGAATGAAGTGCTGGCTGAAGCGCTAGTCTTTGAGCGCATGGAAAGCTGGCTCTTCGGCATCTTCGCGGCGTTGGCTCTGGCCCTGGCAATGGTGGGACTCTACGGGCTGGTCAATCATGAAGTGGAGCAGGCAACACGCGACATTGGCGTGCGCATGGCCCTTGGCGCAACCCGCAACCGCATTCTCGGCATGGTGCTGCGCCGCGTGGCTTGGATGCTGGTGGCAGGAACAGCAGCCGGCTTTCTCCTCACACTCGCCCTGCGAAAAGTCATTGACATGGTAATTTACTTCGACGCACGGCAAGAGGCAGGTAGTTTCGCCCTCCTTGCAATGTTGTTGATTGCCGCTGGCATGGTTGCCGCGCTTATTCCGGCTGCGCGTGCAGCCTCGATAGAGCCCATGCAGGCGCTGAGAAGCGAATAGATCAAGCGCGTAATGAAATGCTTTCTCAACATCAACGGGCACGCCCCCGGAGGACAAACGCGATGAATCAACTGCTTCAAGACATCCATTACGCGCTGCGCCAATTGCGCAAGTCCCCCGGCTTCACGCTCACAGCGCTCATCACGCTGGCCCTAGGCATCGGCGCCAATACCGCAATCTTCACGCTGGTGCATGGCATCCTGCTGCGCTCTCTCCCGGTCACCAACCCCGCGCAGCTCTACCGCGTTGGCGACACCGACGACTGCTGCGTCGAGGGCGGCTTCCCGGACGGCGACACCGGAGACTATTCCATTTTCTCCACCGATCTATACCAATACCTGCGCGGCAATGCGCCGGAATTCGAGCAGTTGGCTGCCGTGCAGGCTGGCGGGGGGAGTTGGAGCGTGCGCCGTGGCAATGCGATGGGAAAATCCCTGCACGGCGAATTTGTCTCCGGGAATTTCTTCTCCACGCTGGGCCTCGGAGCCTACATAGGCCGCGTCTTCTCCGATGCCGACGATACGCCCTCGTCCGCACCAACCACTGTGCTGAGTTACCAGGCGTGGAAGGGTGAGTACGCCGCCGATCCCGATATCGTTGGCTCAACCATCTTTATTCAAGCCAAGCCCTACACCGTGATCGGCATCGCGCCCCCCGGCTTTTTCGGCGACCGCGTGTCCGACAATCCTCCTGATTTCTACATGCCCATCCAGACCGAGCCGTACGTTCGCGGAGACAGCTCGATCCTTCATCATCAGGAGTCGAACTGGCTTTATCTGCT
>Ga0302278_10001501_pt1 | contig 28588 bp, 22 predicted proteins | sample III_Bog_N3_2_FD_194543 | JGI IMG/M metagenome (GOLD analysis project Ga0302278, IMG submission 194543) | Peat permafrost microbial communities from Stordalen Mire near Abisko, Sweden - III_Bog_N3_2 | ecosystem: Environmental > Terrestrial > Soil > Wetlands > Peat | place: Sweden: Abisko... | reverse complement strand
CCGCTCGGCCGCCAATGTCTATTGGTTCTCCATCGAGCATTCTGTAATGCAGGGAGCATGGCTGGAGCAGGGGGCCGTGGTCTATCGCTCATCGCCGGATGCTGCGACGGAGAATGTAATGCCTCTGAGCGGCATCCCGCTCAAAGGCGCGCACAACGTTGAGAATGTGCTGGCCGCGGTGGTTGCGGCACGGTTGGCTGGCGCGCCGGCGGAGGCGATTCGCCGCGCCATCGAAGCCTTTCAAGCTGTGGAGCACCGGCTGGAGTTCGTGGCTTCGGTCAACGGCGTCGAGTTTTACAACGACTCAAAGGCCACCAATGTGGATGCGACTGCCAAGGCCGTGGCCGCCTTCGACTCGGGAATTCACCTCATCCTGGGCGGCAAGGACAAAGGGTCGGACTATACCCAACTGGCGCAACTGCTGCGGGCGCGGGTGCGCGCGGTTTACACCATCGGCTCGGCGGCGGCCAAGATCGAGTCGCAACTGCGTGGAATCGTCTCAATCCAATCTTGCGAAACGCTGGATACCGCGGTGAGCGCGGCTGCTGCTGCCGCGCGGCCGGGCGAGGTGGTGCTGCTGGCGCCGGCTTGCTCCAGCTTCGACCAGTTTGAAAACTACGAACACCGCGGCCGGGTATTCAAGGATTTGGTGAGCGAACGGCGGGGATGGAAGACATGGCAGCGCGGGTAGGCGTAGACAAGTGGCTATTCTTCACCACGCTGCTGCTTACCGTAGTGGGGCTGGCGATGGTCTTTTCCGCCTCGGCGGTGGTGGCGCAGGAGCGCTTTCACTCCGAGTTTGCCGATTTGGGCAGGCAGGCCGGCTGGGCGCTGGCGGGCGTGCTGGCCATGCTCTTCCTCATGCACGTGGACTACAGCGTTTACAAGTCTCCCCGGTTTATCTATCCCGCCCTGTGTGTCACAACCCTCCTCCTGGTACTCGTTTTTCTTCTTCCCGGCTCGCACAATGTTCATCGCTGGATACGCTTTGGCGGCCACTTCACCTTTCAGCCTTCTGAGATCGCCAAGCCGGTCATGGTGCTGTTTCTGGCCTGGTTTCTTCACACCCGGCTGGGCGAAATGCGCGACTGGAAGCACACGCTGCTGCGAGCGATTGTCATGCCGATGGTCTTCGTTCTTCTGATCTTGAAGCAGCCCGATCTGGGCACGGCGCTGGTGCTGCTCGGGGTAACGGCCATGATGCTGGTCCTGGCCGGGATGCAATGGCGGTACCTGCTGGGGGGGGTGCTGGCTACATTGCCGGGCCTGCTGGCCCTGCTTTTCATGGTCCCGTTTCGCCGCCAGCGCATGTTGTTCTTTCTTCATCCGAATTGCGATGGCAAGGATGCCGGGGGCGCCGGCTACCACATTTGCCAGTCGTTGATTGCCGTGGGCACCGGCGGAACCACCGGCCGAGGCTACATGGAAGGCATGCAGAAGCTCTTCTTCCTGCCCGAGGCGTCCACCGACTTCATCTTCGCCAATATTGCCGAGGAGTTGGGGTTCATCGGGGCCATTGCATTTGTTCTGCTATTCGCCTTCTTTGGCGTGCGCGGCCTGCGTGCGGCATTCCGCTCTCAGGACCCCTTTGCGCGGCTGGTTGCCTTCGGCATTACTACCACGATTTTGCTGCAAGCCTTTTTCAATATCAGCGTAGTGCTGTCGCTGGTGCCCACCAAAGGGATTCCGCTGCCGCTGATCTCCTCCGGCGGAACCTCGCTCTTCTTCACCCTGGCCAGCATCGGGGTTCTGCTGAACATCACCAGGAAGGCGGAGTGATGTGAGAAAACCACGGTTGATTTCTTTTCAACTTGTAAAAATGTTATCGATCATAAATATAATGCTAGTCGGGAGATACTTATGTGCAAGAAAGTCATTTTGATTCTATGCTTGGCATCTTATGCCGGCTCTTTCTTGACTGCTCAAGGCAATGCGAAGAGCAACACGAACAACCCATGCGATGCTGCGTTGGCGGATGCGCAGTTCGGATTGGGTAATGGCGATACCAAGAGCGCCGCCAGCAACCCGAGTGAGAGTCGATGCAGCGTTAGCTGGACCATGCCGGTGTGGAGCGAAATCGTGAATCTTTCCTGGCCGATCGGATTCCATTCAGATTACGAAAACACACGTGGCGGCCACTATATGATTGAGCTGGTGCCGAAGGGTGAAACGGCGAATCAATGGTCGCAAATGGTTACGGTGTCTGGCGAAAAGGGGCTTGCCTCCAACCCTAATTTAGACGAGATTAAGTTTTCTTATCAAATGGTATCCGGCTTCAAAGGCGTTTGTCCGGACACATTCTCTTCCCAGCCAATCGGCCCGACGAAAATCAGCGGCCACGATGCATATGTTGCGTGGGTAGGTTGCGGGACCGTGATACCCGACGGAAGCGGACCGCGCGGAGAAGGTAGCACACATAGCGAATCCGCCTTGATCGTTTCGATTCACGGCACGAACGACTACTATACTGTTCAGTGGGCTGAACGTGGTCCCGCTTCAAGCCAACCCTTGGTCTTCGATAGTGCGAAGTGGGGGGATCGGTTACAGAAGCTGAATCCAATCAAGATATGCCCCCTCGTGCCCGGAGAGGCGGCGCCTTATCCGAGCTGCGCTGACAAAAAGCCGGTCACATCGATCTCGACGGTCAAGCCGATTTTCAGCGAACTAGTAAGCTATTCTTACCCGAGTGGATTCTACCAAGGCTCAGAGAGTTCGAAAAACGATAGATACCTGATTGAAATGTTGCCGGATGGCGAACCATCGGCTCTTTACTCTCAAAAGATAGTGGTAATAGGCAATAAAGGGTTTTCCGCTTACCCGAATATGAGCGCTCTCAAGGGCGCGCAACTAAGAGCAGATGGCTTCAAGGCCCTTTGTCCAGACACATACTCTTCAAAGCAAATTAGCTTGGCAAAGGTTAACGGACACGATGCTTACATTGAGTGGGCAGGTTGCGGGAGCGTGAAGTATGGCGGAGGCGCACATAGTGAGTCTTCCCTTATTGTTTCCATTCAGGGCAAGGATGATAACTACATCATTCAGTGGGCTGAACGCGGCACTGCTTCAAGTCAGCCCATTGCCTACGACGAGGCAAAGTGGAAAGATAGATTGAAAAAGCTAATTCCCGTCAAGATTTGTCCACTGGTTCCTGGCGAGCGGGAGCCATATCCAAGTTGCGTTAACCAGAAATAGCCGGGTGCCGCAGATCTCGATTCTGAGACCTGGGAGACAACCAATGCCCTTTGCCGGAATGACCGTTTGCAGCCAATTCACATCTTATGGCGCACAATCTATACAGAGCACGAGGAACGGGGATGACAAGCATAGATCGAGCGCCGAAGTCGGTCGAGCGGTCGCGGGAAAGGCCTCGCACCCCCTACCCCCCCTCTATATTTTCAAAACCTTGCAGGTAATTATTTAGTTACGAAGCTGTGAACTGTATCGTAGTTTGAGCCTGGCACTTGAAAGGAATAGATTTGTCGAACCTGCGCGTTCTCATTGCCGGCGGCGGCACTGGCGGGCACATCATTCCGGCGCTGGCGGTCGCTCACGAGCTTGTCGATCGCTACGCGGCCGAGGTGCTGTTTGTGGGCACGGCGCGGGGCATGGAGATTCGCCTGGTGCCCGAGGCCGGCTTCAACCTGCGCCTCATCGATGTTGGCCCGCTCAAGAACGTATCGCTGATGACCCGGCTGCGCACCATGCTGAGCCTGCCGCGCAGCATCTCCGACTGCAAAAAGCTGATCCGCGAGTTCAAGCCTTCGGTCGTCTTTGGAGTGGGCGGCTACGCCTCAGGCCCGGCCATGGCCGCGGCGCTCAGGCTTAAGGTGCCCACCATGGCCTTTGAGCCAAACGCCATGCCGGGGCTGGCCAATCGGCTAGTCGGCATGAAGGTGCAGGCCGCGGCGGTCAACTTCCCTTCGGCCATGAAGTGGTTCCACAACTGCGAGGTCACGGGCATTCCGGTGCGTCCGGAGTTCTTCCATCTTCAGCCGCTGCTGGGCGCGGCGCCGCACCTGCTGGTCTTTGGCGGATCGCAGGGGGCGCGCATCTTCAATACACATCTGCCCGAGGTGATCGTTGCGCTTCTGGAGGCGGTTCCGGGTTTGACGGTCCTGCATCAGAGCGGGGTGCGCCATGCCGATTCGACTCAGGCGGCTTATCTGGCCAGCGGTGCAGATCCCTCGCGATGGCAGGTTAGGCCCTTCTTCGACGATATGCCCGCTCGATTTGCTGCCGCGCACCTGGTGATGGCGCGCAGCGGCGCGTCCACAGTAGCGGAACTGGCTGCCGCCGGCAAGCCCAGCCTGCTGGTGCCCTTTGCCGCGGCAGCCGACGAGCATCAGAAGCGAAACGCGGAAGCCATGGTAGAGGCCGGCGCTGCCGTCATGCTTCAGGAATGGGATCTGGACGTACCCGGCAAACTTCTCGGGGAACTGACCGCGCTGCTGACGGCCCCCGAGCGGCTGGCCGCCATGTCGAGTGCGGCGCGAACCCAGGCTCATCCCGACGCTGTGGAGCGCATTGCCCACCGGTTGGCCACGCTGGCTGGTGAGACACCTGTACAGTCGTAAGAACCGGTCCGGGTGTTAGAAGCCCTTGGTGAAAGTCTGGTTTTGAATGGGGGCGGCTTTGGAGCTATCCGTAAATCGGTAGCGCCGACCTCCAGGTCGGCTGTCGTGCGGGCCTCCTGGCCCGCGCTGCGATGCTGGCGGCGAGGATGCCGCCAGTACAGCCGCAATGGAGAGCGGCGCTTCTCAAATGCGCAATGCACGGATAAGCTCTTAGCTGTGCCGTAAATGATTGATAAGAAACGCTTTCCATTAGCCACCGAGGAATGTTTACCGGCAGTTTTGACTTTCATCACGGGCTGTTAGGAGTGTTGCAGAGCTTCAAGCAAAACGCGAGGCCCGCCTGCCGAAGCAAACGGGCCTCTCTGGGGAAAGCCTCAGAAATTAGCGGTGTCCGCCGCCGCCATGGCCGCCGCCACCGCCGTGGCCGCCACTAAAGCCGCCACCGGCATGACCGCCTCCGCCGCTAAATCCACCGCGTGCGCCGCCACTGAATCCGCCACGGGCCGCTGGAGCGGCGCCTCTAGCAGCACCACCTGCATAGCCGCGTGCTCCGCCAACGTAACCACGTGCCCCGCCGGCATATCCGCCGCGATAAGCGCCGCCGTAAGCTCCGCGAGCCGCATATCCACCGCGTCCATATCCGCCGTACCCGTAGCCGCCGCGGCCCCAGCCACGCCCCCAGCCCCGGCCGTACCAAGGCCCGGCGCCGATGAAGAATCCGCCAGAGAACCAGTTTGGCCCGTAATAGCCGTACGGAGCGCAAGCATACGGGTAATAAGAGTAGTAGCCCCAATCGCAGACGGGAGGACCGTAGGCATAAGGAGCGTCAACGACCGCGGGGCCGACGCCGACACCCACAGCCACTTGGGCCTTTGCCGTTGCCGCGAACGGCAGAGCCAGAAGCATTGCATACAGAACGAGGCTAAATCTTTTCATGACATTCTCCTTGTGCTGCCCCGTCCTTTTCAATCTGGACCGGGGATTCAACGTTCTCAGCACCTGCCGGCTTTCGGGTTTGTCTTCCCAACCGGCTCCCAATTATTCAGACAGCATTTGCGCGGTTAAGTTGCGGCCTGATCAAAAAAGAATCGTTGAAGGCGAGAAAAAATGGCAGGTGTAAACCTCCAGGCCCCCGTTCTCGTCTATGCACCAGTGAAGAATTCCGTGGAGCTTCGCTTTCGCTGTCCATGCTGCGGATGCAGAACACTTGAGACCGTCGGCGCACTGGCGTTGTGCCCGGTCTGCTGGTGGGAGGACGACGGCCAGGAGGACGACGACGCAGCCGAGGTTCGCCTGACCGTCAACGGAGCCCTCAGCCTGAATGAGGCCCGGGAGCACTATGCTCACTGCGGCGCGGCCCATCCCCGCTTCCTGCCTTACGTTCGTAAGCCCCAGGTCACTGAGCAGTAACGTGCCTTTCGCGGTGCGCTTTGCGCGCCAACCCAGCTTGCCGGTTTGACCCTTCCAGCAAACCCTCTTACCATGAGATGAGTCGTTTCCCCGGCTACACGCCGCCGAGCTTGCTCGGGGTGGTTGGCGACGGCAGTGGTTTGTACCAAGAACGGGTGGCTGGCGGTCAGGCAGGGGGAGTTTCCAGTTGGCAATCCCCTGAATGCGGCATCCCGATTTGGCGGCCAGAAATTGCAGTTTTATCGGCGCGCAGCGCGCGTCTGGAAGGCAAAACGTTGAGTTCTACCGACACCCTCGAAAACAGCTCTAACCCTGAAGCGGCCGATGCCGCGCAGGACCACGCCCACGAAGGCCACGATCACGAAGGCCACGATCACGAAGGCCACGACCATGCCCACGAAGGTCACAATCATCAGCACGGCCCGGTTCTGAACCCGGACTGCACGCGCGAGCTGGTGCTGGACATTCCCGCCGATGAGGTTTCCAAGGCCTATCGCACCGTGGTGGGGAACTATCGCAGACACGCCAAGATTCCCGGCTTCCGCGCCGGCAAGGTGCCGGATACGGTCCTCAAGCGCCGTTTTGCCGCCGAGATTCGCAAGGACGTGATTGAGAGCCTGCTGCCCGAGCGGTTCAATAAGGCTGTTCTCGACCTCGGCGTCAAGCCCGTCGGCCAGCCGCAGGTGACCGAACTGACCGTCGAAGACGGCGCGCCCCTGCACGTCAAAGCCGTCTTTGAATACGTTCCCGATTTCTCCATCGAGGGCTATCAAAGCGTCGTTGTAGACAAGCCGCCGGTCGAGATTACCGAAGAAGAGATCCAGCACGAGATTGGGCAACTGCGCGAGTCGCGCGCCACCATTGAGCCCGTCGAAGAAGACCGCGCCCTGACCGATGGCGATTGGGCGCAGATCACCTATACCGGGCAGTTTGAGGGCGATGCCGAGGCCGCCCCGATCACAGATGAAGACACGCTGGTCGAAATCGGCGGCAAGGACACGGTCGAGGCTTTTTCGGCCGCCCTCCGTGGCGCCAAGCCCGGACAGCAACTCAAGGCCCAGGTTCTCTATCCTTCCGATTACGCCGAGTCCAAGCTGGCCGGCAGAACTTTGGTTTACGAGATCGAAGTCAAGGCCATCAAGAAGCGCACCCTGCCGGAGCTGGACGACGACTTTGCCAAGGAATTGGGCAACTACAGCAGCTATTCCGATCTGGATGCACGCGTCCGCGATCACATGGCCAGTCGCAAGCGCCGCGGCGTGGAAGGCGAAACCAAGAACCGCCTCTTTGCGGCCTTTGCCCAGCGTTTTCCGTTCGCCGTTCCCGAGTCGCTGGTGCAGGAGCAGATTGATGCGCGCCTGGATCGCGGCCTGCGCGCCTTGGCGGCCCAGGGCATGGACACCGAGCAGATGCGCAAGCTGGACTTTGCCAGGCTGCGCGCCGCCCAGCGCGACGGCGCCTCCGCCGAAGTGAAGACCGGCATCCTGTTGGATCGCATCGCACAAGCGGAGAACATCTCCGTCAGCGACGAGGAGCTGGACCATGAATTGCAATTGGCGGCCTTGCAAGCCCGTGAACCGGTGGATGCCCTGAAAGTGCGATTGACGGAGGAAGGCGAACTGGCTAGAATCCGGGAACAATTGCGGCGAGAGAAGACCGCAAGCTTGCTGTATGAACGGCTGCCAGGTCAGGCAGGCAAGTAGCTTGGTTTGGGGAGTTTAGGCGCCGTACGGGCTGGGAGTCGTGCGGTCTTCAATCAAACGGGTCCCGATCGGCCCTCAACCGGAGAGCGAGAAAAACACTCAATGGCACTGGTTCCCATGGTAGTTGAGCAGACGAGCCGAGGCGAGCGCGCCTACGACATCTACTCCCGTCTGCTGCGCGACAACATCATCTTTCTTGGCACGCCCATCGACGACCAGGTGGCCAATCTCATCGTTGCGCAGTTGCTTTTCCTCTCTGGCGAAGACCCCGAGAAGGATGTGCAGCTCTACATCAACTCGCCCGGCGGCTCCATAACCGCGGGCCTGGCCATCTACGACACCATGCAGTTTATCAAGAACAACGTGGTCACCTATTGCATCGGCCAGGCGGCCAGCATGGGCGCGTTTCTGCTGCTGGCCGGCACCAAGGGCAAGCGCTTCGCCCTGCCCAACTCACGCATTCTCATTCATCAGCCCTCCATGGGCGGGCTTAGCGGCCAGGCAACGGACATCGACATTCACGCCCGCGAGATCCTGCGCATCCGCGAAATTACCAACAACCTGATCGCCAAGCACACCGGCCAGCCCCTCGACCGCATCGAGCGCGACGTGGAGCGGGACTTTATCATGAACTCGCAGCAAGCCAAGGAATACGGCATCGTCGACGAAATCATCGACCGGCCGCGCACGTAACGGGCTAACCCTGGTTGGCGGCACAAACTCCGCCAAGTCGGCTGAAAACGCAAGCATCGCTAACATCGTCAAGAGGGAGCTCCTCAATGAAAACGCGCACGGGTCCGGAAGAAGCACTGCGCTGCTCGTTCTGTCACAAATCTCAGGACGCTGTAGCCAAGCTGATCTCGTCCCCCAGCGACTACCCGCGCGCATATATTTGCGACGAGTGCGTAGCCGTTTGCAACTCCATCCTCGATGACGACCGTGGCGATGCCGCTCCCGCCACCACGAAGGACCACCTGCCCAAACCGCAGGAAGTGAAGAACTTCCTCGACGATTACGTGATCGGCCAGGACCAGACCAAGAAGAAGCTCGCTGTCGCCGTCTACAACCACTACAAGCGCATCCAGATGAACCGCGCGCGCAACAACGAGGTCGAACTCACCAAGAGCAATATTCTGCTGATCGGCCCCACCGGATCGGGCAAGACGCTGCTTGCGCACACCCTGGCCAAGATGCTCGATGTTCCCTTCGCCATTGTTGACGCCACCACGCTCACCGAGGCCGGCTACGTCGGCGAGGACGTTGAAAACATCATCCTCAAGCTGCTTCAGGCCGCCGACGGCGATGTGACCCGCGCCCAGCAAGGCATCATCTACATCGACGAGATCGACAAGATCGGCCGCAAGGACGAGAACCCCTCCATCACCCGCGATGTCTCGGGCGAGGGCGTGCAGCAGGCCCTGCTCAAGATCCTCGAGGGCACCGTGGCCAACGTGCCGCCGCAGGGCGGGCGCAAGCACCCCCACCAGGAGTTCACCGCCGTCGATACCACCAACATCCTCTTTATCTGCGGTGGAGCATTTGTGGGTCTCGAGCGCGTGGTGGGCCGCCGCGTGGGCAAGAAGGCGCTGGGCTTCAAAGCTACGGATACTGAATTGGAGTCCGCGGCGCGTTCCCATCGCGACACCGAACTGCTTCGCAAGACCGAGCCTCAGGACCTTATCAAATACGGCCTGATCCCCGAGTTTGTCGGCCGCCTGCCCGTCATGGGCGTCCTCGACGAGCTCGACGAAGCGGCGCTGATCGAGATTCTCACCAAGCCCCGCAACGCCATCCTCAAGCAGTACCAGCGGCTCTTCGAGTACGAAAACGTCCGCCTGCATTTTACCCAGGAAGCCTGCTGCGCCGTCGCCCGCGAAGCCCTGGCGCGCAAGGTGGGAGCCCGCGGCCTGCGCATGATCCTTGAAGAACTGATGCTCGACCTGATGTACCACCTGCCCAATAACAAGCGCGTCCGCGACCTCGAGATCACCAAGGATATGGTCGAGCGCCGCGATCTCTCGCTTTGTTTGCTTGAAAAAGCGGGCTGACCGCTCCGCTCTCGCGTTGCAGCTAATAAGCCTGGTTGCCCTGGGTCTCGGTTCCGAGGCCTGGGGCTTTCAGTTTTGGCGCAAGGCGCAAGATTGACCCGCCGGGAGGCGCCCTGGTCTTGATTCCAGGCGCTAGCCGCTCGGCAAGCGCAAGATTTGCAAACGAAGATCGCCGGCGCGCATCCAACCCATACGGGAGGAAGGCGCATGATCGTCGGCGTTCCCAAGGAAGTGAAAGACAATGAAGCCCGGGTAGGGGTGACCCCGGCAGGCGCCATGGCTCTGGTTGAATCGGGCCACACGGTGCTGGTGGAAACCCAGGCAGGCGCTGGATCGGGCTTTGCAGACAGCGAGTACCAGGATGCCGGCGCTGAGATCGTCGGCGAAGCCGGGTATGCGTGGGGCAAAGCGGACCTGGTGGTAAAGGTCAAGGAGCCTGTCGAAAAGGAATATGTGTTCTTTCGCGAGGGGCTGGTGCTGTTTACCTATCTCCACCTGGCGCCGCTGCCCGCGCTGACCGAGCGGCTGCTCTCGTCGAAGATGATCGCCATTGCCTATGAGACGGTGCGCGACCGCCAGGGCACACTGCCGCTGCTGACCCCGATGAGCGAGGTGGCGGGGCGCATGAGCGTTCAGGTGGGCGCGGCATATCTGGAAAAGGAACACGGCGGGCGCGGAATTCTGCTGGCCGGCGTGCCGGGTGTGCTGCCGGCGAAGGTGTGCATTGTGGGCGGCGGCGTGGTCGGATCGAACGCGGCTCAGATCGCTCTCGGCATGGGGGCCAGGGCCACGGTGGTAGACATGAACCTGAACCGGCTGCGCCAGTTGGATGAGATCTTCGGCGGGCGGCTTTACACGCTCGCATCGAATAGCTACAACCTGGCCCAGGCTACCAGGGAGGCGGATTTGCTGATCGGCGCGGTGCTGATTCCCGGCGCGACGGCCCCCAAGGTGGTGACACGCGCCATGGTGGCCGGGATGAAGAAAGGCGCGGTGATTGTGGACGTGGCCATCGACCAGGGCGGTTGCGTGGAGACGGCGCGGCCCACATCGCATTCAAATCCAAGTTATACGGTCGACGGCGTGGTGCACTACTGCGTGACCAACATGCCCGGAGCCGTTCCGCATACCTCTACACTGGCTTTGACCAACGCGACGTTCCCCTACCTGATGCGGCTGGCGAACCTGGGCGCGCGCGAGGCGCTCAAGCAGGATGCGGGGCTGGCAGCGGGGCTGAATACGTGGCTAGGCGCAGTGACCCATCGAGGAGTGGCCGAGAGCCAGAATCGGTCGTGGACATCGGCGGCGGATGTGATTGCGTAGAAGCGCCGCCGGCCACCCATGATTTGAATTCCGAGACCTGGAGGCACTGGCGGGTGGCCCGTGTCCCATGAGTAATAAATCTGGGTGCCCCAGGTCCGGAGTTTCGGACCTGGGATAACTCGAACTTCGACCGTCCATCCCGGGAGTCTTCGATTGTCTCCGTACCATGCAGTGGGAAGACTGTAAGTTCCGAGGCCCTGGAATCAGGCCCGTTCGGCAAGGTTCAGGGCAGGCGCTAGGGCACACCTGTTGTGATGGAAAGGGACACTAGGCATGAGAGTAATGTTGAGGGGCTGTCTGGTTGGTGCGTGTCTCGTGGGGATGTGCGCGTGGGGAGCGGCGCGGCAAGCGTCACCAGTAAAGCCAACGACAGTGGCCGAGAAGCTGGGCTATGCGGCGGATGCGCATATCCTCGTGATTGGAGCAGCGGTTAGAGGATTGAGCGCAATGACCTCCGCCGCATCCCGCAGCCAACCCGTGAAGATGTAGATGGCTTCTTCGTTCTGACCGTGAACCGCCGCCAGGCGAGGATAGCGTAATACCCTTGCCAATTCGAAGAGCATTTCATTTGAAAGGATCAGAGTATGGTCGCCGGCAAGAATCGCCAGCAATAGTTCGTTTGCAAGCCCTTGGGACTTTGCAAAGGCACGAATGAGAATGTTGCTATCGAGAACGATTCTCACGGCGCCGGTGTGAAATTCGGGCGCTCGCTTCGAATGGCTTCAAGGAGAGCGGCTTCAAGCTCCACATCGGAGACGCCTGAACACGGACGATCGGTCTCATCCAGAAACCTGCGCAGCTTCTCTGTCGCTGCCTGCCGCTCTGGCGCCGGGGGTGCTTTTGGCTCGAACGCACGAAGGCTAATGGCTTCAGCCTCCAGGATCTGTCGCCCCAGGATTTGCTCGATCACCGATTTTTGCGCCGGAGATAATGCCTCAGCCCTCAGGATCATCGACAATCCACCCTTCCGTGCAGGCCAACTTTGCAGAGATGGCCTTCTGGATCAATTGTAAGCCGAACCGTCCTGCGAAACAAAACGCCCAAGGCATCCTTGCTCTTGAGGCGTTGACAACTCGCCCTTGACGGCCCGTCCACAGCTTGTTTCGCTGTACAATCCCAACATGAGCAGTAGAAAATGCTCCGCAACCGGAGCTTGTTCCTCGCATCCAATCCCAATGGGAGCACAATGACCGCACACCGCGAAAAGACCGAGTCCCGCAAGCTGCCCATGATGCCCATCCGGGACATGGTGATCTTTCCTTACATGATGACGCCCTTTGTGGTGGGCCGCGAGTCGAGCGTGCGCGCCTTGGAAGAGGCGCTCAACGGCGACCGCAAGATCTTTCTCGCCACTCAGCACGACGCCTCGGTGGACGAGCCCAAGGCCAAGGAGATCTACCAGGTCGGTTCCATCTGCAACATTGTGCAGAGCGTCAAGATGCCCGACGGCAATATCAAGGTGCTGGTGGAAGGCGTGGAGCGCGCCAAGTCCTCTGAAGTGAACGACCGCGACGGCTTCTTTGTGGCCACGGTGCGCACCGGCAAGACCGACTTTGAGATGACTCCGGCGGTCGGGCAGTTGATGACGCGCGTCACGGGCCTCTTCGAGCAATACGTCAAGCTCCAGCAGTCGCTCAACTACGAGACCATCATCGCTGCGGCGCGCATGGATGAGCCGGCCAAGATGAGCGACACCATCGCCGCCAACCTGCAACTCGGCATCGAGGAGAAGCAGGAACTGCTGGCCATCTTCGACCCTGCCACGCGGCTGGCGCGCATCGCCGACGTGCTCGACGTCGAGATCGAGAAGCTCGACCTCGACCGCAACATTCAATCCCGCGTGAAGCGGCAGATGGAGCGCGCGCAAAAAGAGTACTACCTCAACGAAAAGATCAAGGCCATTCAAAAGGAACTGGGCCGCGGCGAAAAGAGCGAGTTCGACGAGCTGCGCAAGAAGATCGAAGCCGCCGGAATGCCCAAGGAAGTGCTCGACAAGGCCATCCAGGAGCTGAAGAAACTGGAAGCCATGCCACCCATGTCGGCCGAGTCCACCGTGAGCCGCAACTACATTGACTGGCTGCTGGCCGTGCCGTGGAAGAAGCGCTCAAAAGAAACCCGCTCCATCGAATACGCGGAGAAAGTGCTCAACACCGATCACTATGGACTGGAGAAGATCAAGGAGCGGATTCTTGAGTTTCTAGCTGTCCGCCAGTTGGTCAAGAATCCCAAGGGATCGATCCTTTGTTTCGCCGGGCCTCCCGGCGTGGGCAAGACTTCGCTGGGCATGTCCATCGCCAAGGCCACCGGCCGCAAATTTGTACGGCTCTCATTGGGCGGCGTGCGCGACGAGGCCGAGATTCGCGGCCACCGCCGTACTTACATCGGCGCGCTGCCGGGCCAGATCATCCAGCACATGAAGCGGGCCGGCACGCGCAATCCCGTCTTCCTGCTCGACGAAGTGGACAAGATGGCCTCCGACTTCCGCGGCGACCCCGCCTCGGCGCTGCTTGAGGTGCTTGACCCAGAGCAGAACACTACCTTCCAGGACCACTATCTGGACGTGGATTACGACCTGTCGCAGGTGCTGTTTGTAGCCACGGCCAACGTGCTGCACACCGTGCCGGCGGCGCTTCAGGACCGCATGGAGGTTTTGCGCCTGCAAGGCTACACCGAGCAGGAAAAGCTGGAAATCGCGCGCCAATACCTGGTCAAGAAGCAGCGCGAGCAGACCGGCCTGAGCGAAAAGAACGTTATCTTTGCCGACGATGCGATCCTCGAGATCATCCGCTACTACACCCGCGAGGCGGGCGTTCGCAACCTGGAGCGCGAGATCGGCAACGTCTGCCGCAAGGTAGCCCGCAAGGTGGTCAAAAGCGGCGCAAAGCACAAGGAAGAGCTGACCGCCGCGAATATTCACGATTTTCTCGGCGTGGCCAGGTACCGCGACTCCGAAGTGCATGAAAAGAGCGAAGTGGGCCTGGTGACCGGCCTGGCCTGGACGGAAGTGGGCGGCAGCATCCTCACTACGGAAGTGCAGGTGCTGGATGGCAAGGGCAAGCTCACCATCACCGGCCAGCTCGGCGACGTCATGCAGGAGTCGGCGCAGGCCGCGCTCAGCTACATTCGCGGCAAGGCGCAGGTTCTGGGGCTTTCGCGCGAATTCTATCGCAACGTGGACCTGCACCTGCACGTGCCTGAGGGCGCGATTCCCAAGGACGGCCCGTCGGCAGGCATCACCATGGCCACGGCGCTGGCCAGCGCGCTGGCCAAGATCCCCGTCCGCCGCGACATCGCCATGACCGGCGAAATCACGCTGCGCGGCAAGGTGCTGGCGATTGGCGGGCTGAAAGAGAAGCTGCTCGCCGCTCTCAGGGCAGGCATCTTTGAAGTCATTCTGCCCCGCGCCAATGAAAAGGACGTGGCCGAGCTGCCGGATAACATCAAGAAGTCCATCAAACTCCACTTTGTGGACCAGATGGACGAGGTGCTGGCGCTGGCGCTGGAAAGCCCGCTGCCAACCCCGCTGGCCGACGCGACGGAAGTGCTGGCTGCCGTGCAACCCGGCGATCTGACGGCAAATCTGCCCGCGCCGCAGTAAGCCGCTAGCACTGAGACCGCGTAATTCTGTAATTGCCAGACTGTAGCGCCGGCCTCCCGGCCGGCTGTTGCGCGGACGTCCCGTCCGCGCTTGTCCATGAGGCGGGTAGCCCCGGTCACTGTGACCCATCCCAACCTCCCTGAGGGCACCCCCCGGTGGGTGCCCCCGGTCCCGATGACGATGTCAACCCCCGCCGAGGGTGCCCCCGGTCCCTCGCTTTTGGGGACCGGGGATGGAGCGTTCGAGCCGGGGTTCTCTCAAGGAGGGTGCCCCCGGTCCCTAGCTTTTGGGGACCGGGGATGGAGCGTTCCAGCCGGGGTTCTCTCAAGGCTATTTTGCAGAGAATTACTCTCCCTTGGCGCACACTACCAATAGGACGAAATTTTGAAGCGCTTCTGGAGAGCGGCGCCATGCGAAGCCCAGCCCGTAACCCTGCCGCCAACCCTGCCACCCCGTCCCAGGGAAATCGCGGAATTCCGCCCTGTGCGCCTGTAAACTCCAGTCAACCCAATTATGTTCAGCAACTTGCGAGACAGCACTCGGTGCCCGTACAGGATAAGTACTCCAGTATCGCCTCCCTTAAACCCATCATTTCAGAGTCCTTACAAGCTACTCGGCAGATCGTGCATTTTCACCGCTGTATGCATGTAAAACTCTCGGCTGCATACGCGGAAATCGAATAACATCAACACTTAAGGCAGCTCGGCTGGAATTCGCGCTACCTGATGCCATTCCCTCTGTTGGTCTTCCCGTAGCCCCATTTACCATTCAGGAAGTGGCATAAAGGAAGATCGAGCATGAGACTGCAATCCCTTTTCGCACTCGCTCCCATGGTGCTGGCCATAGCCGTCACCGCGCAGGCTCCAGGCCCTGCCCCGCGCTTCGACGCATGGAAGATCGTCGGCCCCGGCGGCGGCGGCACCATGATTGCCCCCACCATCAGCCCCAGCGATCCCGGCGTAGTGGTGGAACACTGCGACATGACGGGGGGCTACATCACGCTGGATGGAGGCCTGTCCTGGCGCATGTTCAACCTCCGCGCGGGCATTGAGACCTTTGCCTTCGACCCCAGCAACCCCAAACGGATCTATGCCGGAAATGCGGCGCTGTGGCGCAGCGACGACACGGGCCGGACCTGGCGCATGTTGTTTCCCAATCCAGCCAAGAAGACCGTCGAGCATCGCAATGGCGACCACGGGGAATACAGCCTGACTTCGGAAGACGGGAATTACGTCTCCGGGTTGGTCGTGCGTCAGATCGTCGTGGACCCCAGGGACTCGAATCTCGTCCACATTGCGTTTTCAGACCCGCAAAACGGTGGCACGACTGTCGTGTTCTCAAAGGACGGCGGCGTCTCTTTTCGCGAGGAGCACGAGTTTCCCGGCGACAGAATCCTGCTCCTCGCTTATCCGGGCGGTGAGCGGCTGGCGATTGGCAAGCAGGGCGTCTACCGAGGCCGGGCTGAAGAACCGAAGCCGATTGCCGGGCCGGGGGACGAGATCGCTCATGCCAGCCTGGGCGTGGCGCAGGGAACTGCGATTGTTTATGCAACCACCAAAAAGGGGAACATGTTCGCCTCGGAAGATGGGGGCAAAACCTGGCAAGCAAGAATGCCGGCGCTTGGTCAGCAATCCGGCGAATTTGGGGCAGTGGCCGCGGCATCCGGCAACGGCCAAATCGCATATATCGGCTTCCGTGCTCTCAAGCTGGGCGATCACACCGAGGATACTTACAACGGCATTGCAAAGACGACGGATGCGGGCAAGAGCTGGTCAATCATGTTTCGCGAGTCGACCAGGGCGGCGTCCAATCTCGATGGTTCCTGGATCGACCAGCGCGCGGATGGCATTGGGTGGGACGGCGGCAAGAGCATCATCTTCGACGCCCCTTATAGCCTGGCTGTGGCTCCCGGCAATCCCGACATCTGTTTCGCGTCCGACCTGTTTCGTACCTACCGGACGCTTGATGGTGGAAAGACCTGGGCGCAGGTCAACTCCGCTCGCTTGGCGGATAACCATTGGACGACGCGGGGACTCGATGTCACCACCGATTACGGTGTGCAGTTCGACCCGTTCGATCCCAAGCACGTGTTCATCGATTACACCGACATTGGAGCATTTCACAGCTACGATGGCGGCCAGTCCTGGGAATCCGCGACCAACGGGATTCCAGTCCCCTGGCGGAACACCACCTACTGGCTGGCATTCGATCCCGACGTGAAAGGTTTGATGTGGGGCGCGTTCAGCGGCATCCACGACCTGCCCCGGCCAAAGATGTGGGCTTACGGAGATTTTCGCGACCGCGCCAAGGGAGGCGTTGCCGTTTCAACTGACGGCGGCCAGACCTGGACCCCGTCGAATGCCGGCATGGAAGAGACGCCGGTTACCCACATCCTGCTCGATCCCGCCAGCCCGGCCGGAATGCGCACCTTGTATGCCACCGGATTTGGCGTCGGCGTATATAAGTCGACCGACAACGGCAAGACCTGGCAAATGAAGAACGCCGGAATCACCGAATTGGATCCCTATGCCTGGCGGCTGGTGCGCGCCAGCGAAGGCGCGCTCTATCTGATTTTGGCCCGCGCCAACCAGGGCGTCTACGGCCAGAAGGACGGCAGCGGAGCGCTCTACAAGTCCATCGATGGGGCCGAGCACTGGGAGAAACTGCGCCTTCCCGAAGGCACAAACGGCCCCAACGGTCTTGCGCTTGACCCGCGCGACAATCGCCGCATGTATCTTGCCGCCTGGGGACTGGAGCGAGAGGGCGGGTCCACGGGGGGCGGAGTCTTCCTGTCCACCGACGGCGGATTGAGCTGGACGACCATCTTCGACCAGGCGCAACATGTCTACGATGTGACCGTCGACCCGAAAGCGCCGGACACGCTCTACATCTGCGGATTCGATGCAGATGCCTTCCGGTCGACCGATGCCGGCGTTCATTGGACGCGTATTCGCGGCTACAACTTCACCTGGGGCCATCGCGTGATGATGGATCCCAACGACGCCGCGAAGATTTACATCACCACCTATGGCGGAAGCGTGTGGCATGGACCGGCGGCCGGCGACCCCAACGCAACTGAGGACGGCTGGTCGACCGTCCCGCCCTCTAAGTAGCACGCCACCGCCGAACCACCCGCCAAAGAGACGGCGATGCTGGGCAGGCTGATGACCTGGGGGAAGGGTAAGTTCCAACCTGCGCATCGGAAGGCGCCAAGGGCGATGCTGCGTGTCTCATGAGAGACACGCGGCATCGAGCGATCATCAGGCGGCCTGCGGAGCCCCCGAATCGGATTGCGGGGCAGGCGGAGGAGGAAAAAGGATGTCGCCCAGAGGCTTGTAGCGTCCGCCATAAAAGAGCAGGGCGTAGTTGCGAATCCAGGTGGCGATGGGACCGCCGAGGGTGATGCCCAGGAACAGAGCAACGCATACTCCGACGATGCCGAAGAGAACTTCAAAGGCGATGTAGACGACCGCAACCAGCCCAGTTGCATTCGCGAGCAGCGCGTTGAATCCCGCGGCCGCGAGTCCGAGCCCCCCGAATACGATCACCAGCGGAATGGCCAGGACAAGGAAGAGCGCGATTCCGGCAACAATCGGGAGTATCAATCGCAGCAGCATGTAGACGAAGAACTTCGCCGGCTCTGCCTCGATGCGGGAGCGAACTTCGGCCCATGCTTCCTCGACCGAATCGTCATCGAGCGCCACATGCGGGAGCATGAAGTCGTGCAGCACGACCTTCACAGTCCACAACGCCAGGCAGAGGAGCATTGCAACCGGGATGAAGGCGAGAAGTAGGAGGAGCATACGGACAGGATCAAGATGGCCCCCAGCTTGCACGGCGCGATAGATGTCAAAGAACTTGAAGCCGAACGGGAGCATGACCGAAATCGCAACACTCAGCAGAAGGAGCCCAATCAGCAGGCTCATCTTGAAGAAGCGCATCGCCTGTTCACGATAGAGTCTCCATCCCGGACGGAGCTCACTGGTCTGGTGGAGCAGGCTGTAAAAAAACGCGAAGCGAAGCCGGGTGACCAGGTAAAAGACGACGATGCCGATGGCAAAACAAGCCAGGACGGCAAGCACGATGAGGGCAATCACCTCGTTGGACATGTGGAATGGCGCGTTGTAGACGCCGCCGTTGTGCGAAGAAGAATGGTTGAACGAGGAGTTGAGATTGGCGGAGAACCCTTCGGTAATGCACGCAACGGCAGCCAGTTTCAAATAGGTGCTCCACCGGAAGGGATGGAACAGGAAGCGTCTGGTGCGGTCGATGGCAGGTGAGACGGCTTGCGCGGCTGAGAAAACGTTCATGGCATCCCTCCGAGGAAGAAAGCACGGCTTTCGACCAGGATTGCCATCAGATACGCGGCAAGTTCTCCAGTTGTTCCATCATTTGGGAAGAAAATCGGAGGGTTGTTTTCGAAGGGTTTATGGCGGTCGAGCTTGATGCCCCACAAACTTCTACAGTTTGGGGCTCGCTGGACCCGCAACTTTCCACCAGCCGTCGAAGGCCGCCAGCGCCCGCTCACAGACGATGCGGTGGCGCTCTTTCTTGTCGCGAACCTTCTTGCGCAGTTCTTCTTCGAGCGGCTCGAGCAGGTCAAAGGTGATGTTGGCGGGTTGGAAGCGCTTGGGGTCGGCGTGGGTAATGTAGTGGACCAGCGAGCCCAGGGCGCAGGCACGCGGCGCAGGGATGGGTTCCCTTCCCTGAGCGAGCGCGGCTGCGTAGATGCCGGCCAGGAGGCCGGTAGCGATGGATTCGGTGTAGCCTTCGACGCCGGAAAGCTGGCCGGCGAAGAGGATGGTCTGTTGCCCTCCCACCCTTTCCGCATAAGGCGCGGAAAGGGTGGGGCACCCCGCGAAGAGGATCGGGGCTGGTTCGCTGCGCCCCTCCGGGGCGCCAGGGGTTTCTTTGCGCTCGGCCCCAGGGCTGCGCTTCGCTTGCCCTGGGCTATTCTCGCTACGCCCCTCCGGGGCGGGATTGAGCCGGAGCAGTTCATCGAGCGGTAGCGGCCCCTCCGGGGCGGACTTCAGCCGGAGTGTTTCGTCGAGCAAGGCAGGCGCGCAGATGTAGGTATTGCGATGAATCTGGCCGAAGCGCAGGAAGCGCGCATTTTCAAGGCCGGGAATGAGGCGGAGAACGCGGGCCTGCTCGCCAAACTTGAGATGGTTCTGGAAGCCGACCAGGTTATAGCTGTCGGCACGCAGGTTCTCCTTGCGCAACTGCACCACGGCCCAGGGGGTCCTGCCGGTGCGGGGGTCGCGCAGGCCCACCGGCTTCATGGGGCCAAAACGCAGAGTGTCGCGGCCTCGACGGGCGAGAACCTCGATGGGCAGACAGCCCTCGAAATAATCGAGCTTCTCCCACTCCTTGGCTTCGGCGGCCTCGGCGGCCAGCAGCGCATCCAGAAAGCGGTCGAACTCCTCGCGGTCCATGGGGCAGTTGATGTAGTCGGCGGTGCCCTTGTCCCAACGGGCGGCCATGTAGACGCGGTCCATGTCAATGGAGTCGGCATCGACGATGGGCGAGATGGAGTCGTAGAAGGCCAGGTGTTCAGAGCCGGTGATGCGCGCGATCTCGGCGCTCAATGCGTCGGAGGTCAGCGGGCCGGTGGCCAGAATGGTGCAGCCCTTCGGGCCTTCCTCGTCTTGGACCAAAGATGTGACTTCTTCGCGGAAGACACGGATGTTCGGCTCTGCGGCGATGGCCTCGGCGATGCGGCGGGAAAACTCGACACGGTCCACGGCCAGCGCGTGGCCAGCGGGGACGGCGGTTGCATCGGCGATTTGCAGCAGAGCCGAGCCGGCACGGCGCATCTCTTGCTTGAGCAGCCAGGGCGCCGTGTTGGGGGACTCGCTCTTGAGCGAGTTGGAACACACCAGTTCGCCGAACTCGGTGGTCTGGTGGGCCGGGGTGAGGCGCGGCTTGCCGTCGATGACAGCTCGCATCTCGTAGAGGTCCACCTGGCAGCCGAGGCGCGCGGCGGTGAGCGCTGCTTCAGGGCCGGCCAGGCCACCGCCTATCACACGTATTCTCACTTTGCGGTCTCCTCATTGACAGACAGCGGCTGAAATTCGAGATCTCCCGCTCTTTCCGCAAAAAGAAGCGGAGAGGCCGGGGAACCCAGCTTTGGTGCAATCCCAGCCAGCTGCTGGAGCGCCTCGCCGGTGACGCGCACATTGCGCCACTCGTCCAGAAATTCGGCTCCCATGGCGCGATAGAATTCGATGGCCGGCGTGTTCCAGTCCAGCACTTCCCACTGAAGGCGCGGGCAGCACTTTTCCACAGCGATGGCCGCAACCCTCTTGAGCAGCGCCTTGCCGATTCCCAGCCCCCGGAACTCCGGCTGAACAAAGAGATCTTCGAGGTAGAGCCCCGGCCGCCCGGTCCACGTGGAGTAGTTGAAAAAGTAGAGAGCAAAGCCGGCCGGCTGGCCGTCTTGTTCGGCTATCAGGCAGGAAAAGAAGGGGTTAGGGCCAAAGCCGTCGCGAAGCAAGTCCGCCTCTGTAGCAGTAGCCTCGTCTGGCGCGCGCTCGAAGGCGGCCAGCGCGCGGATGAAAGCCAAAACCTGGGGGACATCCGCGGCGGTCGCCGGGCGAATCGTGGTTGCCATACTCCTATTTTAGAGTCTGTTCGCACTCCCATCGCGGCATCAAAAGCAGACCCTTGAGTGTGATACAGGCCACAAGCGGGCTGATTCCGTGGGCACTACGATGTAGTAGTGACCGCGGTGGCACGATCCAGCGTGGACTCCCTGCCGACAGGCAATGCGCCTCTGGCAGAACGCGTTCGTTCATTCAATTGGCTTGAAAGCGGGACTTCAAAGTGGTTGAAGGCGCACGGAGATTCGACATGCCGAAGTGCGCTCTTGTGTTGAACAGTCGATTGGATTTAACTTGGGTTCTGCTGGCAGCAGCAGCGCGCTAGCGGGGTTCGCGGCGGACTCGCGATCACGAATGAATGCGTTGAGAGGTTATCCGTTGTATCCGCAGTTCCGGAACGGCCTCTGGCACTTGGTTGGAAGAGTACACTCACTAGGGGGGAAACGCCGCCGGCGCCATCCCCGGCATGTGTCGGCAATAACGATTTATTGAGCCTGCGGGCAGCCTGGTTCCCGCCGCTCCCAAGGAGAAGAACATGAAACGCAGTATTTCACTTTGGCTGGGCTTGCTGGCATTCGCCGTTTTGCCCGCGCTTGCGCAAACGCCTTCTGGGCCTACGGGTAAGATTCATGGCCACGTGACCAATCCTACGGGGATGTCCGCGCCCAGTGGTTCGGTGAGCCTTTCCACTGACAATGGGCACACCTCCAAATACACCTTCCCGGTCTCCTCGTCCGGCGACTTTTCCGGCGAGGCGGCGCCTGGCACGTACACCATTGTCTATCGCCAGCCTGAAACGCCGGCCGACAAGATGGTTGACTACCTCGATAACGTCAAGGTCGTGTTCGGCCAGGATGTGGAGCAGGACATCGACATGTCCCGCAAGGCTTTCATCGACAATTTGAGCGCAGATCAGAAGAAGCAATTGGAAGAGCTGAAGAAGAAGAACTCTGAAGCCATGAAGGCCAATGAGGTAATCAAGAACCTCAACGCCGATCTTAAGACCGTTGGCCAGGACATCAAGGACGCCGACAATGCGCGTCAGACAGCCGCTCAGGCTCTGGGTGCAACGGCTTCAAAGGCAGATCTGGAAGCTAAAGAAGCGGAGATCAAAACCGCGAAATACACAGATGTTGAAACTCTCATGCTCAAAGACACCGCGGCCAAGCCGGATGCGTCGGTTCTGTGGGCGCAGTTGGGACAGGCGCAGGTTGGCCTGAAGAAGTACGACGAGGCGGAGACGACTTACAAGAAGGTCTTGGAACTGGAAGCGACGGCGAAGAAGCCGAATCCTCAGGTTCAGGGCTTGGCTGATAGCGGTCTGGGCGAAATCTACGCGCGTACCAGCAAGGTGCCCGAGGCGAATGCCGCCTATGACGCGGCCGCCAAAGTGAATCCCACACAGGCTGGGTTTTACCTGAAGAACGAAGCGGTCATCTTCTTCCAGATGAACAACGCGGATGCCCAGGCTGCTGCGGCGGACGAAGCCATCCTTGCCGATCCAACTCAGCCGATGCTTTACTACCTCAAGGGCCAGGGGCTCATCGTGAAGGCAACAGTCGACGCCGCAGGGAAGTACGTTCTGCCGCCAGGCTGCGCCGAAGCTTATCAGAAATATCTGGAACTGGCTCCGACCGGACCCTATGCCGGCGAGGTAAAAGGCATTCTCGCTCAGTCCACACAGAAGGTTGACAACAGCTACAAGGCTCCCAAGGCTGGTAAAAAGTAATCGAGCTTCCAGCTTCGTCTCAGAAGGGCGCTCCTGCGAGTCAGGGCGTCCTTCGCATTTGTGCTTTCCAAATTGGTGCGGTGGCTGACACTCTACAATCCAATCCATGAGTTCCGATCTGCCCAGTTACGACGAAGCTGCAGCGGTAGTCGACGCTAGCTGCGTCAAGCTGGGCCGGTTGCGCCGTCGTGCCGAGTCTGTGGGGCTAGGGCTGGCGGCCGGGCGTGTGCTTGCCCAGCCACTATGCGCCGATCTCGATCAGCCGCCGTTTGCCCGATCGACCCGCGACGGCTACGCTTGCCGGGCCAGCGAAGCGGCGAAGCACGAATTCCTGCGGCTGGCCGGCTCTGCGAAGGCCGGCGACATGCCGAGTGGACCGCTGCCGAAGGGCGCTGCCTGGGAGATCATGACCGGCGCGCCGGTGCCCGCCGGCGCCGACGCGGTGATGATGATCGAACATGTGGAGTTGACCAAAGGCCGGGTCCGGCTGCTTGAGCCTCGCAAACTGAAGCAAGGCGAGAACATCGTGGCCCAGGGCGCGCAGGCTCATGCCGCCGATGAACTGCTCCCCGCTGGAACGATGATCGGCTCCGCTCAGATTGCCCTGGCCGCGGCCTGCGGTTGCGCTGCGCTCGAGGTCTTTTCAAGGCCGCGCGTGGCGATTCTGACAACCGGCGATGAGCTTGTGCCCATCGATTCCGCGCCTGCTCCGGGGCAGATCAGGAACTCCAACGCCCCAATGCTGGCCGCAATGGTGGCTGCGGCCGGGGGCGAGCCCTGGGTGTTGCCCACCGCGGCCGACACCGCCGATGCGCTCGATGCCGCGCTCGCTCAGGCGGCGGAGGCCGACCTTTTAATCATTACCGGCGGTGTTTCGGCGGGCAAATTCGATCTGGTTGAGCCGGCCCTGGCGCGCGCTGGGGCGCGGTTTCACTTCACAGGGGTGCGCATCCAGCCGGGCAAGCCGCTGATCTTCGGCGAACTGCCAGTAATAAACACGCGTGCCATCCAAAACGAGAACAGCGCGAAGTGCTTCTTCGGGCTGCCCGGCAATCCGGTTTCTTCGGCGGTTACGCTTCTGCTGTTTGCTGCGCCGGTGCTGGCGGCGCTGGCGGGCAGGCGAGAATGCAGTCCGCGCTTTGCTCTGGCGCGGCTGGCGGCAAAGGCCGGCAAGCTGGGCAAGGCGGGCCTTACGCGGTTTCTGCCGGCGTCGTGTACTTTTGGCTCCGGTTGGGGCGAGATCCCCGAGGTGGCGCTTGTTCCCATGCAAGGTTCGGGCGACCTGGCGGCTCTGGCCCGCTCCAACTGCTTTCTGGTTGTGCCTGAAGATGCCCATGATTTTGACGTGGGAACCATCGTCCGCATTCTTCTGCCGTGAGGGTCGCCAATGACCGAACCATCGCACCTCTCGCACTATGACTCGTCAGGGCAAGCCGGCATGGTGGATGTGAGCGCCAAGCAACCCTCGCGGCGCACGGCCACAGCCTCGGCGTTTGTCGAGCTTTCCGACGCCGTGCTTGCGGCCCTGCCCGACAACCCCAAGGGCAACCCTTTGGAGGTGGCTCGCTTCGCCGGCATTCAGGCGGCCAAGCGCACCGCGGAACTGATTCCCATGTGCCACCCGCTGGCGCTCACGCACGTTGACGTGCAGGCGGAGGTTGTCCCAGGGGGCGTGCGCATTACGGCGACGGCTGCCACGGTCGGACCCACGGGCGTGGAGATGGAGGCGATGACAGCGGCCGCCGTGGCCGCGCTCACCGTCTACGACATGACCAAGGCGCTGGACAAGGGGATTGTCATCCGCAACGTGCAGCTCGAAGCGAAGTCGGGCGGCAAGAGCGGGGAGTACTTGAGGGCGGGCGGACGCGCGTGATTCGGGTCAGGCACTTGCGCAGTTTTCGGTTTTCCTATTATTCGACCGCAGTTAGTCCGGGATGCCTGCGGATTGATGCTCCAGCAGGCTCAGCACGATGAATACGCATATCACGAGTTTCAAATCCGCGTCGTTGAATACTTTGACCTCGTAGTCGTTGGAGAAACGGGATTTTGAGCATTCAGCAATCTCCTGGGCATCCTCCGAAATGAGGAACCTGCGGTTGCTTTCTTCGGACACGCGAAACAGTTTCCCCTCTCCCTTGCAGGTCCAAATTCGGCTTGAGCTCCCGTCGCGCCCAAACTGATAGAAACCACCGCCGGTAATGATGACGCTATAGACGCTGCTAAAGAAGCTCTCCAACTCAAGTCTCGCTATCTGGCTAGCTGAAGCGTCAAGAATACGAATCTCACCAGTCGGAGAAAGCGGGACCTTTTTCGCCGAAAAGATTCCCACCGGAGTCTTAATATCAAACCCGGAAAAGAACACTCGCGAACTGATAGCGACATCGAGCACGTCGAAACCCCTATCCTTAAGTCAAAGTGTACGAGAGCTGGTTCGGTTGATTGGTAGCCAATTTGGACTTTACCCAATTCTCGAGTTCTGTCCAGATAGCCGATCACTCGCCCGAAATTAGGATTGCTGTACGCGACGGGCCCCTACTTGCCGAAATCACGACTTTCAAGGAAATACTGCCAATCCTCATGAAGTTATTCGGGCAATTTGAGGTGCCGCGAGAGAGGACAAAATCTTTGCAGTAAGTGTTGATTACCTGCCTCTGGCTGGATATCTCTCAGATCATTCAGGACGGTTTCGCACGTTTCCGCATTTCTTGTCATGACCGCCCAGTACTCGTCATGGCTGATGTGAACAAAGAGATCGCCCCCGCTTGGGACTATATAAGCATCCCAGCCGAAGACGAAGCAGGGCAGGATGAATGCAGCGAGCTCAACGACTGCACCATTCCGAAACCAATGGCCCGGAGCGGCCTCTAGCGGACGGTTTTCGCCGAAACCGCGTCGCATCATATCCACCATGTCCCATCCAGTCTTTTCGAGCTGAGGACTGCCTATAGACGAAAGCGTTATCCACAGCAGAGCGCCGTAGAACATGCTTTCCTCTTCTGCCCCGAGCAATGAGGCCAGCCTGGAGAAGTAGGTAACCCTTCTCGGTGTCGCCGGATACTTGAGCAAAATTGCATTTGCCTCCGGATCGTCATAATGGAGCGTCCAATCCCCATGATCAAGCTTCGGATTATTGGCCTTGATGCCTTTGTTCCACTCATTCCTTGCGAGGAACGCCAGAACCTCTTCGTCGGTCATTCCAGTCATTTTTGTTGTCTCCCGGAGCATGTCGTCATGGTAAACCTCCACCGCTGTACCGTAGCTGCCCTAATGCGGGTTTTTGGGAAGTTCACGGCCTGTAGTGTGGACTGCTGATTTCACAAGCAGCTTGGGTCTGCCGCTTTCGGTCGAATCATCGCCAACCCGTCTCCGACCTTTGTTTAGAGCCGCCAGGGGTCCAGCAAAGGCCGAAAACCGGATAGACTGTAGGAACACGCGATGCGCATTCCAAATGCATTCATTATCGTGGCAACATTCTGCTCCCTTTGCGTCGTCACCCCGGCACAATCGCCCACCGGTGCGACGCCTGTTCAAGGAGCGCCTTCTGCGCTGCCCGCTCCCTCGGGGTTGCTGCAGCCTGCTCTTGACCAAGTGCTGCAGACCGTCAGTGCATTAAAGGTGGATAAGTGGAAGAGGGGAACTGTGCGCGATGAAGCTCGCGACCACATCAGCGCCATCCTGCGAGATCTGCATACAACCCTGCCGCTTCTCCTGGACACGGCCGATGCTTCTCCGGAAACCAGCAGTAAAATGCTGCGGGTATCGCGCAATATCGCAGCCTTGTATGACGTGCTTCTGAGTGTCGTTGAAGCGGCGCGTATCTCTGCGTCGCCAGACGAGGTGACTCAGTTGGAGCAAGCCCTGACGAGTTTGGGAAAAGCACATGCCGCACTCGACGACCGGCTGCAAGCGTCTGTCACCGCTCTTGAAAAGCAGGAAGTCGATCTGCGGAGCACGTTGCAGGCGAGTGAAGCCGCCAAATGCCCCACGACACCTCCTCCACCGGCGCCTGTCCATCCAAAGTCTGCTCCAGTTCGGAGGGCGAAGAGGCTACCCAAGCCCCCGGCGACGCCCCCGCAGCCATCGGCTTCTCCTGCCAATCCAACTCCTAAGCCCCAAAACTGAAGGCTGTTCAACCGAAAGTGCCGCTCGGTCGGGCGTCGCTGTGCCTGGAGGCTGGGGCTTGCCCAGGGCGCGGGCTGTCGCGGTCATCGGGCGGAATGACGATCTTTCGCCTTGCAGCGCCTCTCTGGCTCGATGACGATCAGGCCTGGACACACTCAGGGGCCAACGGCAAGGCGTTGTTGAGCCAGTGCAGGTAGGTATCGATGCTGTGGTAGCAGCCGAGATTCTTTTTCGCAAAGAGCCATGAGTCGAAACTGTAGGCTACGTCGACGTGCTCATAGTCGAGGATGAAGGGGATGGTCGGCGGAAGCTTGGGGACTACGTCGCGGACATTGACGATGCGCCAGGAGGTGAGCGGCAATGCGCCGAAGACGTGCTTGAACTCAAGGTTACCGACTTTGGGCGAAGCCAGGGTGCTGCTCAGCGTGATGTCGAGTTTGTGCTTGACGCTGTTTTCAAGGACAAACAGCGTGGCGAGCGCGGAGCCGAGGCTGTGACCGGTGACGACAGTGGGACGGTCGCGGCGGGTGCGGCCCTCGGCGAATTGGCTCATAACACCGCGCTCGGCCTCGCGCCGGCGGACGAGCTGCTCGATCTGGTCGCCGAAGGAGCCGGTGAGTTCGGGCTCGGGGGCAGTGGCGGTCACATGTCCGGGCGCAATGTGCGGCACGGGCACCACCTTCATGGTGGAGTAGATGTTGTCGAAGCCAAAGGCCACGCGGCCAGCGGAGGGCACCTGCTTGAACGGCACCATGACGATGGACGCGGCGTCGTCAAGCCACTCAATGATGCCCTCGGTGCCGCGAATGGCGATGATGCGGTTGTCCGGGTTGGCGATCTCGTGTACCACGATGCCGTAGAACTTCGGATCTTCGATCTGGAAGAGGAAGTCCGACATGTCGATCCAGGCGGAGAGCTCCCAGCCGGCAGGAATGTTTTTGGGGGCGGGACGGAGATTGTCTTCGTCGGCCTGGAACATGTCGTAGGCGGCTGCAACGAACTGGCCGTAGAAAGCTGCCTGCGTGGGGTCGAGTGGAGTAGTCATGTTTGCCTCCCTGCTGCGTTGTATGCGGACATGGTACCGGCGATCGCGGCAAAGCTCAAGTCAATTTTTCGCCACAGGAAAAGTAATGTCTTGGAGTGTTGCCGTTGATCCGAATATTGCCCCCCGACCTCTGGCTAAGATCTTATCCGCAAATTGGTAGCGCCGACCTCCGGGTCGGCTGTCGTGCGGGCCTTCTGGCCCGTACGCGGATTCCGGCGACGCGGCTACTTCGCCTGCGGCGCGGCTGTGGCTGGAGGCGGCGCGGCTTGCCCTGGACGCGGGCCGTCGTGTTCATCGGGTGGGATGACGAAGGGTTCGGGACCCAGGTGGCCGCGATGGCAGGTGCCGCAGGTAACGGGCATCTCGGAATTGGGGACTTTGGACACGTAGTTCATGTTGATGTCTTCGGTCATGGTAAACATCATGCGGGCGAT
>Ga0302278_10001499_pt1 | contig 28601 bp, 22 predicted proteins | sample III_Bog_N3_2_FD_194543 | JGI IMG/M metagenome (GOLD analysis project Ga0302278, IMG submission 194543) | Peat permafrost microbial communities from Stordalen Mire near Abisko, Sweden - III_Bog_N3_2 | ecosystem: Environmental > Terrestrial > Soil > Wetlands > Peat | place: Sweden: Abisko... | reverse complement strand
CGCGAAGCCACCCTGCTGGCCGGCGCCCACCGGCTCCGGCGGCGCCGGCAATGGCGCGCCGCGCAGCGGGTTTTTCCCGTCGCGCTGGTTTTGCTCGCGGCGGGACTCTGGCTGAAAACCGCCCCGTCCCCCCGCCCTGCCCCGCCCGCCCCCGTGCCGGCGAATGTCGCCGCCGCCCCAGCCCCAGCGGAACCGCCCTTCCTCACTGATGAGCAATTACTCGCCCTCTTCCCGAACACCCCCGTCGCCCTGGCGACGCTGCCCAATGGCCGGAAAAAATTGATTTTCCCCCATCCCGGCGACGAACAGAAATACGTCACTCACCTGTAACGGGTGCCGCGGCCCATTTGATCTCGTAGGAGACGACGTCAGGAGTCTCTGAATGGGGGGCTTCACCGCCCTTCAACCCACTCACCTCCACCATGACCATGCAGTTTAAAAAACGCTGAACCGCAGATGGACGCAGATAAAAACCGGGAGGAAACGTTGATCCAGTCCAGACATAACCGAGTACCCGTCAGAGCCCAGGTATTTCTGGCTTTGCCCTTTCTCCTCATCGCGTTCATCTGCGGTTGAAAGGCATCGTTCCGGCCAAGGATTCGGGAAACTAATCAACCGCGAAAAAATGGACTTGAAATTACGCGCCTTGGCCCGATCATCACCGACAACACCCATGCTTATTCCAAATCGCTTTCAAGATGAGACTAATGCGCTGGTCTTTTGGGACGCTGGCGGCGTTGCTCGCTCGTTGCAGACCCCTGCGGGTATGCGCCTCGCTCGCGCCTTGCCAGCCTCCCAAAATCCGGCGCGCCTTAGTCTCATCTTGAAAGCTCATTGGAATTATTGTTGAAAAAAGTCCCCATGCAATATCTCCAAAAATATGAAAAAAATCCGAAACGGCTTATCCTGGGCGCTCTTGGCGGCTTTGATGTCCCTTCCCCTCCTGCGGGCTCAGACCCCCGATGCCACGGCGGAGGACCGCGCGGCCGGCTTCAAGGTTTACGGGCAATTACTAAATCCGCGCGAGTATCCGGATGACGCCCGCCGGTGGGTGAAACCGCCGGATTGGAACCTGATGGGCGGCCAGACTCACTTCACCACCCTGCGGCAGTTCCGCGTGCGCAACGGCGAACTCGTTGGCTTTGCCGACGATCTGGAGCGCTTCACCCGCACCTTTGATCTCGGTGATGTCGTCTGGCCAAATCATGCGTTCCTGTCGGCCACGAATATTCCCGCGCTGGTGGACGAAATGAAACGGCGCCATTTGTTCATGTATCAGATCTGGGGTTTTGTGCCCGGGTCCGGCCCGGGGGGACAATGGCAGCAACTCGGGTTGTCGCCGGAAATCTCCCGGTTGTTTGAGACGCAACTCGGCGACCACTGGCTGGGCATGGACATGGGCGAGCAGGATGGGCGCTACGTGATCGGCTATGCCAGCCAGATGTATCCCTCGTCCGCCGACCGGCCCCGGCAGTATTTGAATTTTCAAAGGCACATTGAGGAAATCGAAGCGGAGTCCGGCAACAAGATGGCGGGGCTCACGGCGATCACCTTCGCGCACTATCTGCTGAAGGAAGGGGTGTATACACTGATCGGGTCCGAGGCGGCCCAGGAGCATCCGAATGCCCAGGTGTTCTACGCCTTCAACCGCGGGGCGGGAAAACAATATGGCGTTCCCTGGTTCGGCAATGCCTCCATTTATAACCGGTGGGGGGGGAAGAATTATGGCGGTCGTGCGGGCGGTCGGGGCGGCCCGACCAAGGGAACCAGCCTGGCCCTGTTAAAGCGACTTCTGTATAGCCACATCCTTTACAACTCAATGGTGGTGGGCTTCGAAAACGGCTGGTTCGATGGCGATCAGTTGTCGCCCATCGGTCACATCCAGCAGTCGGCTCAGCAATGGGTTCGCCAAACCGGCCCGCCCGGGGTGATGCAGACCCAGATCGGTCTCCTCACTGATTTCTATGCCGGTTGGTGCTTTCCCGACTACGACCACATCCTGTATCGCGTCTGGGGCAATCTTCCGTATGGGCCGGGCGACTATCTGGCCAACAACGTCCTGGGCATGCTGTATCCGGGCTACCAGGACTCATCCTTTTTCCACGATGAACGAGGCTTCAATACCGCCACCCCCTATGGCGATACCGCCGACTTTCTCCTGAGCGACGCCCCCGGCTGGCTGCTTGAGCGCTATCCCGTGCTCGTGGTGGCGGGGGAACTTTCCGGCGGAGAGGAAATCCGCGACCACCTTCAGGCGTATGCGGCCCAAGGCGGCCGGCTGTTCCTCACGGCGGGCAGCCTGCGGAATCTGCCCGGCGGGCTGGCGGGGATCACCAGCGAAGGGCCCGCCCTGCGATTTAATGGCGACCAGCCGATTTCCATCGGAACGGATTCCATCACCGAGGGCCAATCCTTCGACCTGCTGCCGCTCCAGGCTCCTGCGGGCGCGCGAATCCTGGCCCGGGCGGGCGGCACGCCGGCCGCCGTCCAGATGCCGCTGGGCCAGGGGTGGGTGACGGTGTTTGCCAGTCCCTTTGGGCTGGGCGCGGAATCCGCCGTCAAGGAACCCCTCGCGCAGACTGAAAACGAACCGCTTCCCAACCCCTATCCGATGCTGCACCACGTCCGCCAAATTCTCGATCAGACGTTTCAGCGCCAAAAATTGTTCGAGGCCGGCGCGGGGCTTTCCTTGATTGTCTGCCGCCGGGGAACCGGCGATTACACCCTGGGCATCGCCAACAACTCGCTGGCGGAACTGCCCTTCCAAATTGTCTCCCACGTCGGTTCGATCCAGGCGATTGAGGAATTGCCGTTGGACCAGTCCGAAAAGCAGGCCGTCGGCTACCTGCCGGAAGGCTTTGAGAACGCCAAAATCGGCCGGGGCGGAAAGGATACGATTGCCGGCGCTGACATCCGCATCTTCCGCGTTCACGTCCGGGAATCGGGGGTGGCGGAAATCGCCCACACCCCCCCGCCGCCAAACCCGACCAACCGATTTCTCCCCTTGCGGGGAATGAATCCCATCAAGGATGAAATCCTGCTGCGTCCGACTTTTTTCCAGCATTTCGACGGCGTCGCGGTGGATTGGAAATACGTCGCCAGCCGGGACCCGGCGGCGCTCCAACAGGAGGCCGCCTGGATTGGCCTGCAGAAATTACGGTTGGTGGTGGACCTGACCTCCGGGGTGAACCTCTTCCCGGATCTCCGGTTGGTGAACAACATCGCACCGGATTACGCCCGCAGTATGGCGTCCATCCACGAAGTCGTGGAGAAGATGGGAATTCTGGGGGCGCACGACCTGATCATTCCGCTCCAGCGGTTCGTGGAGAACAACATCTCGCAAGCGGCCACTTGGGATGGCTTTGATGCCACCCTGCGCGAGATATGCCGGGAGGCCGGGGCGCGGCAGATTACGGTCCACCTTCGTTTGGCGCCGTCCCGGCCACCCCGGGACCTCAATGAGGCGGTCCAATTTGTCAATCGCGTCGGTGCGCCCAACCTGCGCCTCGCGCCCAGCACCGCCTTGCTCCTCGCCGCCAAGTCCGATCCGCAGCAAGTTGCGGATGCCCTGAAGGATCACTTGGGCCTATGGCTCGTGAACACGCCGGAGTTCGACGTCGCCGGCAGGCTGTGGAACGCCTGCGGTCCCATCGCCGGCTCGAATCAAGCGGAACCACTCGCGGCGCTGCTGCGCCTCAACCCCGGTGTGCCGGTTCTGGCCGATGTGCCCTACGAGAACCAGGATCAGGAATATCTGGACGCGGTTGCGCTCGACCAAATCCTGAGCCACGCAACGGCCCGCTAAGCGTCACCCATTAAGCCGGGATGGGGCGCATCCCGGGGCGCCCGCCGGGATGTCAATGCTTGCGACTGCCGGCTGCGGAGTATTCCTTGATTGCGTTTTCAACCACTTCACGGGTCTCGCCGGTGAGCTTTTGAATCCGACCGACCAGTTCTTCCTGCTGGCCTTCAGCGTAGTCGAGATCATTGTCCGTGAGCTTCGCCCATTTCTGTTTCAATTTGCCCTTGGTGATATTCCAATCGCCTTTGATTTCAAGTGTGTTCATATGATTTTATTTTTTGTTGTCCGCCAATCGGACGGGAAAAATTTTTACGCGGAGAACATTTTACCCGGCCGGCCCGGCGGCCGCCATGGGGTGATACCCGACCGTGCCCGGGTCATTATTCCTTCGGAAAATCGGCTCCGCGGGCAATCGTTTCGACCTTGGAAAAATCTCTGCGCAGCTCGTCCAGCTTCGCCATGGCCCCGTCATAGGAATCGTTGCCCAACAAGAGATGGCGGGGCGGTCGCGGCGACGCCACCGCCGCAATGATGGCTTGCGCGGCGCGAACCGGATCGCCGGGCTGCCGGCCCGAATCCGCGCGCAGCTCACGGCACCATTTGCCAGCGGTTTTTGCGTAGTCAGGAAATGTCTTTTTAGCTTCATCCGCTGACCGGCCGGCCCAATCGGTGCGGAAACCGCTGGGCTCAACCACCATGACTTTGATGCCCAACGGTTCCACTTCCTGAAACAGCGCCCCGGACAACCCTTCGACCGCAAACTTGGTCGCGTTGTAAAACCCCAGCGCCGGGGCCGAGCGCAGTCCGGCGAGGGAGGCGATATTGACGATGCAGCCTCTGCGTCGCCGGCGCATTCCCGGCAACACGGCTTTAATCATCCGGCTCAGGCCGAACACATTGATTTCAAACATTCGGCGCACCTCATCCTCTTCACTCTCTTCGATTGCCGCGAAATAGCCGATGCCCGCGTTGTTGACCAGCACGTCAATCCCGCCAAACTTGGCCTTGGCCGCAGTGATGGCGGCGTCAATCTGGCCTTGATCCGTGACATCCAGCTTGAGCACCAAAGCCGTGCCCAGGGCGGCCAACGCTTCCACCTGCTCCGGTTTGCGCGCCGTCACCACCGTGCGATAGCCGCGCGCCAGCGCCTGGGTCGCCAGTTCGCGCCCAAAGCCGGTCGAACAGCCGGTGATAAACCAAACGGGGTTCTTGCTCTTGGCAGATTTTCTAATTTTTGTGGTCATGGTATTGATTGTTTCATTGGCGGGGGGAAATGGCTCTCAAGCGGGTGCGTCAATGGAACTCACCCGCACCAGTTTTTTGTTCATAAACTCCTGGATGCCCAAACTGGAAAGTTCGCGCCCATAGCCGGAATTCTTGATGCCGCCGAACGGCAATTCCGCCGAAGTCCAGGTGGGGTGGTTGATGAAGACCATCCCGGTGTCCATGCGACTGGCCACCCGTTTGCCGCGCGCGACATCGGCGGTGAAAACCGAACCGCCCAGGCCGAACTTCGAGTCATTCGCCAGTCGCACGGCTTCAGCTTCGTCTTTGACGCGGAAGAACAGGGCGACCGGTCCGAAAAATTCCTCATGGTAGGCCGGGTTGCCGGGCTTGATGTTCGTCAAAATCGTCGGTTCCATGAACGAGCCGGGGCGATCCATCCGTTTGCCCCCCAGCACCAGCCGGGCGCCTTTGGCAACCGCGCGTTTGATTTGACCGAGCAGTTGCACCAGGGCCGCTTCGGTGGACAGCGGCCCGAGCGTCGTCGCCCCATCCATCGGGTCGCCCGGCTGAAAGGCCGCCAGCGCGGCTTGAAATTTTTCGAGAAATCGGTCGGCCACGGCTTCAGCGACCATGAATCGCTTGCCGGCGACACAGCACTGGCCCATGTTGTTCATCTTCGCCCAAACCGCCCACTGGACCGTCTTTTCCAAGTCGGCGTCCTCGAGCACGATGAAGGCGTCGCTGCCGCCGAGTTCCATCGTGGATTTCTTGAGATTTTGGCCGGCGCGCGCGGCGACCCTTTGGCCGGCCTCCACACTCCCGGTCAAGGCCACGCCCTTGATCCGCGGATCGTCAATCACGCGGTTCACCTGCTCATGCGAAATGAGCAAGTTGGTATAAGCGCCGGCCGGCGCCCCCGCCTCGAGCCACAGTTTTTCAAAGGCCATGGCGCATTGCGGCACACACCCGGCGTGTTTGACCATCACGACATTGCCCGCCATCAGATTCGGCGCCGCAAAACGCGCCAGTTGATAATAGGGGAAATTCCAGGGCTGAACGCCAAAGAGCACCCCCAGCGGGGTGTTTTCCATCATCGCCTCGCCCGAATCCGGCTTCAGCGTTTGCGGGGCGAGAAAGGCCTCGGCGTTCCGGGCATAATAATCGAGAATATCCGCGCTCAATTCCACTTCCCCGCGCGACTCGGCGATCAGCTTGCCCATTTCCAGCGTCACCGGCTTGGCGAACTCATCCACCCGCGCCCGCAAAATCGCGGCGGCTTTGGCGACCACCGCCGCGCGCTCGGCAAACGTCTTAAACCGCCACGTTTCGAAACAGTTTGCGGCCGTTTTAAGTGCTGTCTCCAGTTGCTTATTGGTGATTTCCTTGAATTTCTTAAGGACTTTGCCGGTGGCGGGATTGACGCTTTGATAACTCATCCACCCCATCGTATCCGGCGGTGCGGGCGGGAACCATGGGGTGAAAACCCCATCCGCAGCACCAATCATGAATCCATCCCACCCATCCCCGCCACCCGGCGGCACAAGGCCAAACAAGGTTAAACCAGCCTGGTCAAGGTCCGTCAAAGCGGGTCAAAGCTTTGGTCACCGGGTCACCCGGGAGATGAATTGTTTGGGCCAATCCGGTGATACCGAGATTTTTTAAGCGATCTTCAAGCGGGCGAAGACCGCCACCTTGACCAAGTCCAGGACGAAAACAAAAGCGATGGCCCCGGCCAGCACGCTTGCCAGCACCCCGAGGGACAGCGGCATCATCAACCAACCGCAGCCCGCCAGGGTCAGCGCACTGCCCAAATCGGCGACGGAGGATAATACCAGCCAGCGGCTCGGATGCGGCAACGCCCAAATCCGGCCCCGGGCCCGGATGGCGTAGGTCATGGCTTGATTGCCACAGACGAGCGTGACAAAGGCCAGGGTTTGCAGTGTGGCAATGGCCATACCCAGGCGGTAATGGCCGATCGCCAAAACGCCGGTGCAAAACACGACTTCGGACAGCCCCATAAAAACGCCGGCAACCGTCAGGTTGCCAATCCGCCAACGGTTGGGCTGCGCCGAAGGCCGGACGTGGTCCGTGGTCAGGGACATGCCGGGAAGATCGCCGCCGAGCATGCTGATGATCATCAGCATCGGCGTCAGAATTGCGTGTCCGGTCATGCCCAGGCCCACCGCCAGGAAAAAAATCTTCACGATTTTATTCGTCACCGAATTCAGCGTGTAAGTCAAAATGCGCTGAAAGGTGATGCGGCCTTCGTTTACCGCCGCGACCACGCCAATGAGGCCCGGCGTGGTCAGCACGATGCCCGCCGCCGATTTGGCGACATCGGTGGCGGTTGAAACCGCGATCCCCATTTGCGCCTGCCGCAGGGCCGGCGCATCGTTGGCTCCGTCGCCACACATGCCGACGATATGACCGGCCTGCTGAAAGGCCTTCACGAGTTTGAATTTATCCTCGGGCAGAACCCCCGCAAACACCGCGAAACTTTCCGGGCGAACGCCATTGGGAATCGGTCCCGGCGGACACACCGCGCCCTCCAGCCCGACCGCATGCGCGACCACCGCCGCCGTTGCGGCCGCATCCCCGGTCACCATCACCATGCGGACGCCCAGCGTTTTTAATTGCGTGACCAATTCCGCCGAGTCATCGCGGGCCGGATCGCTGAGCGCGATCAAGCCCATGAGTTGCAGGGCCGCCGGCGGTCCCGCGGCCACGGCCAGCACCCGGAAACCTTTGCCTTCCAGATCCGCCGCCGCCGCCGCCGCCGTCGGCGAAGGAACCGCAATCGCGGCGACGACGGTGAAGGCGCCTTTGACGATGCGCAGGGTTCCGAGACTTGAGTCCGTCGCCATGGCCTCGGACATTTTTGTCGCCGGATCGAACGGTTTGAAATGCGACAGTTGGGGCGGGTTTGCCAAGATTTTCTGAGTGGCGGCGGAACGAATGGCGGCGTCCACCGGGTCCTGTCCGCCATCGGAACTGGCCAGTGCCGCCAGGGTCAAAATGTGCGCTTCATCAAAGCCCGGCAGTGGATGGACCGACGCCACGGAAAGTTGATTGCGCGTCAGCGTCCCGGTTTTGTCGGCGCACAGGACCTCGATCGAGGCGGCTTCATCCACGGCCGAGAGCCGGGTCGGCAGGACGCCCTGGCGGGCCAGGGCGCGCGCCCCCACCGCGCTCGCCAGCGTGAACGTGGCCGGCAACGCCACGGGAATCGAAGCCAGCACCGCCGTGAGAATCAAGGGAATGATCTCGCCCACCGGCATCGCCCGGGCATGCGCATACACCACCATGAGGAGGATCAGCAGACCGTTGAACCCCGCCAGATTGCGCACCACGCGCAACACCGCTTTTTGTTGGGAACTGACCACGTGCGCCGTGCGGACTAATTCGGCGGTGCGGCCAAACTGGGTGCGGGGACCCGTGGCCGTGACTTCCGCAACCGCTTCGCCGCGCTGCACCAGCGCCCCGGCAAAAGTTTGAAATCCCGGTCCGGCGTCACTGCCGATGGATTCACCGGTGAGCATGGATTGATCGAGCAGGACATTTCCTTCAACCAGTTTCGCATCCGCCGCCACCACGCCCCCCAGGGATAACTTGATGAGGTCGCCGGGCACCAGGTCGGCGGCGGGGAGATTTTTCCAAGCCCCATCGCGCCGCACCGGGGCCGTCAGCGCGAGCCGCTTTTTCAAAGCCGCGAGCGTTGCCTGCGCCCGCCCTTCCTGAAAGTAACCCAGCGCGCCGTTGAACAACAGCAGCACCGCGATGATTCCCGCCTCGACATACTTGCCCAGCACCACTTCCAAAAGAACCGCCGCTTCCAGCATCCAGGGGATCGGGGTCCAAAATTTGGTCAACGCCCGGCGCCATGGATTCTCCGCCGTCTCCGGCATGGAATTGGGTCCGAGGTTTGCCCGCCGGCGGTTCGCCTCATCGCTGGTGAGACCGTCAGGCGAGCCTTTGGCCGCAGCGTTTGCGACGACCGGTGCAACTGCGGTTGGGGCGGGTGACATAAAGGCGACGACTCGTAAAACCAGACACACTGGATAATGTCCGCCTGGCCGTGAACATTAAACCGTTCCCTCCGAAATAATCAACCCGACTTCCCCGGTGGCGCGGCGGACATAATAATCGGACACGTTGGCACCCGGCACGCCACCGGGGGAAAACGACCGCGTCATGGGGGCCATGACGAACCGGTTTTCAAGTCGCAGAGACTTCGGGCAAAAGGGTTGAAACAGTGGCTGGACCGAGCCGGTCATTGATCAATCCCCTTTTCGGCGGCCAGAAAAGCCAGGGTTAATTGCTCGGGTGTCACGGACGGTTCCATCAACTTCGCCGCCCCGTCCGTTCGGCCCAATTCCACACTTTGAGGCCGGGCTCGGCCGCTCTCCGGCGGCGGCGTCTGGGTTTGCACTTCAAATGGATTATTCATATTTATGAGTGTCTAATGCCATCAAGGACGGTAAATGCCGTTCAGCTTCTGAAAAGTATGGCGCAACGGATCGGTTTGTGGCCATGGGGTGTTACCCGACCATTGATTATATACCGAATATTGCAGCCAAAGCGAAGTCGGGGCGGAACAATTCCACCATCATGGTCCTGATTCCAGTCGGATGAACCATGAGTAATAAGGTATCGACAACATCAGTACAACTAAAAGTGTCGCCAACTTCCAATGGACTGACGGGGCGAAAGCCCGCCGCCGCCCCGTTCGGCCGGCGCACTCATCGAGGTTTGAATTTGCCGCCCCCGGCTTCAGCGCCGCCAGCGATTGGGGCTGCCACCCGACCGCGCCGGTCCGGGGGAGCCGCCCCGCGGCGGCGAGGTCGAGTAGCCGGAGCGCTGGGGATGACCGGAGCGCTGGGGCCGTCCCTGCGGCCGCCCCTGTTGCGGACGGCGTTCGCGCTCCTCGGCGCCAAATGTCGGTGACGGGGCGGCGGTGTAATTGAAGCCCTCGGCGCGTTTGCGAACGATGCCCCGGCCGATGAACCGTTCCAACGCCCGCAAATCCCCCTGGTCTTCCGGCGTCACAAAACTGATGGCATCCCCCACCGCGTGCGCCCGGCCCGTGCGCCCGATGCGGTGGACGTAATCCTCCGATTGCATCGGGAAATCGTAGTTCACCACGTGCGAAATGCCGTCCACATCAATCCCGCGCGCGGCAATATCCGTGGCCACCAGCACGCGGACCGCGCCGGACTTGAAATCTTTCAGCGCCCGCAGCCGCTGGGCCTGCGAACGGTTCGAATGCAGCGTGGCGGTGCGGATGCCCTGGCTTTCCAAGTGCCGGGCAATGCGGTCGGCCCCGTGTTTCATCCGCGCAAACACCAGCACCATGTTCATGCCGGGATCCTGCAACAGGTGAATGAGCAGGGCGGATTTCAAGTGCTTGGGCACTTCATAAACAAACTGCGTGACGGTCTCGGCTGGGTTCGAGCGGCGGCCAATCTGCACGATCTTGGGCGCGCGCTGGAATTCGTGGGTGAGCGCCTCGATCTCCTTGGACAAAGTGGCGGAGAACATCAGCGTCTGCCGGTTCTTGGGCAGCGCGTTGATGATCTTGCGGATGGAGGGCAGGAAACCCATGTCCAACATGCGGTCGGCTTCGTCCAGCACCAGGAACTGCAACCGGGTGAAATCCGCGCACCGCTGGCCCATCAAATCCAGCAGGCGGCCCGGACAGGCGATGACGATATCCGTGGCGGAACGCAGGGCCTTGATTTGCGGTTGCTCGCCCACTCCGCCGAAGACGGTGGCCACACTCACCGGCAGATGGCTGGCATAAGCCCGCACGTTGTCATGAATCTGCACCACCAATTCGCGCGTGGGGGCCAGCACCAACACCCGGGTGGCCCGGCGCTGCCCGGCCGGGAGCGGCGCGGCCAGTTTGGTCAGAATGGGCAAAGTGAAGGCGGCGGTCTTGCCGGTGCCCGTTTGGGCGATGCCGATGAGGTCGTGGCCCGCCAGAATTGGCGGGATGGCGGCGGTCTGAATCGGCGTCGGTTGCGTATAGCCGGCTTCCTGCACGGCGGTCAATATTTTGGCATCAAGGCCAAGGCTGCTGAATGGCATGTCTGTCAAGCATACCACACCCGGCCCGGATAGCACGACCTAAAAAAGGGGTGGCGCGGAGGGGAAAGATCAAATTTCAAACTCATGATATTCGGCCGCTTCCCCCAGCCCCGTGAGGGGCGATATATTTGTAGCCCCCAATCCCCAATATTATTTCCCAGCTCCGTCAGGAGCGGCCTCTTCGGCTCATGGCCAATACCCATACAAAAATCTTTAAAGCCGGAGAAGAATGATTCCCCGGCGATGCCGCCCCTACGGGGCTTTTGCGTTTTTTGGGGTGCGGGGCTACAACTATGTCGCACCTACGGTGCTGGGCTGCCCCGACTGACGTGCTCGCAGGTGACAGGCAGGAAGCCTGTTCCACCTTGAAGCCGCCAGCGCGGCGGGCGCATTCTGATGTTGTTGACAGATCGGAAAGGTGCGCGCTATTAAACTCGACGACGTGTCGTCTCGTCCAAAAGCGGCGACCTGTCGCCGCACTCCAAATGCCTTCGGCCTGAAGGCCGCCAACAACTCCGGGATGCACGGGCGCATCGCCCGTCCCATTCAAAAACCCGGCAGCGGCAGAAAACCCTGGACCGTCGCAGGCGGGAGGGGCGGCTTCGGCGGCGGTGGGGGCATCAACGGCTGAATTTCCGCCTTGGGTTTCGCTGGCGTGGGTTTTTGCTTTATGGCGGCAATCGCCTTTTGGGCCAGCCGGTCGCAACGTTCGTTGCCAGCGTTGCCGGCATGGCCTTTGACCCAGTGCCAGGTCACTTTGTGCCGGGCGACCGCCGCATCCAATTGCCGCCACAAATCCTCGTTTTTTACCGGCTCCCTCGTTTTGGTCCGCCAGCCGTTCCGTTTCCAACCGAACAGCCACTTGGTGATGCCATCGCGCACATATTTGGAATCCGTGTGCAGGGCCACCACGCTGGGTTCCGGGAGGGCGTTGAGGGCTTCGATGGCCGCCTGCAATTCCATGCGGTTATTGGTGGTGATTGGCGCGCCGCCGCTCAATTCGCGCCGCTGCGAGCCCACCGTCAGGACCGCCGCCCAACCGCCCGGGCCGGGATTGCCATGACAACCACCATCGGTATGAATCACCACCGTTTGCATGGCCGGTTTCCGGTTATTATTCCTTCAGCAAACCCGCCAGGTCCAGGGAATGGGTGAACATGGCCAGACTGCCGTCGGCGGCACGCGGCCATTGGTCCGCCGGACGGTCCCAATAAAGTTCCACGCCGTTCTGATCCGGGTCGCGCAGATAGAGGGCCTCGCTGACGCCGTGATCGGCGGCGCCGTCCAGTTCAATGCCCGCCGCCAGCACGCGCCGCAGGGCGTCCGCCAGCGCGGCCCGCGTGGGATACAACACGGCCGCATGATACAACCCGGTGGCGTGGGGCGGCGGCGGCGCGCCCCCGGCGCTCTCCCAGGTGTTCAAACCGATGTGATGATGGTAACCGCCCGCTGACAGAAACGCCGCCTGCCGGCCCATTCGTTGCGTGACGGCAAACCCGAGCACGCCGTGCCAGAACGCCAGCGCCCGGTCAAGATCCGCCACTTTGAGGTGGACATGCCCGAGGCGCACCCCGGCATCAATGATGGATGAGTTCTGCGTCAAGAAAGACTTAAACCCCCACGGTGTCCAGTTGCTCGCAGGTGTGCTTCATCCAGACCTTCACGCGCTGCCGTTCGAGCAGGCCCAATCCGGTCGGGTCGGTCACGGAACGGTTTTGCGCGGCCCAGAAGCTGGTGCTGCCGGCGTCAATCTTCGTCATGACCGGCTCATGAAGTTTGCGCAGGGTGATGATTTTGGCGTTGTAACCCAGCGCCCGGGCCTTCTCGCCCGAATGTTCCAGCACGTCAAACGTCTCGCCGCGCAATTGGTTGAGCACCAAAATGTAATTGAGGCGCGGGCCGAAACGGTCGAGCAGTTTTTTGAGCAGGTCCACGGAATCGCGGCCGGAATCCATCACGTGCCAGTAAGCCAGGGAGAGCCCGAGTTCCTGCACCGTCTCGAGCACGCCGGATTCATCCATCCACTTCACCAGCGGATCGTGGGTCTGGGCCGCGAGATCCACCAGGATGCGCAGACCGGGATTCTCACTGGCCGCCTCGACGATCACATCCAGGCTTTCGTATTTGTCCACCACCACCGGCGAGGAGAACTCCTGGTAAAAACGCAGGAGCGAACCATGCGACCGGTCCGTGTCGAAACCCAGGAAGGGAATCGTCTTGTCTATGAAATATTGCGCCAGCACCCGGGCCACGAGGGACTTGCCCACCCCGCCCTTTTCACCGCCAATCAAATGTATGTTCGTCATAAGCTCACCATTTAATGTAAAAGTTTAAATCGTCCGGCCGCGGGTTTTGGCCCAACGGCTGATGAAGTTCAAGCGAGCCCCATCGCCGGAAGCATAATAATTCCCGGCCGCATTGCGAGCAAAAGATGGTGCCGGCAAAGTGACGTTTGCGGAGGCAGCTACATCGTCCCGCGCACCACCCCGCCATCCACCCGCACAGCGGCGCCGTTGGTGGCGGCGGCCAGCGGCGAGCAGAGGCAGGCCACCTGGCTGGCGACTTCGTCCACGGTGGCAAACCGTTGCAACAGGGACGTGGGCCGCACGCTGCGGAAGAATTCCTTTTCAAACTCCGCCGGCGTTTGCCGCGCCCCGGCGGCGAGCTTGTCCACAAATTCCGTCACCCCCTCGGACGCCGTGGGCCCGGGCAGCACGCCGTTGACGGTCACCGCCGTGCCCCGGGTCAGTTGCGCCAGGCCGTTCACCAGCGCCAGTTCCGCCGCCTTGGTCATGCCGTAATGAATCATCTCGGCCGGAATTTGCAGGCCGCTCTCGGATGAAATGAACACCACGCGCCCCCAGTTGCGCGCCAGCATCCCCGGCAGATAGGCCCGCGTGAGCCGCACGCCGGACATCACGTTCACCTGGTAAAAACGATCCCAATCCTCATCCGGGATTTCCGCGAAGGGCTTCGGCTCGAAAATGCCCGCGTTGTTGATCAATATATCCACCTCCGGCACCCGGCCGCGCAGCGCCGCGCAACCCGCCGCCGTGGACACATCCGCCCCGACGCCCCGGACGCGCCCGCCGATTTTTGCCGCCGCCGCCACCGCCGTCGCCTCCGTGCGTCCATTGACAATGACCTCCGCGCCCTCCGCCGCCAGCCAGCGGGCGATGGCAAAGCCGATGCCCTTGGTGGAACCGGTGACCAACGCCGTCTTGTTTTCCAATTGCAGATTCATAGTGTGTCTTTTGTTGGGTGTTGAATTCGCCCCGCTAAATTAACCCAAAATCCGTTTTGCGCCAGTCATGGTTGCGGTCACCGGTGACGGGGTAACCTGCCGGCGTCAACGCACGTCTGAATCCGCGCATGATGACACGATTCCTCCCTGCCGCCCTCGTCACTCTCGCCGCCACGCTGACTGCGGCGGCCCAGCCTTCCGCCGCCGACACCGATAAACCGCAATATTATGAAGTGCGGATTTACCACACCCAATCGGCGGCACAACAACAGCGGATCAACGACTATTGGCAAAATGCCGCCGTGCCCGCCTACCACCGGCAGGGCGTCCAACCGGTCGGCGTCTTCACCGAACTGACGGATTCCGCCACCAATAGTATTTACGTCCTGATTCCGTTCGACTCGCTGGAAACCTTCGGGGCGATTCCGGCGAAACTCGCGGCCGACCCCGCCTATGTGGCGGCCGCCGCCGATTTTCTGGGAGCCACCAAGTCGAACCCCGCCTATGAGCGCGTGGAAAGCTCCCTGCTCGTCGCGTTCAACGGTATGAAACACCTCGTCGTCCCGCCGCCGGAAAAAAAGCCGAACGTGTTCGAATTGCGCACCTACCTGAGCCCCGGCGAAGGCGAGGGCCTGAACAAGATCAACATGTTCGAGAGCGGCGAAATCACGTTGATGAAGGAGATCGGGCTGGCCCCGGTCTTTTACGGCCGCAAATTGATCGGCTCCAACCTGCCCTGCCTCATGTATATGACCTGCGGCGTCAATCTCGAGGAACATAACCGCCATTGGAAAACCTTCTCCGCCGCGCCCGTCTGGAAAAAGCTGACCGGCGACCCGCAATACAAAGACAACGTATCGGCCATCATCAAAGTCCTGCTCAAGCGAACACCCGCTTCGGAGATTTGACAGCCGATAAAGTCCGTCGGTGGCACGGATTCTTCGCTGTTTTGGTCGGAATGGGAAAAGGGCTGATATATCGGAACGGTGCGCAGGTCTTGCTTCAATCCCAAAGGGATTGCGGCCTCCAGCCCAGGGTTGGCGCGGAGCAACTACCCTGGGTAACCGCGCCCAAGGGTTTCCAACCCCAAAGGGGTTGCGCCCCTCCGCGCACACGCCCTTCGAGGAACTGCCGCAGGTCAGACCACCCGGGCGGGCACCTGCAACGCCTGGCGCAACCGGGTGGCCAGCCAGCGCAGTTCCTGCTCGTTGCGTCCGGCCAGCAGCCCCGTCTTTTTACCCGTGCGCGGCTGGATTTGCAGTTCGATCACCGGCCGGTCATTGACCTCCATGTTACTGCGGTCCGCCCGGATGGCGGCGATTTCATCCCGGTCCCACCTTCTTTCTTTCGTGCCAAACAGCCCCTTCGTGGTCACCCGCAATTGCCGGCCCTCAACCACCAGTTCCGCCGAGCGCTTTCCCAGGTTGACGGCAACGGCCAGCAGGCCCAATCCGATGCTCCAGAAAACCAATAGAAAGGGAAGGGCCGATACTTCGCGTCCATTCTGCTTTACTCCATGAAACAGGAATACGAGGGTGAGAACCGCAATGAATCCGCACCACACCAGCGGAAACCAGATGAAGCCCAATGACCCTCGCCAGAGACCGGCCGGCGGGATGCTGAGTTGCAGACGGCTGCCCCCGGTGCTCACCCGCACCCGGCTGCCGGCGGGAGGTTGCAATACATCATCATCGGCGGGGTTCCGATGGGTAACATCCACCACCTGCACACCGGTGGAAGCCACTGAAGCCACCCCACCGACGCGGTCCTTCAACTCCCCGGCCACCCCCAGCAACCATTCCCGGGGATAACCCAGCGCGAGCAACTTTTTGGTGCCATCCTCGAACACCACCACCAAACCGGAAACATTGGCCACCGCCGACGGCGGCGCGGGAACCCCGGACCGGGACCGGCCGCCCGGCGCGCCCACTTCGAGTCGGGCAATGGGTTTGCGGGGCAGGCGCCGGCTCCAGCGCAACGGCCCAAGCAACTCGGCGGCTCGCAACCGGCCCTCCCGCCATTCCACCCGGCAGCGTCCGAACAAGATCAACAGCCCGATGGCCATGGGGATGCATCCTCCAATGACAAAGAGCAGCGGGAAAAGGTTGAACACGATGGCCAGGCCCCCCGGCGCGGCGGGTGTCATTTTTCCGCCAACCGGCAATAGCATGTGAATCGGCCCCCAAATAAAAAGCCCGCTGAAGCCGATGCACACCAGCCCCATCAACCGGGCCGGGCCCAGCGGCCGGCGGGGAAAATCAAAGCCGGCATCGCCCCCGGTATATTCCCGGCGGATCGCCTGGGTCCAATCGTCTTGCATATCCCGAGGATACGACCGGCCCGGCCGGCTGGCAAACCCGGAAATCCCGTCAACTGCGGCCGTAACGGCGTCTTGGAAGAGCGCCGCATTATAAACCGCAAAGGGGTCTTGATCTTGTCGTATTTCCTTTCGCTGAAGGTGCAATCGGTGGTTAGGAGGCGTAAATAAATAAGGGTGGCAAGCTGACGCCGGGATTTTGGCGGCTGGCAAGGCGCGAGCGAGGAGCATCGCCAAAGGGTTCTGTGACGAGCGAGCAACGCCGCCAGCCGTCAAAAGAACCAGTCAGGTTGCCACCCTTGTTTATTTACGCCTCCTTAACCCCCAGCCCGGCGAACCGTCTTCGCCCCTGCCCGGCGCTTCTGCGCGATCCTCTATTCCCCGCTTGAGCCAAGCCGGGGTTCGGCCCGCATTTCGCGTTTTCTCGGCGGTCAACTCACCGCACCAAAAACGCAACTAAATGCTGTTAGCTATTGACACACGGCATAATATTGCGTATTATGGATTTTAGAGCGCGAATGAACGCATCGGATCAACCTCAATTTAGAGGCCTTGTCGCGCCGAAGCCATAGCGCAGGCGGAAGCTTCAGCGAAGGCGGATGCTCTTTGACATATTATTTTGAAGTGCCGGGAAGCTGCCGGGAATTATTAACCATCCCGCAGAGCGAGTCCCACGGGACACAGGGACAAACCTTGCAATCTTGTCACCCTGCATCTCCGTGGTTCATTCAGGGTTTTCAACCCGGTCAAGGTCAGTCAAGGTCAGTCAAGGTCTAGCCCAGTCCGAGTTAAAGGGTTGATAAGTTAAACAAGGTTAAACCAGCCTGCCGCCCGCCACCCCGGACCCAAGACCCGGAACCCAAGACCCAAGACCCGAAAAGAGGGTCAAACCCAGTCAAGGTCAGTAAAGCCTTACAAGAACGTGTGATCGCCGCCTGCCAGTGGCACCGACGGCGGGGCATCCCGAAGTTGGTGGTGGATTTTCTGTACCCCAGACTTCCAAGTCTGCTCTCTCGCATCCCGCTCGGCGGGACAAACCTGCCGGCCGTCCGCCAAGTTGGCGCACCCGTCTGCCTTGCCAACAACCTCGGGATGCACGGCACCGACGGGGGCCCTCAAAAATCCTTAAAATCGGCGGGGAACGGATATATTATTGTATCCTGAACAACCGGAACAGGATGCCCAGTTTCAACCTTCGGTGCTGGATGGCTTTCAATCCGCGTTTCAGTATCGGAGCCAACTGCGCGTCGGGCTGGGTTCCCAACCATTGGTCTTCTTCCGGCGTCCACGGCCGGGAGTAATCGCCCATGGCGGGAATGCGCAGGGAGCGCCGTTTCCAGACGACCGTTGAACGCGACCGTTTCAGCTTGCGCGCCAGTTCGGTGTCCGTGTGTTTCCCCAGCAGGGCAATCTCGCGGGCCGTCCAAGCCCGGGCCGGCTTCCCCGTGTTACCGGCACGCAAAGCCCGGCGCCGCGTCTCAATTTCCATCATCGTCCGGTTCAATCGCCGGGCCGCCTCCTTATACGGGTAACTCATGACAACTTTGTCCTCGGCTTTGGTCCAGAAATGAATTTGCCGGTAATTGGGCACCCCCTTCTTGCGGCGCTGGGTTTTAATGGATTCGACGGTGCGGTCCAGTTTTTTGGCGATAATGGAATCCTTGGCCGTCCCGAGCAGAGCCAGTTCCTCGTCGGTCCATCTTTTGGCGTCCGTCAGGGTGTAGGCCAATCCGATGGCCCGGCGTTTTTCGGTCACCGCCTGGAGCTTGCGCTCGGTTTGCCGGGCCACTTCCGCATCCGGCAGCTTGCCGAGCAATTCCAGCTCCCACGGCTGCCAGTGACGGTAGGCCCGCAGGACGCGGGCGCGGGTTTTGCGCCGTGGCGGAGCCTGGCCGCGCAGGCCCGTCAGCCGCTCAATTTCATGCGTGGATTTGGCGGCCAGATATTCCGCCGCCTTATTTTCCAGTGATGGACCTGAAGTGCGCCCCATGACCGGAGCATACCAAACGGCGCGCAGGGATCAACCCCGGATTTGGACCGTTCAATGAACCGACAGCGCGGATGGGCCACCCGCCGGCTTTCGGGGCCCGCCACCACGCAACGGTTAAACATTCCAACGTTCCAACTTTCATCCGTTAACGACGGCTGGAGCCGGAGGCGGGGGGCGTCTTTTCCGCGCTTGTTGTTTTCGTGGTCATGAGGTAATTCCAAGGACATGAAACGTGAGGAAATCATCCGGGACATTCACGGGCTGGATGCCGAGTTGGCGGCCTTGGAGGAGCAGTATGGCCTGCTTTCCCCGGACTTTTACCATTTTTATCGGGCCGGAGAATTGGAACAGACGCGCGATTTCATCCGTTGGGCGGCTTTTTACGAGGCGAAACTGGAGCGTGAAACCTCCTATCGGCAACTTGTTTATGAGCATATGCGTGAATTGCGGCGGCGTTCCGGTCTGGGTGCTTTGGCCCTCGATGCAGCCGGCGCATGAGCGTGCCGCTGGATGTTGTTTTGCAGGAGGTTTATCGGGACTGGTTGCAACCGAAATCGTAAGCGAATGATTCTGGATATTATCACACGGTTGGAAGTCGGAGTGCCTTGCGGGAGTGGCATCCCCTCTCCGCCGCAACGCCGGCGGATTGCCAGTCCCCTGCCAGCGCCGGCATCGCCACCGCCGGAAAACCGGCGGTGAACCGCTTACGCCGTCGCCAGCGCGGCCTTGGCGGTGGCGGCCTTGGACACGGCCAGATCCTGCTTCCGTTCGCGGAGGCTCTTGAAAAATTCGTAGCCCTCGCGGCAGCGGCGCACCATGACATCCTTGTCCTCGAGCATGGTCTTGATGATGCGCAGGATGGGCTTGGGCCGGAGGTAATAGGCGCGGTAAAAACGGTCCACTTCCTCGAAAATCTTGTCCTTGCTCAGGCCCGGGTATTCCAACGCGCTTTGTTGGAAGCCGTCGCCGTGCAGGATGTCGCCCTTGTCCTTCTTGCTGAACCAGCCGTTTTGCCGGGCCATTTCGTAAAGTTCCGTGCCCGGATACGGCGCGGCCAGCGAAACTTGCAGGGAAAACACGTCCAGTTCCTTCGCGAAGTTGATGGTGTTCTGGATGGACTGCTCGGTCTCGACGGGCAGGCCGAGAATGAAGGTGCCGTGAATCACCACCCCGGCCTGATGGCAGGACTGGGTGAAGCGGCGCATTTCATCCATGGTCACGCCCTTTTTGATGCGGGAGAGAATTTCGTCATTGCCGCTCTCGTAACCCACCAGGAACAGGCGCAGGCCGTTGTCCTTGAAGGATTTGATGGTGTCGTAATCCAGATTGGCGCGACTGTTGCAGCTCCAGGGCACGCCGAGCGGGCCGAGTTTTTTGGCGATTTCGCGCGCGCGCGGCAGATTCGCCGTGAAGGTGTCGTCATCAAAGAAAAACTCCTTCACCCGGGGGAAGATTTTCTTCATGTAGGCCATTTCATCGGCCACATTCTGGGGCGAACGCACGCGGTATTTGTGACCGCCGATGGTCTGCGGCCAGAGGCAGAAGGAACACTGAGCCGGACACCCCCGGCCCGTATACATGGAGATATACGGGTGCATCAGATAGCCGATGAAATATTTTTCGATCTCCAGATCACGCTTATACACATCCGCCACCCAGGGGAGCGTGTCCATGTCGGAGATCATCTCGCGCTCCGGGTTGTGCTTGATCTTGCCGTCGCGGTCCTTGTAGGAGAGCCCGGCGATGGTGGCGAGGTCGCGGTCTTCCGCCACTTCCTTGCAGGTGAAATCAAATTCCTTGCGGCCCACCCAGTCAATCGCGGACGAGGCCTTGAGGGTCTCCGTGGGCAGCACCATCGTGTGCGCGCCCACAAAGCCGATTTTGGTGTCCGGCTTCCGGGCCTTGATGGCTTCGGCCACCTTGCAATCGTTTTTCAGCGACGGGGTGGAGGTGTTGATGATGACATGCTGGAAATCCTTCGCGATGCGCAGGGTTTCCTCCATGCCGACGTTGTGCGGCGCGCAATCCAGCAGTTTGGAATCGGGCACCAGGGCGGCGGGTTGCGCCAGCCAGGTGGGATACCAATAGCTGGTGACTTCACGCCGGGCCTGATAACGGGCGCCCGCGCCCCCGTCGAATCCGTCAAAGCTGGGGGGGGATAGAAATAGCGTCTTGCTCATGTAAGTAAATAAATAAGGGACCGTGCCGGCTTACTTGGTTTTCCCGGCGTCTTTGATTTTGGCCAGCAAATCGTCGCGTTCCGAGGTGTCGCCCGTGCCGCAGGAACCGCCGACGTGCGCTTCGTGATGATGATCCTCTTCCGCCTTGCGGGAGAACGCCGCCTGGGCGCCGTTCATGGCGGCCCGGGGCGAATTGATGGCCGACCGGGCTTCGGCCAGATGGCCCTTGCCAACAGTGACGCCGTTGAACGCGGTTTTGACCAATTCCGCCGAGGCCGCCCAGGGTTTGGGTTTGGCCCCGAAATTATAAGCGAAATTTTTCCAATTGTCCCCGCGCTGATAGTTCGTGCCCAGCGCGCCGCTGGGATCGTAGCCGCAATGCACCATGCAGTTTTCACACCGCGGATCGCGCGCCACACCGTCCACCACCCCGTATTTATCCCATTGCACCTTGGTCAGCATCTCTTGATAACCGTCATAGTGGCCGTCGGTCATCAAATAGCAGGGGGCTTTCCAACCCTTGACGTTGTAGGTGGGGATCGCCCAGGCGGTGCAGGTCAGTTCGCGCTTGCCGGCGAGAAATTCCTGATAAACCGGGGTGCCGAAAATGGTGAATTTTTCGCCCCAATCCTGAATGCGGGCGAATTTCTGCCGCGTCATCTTGCGCGTGAGGAAGAAATCCTCGGGCTGTTTGCCCAGGCGCTTGACCATGTCCTTTTTGGCGGCATCGTATTCATAGCCGGGGGAAATGGTGTGGCCGTCCACTTCGAGCGAGCTTAAATATTTGAACATTTCCTCGAGTTCCTGCACGTCGGTTTCCTTATAGACGGTGGTGTTGGTGGCCACTTGGTAACCGAGGATCTTGGCCATTTTAATGGCCTCGATGCATTCCTTGAACACGCCTTCGCGCTCGACGATGAGGTCGTGCGTGAATTCCAGGCCGTCCACATGCACGTTCCAATACATCCATTTGCTCGGGCGGATGACCACCTTGGAACGCGCGGCTTCGCCGGCGTTGCGGATGGCATCGGCTTCCTTGTCGGAAATCAATTTATCCGCCAACAACCGGGCGAGCGCGGGCTCGGCGGCGGGGGTGTAAATGGCGGCGAGGTAATCGCGCATTTTTTTGCGCATGAACACCCCGTTGGTGCAGATATAAATGACCCGGCCCTGTGCGCGCAAACCGGCGACAAGTTCCTCGATCTTGGGATAAATCAGCGGTTCCCCCCCGCAAATGGAGACCATCGGGGCGTCGCATTCCACGGCCACGGCGAGGCACTTTTCGAGGGGCACCATGTCCTTGAGGTTGGTGGAATACTCCCGAATGCGCCCGCAGCCGGTGCAGGTGAGGTTGCAGGTGTGCAGCGGTTCGAGCTGCAACACCATCGCGAATTTCGGGGTCTTGCGGACCTTATGTTTGACAATGTGGCTGGCGATTTTCACCGTCAGCGCAAGTGGGAAACGCATATTTAGTTTATCGGGCTTGGGCGATCACCATGACTGGATCGGGGTTGACCTGCAAAATCCGTCCATCGGGCGCCGGGTCGGCTTTCATGAGACCCGGCAGAAAAAATGAGGCGGGCGACACGGTCGTGCCGGAATTAATCCCGGAACAACCCGCCGCCAACAACCCGAGCCCGGCCACCAGCGCCAGTCGGATGATTTTCCCATTTATTCGCACTTGGCTAATATAATCGAGTCGCCCATAATGGCAAACACTTATTCCAAAGACCAGTTCGCATGATTTCGATTAAAAATTCGCGGCTGGGCCGTCTCCGCCCGGTCCTGATGGGGGTTTGGTCATCATTGCTCATCGTATTCGCCGTTTCGGCACAACCCGCCGACCCGGCCGCCTTTGCCCGGCAGGCGGCGGCGGAATACCGGCGGGCGCAGACGGCCTGGCATTCCGCCACCAATGACGCCCCGGCGGCGTGGCAATTTGCCAGCGCCTGTTTTGACCTGGCGGAATACGCCACCAATGACGAACAGCGCGCCGATCTGGCCGTTCAAGGGATCGAAGCCTGCCGGAAATTAATCCGGGAACAACCCCAATCCGGCCCGGCCCATTATTATCTGGCCATGGACCTGGGGCAACTGGCCCGCACGGAATTGCTGGGCGCCCTCTCCCTGGTGCGGGAAATGGAGGGGGAATTTAAAACCGCCTGGAGCCTGGATCAGGAGGTTGATTATGCGGGCGCGGCGCGCAATCTGGGACAGCTTTACCGGGATTCCCCCGGCTGGCCAACGAGCATCGGCAGTAAAATCAAAGCCCGCGAGTGGCTCGAACGCGCCGCCCGCACCGCGCCCGATTACCCGGAAAACCGGCTGCTCCTGGGCGAGTCTTATTTGCAATGGGATGAACCCGCCGCCGCCCGGAAAGAATTGAAAGCGCTGGACCAACTCTGGCCCAAGGCCCGGACCCATTTCACCGGCGCGGTGTGGGCGCCGTATTGGGCGGACTGGGTCGCCCGCCGGGTCGTCGCCGAGGGCAAAGCCGGTCAGCCGGACGCCCCCAAACGCGCCCCCCGGTGAGCGGGTTGATTTGAACCGGGGCGGGCCGAATGGATGGTTCTTCGCGGTTTTCGGTGGAATCCACCCGGGCTTGGCCCGGTGCACTGGGGCCAGCCACAGGGTCTGACATCGTTCCGCGACGGCCAAATCCGAGGCTGAAAACTTATGCTCGTATCGGCTGGATTAACTTGGATTCCGGGGGATTTTAGCCTGGTTTCTTGCTGGTTTGGCTGGTTCCGGCGGGGGGCCAACACGGTGGCCGGCCTGATTTCCCCGGCCTCAAGTCGTTGGTTCAAGGGCTCCCGCAGGCCGGCGGGGAGTCGTCCGATTTTGCCGCGATAGATATTCATATATCTTGCCTTCATAATACGCATCTATATGCTCTATGTCAACATTTAAATGGCATTATATTGCTTTTTTGCGCCGCACCTGTAAATCCACAAAATAACCAACCGCCCCTCCCGGGCGCAGGGCCGAGTGGGTGGTGATGCCACCGAAAACAGCGAAGAACCGTATGGATGGCTGGAAACGTCTCCGTCGGCGGGGGCTATGGCGTCGTTCGCGCCGCCGCGCCCCGCGCAAAGTGAATGGTCCCGTTGACGGCTTCGGCATGGACCCGCGCGGCCCCGCCGCCCAGCACCCCGTTGAGACTGTGTCCCACCGGGAATTCTTTCTTTGCCGCCAGGGCCGGAAAATCGCTCGTGATGCCGCCGTTCAGCGTGCCGGCGGACACCGTGGCGTCGGCGTCCGGCGGCAGGGTCACCTCAATTCGGCCGTTGACCGAATTAAACGAGGCGTCCTGACCGGCGGCCAGCCGGACAAATTCCGCCGCAATCCGGCCGTTCGTCGTATCCAGTTTGAGGCCGCCCGCCGCGTCCGCGACCCGGGTCTGACCATTGACGTTGGAAGCCTTGATGTCGCCGCCAACCCCGGAGATGTGGATTTGCCCGTTCACGCTGTCAATGCCCGTCAGTTGCGCGTGTTGGGGCACCTTGATCACATAATCCACGTCATGGGATTGAGTTTTGAGCCAGGGCCAGCTCAACCCCCAGTGAAAACCAGATCCGCCGGAAGGCAGCCGGGTGTGAACGGCGACCCGGTCGGCCGTGGCGTCCACGTCAATCTTCACCGCCGCGAGTTCCGCCTGACTGCCGCCGTGCTTGACCGCTTTTATCTCCACTTCATTCTGATCCCAACCGGTGATGGTGATCCCGCCGTTTTGATCGTCCAGGCTGAAGCTGCCATTGGCGGTCAACGGGTAAGCCAGGCTGATGTCCTGGTGTAAATCCCCGGTTGCGGCGGACTTTTCCGCCGGGGAAGCCGTGGCCGACGCAGCCGAAGCGGGCGGGGTTGCACTCCGGGTCACAATGAAAAAGCCCGCCACCGCCATACCCACCACCAAGATTGCCCCGATCAGGAGCAGGACCGCCAATCCGATCCAGAAACCGGCGCCGCGACCGGCGTTGCGAAGGCCCTGACTGGCGGGTTCCGGGCGCGGGGCATCGGGCTTGAACGCCGCCGCCACCTCCGCCCGGGACAGCACCACCAACGCCCAGATGCCCATGATGAAGCCCAAAATACTGCACGCCACAATGGCCAGTATCCCGGCGGCCAGCGCCCAGCCATGGCTGCGCAGTTTCAACATCTGCCACGCGCCATAAATGATCACCAGACCCGGGATGAGCTTAAACAACACCGCGCTGACCAAAATCAGCGGCGTCAAATGCAAGTCGGGAATTCCCAGATCGGCGAGAAACGAGAACGGTGAGGCGCCCGGCCAGGCGAAGAAGGCAACATCCTTGGCGGCGGAAAATAGTTTCCAGCCGCCGGCCAGCAGGAGGCCAATCGCCGGCAGCAGCACTTGGTCCCCGCCAAAACCCGGGGCGGCTCCGCCCGGCCGGGTCTTGGGCGGTGGCGCAAGGGGCGGCGGGGATGCCGCCGCCATGCCGGAAGCCGGGGCGGAGGGGCCGGCCGCCGGGAGCGTTCCCGCCAGGGTTTCCACCCCCGTTTTAAACTCGCTGGCCTGTTGGTAACGCAATTCGGGCTTCTTTTCCAGCGCCCGCAGCACCACTTCATCCAGGCGCACATCAATGGCGACTTTGCGGGACGGCGGCTCGATGGGTTTGCCGGGCAATTCGCCGGTCAGCATTTGGTAAAACACCACCCCCAGGGCATAAATGTCGGCGCGGTTGTCCACTTCGCCGGGATGCTCACGCTGTTCTGGAGCCATGTAGCTGGGCGTCCCCATGACCCGGCCCGCCCCGGTCAGTGAGCCCGAACCGCCCAGCGGTTCCAGACCGGCGGGGGCTGCCTCCCCCTGCCCCACCAGCTTGGCCAGCCCGAAATCCGCCAGCTTCACCCGGCCGCGGCGATCCAGCAGGATGTTTTCCGGCTTGATGTCCCGGTGCACAATGCCCTGGTCATGGGCGTATTGGAGCGCATCGCAAATTTGCGGCACAATCGCCAGCGCTTCGCGGGCGGAAATCCGGCGGTCGGCCATCAACCGGCGCAGGTTCACGCCATCCACGAATTCCATGAGGAAAAAATACAACCCGCCGGCCTGGCCAAACTCGAACAGCGTCACAATGCCCGGATGATTCAAGCGGGCCAGCGCCCGGGCTTCACACGCAAAACGTTCGGCAAACCCCGCCGCGGCATCCACCCCCGGCGGGAGGATTTTCAGCGCCACGATGCGGTCCAGTTGCTTCTGGCGCGCCTTGTACACCGCCCCCATGCCGCCTTTGCCGATGAATTCGAGAAGTTCCAGTGGGGGGAAAATCACCGCCAATTCCGTCAGCGTGGGGGGGATAAAAGCCGGTTGCGCCCCGGCGGCCGTCCCCGTTTCCCCGCCGGTGGCAAACCCCGCCCGAATGAGGCACTCCGGGCACAGGCCCATCGGCCCATCCGGGGCGAGCGGCTTTTGACATTCGGGGCAAATGCGGGCGGTGTCCATAACATTTATTGTTTCCAACCCCTGCTTAGGAAAATACTCCGGCGGGTTACCAGAAATTAATCTCGGAGGTGAATTATCGCCCGGCCAGCACGCTGAACAAATGGCGCAACTCCTCATCCACCTCCTCCGTGGCCGTCAGCGTCTGGGCGATCTCCGCGCGCAGCAACTCCCGGTAACGCTTGCGCAACCGGTGGACGGCCACTTTCACCGCCCCTTCGCGCAGGTTCAATTGCCCCGCCAGTTCCGCATACGGCTGGGATTCCCGCCCGCCAATCAGGCTGCCATTCAAGCCCGCAAACAAGGCGCCCCGGCCGGCGCGCTCATATTCCCCCCGCAACCGTTGCAATACGGTGTCCAGCAGCGTCAGCGCCCAGCGCCGTTCGTAGCTTTGTTCCGGCGTGGCCGCCGCATCCGCCGGTTCCACCCCATAGCGGGTTTCGGCGGTGTCCAATTGCAGCGGCACATGCACCCGGTCCCCCCCGCGCTTTTGCGCCCGCCCCCGGTCCCACTCATCGGCCAGAAACCGGTTCATGGCCGTCAGGAGAAAAGTGCGGAAACGCCCCCGTTCACGATCCGCCGCGCCCACCCAGTTGCGCTCCAGCAACCGCGCAAAGAACGCCTGCGTCAAATCCTGCGCATCCGCCGGCGCATGTCCCCGCCGCCGCACATAGGCGTAGAGCGGATACCAATACGTCCGGCACAATTTCTCCAGCGCCGCCCCGGCCTGGGCCGCCTCCGGCTGCGCGGCCGTCAGCACGACCGACCATTGCGTGGTGACAAACACCGGTCCCCGGTGGACCGGGTTCGACGCGGTGGCGGCGGAGGGTTCGGGGGCGCTCACACGCAGAGGATTAGCACGATCCGGCGGTCAAAGCCAAGGGAATTGATCACCCGACGCCAAAGGCCGCGCCGCTGGGATCCGCTTTTTTCTGGCCGACTCCTCAGTTGCAGTCGCCTGCGAAACCTGCCCCCGAAGTAAGACTATTGCGACCGGCCATAAGCGTTTTCCAAGCGTTGATATTCCGCTGTGGAGATGGCCAGGACGCAGCCGTGACGGAACCGGAACGGAAAGACGAAGCCTTCACCGGGCTGGAATTGGCCGCGGCTCAAATCCTCGGTGACAAAGGGCTGATAGCCCGCGCCCCGGCTGTATTGATCCAAGATCAGGCACCAGGTTGCCGGTTTCCCATCGGCAGCGGGCTTGATCGGGTAGCATTCCGGCCCTTCGTAGCCGCGCAACTTGGCCAGCGAAAAATTAGTCACGTCGTTCCACGGGCCCAGGAGGTTCGCGCTGACTTCCATGGTGATGGCCTTGTATTGTTCGTCCTTGGAGAAGCGATAATACCGGCCGTTCTCGCGCACGATGTCGGTGTCAATGACTTGCCACGGCTTGTCAATGTAAGCGAACGGTTGGTCAAAAGTGACAAAATCCCGGGTCCAGGCGGCCCAGATGCGGTGTTTCTCAAAATGATCGCCGGCGGTGGTGGAGGCCCAAAAGGTCAGGTAGGCGTCTTTGCCCCCGTCATACACGGCCTCGGGCGCCCAGGCGCAACCGGCGTCGTCCGGCGCCACTTTCACCCGCCGTGGCGGCGACCAGTGCACCAAGTCGGGGGAATCCCAGATGACCAAGGATTGGCTGCCGGCGTGGGTGGCGCGGTTCCAGTCGCCATTGAGATTGATCGAGAGGTCCGTGGCGATCAGATAAAACTTTTTGCCATCGTGCGCGCGGATCAAATAGGGATCGCGGACGCCTTTTTCGCCGAGGGTGCTCACGAGCACCGGTTGCGCGTGGTTGAGCGCATCCCAGTGGCGGCCATCATGGCTGAGGGCAAAATAAATCTGCTCGGACATCGGCGTCTGCTCGCCTTTGAAGGTCACAAAGAGAAATCCGTCGTCCCCGGCCGGGGCGCTGGTCCCGGCCAGCAAGGTCAGCAACAGGAACAATGTGTTTGCCAAGAATTTCATAAATGGTTCTTAATATTGATGCCAAGAGACCCGAAATCGTGTTTGTTGGCTGACCATAAGCCACTGTTCGCGGACGAAAGCAAGGCGGAAAAGCGGCGGCGAAATTGCGATAAACCCCGACGGGAAAAAACTTTCATTTCCCGCCGGGGTTGGTATGAGTGAAAACATGAAAACCGGATGGTTGGATAAGCATCATTCAATTTCCGTTTTAACCCTGGCCGCGGTGGCGCTGGGCCTGACGACCGGCGGGTTCGCGCCGGGAACAGTGCGGGCGGATGGCTGTTTTGTCGCCCCGCCGTTTGTCTGGGATAAGGCCAAAGACTTC
>Ga0302278_10001496_pt1 | contig 28604 bp, 18 predicted proteins | sample III_Bog_N3_2_FD_194543 | JGI IMG/M metagenome (GOLD analysis project Ga0302278, IMG submission 194543) | Peat permafrost microbial communities from Stordalen Mire near Abisko, Sweden - III_Bog_N3_2 | ecosystem: Environmental > Terrestrial > Soil > Wetlands > Peat | place: Sweden: Abisko... | reverse complement strand
ACTCGGCTATTGGAAGAGAATGGACTGAAAGACATCCAGTATGCAGAGCCTTACGCTGGCGGGTCAGCCATAGCATTGGCGCTTCTTCTTGAGGAATACGCTTCCATTGTGCATATCAATGACCTCAGTCGGCCTGTGTACGCCTTTTGGTATTCAGTTCTGAACAATGCGGCAGATCTGTGCAGCCGTATTGAGAAAACCAAAGTTACGATGCGAGAATGGCATCGACAGCGGGCTGTCTACGAAAGCCGGAACAAGGCTTCTCTTGACGACCTTGGCTTTGCAACACTGTTTCTGAATCGGACGAATCGCTCTGGGATCATCGCGGGCGGAGTCATTGGCGGGAAAGAGCAAACAGGCGAGTGGGGAGTTGATGCCAGATTCGGTAAGCCCGAGCTCATTCAACGAATCCGAAAAATCGGGCGATTCAGCAGCCGAATCAGGCTCTACCAGATGGATGCGCTCGAATTCACGACGAATATCGTGGCGAATCTTGGAAAAAATGCGTTCGCGTTTTATGACCCGCCATACATAGAAAACGGGAAAGACCTCTATCTGAACGACTATACGATTGAGGGTCATCGTAAATTAGCCAAGGAAGTTGGCAGACTGAGACTGCCCTGGATTGTGACCTATGACTATTCCGCCGTTCGACACAATCTCTATTCCAAATACCGCCGTATATCCTATGGTCTGCAATACACCGCAAATGACCGACACGAAGGCAAGGAAGTGATGTTTCTTTCGAATGGACTCATTTTCCCGACCGACTGGCGAGCAAAGATGCCAATTCTCATGTCGAATGGGAGTCGAAAAAACGCGGAAGTTCATGGCTTGATAGAGCGCAGGAAGCCTCGACCAGTTCAGTCGAGGTAAACTCCCCTGCGTTCACCGATTCGACACCGCTTCTCGTAGAGGTTTGGACCCCATGCCTCTCCACTTGCAGGGTGAGGGGATAAGGCTCTGGGCCTGAAGGCTCCCATCAAAATTGAATTCAGCGGGCTGGGCTACTCCCTATTCCCTACTCCCTACTCCCTATTCCCTGCATCACCGTACTCGCATCCCCTTCTTCCGCATCGTCCGTACCAGCGCCTTCCGTAGCGCATGTTTCCAGAACTTTACCTCTTGTCCCGGCTTCGGTATCCTCTTGCGAGCTTCGGGTGATCGAGTCTGCCCCATCCGTTTCCAATACTTCTCCCACTGCGCCGCCAGCCGTTCCTTCTCATGCGCGTTCCAGCGCACTCGCGCCGCCTCCACACGTCTTTCCTTGGCCTTCTGCAGCTTTCGCGTCCGCGTCTCCGCCTGCCTCTGCTCCCGGCCCGCTTCAATCCCCGCCGCCCTTGCCGCCAATGTCCCCTCCTTTGGAACCAGTCCGTACACCAGTTCGCATCCCAGCGACTCGGCTGCCCGCCGCAGTGTTCGCAACTCGATCACTCCACGCTTCTCCCTTGACTCTGTCCGGAATATCTCGCGTTTATTAACCCCGATTCGTCCTGCAGCCTCCGTCGCCGGAATCCCCACAAGTTGCCGCACCGTCCGTAGCCACCCACGCACGTTCTTTGCCGTCCCCCGCGCCACATGAAACGCCATCGCCGCATCATTCAACTCCCCCAACTGCTCTTCCCAACCCTCTGCCCGCATTTATCTCCATTCCTTTCATGTACATACATGGAATCTCGATCAACCAGAGTGTCCCAGGGTCCCCCAGCGAGCGATTTTTGCTCGCCGGGGTGGTTGACCCCTGACCCCTGACCCCTGACCACTGATCCCTGTTCTGAATAACCCAAATTTTCTCCCAAAAGGGTGTAATTATATGCAACCTCTTTTTGGCGCAACTTACGCACGGAAACTGCCCCCGATTTTTGCCAATAAAAATCCGAGTGCCCCACCCGAGCCGCAAAAACAAGAGTGCGGCGAGGGTGAGGTACCCGAATCCTGAGAGCGCAGTCGAATGGGATGGAATTCAGGGTTGAAGAAGTTTGGAGGGAAGTTGTTGGAAAACGCTGAGAAGATTGCCTTTATGCGCCGGTTTATTGACGCGCAGATTCCAGGCGCGGCAACATGAATCTGAAGCTGCCAGTGAACTACATGGCTGGTTCGCGGGGGATTTCCAGGGCGCCGGTGAGGCTGGAGACACGGGCGACATCATGGCGGCGGCACCAGGTCACGAGACCCTTGGCGAGGCGCTCGACGGCGCGGGGGTCGGCGAAGCTGGCGGTGCCGACCTGGACGGCAGTGGCTCCGGCGAGCATGAACTCGACGGCGTCTGCCGGGGTGGTGATGCCTCCCATGCCGAGGATGGGGATGGAGACTTCCTGGGCGGTCTCATAGACCATGCGCAGGGCGATGGGCTTGATGGCTGGGCCGGAGAGGCCTCCGGTAATGTTGGCCAGACGCGGACGGCGGGTCTCCGGGTCGATGGACATGGCGAGAAAAGTATTCGATACGCTGAGAGCATTGGCTCCGGCGCGGGCGGCGATGCGGGCCATGTGGGCGATGGAGGTTACGTTGGGCGAGAGCTTGACGATGAGCGGGCGGGTGGAGGCGTTGCTGGCCTTGCCAATGAGATATTCGAGCGAGCCGGGGTCGGTGCCGAAGACCATGTAGTCGGCGTGGATGTTGGGGCAGGAGACGTTGAGCTCGTAGGCGGCGATGCCCTCGACCTGATTGAGCCGCTCGATGACCGCGACGTACTCGCCTATGGTGTAGCCGAAGACGTTGACAATGACTTTGCAGCGGGGGTAGCGGCGGAGCGGCGGAAGCTTGCGTGCGATGAACTCTTCAACGCCGACGTTTTGGAGGCCGATAGCGTTCAACATGCCGGAAGCGGTCTGGATAATGCGAGGCGGAGCATGGCCGGCGAGGGGCTCCAGAGAGATGCCCTTGGTGATGAATGCGCCGATGCGCTCCAGCGAGACGATCTCTTCAAACTCGATGCCATAGCCAAAGGTGCCGGCGGCGGCGATGATGGGGCTGGCCAGTTCCAGGCCTGCCAGTGACACTTTCATGTCGGGTTTCACGCGCGGCACGCATCCTTAATAGGAGTCAGGGATCAGGGGTCAGGGGTCAGCGTAAAAAAACTAGGCGCTGGCGGGTTGGGCGGCGTTTACCTTGACCGGGGTGAGCCAGCCAAAGCGGTCGGGTTTGAGTCCATTGGCGATGCCGAGAAATTCGTCGCCGACCTTCCTGGTGATTTCGCCGGGTTTACCGTCACCAATGACAATGCGGTCCACGGAGCGGATGGGTGTAACTTCGGCGGCCGTGCCGGTGAAGAAGACTTCGTCGGCGATGTAGAGCATCTCGCGCGGTATGGGCTGCTCACTGACCGTATAGCCCAGATGGCGGGCGATGGCGATGGCGCTGTCGCGGGTGATGCCGGAGAGAGCCGAGTTGCCGAGCTGGGGAGTATAAATTACGCCGCTGCGCACCACAAAGACGTTTTCGCCGGAGCCCTCGCTGACCAGGCCGTTGACGTCCAGAGCAATGCCTTCGGCGTAGCCGTTGGTGTCGGCCTCCATGCGGATCAGCTGTGAATTCATGTAGTTGGCACCAGCCTTGGCGAGGGCGGGCATGGTGTTGGGGGCGAGACGGTTCCAACTGGAGATGCATACGTCGGCGCCGCCCGTGCCAGCAACGTACTTGCCCCAAGGGTAGTTGGCGATGTAGACCTCGATGGGCGAGCCCTTGGGACTGACGCCGATTTCGCCGTACCCGCGGAGCACGATGGGACGGATGTAGCAGGGCGCAACTCCATTGGCTTCAATCACATCCACTACGGCGGCGCAGAGCTCGTCGAGGGTGTAGGGGACCCCCATGCGGTAGATTTTGGCCGAGTCCAGAAGCCGCTGCATATGCTCCGGCAGACGGAAGACGGCTGAGCCATGCGGCTGGCCGTAACAGCGAATGCCCTCAAAAACGCTGGAGCCGTAGTGGATCACATGGCTCATTACGTGGATGTTGGCCTGTTCCCATGGAATGAGATTGCCGTTATGCCAGATTTTGGAGGTGGGTTGGATAGGCATGGGGTTTGAAATGCTCCTTGGATTTGCTGGGTACGTACAGATAAGGGTAGCGCGCCAGAGGCGGCATTGTCACGGAAGAGTGTAAGCAGGGCAGGTCAGTTCTTACTGAGCTGAAATGCTTTCCATGAGGGCGGAGGGCATCAGTGAGGCTGCCGGGGCAGGACGTACAGGCTTAACAGGGGGCAGTTCGAGGTTTTGAGCGCTTTCGGCCATTCGCAGGTGATGTTCCATTTGTATGCGCGCCTCATCGGGATTGTGTGCACGGATGGCGCGGTAGATTTCGCGATGCATCTCGGCCATGTCGCGGAGATAATTGGCGCGTTCGACGGTCTTGCGCCGCTTTTCATACATGGCCGTGGTGATGGTTTCGATAAGGGCAGCCAGAATCGGATTGCCGGAGGTATTGGCGATGAGGCGGTGAAAAATCACGTCGTGCTTGAGAAATTCCGCGGGGTTTTCCCAGCAGGCGAACATTTCGGCGACTTCTTCAGCCAGCGCCGCGTGATGCTCCTCCTTGCCTCGTTCGGCGGCGAGAGCGGCAAGGCTGCTTTCAATAATCAACCGCGCCTCAAACATCTGCCAGAACTGGAAGCCGTAAAGGGCGCTCATCAGCCCCAGCGAAGCCTTGCTGAATTCGGCTGGGCCATCCTTGATGAAGGTTCCGACGCCGTGGCGCACTCTCATGACCCCCATGGCCACAAGATAGCCGATTCCAGTGCGCAGGCTGGCGCGGCTGATTTTGAGGGTACGGGCCAGTTCGCGCTCAGGAGGGATTCTGTCACCCGGCCGCAAGGCGCCTTTTTCCAGGAGTGTGCGTATGTGGTTGACCACTTGCCGGGTCCGGTCGGTATCGGGCGCATTGTGCGGCAGTCGGGTCATAAGGGCAAGATTCCAGTCATATTACGGGAGTTCTGAACAATTTCAGATTAACACTAGTGGAGGGTTCTGCAAATAGTTCTTCACTTATTGGCAAGCTATACGGTGTGCGTGTATTCTGGTGGTCAGACCTCGTATCCACGCTGGGCTGTCCTACGCATGGCATGGTACAAGGGTGATACCGGTTTATCGATCCGGCGCGATACGATTGCATTGTGCTATCCCACCCTTTCCACAAAGAACGCGGAAAGGATGGGGCACGGGTTGCATTGCTTACGCGCCGGATCAATACAAGTTCAGATTTTCATTCTTCCCATTGAGGAACAGGAGTAAACGTCCGATGAGTCAAGGATTGAATATCCGCAAGGATGCGGAGCTGGATTTACTATCGCTGGGAGCGCTGGTTCACAGGCTCGATCCGGGGATTATCCCCTTCCGCAAGGCGACCGAGTGCAAGATTCATGTCAGCGGCGGCGAGTTCAATGTGGCTGCCAACCTGTCGGATTGCTTTGGCATGAGGACGGCAATCGCCTCGGCGATGTCGGACTATCCGATTGGCGATCTGATTGCGGAGCGGGTGCGCGCCATGGGCGTGAAGCCGTTCTACAAGCACTTCAAGCACAACGGCGTGAACGGTCCCAACATGGCCACCGTCTACAGCGACCGGGGGCACGGGGTGCGTCCTCCGGTGGTTTTCTACAACCGCTGCAACGAAGCGGCGGGGCTGCTGAAGCCGGGGGATTTTGACTGGAAGGCGATTTTTGCCAAGGGCGTGAAGTGGGTGCATTGCGGCGGAATTTTTGCGGCTCTGTCGCCGACCACCGCGCCGCTGGCCGCGGAGATGATGAAGGAAGCCAAGGCTGCGGGGGCAATCACTTCGTTTGATCTGAACTTCCGCGAGAAGCTGTGGAATATTCACGGCGGCGCGGAGAAGGCCGTGGAGACCATCGGCAAGATCGTGGAGAACGTGGACGTGCTGGTGGGCAACGAAGAGGACCTGCAGAAGGGGCTGGGAATTCCCGGGCCGGAGGTCGCGGCAAAATCGAAGCTCGATCCCAGCGTGTTTTTCGGCATGATCGACAATGTTGTGAAGAAGCATCCGCATGTGAAGGTGGTGGCTACGACGCTGCGCGAGGTTCACTCGACCAACCATCATAGCTGGAGCGCGGTGGCGTGGATTGACGGCAAGACCTATACCGCTCCGACGGCTGAGCTGGATGTTGTGGACAGGGTGGGCGGCGGCGACGGGTATGCTGCTGGGTTTATTTATGGGCTGCTGACCGGGGAGGCGCCGGAAGAGGCAGTCAAGCTGGGATGGGCGCACGGCGCGCTGCTGACCACGTTCCCCGGCGATACAACCATGGCGACCGTGGACCAGGTGCGAGCTTTTGCCAAAGGCGGCTCGGCGCGCATTCAGCGGTAGAAAGAAACAAGCGTGGACCGGGAGGTCCACGCTACAGCCGGCCGGGAGGCCGGCGCTATAGTTTCATGGTCGGCGCTACAGTTTCATGGTCGGCGCTACAGTTTCATGGTCGGCGCTACAGTTTCATGGTCGGCGCTACAGTTTCATGGTCGGCGCTACAGTTTCATGCACCGCGGGTTGGTAACGCTGGTGCGGGACTCACAACAATCAAGAAAGATTTGGAGAAAGTATGGCGGAACAATTGTGTGATATCGGCCTGATCGGCCTTGCAGTGATGGGACAGAATCTTGTCCTCAACATGAATGACCACGGCTTCAAAGTGGCCGTCTTCAACCGCACTACATCCAAGGTGGACGACTTTTTGGCGCATGAAGCCAAGGGAACGCAGGTTGTTGGAGCACACTCCATCGAGGAGTTCGTCGGACTGTTGAAGAAGCCGCGCCGCGTGATGCTGATGGTGAAGGCCGGCGACAGCGTTGATCAGACGATTGAGCATGTGCTGCCCTATCTTGAAAAGGGCGACATTGTGATCGACGGGGGGAACTCGCTGTTTACCGACACCAATCGGCGCACCAAGGATCTGGCCGCCAAAGGCTTTCTCTATATAGGTACAGGCGTCTCCGGCGGAGAAGAGGGAGCACGCCGCGGTCCTTCGATTATGCCGGGAGGCAATCCGGCCGCATGGCCGCACGTGAAGGATATTTTTCAGGCTATCGCCGCCAAGGTGGAGAATGGCACGCCCTGCTGCGACTGGGTGGGCGAGAACGGCGCCGGGCACTACGTCAAGATGGTTCATAACGGCATCGAGTATGGCGACATGCAGTTGATCTGCGAGGCCTACGACCTGCTGCAACGCGGGCTTGGCCTGAGCGCCGATGAGCTGCATACGGTTTTCGCGGAATGGAACAAGGGCGAACTGGACAGCTACCTGATCGAGATTTCCAGGGACATTTTTGCCAAGAAGGACGAAGACGGGCAGCCGATTGTCGATAAGATTCTGGATGCGGCCGGCCAAAAGGGCACGGGCAAGTGGACGGCGATCAGCGCGCTCGATCTGGGTCAGCCGCTGACTTTGATCGGCGAATCGGTCTTTGCGCGCTGCCTGTCTGCGCTGAAGGAAGAGCGCGTAGAAGCGTCGAAGATTTTGCAGGGGCCGGCGAGCAAGGCTTCTGTTGGCGACCGAGCTACCTTTATTGAGGATGTGCGGCGGGCGCTTTACTGCTCCAAGATCGTCTCTTACGCGCAGGGCTATATGCTGCTGAAGGCCGCGGCCAAGGAGCATGGCTGGAATTTGAACTTTGGCGGCATCGCGCTGATGTGGCGCGGCGGATGCATTATTCGCAGCCAGTTCCTGGGGAAAATCAAAGAGTCTTATGACAAGACGCCCGCGCCGGAAAATCTGCTGCTGGACAGCTTCTTCTCCGCGGCGATCAGCAAGTATCAGGCGTCGTGGCGCAAGGCGCTGGTTCACGCCATCGAGCTAGGCATTCCCACCCCGGTATTTTCTTCCGCGCTGTCGTTTTTTGACGGATACAGAACCGGACGGCTGCCCGCTAACCTGCTGCAGGCGCAACGCGATTACTTTGGCGCGCACACCTATGAGCGCACCGACAAGCCGCGCGGCGAGTTCTTCCACACCAACTGGACCGGCCACGGAGGGCAGGTTACGTCTTCGACGTATACGGTTTAGGGCGGTTCACGTTACCTGCGCTAAGACCGTGTGATGGATGGACATGTGCGGGCGAGGACGCCCGCACGACAGCCGGCCGGGAGGCCGGCGCTACATTACAAAAGGCCAGCTTTTCCGATAAGCGGAGAGGCTGGCCTTTGGTTTTGTTGATGCAGCTTGATTGCCGCGCAAATTGCAATTGTCAGCGGAGGCTTTCGACCGGGGCCGGGTCCATGTCGCTGTAGACCTGATTTTCTCCACCCATGCCCCAGCAGAAGCTGTAAGCCTGCGTGCCCACACCCGCATGAATTGACCAGACGGGTGAAGAGACAACGTCGCGGTTGGCCATCACGATGTGGCGCGTCTCGTCGGGCGGACCCATCAGATGAATGACACGCGCAGTGTCCGGCATGTTGAAGTACATGTAGATTTCCGTGCGGCGATCATGGGTGTGCGCCGGCAAAGTGTTCCAGTCGCTGCCGGGGTGCAGATGGGTCACGCCCATCACCAACTGGCAGCTTCTTGCGCCCTCCAGGTGGATGTACTTGCAGATGGTGCGATGATTGCAGGTTTCCGCGCTGCCCAGTTCGGTGGGATTGGCTTCTTCCTTGCGCACCAAGGCAACCGGATAAACGGCATGAGCGGGGTAGCTCAACAAGTAGAAGACGGCGGGATTCTTCTTGTCCTTAGACTCGAAAGTGACTTCAGCGTTGCCGCGGCCGATGTAGAGCACGTCGAGATTGTTGAGTTCGTAGCTCTTGCCTGCGACTTTTATGATGCCGTTGCCGCCGATGTTCAAAGCGCCCAGTTCGCGGCGCTCGGTGAAGTATGCCGCTCGCAATTGCGGGTAGGTCGGCAACGCAATCGGAGCGTCCACGGGCGCAACCATGCCGATGGCGGCGCGGTCGGCATCCACAACATAATTGAAATGAATCTTACCCGGCTCGTAGAGAGTGTTGTGTAGAAAGCTTTCGCGAAGCTCTGCCGTTGTCATGCGCGGAAAGCGCACAGGGTCAGCCATTAAAACAGTTTTCATTGATCCATTCCTCCACTCGCTAGTGTGGTGAGTCAGAAGTTCATAGAAGAACAACCGCAGATCCTTCGACTCACCACCCCCAGGCTGAAGAGTACGCCTGGGGCCCCGTTCGCTCAGGATGACAGCAGTTCTTGTGCTGCTTATTTCTGACTCAGGACACTAAGTCCATTTTACTGCTTGGGGAGTTGCGTGGGGTCCCAGTTATCGGAACCGCGCAGAAAGACGGAAGGCTCGTATTGTTTGACTTGTTCCGGAGTAAGAAAATGCGTGTGCGGGTCGCGCTTATCAGGCTGCGCGCCGGGGCCGGTGGAGTTGAACTCGGCATAGTAGACAGTGTCGATGGAATGTGTTTCTCCGGGATGCCACTCGCGCCAGCCGGCGGGATCGATGTGGCTGCCCATCTCCGTGTTCATGAAAATCACAGTCGCATAGGGACGCCAGGGCCGGCCCAGATAGACGGGACTTGTTACGCCGGGGTCCACAAGCAACTTGCAGTGATTGAAGACATAGCCGGAATCCTGATCGGGATTGTGCCTGGATTGCGCGGTGATAAAGCCGCCGGCATGGGCGGTGCTGTGAATTTCGCAGCGGTCGAAGTAGGCTTTGCTATCGCCGAAGATGAAGTCGACGTTGCCGGCGATGTAACTGTCGGAAAAATACTGGCGGGTGGGGATGCAATTCTTTCCGTCCGGCGAGCAGTTGCGACTGCCCGCGTAGAGGGTGTCTTGATTGCCGAGAAAACGCACGTTGTGGAAGACAGCACGGTCGCCGGTGATCATCAGCGCCAGAGCCTGAGAACCGGCGGGAAGCTGCGGATGGGTGGCGTTGAAATCATTTTCGATAGTGATGTTTTCGGCAAAGAAATTGTCCGCGGTTACATTCACGGTGGCGGAGTGAAGCGTGCCGCCGTTCGCGCCGGCGCTGCGATCATTGACGATGACAGTTTTGGATGCATCGGGATTATTGCTGCGGATGGTGATGTTCTTCTTGTCTACCGTGAGCACCTCGCGATACACGCCCGGGGAGACCATCAGCACTTGGCCCTCCTTTGCCACATCGAGCGCGCGCTGAACCGAATAAAAATCTCCGGTGCCATCGGCGGCAATGTAGAGATTATTATCCTCGGGGGGAACCTTGCCGGCCAACTCCGGCGCGGTTGCAAGAGAAGGGAAGGGAACGAAGCGCGCATCACATTCCAGCGGCTTGCCCTCTGCCGAGCCGGGCGCCTGCGTAATCGACACATTGTCACCCGCCGGCGCCAGGTTGCCGCGCGAGGGGCCGATGGTGATCTCCGCGTCCTGGTTATAAAAGAGCGAGTGCTGTTGGTCGTCCGCGAAAACGTTGTCGAGCTTTATCCCCAGCTTGTGGTCCGCATCCAATCCGAGAAAGGTGAAGGCGCCCGGCGACAACACATGGACATTCTCAAGCGTAATGTCGCGATAGATGGGCAGCCTGTCGCCCTTGAATACCGTGTAGTGCGGCGTAAAAACCAGCGGATTTCTTACATTGCGAATGCAAACATTGCGATACGTGACATCATGCACCAAGCCGCCGCGGCTGGGGTCGCTTTTGATGCGAAGGCCGTTGTCCGCTCCGTCGATGGACAGGTCTTCGACCAGCAGGTGGTCCACGCCCCCATCCGTTCCGCTGCCGATGGACATTCCATGCCCGGCATAAAAGTGATTATGCAAAACCGACATATTCGAAACTCCAGCGGCGCGGTTCGGCTTGAGGCACACGTCGTCATCGCCGGTGTTGATGCTGGAGTAGGCAATTGTAATGTTGCGCGAGGAGCCGGGGTCGATGCCGTCGGTGTTGCGGGCGGTTTTGGGCGTCATGATCTTCACGCCCCACGCCGTAAAACCATCCGTCAGATTAACTGAAACGTGGAAACCCGGCGAGTTGCGCAGAGTGATCTTGTACATCGTAAAGCCGTCGGCATGGCGCAGAGAGATCATGGAGGGTACGCTCTGCGACTTGTCGAGGACTTTTGCCTGGTGCGCCAGATCCCACCAGGTCACTTCCTGACCCAATAACTTTGCTCCACCACGGGCGTCGATGGAGCCTTCGCCCATGATGCCGCCGTTCTGTACGCCATCGCCGAAGATCAGAGGCTTGCATCCGCGACCGCGCTCGCCGACAATGCCGCAACTGCCGGGGGTGAGATCGTAGAGGCGCGGATCGCGCGAAGCCGCGAGGACTGTATGGGCATCCACGACCAAGGTGACGCCGGGACGCAGGGTGAGCGGGCCGGTGAGGAAGACATACTTTTGGCCCTGGGAGCGCAAGATCACGGCTTGACCAGCGGCGCAGGTGTCGAGGGCGTGCTGAATGCGCTCGGTATCAAGCTTTTGCTCATCCGCAAGCGCGATCACTCCGCGCGGGGCCGCGATATTAGCGTTCAAAGTGACGCAGGAGGAGGGAATTACCGGCTCGGTGACCTTGCGGGTGTCCTGAGCGAGCAACGATGAGGAAGTGAACAGCAGTGCTGCGGCGAGAAGCGAAGCGAAGCGTAGAATGCGCAATTTGAACTCCTATTGGCGCGGCCCGGGCCGCGCATGGTGGCCAAATGATAGATGGTTTCCGCAGGCCGTGCTACGGCTTTACCCCGACAGAGGGCTGACGCGGAACCTGAGTGAGAATCCAATGAACCAGTTCCTTGCCGGCTGCGTAGTTGTCGTATTCGGCAGGGAGCTTACGGCCGTCGGAGTATTCGTTGTAGAGCCAGGGATCGACAGTGGCAAAGACGGTTCCCTTGCCGTATTTCGCCGTGGCCATGAGAATGTCTCCGTGATCGCGAAGCTGCTCAGTGGCCGGGGACGTGACTGAGATGGTGCAAATCTCCTTCATGTAAGCGGTGTGCGCATCGTGGAAGATGGTCCCGCCGCCCTGGATTGGCAGCTTGCCCATTTCGAACTTGTTGCCGTCCACCTGATTGCGCAGTACGCTGTTGTAGTGGATGCCGAATTTCTCTGAGAGCAGGTTGAGGTGGTCGATGTCGGCATTCGCGGGGTCGTTTTCGAAGATGATCAGAACGCCGCCGGCCTTGACCCACTCCGCAATCTGCGCAGCGTCTTCCGGCTGCATGTAATGCGGGTTGGGGTTCTTCGCTGGAATATCCGGCGAGACGATGATATAGACCTGCGCATCGCGAAGCGCCGCAAGCGTGGGCGGAGTGTAGAGCGTGCTTGTTTCAGCGCCGAAGTTGTTAAAGATGTGACCCAGGAAGGAGTAGCCGCTGTTGGCCTGGTCGGTCCACTTATAGTGGAAGTAAATTTGCCGGCCGGTTGAGTCTGGGTGCTTCTGGCTGTTGAACCAGGCGTCGAGCAGAACCGTTTTACCACGGCCCAGCTTTGCTGAGGCGGCGTTTTCCATCTCCGCACTGGCCAGCAAGAACGCTCCCACACCCTTGGGATCGTTGGTGATGACCTTTTCGCCGACATAATAGGTGTAGGTTCCGTCGCGGTAAGGATCGCCGCCCAGGCCCGCGCCCTTGACCGTTCCGGTAAGCGAGACGTCGTCGCCGACAGTCTGGATGAAATGGCTCAGGATGCCCTGGTATCCGCGCTCCGCATTGGCAAGATAGTGCTGGGGAAGATAACCTTGGCGGACGCCGCGGGCAAGCGCGTAAACAAACATGGAGGAGGCGGAGGATTCCAGATAGTTGCCCTTTTCAGCAGGTTTGTCCATCACCTGATACCAGAGGCCGGATTCTTTGTCCTGAAAGCGCGTAATGGCTTCGGCGTCGCGCTCAAGCATGGCAATCAACTGCTTGCGGCCGGGGTTGTCGGCTGGATAGTAGGCAAGCGTATCGACGAGCGCCATCATGTGCCAGCCCATGGCGCGGGCCCAGAATTGCGAAGAGAGGCCGGTCTGCTTATCGGCCCAGCGTTCCTGCTTTGATTCATCCCAGCCGTGATAGAGCAGGCCGGTCTTTGGATCGCGGGCGTGCTGGTCGAGCAGCACAAATTGGTGAGTGATGTCGGCGAAGGCTTCCGGATAATGGAAGGTGGAGGCATACTCTGCGTAAAACGGCTCCGCCATGTAGAGGCCGTCGAGCCACATCTGATTGGGATAGCGCTGCTTGTGCCAGAGGCCGCCGGAAGGGGTGCGCGGCATGTGCAGCAGATTGTCATAGAGCAGATTGGCAGCCTTGGCGTAGCGCGGATTAGCGGTGGTGGCGTACAGGAGCAGGAGTTGGCGGCCCAGCAGGATGTTGTCCTGCTGGAATTCTTCCGGCTTCCATGTGGCGATGACGCCATCTGCGCCGACAAACTGATCGACGGAACTTTTGATGTAGTTGAAGTAGCGCGCATCGGCAGTGTTGAACCAGAGGGCATCTATGCCTTTGAGCAGCGTACCCAGCTCGTAGTTCCAGATCCAGCGCGCGCCGGGAGGAGTAAAGCGGCCATCCGGCCAGCGAGCAATAGCAGCGTTGGCGGCGCGTTCGGACCAGGGGCGGGCCTGGGCTTGGATGGGGGCTTGTGCGGCTGAAGACAGACAGCTCGCCATTGCGGCGAGCAACAACGACCAAAGCAGAATGCGATTGCTCTTCATATCGGCTCCAAGTTTAATGTTAGTCAATTTTCTCGTTTCCCAACCTTTCCGCGGAAGATTTCAAAAAGCAGGTTCTTCGACTCCGCTGCGCTTCGCTCAGAAGGATGGGGCACGGAGCTTTACAGAAACGAGGAAAATACTCTCGCAGAAAAGGCTGCCAATTCAGGCAGCCTTTTCCGTAATACATCGGGTTAGAGGTTAAAGGCTAGAACTCGATGCGAGCCGAGAACTGAGCAGCCTTGCGGTTGGCGGTTCCATTTGAGGTGACCTGACCGAAGGCGGCATTGCCGACCACGGTGCTGGCAACTGCAAACTGGGTGTGGTTGGTTACGTTGTACCACTCAGCTCGGAAGTTCAGCTTGGAGGCTTGCGTGATGTGCAGCGGGAAGCTGCGCACCATGGCCAGATCAAGCTGGAAGTTGCCGGGGCCGGTGAGGTTGTAGGGAGCGGTACGAGGAGAATCGCCGAAGGTGTAGTCGTAAATGGACGGCACTCCGCTTACCTGTGATATCAACGAGACCTGGTTCGCTGGAGATGTAGGAGCGACAGGAGAGATGAACGGGCCCGTTGCGGGGGTGACAATGGCGCCAGAGGTCTTATCCTTGCCACCTGCGCTGGGAACGATGTAGCTGATGGTGTTGTAGTTGGTGGTGGTTGCACCCTTGCCCCAACGCCCATTCTGGCGCGCAGACTGCCCGACAAAGCCCGGGTTCAAAGTAGACGCACAGGAACTCGAACTCTGAGCTTGCGAGGGATTGACCTGGCAAGCCGATGAGGTAATGGCCAGCGGCGAGCCGGTGTATTGCTGGTAAATCCCGGAGAACTTGAAGCCACCGAAGATTGCCCGCTCCAAGGGTTGGCCATTGAGGATGGTCTTGCCCAGCGGCCAGTCCCAAACCGAGGTCAGCACAAAATGCAGCTTCTGGTTTGAGGTGGAGACGGTGCGTTCGATGCGGTCCGCCTTCCAGGTCTTAGTGGGGTTATTGGCGAGTGTTCCGGCGGGAATTGCGTATCCGGAGCGGAAGGTTCCACCGTCGTCAATGGCGCGTGAGTAGGTGAAGTTGGCGTTGAGGGTCAGGCCATGATATGCGCGCATATTGGCCATGGCTTGCAGACCGTGGTAGTTGGCGTTGCCAATGTACCCGAAGGAGTCAGAGGGCGACTCGAAGGGGTAGGGCTTCAAGAAAGTGCTCAACGACTGTTTCACGGTGGCATTGGCGTACTGAGCCAAGGCCGCAGAATTGCAGGTAAGGCCATCGGTGACTACGATACCGGAGCAATCTGTGGAAACCGTGGTGCTGGTGTCGCTGAGTTTCGTTCCCAGAACCAGATATTTGGGATCCATCTGGTTGGAATAGGCTCCGCGGCCCGTGAGGCTATCGGTCTGCAGGAAGTGGCCCTCGGAACCGACATAGGTGGCGGTGACCGCCAGCGCACTGGTTAGCTGGCGCTGGATGCCCAGAGTCCAGTTGATGTACTCCGGCGCGCGGCCGCCTAGATACGGGTCGTCATAAGTGGAGCCTGAAGGCGCTGCCGAATAGGTGGTCGGACTACCGCTGATGATATTGGTGGTGTAGCCGGTGCCGTATTGCGGACCCGATGCCACGCCAGTTGGAGGCGTGTAGGAGGGAATCGCGCCTGTATATTGAGTTCCGCTGATCCCGTTAATCGTGGTATCAGTCAGTCCCGTCATGGTAGTGAAATCGTTGGTCGACGAGAAAGACGGTCCGGCCGAGAAGCCCAGCGTTCCCAGAGTATAGGCATTGCCGCCCACGGCATCGCCATGGGTATACATGACGCCGTAGCTGGAGCGGATGACGGTCTTGGAGTTCAGTTGATAAGCAGCGCCAATGCGCGGCCCGTAGTTCCGGAAGTAGTTCTTAACGGGCGTGTCGCAGTTGCATGTGCCTGCACCGTGCCCCGTGAAGTTGAGGGCGCCATTGATGCCGGTTACCGGGTTGGCAAGATTGGGATCAAAGAAACTGGCGTCGTCCTTGACTTCCTTGACGCTGGGGAAATAATCCCCGCGCAGGCCGAGGTCGAGAGTCAGTTTGGAGCTGACCTTCCAGTTGTCCTGAATATAGGGCGAGATAGCGCGGAAGCGCGCTCCGTAGCCCGGGTGCAAGGAATAATCCGTAAGGCTACCCTTGTCGACCTGGCCGATGAGGAAGCTGGCGTATGCCATACCAGTGCTGGCCGCGACGGTATAGCTGGTAGTACTGGTTGAGGCGATGCCCGCGGTCTCCGTGACGGCGTTCGTAAGGGTCAACGGGGTTGTTCCACCAGTGGCGCTGATGGTGTTGTAGAGCATCCATGCAGTCTGTCCGCCGAAGGTGAAGTTGTGCTTGCCGACGGTCCACTGCAGGTTATCAAGCGCCGTGTAGTTTTCCGCGAGGGTTACATTGGCGGTTGTGCCTCCCCAGCCTGTTGGAGGATTGCCTGCTGTACCCCAGGCCACGATGGGGAAGGTCTGCTGCGCCTGACCGGCGGGCAGATTGGAAAGTCCCATTCCACCTGTTGTGGCTTCTGCAGCATAGGCCGGCGCCTGGTCGGGATTGAAGGTGGGGCCGTTGTAACGGGCATATCCCCACTTGATCTGGTTGATGAGGTGCGGGGTGAAGATGTGGGTCTCTTCAATGATGCCCACGGCGGTCTTGGGCGCGTAGGTCTGACCGTAGTTGAAGGGGATCGGTCCTACGTTGCGGCCGGAGGTTGTCTGACCGACGGGATTGGAGCTGGCCTGACGTCCATCGGCAAAGATGAATACGACCGTGTCCGATGAAGTGGGCAGGAAGTCAATGCGGTCCGTGGTGGACCAATTGATGAGCCCGGTTGCGTTGGGGGCGATGTAGTTGTTTTGCAGAGCCGAGGAGATGCCCGACGTAGGCAGCAAGGCCTGCATGTTCTTTGCGAAGGTGGACATCTCGTTGGCCGGGATTATACCGGTGGCCGTACCAGTCGGAGCACCGCCCGGTCCTGTTACGCCAGTAGCCGGGGCCGCTTGACCATACTGATAGCGGCAGGGATAATTATTGGCGGCGCCGCCAGCAGTAGCGGCGTTATGCGGGGTGCAGGCAGCCTGTGTCGACGGGTCGTAAATCGCTTGATTGCCCGTAGCGCTGAAATCGCCGCCCTGCTGGCCTTTACCAGTCGTGCCGCCGCTATTCGTTGGGAAGGTCATGGGCGTAGGCGTCGCGCTGGTATAGCGGAAGCCATTGTAGTTGCCGTAGTAGAAGACCTTTTCCTTCCACTTGCCGAAGGGAACGAGCGGTCCGCTGAGGTTGATGCCGTATTCGTTGCTGTGCTCAACCGGCTTGACCGGAACACCAGTTGCCGGGTTGGGAGCCTTGCCCCAGAAGCCCCAGGTGTCAAGAGACGTATTGCGGAAGAACTCATATACGGAACCGTGCTGCTTGGCGCCGCCTTGCTTGATGGTGTAGTTCATGACGCCCTGGCCTTCATAAACGGCCGAGTAACCAGTGGTCTGCACCTGGAACTGATCGATGGCGTCCACCGACATGGCGGTCCACACATAGCGCGGGTCGCCGTTGCCGCCGGCGCGCACAAACACAACGCCGTCTACGTATACAGCAGAGGCAGCGCCCTTGCTGCCGGAGCCATTGACCACGCCAACGTTGGTGGTGGCGTTGCCGTTGGTTTCATTGCCCTGGACACCAGGCATGAGGTAGACAAAGTCAGTGGCGCGGCGCTGATCCGGAGAGCCGAAGGAACCCATTTCAATGGGCAGTTCCGAGTACATTTCGTTTTCCATGGTGGCGCCGACCGTAGCGTTGGTAGTTTCCAACTGCGGAAGCGCGGTGGTCACGGTAATCTCGACGCTGGAACCGCCGACCGTCAGAAGAGGGTTATATGTCTGCGTCTCCAACGCATTGACATGGATGCCCGTCTGAGTGAGCTTTTCAAAGCCTTTGGCGGACGTGGAGACGGTATAAATGGCCGGGTCCAGGTTCGAGAAGTTGTAGTTACCGGTTGCGGTTGTCGTCGTTGTGACGGTAATGGCGGTTGCGGTGTTGGTAGCGGCAACGGTGGCGCCAGGAATTACGGCTCCTGTAGAATCCGCTACCGTACCAGCAATTGCGCCTTTACCTGTCATCTGCGCATTCGCGCAGAACGACGCCATCATGGCGATGACCAGAAGAACCAGCCATCCCCTCATACAAAACTGTCCTATACTTCTCATCCAAGCCTCCATAAAATTGCTACTTGTTGCTTTGGTTACTGACCTACACAATCGCCACAACCGGCAAATTCGCCGACAGTGGTCAGACCACTTTTGAAGCGACACCAGTGTCCCGCATGATATATGTGTCTGTCAAGCGGTAAATGCAAGCGCAAACAAACATCCATAAACCGACTGTAAAATGAACGACTTGCGCGGTGTAGTGCAATAGAGACATTCCCTAATTGTCAGGCCCCTGCGGGCCCGTAGCTGGGCTTTAGCATCGAGCGCGAGTTCACTCAGTAATTGCCGGGTGACGCTCGTTCTATGCCATCCTGCACAGCCCAGCCCTTCGCTGGATGGGCCATTTGCGGGGGCGAGAGGTCCAGAAGTATTCTACACCGTTCATTGGTACGTTAGCCCGTACTGACGCATGGGCGACCTTGCTGCCTCTGCTATGAAATAGAGGCGCGGCCCACTGACGTTATTGGATGATCTTCGGCTTGGCGCCGGCCTTGATTGTCTTGGACGCCGCACGGCGTTCCATGCCTTGCGCCGTGCGAGCCATGCGCAGGTGCTGCTCCATGAGTTTTCGAGCTTCCACGGGGTCGTGCGCGCGAATGGCGCGATAAATCTGCCGATGCATCTCCGCGGATTCACGCAGGTCGGTCGAGCGTTCAACGGTTTTACGGCGTTTGTCATACAGAGCTGAAGTGATGGTCTCCATCAAAGCAGCAAGGATGGGATTGCCGGAAGCCTGGGAAAGAATGCGGTGAAAGATCACGTCGTGGATCAAAAATTCGGCGGGATTGTCCACGGCAGCAAAGAACTCGGCAACCTCTTCGGCCATCGCGGTATGATGCTCCTCTTTGCCGCGCTCCGCGGCCAAAGCGGCAAGATGGCTCTCAAGAATCAACCTCACTTCAAACATATGCCAGGATTGAAAGCCATGCAGCACCCCCATCAGGCTGAAGGATGCCTTGCCGAATTCGGCTGGGCCGTCAGCGACGAAGGTGCCAACCCCGTGCCGCACCTTCATCACCCCCATGGCTGCCAGGTAACCAATACCGGTACGAAGGCTGGCGCGGCTGATCTTCAGCGTGCGCGCAAATTCGCGTTCTGGAGGGATTTTGTCACCCAGTTGCAGCGTGCCATCCTCAATGAGGGCGCGAATATGGTTGACCACGTGCATGGTCCGATGCGTATCCGGAATTTCCTGCTTCATCCGCGGCATAAGGTCTGACACCTGCTTGCATTGCCTGAAATGGGGGGCAAAACGAGATTAACACTGAAGACCTTCCACTGTACGGAGAAATTCATCCATATTCTATGTTTTCCGGTTGAATGTGTATACTGTGGTCTGACCTCTCAGGTCAATTTTCGACTCTCCCCCGGAAGGGCATAAAATAAGCCATGCTGCTCCACGAAGATCGCCTTTTTCCCGCCGACGCGACAACACGAAAGATTGCCAAAGCTTTGTACGCGCAAGTCCGAAGCTTGCCCATCATCAGCCCTCACGGGCATACGCAGGCAGGCTGGTTTGCCAGGAACGAGCCATTCCCCGACCCGGCAAAGCTGTTCGTGCAGCCCGATCATTACGTCTTCCGGATGCTCTACAGCCAGGGAATTCCTCTGGAAGAGCTGGAGATTGGACATACGGAGCTCAAAGACGCCCGCAAGGTTTGGCGCATCTTTGCCAGCCATTACTACCTTTTTCGCGGTACCCCGACACGCATATGGCTGGATTTTGCCTTTCAGGAGCTTTTTGGGCTAGAGGAGCGGCTGAGCGCGAAGACGGCCGACCTGTATTTCGACACCATTAACGCGAAACTGAAGACGCCGGAGTTTTTGCCCCGCGCGCTTTATGAGCGCTTCAACCTGGAAGTGCTGGCAACCACGGATTCCCCTCTGGACACATTGGAAGACATTCGAGCCATCCGCGCCTCGGGATGGAAAGCGAGGATCGTGCCGGCCTTCCGGCCCGACCCAGTGGTTGATCCGGAGTTTGCCGGTTTCTCCCGGTCGATTGTCAAACTGGGCGAGCAAACCGGCGAAGACACCTCTACCTGGACGGGCTACCTGAACGCGCTGCGCAAGGCGCGCCTGCGCTTCAAGACGCTGGGTTGCACCTCGACCGACCACGGGCATCTGACCGCGCAAACGGCGGATCTGCCTGCTAACGAGGCCGCCGAACTGTTCAATAAGGTGTTCACAGGCAAAGCAGATGCACAGCAGAATGTGCTTTTTCAGGCCCAGATGCTGACCGAAATGGCCGCGATGAGCCTGGAAGACGGGCTGGTGATGCAGATTCATCCCGGAAGCACGCGCAACCATAACCGCAAGGTTTATGAGAAATATGGCCGCGACATAGGCGCCGACATCCCCCGGCCAACCAATTATGTAGACGCTCTGCGGCCTCTGCTGAACCGCTTTGGCAACGAGAGCAAGCTGACGATCATTCTTTTCACGCTGGACGAATCAACCTACAGCCGCGAATTGGCTCCGCTGGCGGGGCACTATCCCTGCCTGCGGCTGGGGCCTCCATGGTGGTTCAATGACAGCCCCGAGGGTATGATGCGCTTCCGCGAACAAGCGACCGAGACGGCAGGCTTCTACAACACGGTTGGATTTAACGACGACACGCGCGCCTTCCTTTCCATTCCCGCGCGGCATGATGTAGCGCGGCGCATCGATTGCGCCTTCCTTGCCCGTCTGGTCGCCGAACACAGGCTGGACGAGGATGAAGCATTTGAATTAGCGTACGAATTGACCTACGGGTTGGTGAAAAAGGCATACAAGCTGTAGGGGGAGAAAGAGTATGGGCAAGCCGGATTCCGGAGCATTGCGCGGGGCGGGGATTTCGCCGGTCGTAAAGATAGGACATGTGCGCTGGACGATCTGCGCGATGCTCTTTGCCGCGACGACGATCAACTACATGGACCGCACGGTTCTGGGGCTTCTGAAGCCTACCCTCATGCAGAGCGTTGCCAATCATGGCATCGGCCTGACAGAAAAAGGTTTCGCGGACGTGGTGAGCTACTTTGTCATTGCCTATGCGTTCGGACTGTTGTTTGCCGGCTGGTTCGTCGATAAAGTGGGCACGCGCATCGGCTACATGGTCATCATGGCCGTCTGGAGCCTCTCGGCGATGGGCCATGCGCTGGTCAACTCAGTGCTTCAGCTTGGCATTGCGCGCACCTGTCTTGGAATAGGCGAATCGGGTAACTTCCCCGCAGCCAACAAAACCAACGCCGAGTGGTTCCCACAAAAAGAGCGCTCCTTCTCTTTCGGCATCTTCAACTGCGGAGCAAACGTTGGCGTGATCCTGGCCACGCTCATCGTGCCCCTGGTGACCTATTACTTTGGCTGGCACGCCGCATTTCTGGTTACTGGTTTTTTCTCGGCTTCGTGGATCCTGATGTGGTTTCTTAAATATAAGAAACCCGCCGAACATCCCACACTCTCTGCCGCTGAACTTGCCTACATCAACCAGGACCCCCCAGAAAAGAGCGGTGCATCTACGCCGTGGTTAAAGCTACTGAGCGTCCCCCAGACCTGGGCATATGCCATTCCGAAGTTCCTCACCGATCCCATCTGGTGGTTCTATCTTTACTGGCTGCCGGGTTACTTCAGCGACAAATTTCATCTGGACCTAATGCACCTGGGTTTGCCGCTCTTCATTGTTTACAACGCCTCGGCCGTGGGCAGCATCTACGGAGGCTACCTGCCCGCATCCTTTATCCGCCTGGGCCTTAGCGCACAGCGCGCCCGTCTGACGACCATGCTTATCTGCGCCATCCTAGTAGTTCCGGTTTTTCTTATCAACTTCATTCACGCGGACAATTTTGGGAAGTGGAGCGCTGTCGCACTGCTCAGCCTGGCTGCGGCCGCTCACCAGGGCTGGTCGGCGAACCTCTTCACAACGGCGTCGGATATGTTCCCGCGCAGCGCCGTGGCCTCGGCTACCAGCATCGGCTCCTGGGCCGGAGCCGTCGGCGGCTTCCTGTTTGCCAGATATATCGGCCACATACTGCAACTGACAAATGGCGACTATTCGATCCTGTTCATCATCGCAGCCAGCGTTTATCTCATCTCGCTGCTCATCAACGTCCTGCTCGCTCCCGGACTGAAAAAAGCGGAGTCTGTCATATGAGCCTTTATTACGCAGTTGGAAGCGCCGATACCGATCTGACTCCACAGCAGTTGAACGATTTTCTTGTGGAGGGTCTTGCCAAGCTTGGCACACGCAACAAAGTGCTGGCCGTGCCGCCCGATCAAACCCGCGCCCACTCCCGCGCCGGCGATCTGACTCGCTACGCATGGAAGCACTACGGCGACCGGATGAAGGCAGTTCTGCCCGCGCTGGGAACCCATGCGCCGATGAATCCCGAGCGGGTTGCAGCCATGTTCGGCGAAATGCCATTCGATCTCTTCAAGGTGCATAACTGGCGCACCGACATTGAGACTGTTGGCGAGGTACCGGCCGAGTTCATCCGCGAGCAATCGGAAGGCAAGCTGAGTTATGCGTGGCCGGCGCAGGTCAACAAGCTCATTTCGCAGGGCGGCTTTGACCTGATTCTCTCCATTGGCCAGGTTGTGCCGCATGAAGTGATCGGCATGGCCAACTACAACAAGAACATTCTGGTAGGCACGGGAGGCCGCGACGGCATCAATCGCAGCCACTACCTGGGCGCCGTCTACGGGATGGAACGGATTATGGGCCGTGCAGCCAATCCTGTTCGCAACGTGCTCAATTACGCCGCCGATCAATTTCTGAAGCATCTGCCCATCGTTTATGTGCAGACGGTGGTGAGTCGCAGAGCGGACGGCGGGCTGGCGGTGCGCGGGCTGTACATTGGCGATGATATTGAGTGCTTCAACAAGGCAGCGGAGTTGAGCCTTCAAGTAAATTTCGAGATGCTCGACAAGCCGATCAAGAAGGCTGTCGTCTATCTTGATCCCGAAGAATTCCACTCCACCTGGCTGGGCAATAAGGCCATCTATCGCACCCGCATGGCGCTGGCTGATGGCGCGGAGTTGATTGTTCTCGCTCCAGCCGTAAAGGAATTTGGCGAAGACAAGACCATCGACGCGCTGATTCGCAAATACGGCTATTTCGGAACTCCGGCGACACTTAAGGCGGTGGAAGCCAATGCCGATTTGGCCAACGACCTGAGCGCCGCCGCTCACCTGATTCACGGATCGTCGGAGGGACGCTTCAAAATCACATGGTGTCCCGGCCATCTGAGCAAGGAAGAGGTGGAGGGGGTGGGCTTCAGCTATGGAGATTTGAGCGCGATGCTCAAGCGCTACGACCCAAGCAAGCTTGGTCTAGGCGTCAACCAGGTCGATGGGGAAGAGATTTTCTTCATCTCCAATCCGGGCCTTGGGCTTTGGGCGCATCGCAGCCGCTTTTAATACGGAGTGAGTGTGGACAAGAAAAGATTAATACTTCCGAAGTATTCGGTTGGGACCGGAGACCGATTCGCGCACCAGGCCAAGGCGCAGTTGCAGGCCTGCATGAAGGCTCTTGAGGCCGGCGTCGAAGTGGTTCCCGTATGGAACAAATCGAATCGCGAGCATACCATCATCGGTTCCGAGCCTGCCGCGACGCGTGCCGCTGCCGATGCCGCCGTCAAGGCCCTGGGTTGGAAGCTACCATACTATTGCGACGCCGATCACGTCACGCTGAAGACCGTTGGCCGCTTTCTGGATGCGTGCGACTTTTATACGCACGATGTTGCCGACTTCATCGGCGAGCCTGCGACCGCATCCAACATCGAGTACTTCGTTGAGAAGCATGAAAGATTGCTGGGGCACATCCAGTTGGAAGGAGTCAGCGAAAGCTTCGAGATTACACCTGAGATTCTTCGCCAGTCCGCTCAGAAATATCTGACCGCCGTGAAGAAGGCCGGCGAGATTTATCGGGGCATTGTCGCCGCCAAGGGGGAAGGGAACTTTATCCCGGAGGTCTCGATGGATGAGACCGACAGCGCGCAGAGTCCCGTCGAGCTGCTGATTATTTTGGCGGCTATCGCCGATGAAGGCATTCCTGTGCAGACGATTGCACCCAAATTCAGCGGCCGCTTTAACAAGGGCGTGGACTATGTGGGCGACGTGGCACAATTTGAGCGCGAGTTTGCGTTGGATGTCGCGGCCATCGCCTACGCTGTCAAGCATTTTGGACTGCCGGGTAATCTCAAGCTCAGCGTGCACTCCGGCAGCGATAAATTTTCCATCTATCCCGCGATTCACGCGACCATGAAGCGCTTCAACGTTGGCGTTCACCTGAAGACCGCGGGAACCACATGGCTGGAGGAGCTGATTGGACTGGCTGAAGCCGGGGGCAGTGGGCTGGCGCTGGCCAAGGAGATTTACGCAGAGGCCCTTGCACACCGTGAGGAACTGTGCGCACCTTATGCAACCGTCATTGATATCGATACGGCCAAGTTGCCGTCCACCACGGTAGTCAATGGCTGGTCTTCCGCGCAGTACACCTCTGCCTTGCGCCATGTACGCAGCGCGGCTGCTTACAACGCCAGCCTGCGCCAGTTGTTGCATGTAGGCTTCAAGGTGGCGGCCAAGATGGGGCGCAAGTATCTCAGCCTGCTGGAAGCCAATGAAGCCGTTATCGCGAAGAACGTGACCGAGAACCTCTACAAACGGCACATCGCTCCTGTTTTTCTTGGGCGAAACGCTTGATTATTTGAGTTGAACGAACTGACGAAATACGAAAGGGAGTGCAACATGGCAAAGACAGAAGCTGCTTTTGATCTGACAGAACTGACGAAGATGTACGACTTCAGCGGGAAAACGGTGGCCATTACCGGAGGCGCTGGAGTTCTGGGCAGCGCGATTGCAGGCGCGCTGGCCGGTTGCGGCGCCAAGGTAGCCATCCTGGACATGAATGAGGAAGCGGGCAAGGCGCTGATCGAGAGCATGGGAGAGCTCGGCAAGCAGATCTCGTTTTTCAAGTTCAACGCGCTCGATCGCGAGAGCATTGTTCAAGTAGCCCATGATTTGATCAAGAGCATGGGCAAGCTGGATTGCCTGATCAACGGCGCGGGAGGCAATAAGCCCCAGGCAACAACCAGCGCTGAATTGAAATTCTTCGATCTACCCGCGGACGCCATACGCTGGGTTTTCGAACTGAATATCATGGGCACGATTCTTCCCTCGCAGGTATTCGGAAAAATCATGGCGGAGCAGGGATACGGCAACATTCTGAATATATCGTCCATGAACTCCTACCGGCCTCTGACCCGCATACCCGCTTACTCAGCGGCAAAAGCCGCGGTGAGCAACTTTACGCAATGGCTGGCCGTGCACATGGCTCAGGAATACTCGCCGAAGATCCGCGTGAACGCAATCGCGCCGGGCTTCTTCCTCACCAATCAGAATCGTTTTCTGATGACCGACAAGGAGACGGGCGACTGGACCCCGCGCGGCAAAACAGTTATCGCACACACGCCGATGGGGCGCCTTGGCGAATCCAAGGATCTGTTTGGGTGCGTGCTTTGGCTCCTCTCACCGGCTTCGGATTTCGTGACCGGCGTTGTGATTCCAGTCGATGGCGGTTTTTCCGCGTTCAGCGGCGTGTAGGCAACGGGCTTTGATTTATTACCAGAATCCATCCAGGAAATGCGGCAGAGATGCCGCATTTCCTGCGTAGCAGCTTTCTATATCGGAGGCAACAAAGACATGAGCAGGATGAATTACGCTCATTATCTGGCAGGCGGAGTCCTGCTTGTGCTGTGTACCACAACCACTTTTACAGGACAGGGAGCCGCGCCTACCTCCACGATTACTGCTGAAAAACTGCCGCGCATTGGCACCATTGACGAACGCTTTCAGTCCTATAACATCGAGATGGTCGAAGTTACAGGCGGGCGTTTCTGGAAGCCTTATGCCAGCAAGACTGTCGAGAGTCCGGCTGCATCCAAACAGACAACCTCGAATATGCCGGCCGGACTGGACCAGTCGTTGTTTCAATACCGGCCACCCATTGATTTGACGAATACCCGCCTGCGCAAGCTGGCAGCAGATCTTGGGCCGGCGTATCTGCGCGTGAGCGGCACCTGGGCAAACACCACCTACTTCCAGAACTCCGATGAACCAGCGCCGGCAAATCCACCCAATGGATTCAAAGGAGTACTGACCCGCAAGCAGTGGAAAGGCGTGGTTGATTTCTCCCATGCTGTAAACGCTGAGATTGTGACTTCGTTTGCCGTTTCCACCGGAACCCGCAACGCAGAGGGTGTTTGGACGCCAGACCAGGCGCGGCAATTTGCCGAGTACACAAAATCCATTGGCGGCAAGATCGCCGCAGCCGAATACATGAACGAGCCGAACGTGGCAGAGATGGGCGGCGCGCCGAAGGGTTACGACGCGGCGGCTTATGGCCGCGATGTCGCAATCTTTCGCACTTTTGCAAAGAAAGAGATTCCCGAGATGTTGTTCATCGGTCCGGGGTCCGTCGGTGAAGGCACGCAGATGCTGATGCCAGCATCCATACACATGCTCACCAGCGCCGACATGCTCACATCCACCGGCCCGGCCTTCGACGCTATCTCCTATCATTTTTATGGCGGGGTTTCCAGCCGTTGCGCAAACTTTGGCTCATCGAATACTACTGCCACGGTAGCGCTGTCGGAGGAGTGGCTGGCCCGTGCCACGCACATCGAAGGATTCTACAGCGGCCTTCGCGACCGCTTCGAAGCCGGGAAACCTCTATGGCTTACCGAAACGGCGCAGACAGCTTGCGGCGGCGACCGCTGGGCTTCAACTTTTCTGGACAGCTTCCGCTATCTCAACCAGCTCGGCAGTCTGGCAAAACTCGGCGTTCAGGTCCACATGCATAACACGCTTGCGTCAAGCGACTATGGCCTGCTCGATGAGAACACGTACCAGCCCCGCCCTAACTACTGGGCCGCTCTTCTGTGGCACAAACTGATGGGGACCACAGTTCTCGACACTAGCGCTTCACCCACGCCCAACCTGCACGTTTATGCGCAGTGCCTGCGCAATCATCCCGGCGGAGTAGCACTCCTGGTAATCAACGCCGACCCGGCCGAGGCGAAATCGATTGACGTATCTAGTGCATCCGAGCGCTACACGCTTACCGCGAAGAACCTTCAGGACACTCGCGTGCAATTGAATGGGATGGAACTCCAGCTTGGAGCGGAGGATGACCTGCCGGAGATGAAGGGAATCGCAACCCGCTCGGGCAAGATTGAGTTTGCCCAGGCAAGCATCACCTTTCTAGCCATGCCCAAGGCGCATAACGCAAGCTGCCGATAGCCTTAGCGCAATGTAACCTTCGCGCCCGCCAGCTTTGTAATCGCCTCGCCGGTCTCGGCCTGCACAGTAACATTCTTGCCGGTCACTTCCGCGTAGGCAATCGTCAGGCCGGTCTTTGCGCTGATCTTCACATTGCGCAAGACCACGCCTGAGATGGGCGCTTCCGGCAAGCCGACGATCGCTCCCGCCATGGCGCTCCCCGTGGCTGTCATATTTTCCAGAACTATATCGTGAAAGTGCGGGGTCAGCCGCGTAACGGGTTGCGCAGTTTCCGAATCGGGCGGCAGGATTTTGGGATAATACTCGCTGATCACCAGAGCGTTTTTGACGTCCTTCATCTCAATGTCGCGAAAGAACAGATGGCTCACGTCGTTGCCGCGGTCGCGGTTGGACTTGACGCGAATGCCATTGTCCGTACCCTCGAAGTGAATGCGCTCGGCGCGGACGTTCTGCACGCCGCCGGCAATTTCGCTGCCGATGGAGAGGCCGTGCCCGTGCATGAAGGTGCAATCGGTAATCGTAACATCGCGAGTAGGATCGTCCGGACCCGGTGAGTTGATCGGCCCCGACTTGATGGCGATGTTGTCATCCCCCACGTCGGCAAAGACATGATCGATGACAACGTGCGAGGAAGAGAAGGGATCGATGGCGTCCGTATTCGGCGAGCGGGGCGGCGCCAGAACTCTGATGTTGCGAATGACAACATCGTCAGAGTAATAGGGAACCAGTTGCCACATCGGCGAGTTTTGAATCGTGACTCCCTCGACGCGCACATGCCGGCAATGGTCGAAGATGATGAGCTTGGGCCGCGGATGACCTGCGCCCAAAACGCCAGCGTTTCTGACTGCGCGCGCTTCTTGCCACCAGCTCTCTCCATTGCCGTCTATTACGCCTTCTCCGGTGATGGCGACATGGACGGCATTGGTGGCGCTGACCAGCGGCTGAAGGTCGGGCAAATGAAACATGACCAATGGCGGATAGTCCGCATGGTTGGCAGAACCGAGCAGCGTGGCGCCCTTGTCAAGCTGCAACGTAATGTTGCTTTTGAGTACAATAGGAGCGCTCAGATACGTGCCGGCAATCAGCCGAACCGTGCCGCCACCTTGCTTTGCACATGCATCGATGGCAGCCTGAATTGCAGATGTGTCTTTGCTGACACCGTCTCCCTTGGCGCCAAAGGCGCGCGGATTGCAGCCAGGGGATGAATCGAGAGCATTCGCCGAAATGGTGGTGAATGCAGCCGCTACGGTCATCATCAATACAATATGTTTGAAGAAAAACATCTGTCGAATCATCCGGACTCCTCGAAAGTGGAGATGCTAACTGAACCAGCATACGCCAGAAGGGCAGAGCGGCCATACTGCGAAGGGAAGCGATGGAGAATGGAATGTGGGCGCCGTTTAATGCTAAGAATCTAAAGGGGTTATAGTTTATGGCGGAGAGGGAGGGATTCGAACCCCCGGTACCCTTGCGAGTACGTCTGATTTCGAGTCAGGTGCATTCAACCGGGCTCTGCCACCTCTCCGCTTTGTTTCCAACAA
>Ga0302278_10001494_pt1 | contig 28641 bp, 24 predicted proteins | sample III_Bog_N3_2_FD_194543 | JGI IMG/M metagenome (GOLD analysis project Ga0302278, IMG submission 194543) | Peat permafrost microbial communities from Stordalen Mire near Abisko, Sweden - III_Bog_N3_2 | ecosystem: Environmental > Terrestrial > Soil > Wetlands > Peat | place: Sweden: Abisko... | reverse complement strand
GGACTGCTTTGACGGCCAGGTGCCCCTCTCGCTCAAGGAGATCAGCATGCGGGTCAACCTGCCCGAGACCACGCTGTTCCGTGTGCTCCTGACGCTGGAGCAGCACACGTATCTGCGACAGCATCGCGACGGCACCTACCAACTCGCTCCCAAGTTGGTCTTTGGGTGGCTGGTGCAGGCCGCCGACCTGGTGCGAGCCATCGCTCGACCCGAGATGGAGCACCTTGCCAGTAAATTCGATGAGACCGTCAGCCTCTCGTACCTGTACGACGACCGCATCCACGTTCTGGACTGCATTGAGACCTTCCATGAAATCCGGATGACCAACAAGATCGGCAGAGTCTTGCCGCCCCATTGCAGCGCCATGGGCAAGGTGATTACGGCGTTTCAGGAACGCGCGCTGGCCGACCGCATCCTTGAAGTCTATGGACTGTATGCGCGGACCGAGAACACCCTGATCGATCGTCACAAGCTCTTCAAGAATTTCGAGGAGATACGCCGGACTGGAATCTCGGCGGATCGCGAGGAGTCGATTCGCGGTGGAATCTGTTTCGGCGCCGCATTGCGGTCTGAGGGCAAGCCGGTCGTCGCGGCCATCAGTATTTCCACGCCGACCACGCGCATGACGAGTGCACTGGAAAAGGACATCAAGGCCGCAATCCTGGTCGCTGCGGACCGCATCGCTAACTTGCTCAACTAAGCCAGCACGGCGCGCACATCCAAGTAGCAGTGAAAGTTATTTCGACCGACCGTAAAACTCAGCCCGCCGTTCCCACCCTTCACCGACATTCCACTTCGAGAGTCCGCGTATTTTCATTCTTCAGAGCTCATAAATCATAGCCGTGTGGCCGGCAACCACAACGTTGCGCGAGCGGGCAACCCACACGTCGCTAAAGACGGTGCCTTGCCTGCTTTCAAGAGCGGGGCCATCCAGCCTCACCGCGTGCGCGCCGACAGGAGAGGGCAACTCTACGCGGACCGGCGAGTCATCCTTGTTGATGATCGCGACTCGCCGCCGCCCCTGATGCTCCATTCCATACGCCGTTACATGGGCGGGAGCACCGGTCAACTTCGCTGCCAGAAACGACGCTCCAGCGAAGCTCTGGCCAAATCGAATTCCGAAATATTCTGGCCTGCGCACAAAACCCGTGGAAGGAGCGCCCGCAATCGGAGTGTAAGGGCCGTTGCCGCCGCCGTGCAGGTTTACCCCACTAAATCCAAGCGCGGCAAAGCGCAGCAGCATGTCCGCGCACCATAGCGCCGACGCCAGCGTGTCCGATACTCTCGGCTGTCCGCCGTTCCAGCATGAGTTTCCTTCGCTCATGCGGAATGGCAATCCAGCCGCATGCATCGCCTCCGCGACAACCGAAAAACTGCCCGCGTGCATGGTTGCCTGCTTCGGATCCGCCTCGGCCAACTGGTCGAGCGTCGCGTCGGGGCTCCCCGCCGGTCCCATCGCGTAGTAATGCCCAGTCAGCAGAATCACATCCCTGTGCTGCGGCGCCTCCCTCGCAAATTCCGTCAGGAATGCCAGCTTGTTCGAGATGTCCGGCCCAGCAAACTTCGCCTTCGGTGTGGCGGCAATGATCGCATCGTGGAAGCTGTTCCACTCCGCAAGGTAATCCTCCGGGCCATAGCTCGCTGGACGATAGCGGTTGCGAAATGAGTCCGGCTCATTGCCAATCTGAAACGCGAGCAGCCGCGGCCCAAGCATGCGATAGACCGCAGCGGCCTCCGCCACCGCATTCTCCCTGGTTCCCTGCCCCAGGTTCAGTCCGTAGAGGCAGTTCCAGCCCGTTGCATCGAGAAAACCGCGCAGATTGCGAAGCGCCTGCGCCGTCGTCACCGTCCCATGCTTCACCGTCTTGCTGGTATCCGGCCCAAATACCTCGAACGGCGGCGGTCCAGAGGGATCGGCGTCGGAGTAAGTTGTAAACTCGCTCGAACCTCCGCCTAGCCGCAGATTCCCGGTCGGCGATAGGCCGCGAAATAGTTCGATCAACTGCCTGTTCTCCGCTGAAAAAAAAGCCGGATTCGCCAATTGGGCGGACTCGTACGAGAGGCCGGTGAAATCCTGCGGAATGGTTGGCCCCGGCTTGCTTGCGTCAATTTCCAGCTTCGCCCTGGTCGCACCTTGCCCGACACCAGGAAGCGCCGTTGCGACTCCCGCCGCTGCCAGCGTCGCCACAAAACTTCTACGATTCATCGCGCGTTTCCCATGATCGCACCCAACGTGAAGTCCAACGTCACCGGATGCGCTAGTGCTCCCACCGAAACCACCGCCTGCCGCCCACTCGCCGAGACCTTAATCGCGCTCGTCGGAATTGCTCGCCCATCCATTTTCGCCTCGGCAATCTGCGACCCCTCCACCAGCGGCACATGCACGTATGTCTCCGTCGCCCGCAGCCCCGGATCTAACTCAAGCCGAAACGTCGTCGCCGATATCCGTGTCAGCTTCAACGAAACTACGGTCCCAAGCGTCGTAGGCGTGCGCTCGGCGCTCACCACCTCACCCACCTTGCCGATCCACTCTGCCGGAAGCCCTGCCAGCAGGTGTAGCGTCGTCTTGCTCTCGACCGTCGTCGGAGCCTCGGTCCGCTCCTGCACCAGCATGTCACGCAACAGGTCCACCACGTTCGCGTTGCCCCATGCCTCCGGCATATCGCCCGTGCCTTGCATATTTTGCCGGTTGCTGTGGGGCCCATCGCACGCGCGATCTTTGGTCACGTCTGTCAGAATCTCTTCCTTGAACACATTGGTCGTGTACGAGTGGTTCAGTGCTGCGATCAGCATCGCCGCGTTCTTCCCAACGTCGTCGCGCAGCAGATACGTCTCGCTCATATTCAGGGACTCGCCCGGCCAGATCCCCGCAGGGCCCGCCCAGGCCACATTCGTCGGCAGGCCCTGCGACTCTTCGCCTTCCATGCGGGTCAACAGGCCGCTGACCAGCGGATCGTCAGGGCTATAGAAGCCGGTCGGCCAGATGGCCAGGAACGTCTGCGAATACGCCGCATCCGGTCGCGTCGGCTGCGCCGGCAGATACGGCACTGCGGTCTTCTCCAGCTTTACCGACCGTTCCACCGACTCGCGAATCGCCGCCGCATACGCGCCATACTCCTTGTCCAGCCATGCTGCATCTTCCATCTTGCCTAGAACGCGCGCGGCCTCCGCACTTACGCGCATGCCATACGCGGCGAGAAAGTTATGCGAGTAGGAATGCCCTTCCGGCAGCCCCGAGTCTCCGTATGACCACGGCAGCAGGCCATACCAGTAGGTCTTCTCGCCAGACTTCAGCTCCGGCATAATCTCGGCCCTGCACTTGGAACCGGTCAACATCCGCCGGATTGGCCGCGCGCCCGCCGGTACGCCCGCCACGTCCTCCACCGTCGTCTCCTCGCGATGGTCACGCACCCACTGCGACGAGCGCAACAGGAATGGGTACGCCTGCGCCAGCCACGCTTTATCCCGCGTGTAGAGGTAATAGTCCCAAACCGCGCCCGCGTTGCCGCCGATGTTGTCCCACGCAGGCCAGCCACTGGTCGGCGGCCCATCCCACTCGCCGTCGTCGTTGATGGTGTGGAACGCGTGCTCGACAGATTCACGCGCCGGCGCCAGATACCCGGCGACCTCCATCGCCCGCGCCTGGAAATATTCGCCGCGCCCCCAGTACTGCCGGTACACATCTGGCCCGTCCAGCGCCCATAGATCGCCCTTGGCGTCGTATTCGGTCAGAATAAGTACATACGCAATGGAGGAGTCGAAGAAATCGTTCAGCACCTGCTCTGGATAGTGGATGCGTGCGCCACCAGCCCAGATCGCATCCCATTGCGCCACAGCCATCGCCAGCAGCGCATCGCCGCCGAGCGCCGACACTTCAGAATTCCGCGCAGCGGACCACTCATAGGGCAGCTTCACCCAGATCGTCTTCGACTCCTTGGGCGCCAAGGTCGCGCGCAATGCCAGCGTCAATCCGCCGTCCTCGGCTTTCATGGTCGCGCCGCCCGCATCGGAGACCACCGCAACATCTTCACCAGCACCCGTCATCAATACGTCCGCCACCGCGTGACCCGGCAGATTGCGTTCGCGCCCGCTGAGCTTCAGCAGAAACTCCCGGGATGCGGCGTCATCGTTCCTAAATACTAAGCGCACCACATCCATCCCACACGCGCCCGAGTTGACCGTCGGCAACGGTCCCGGAATAGCATCCGGATCCACCGAAAACGCGAGTTCGGACAACCTCAGGCCAGCGTCCGAAAGCTCTGACACGACAAATGGATATCGTCCCTCGTAGAGCGTCTGCGAGGTGGTCTTCAGCGCTGTCTCGCTCCCGCTTGCCACTGCAAACGGTTCAATTGCAAGCGCCCCGTCCATCTGACTCGAGAAACCTATCGGCGAGTCTACCGGCTTGCGCTTCAGCGACCACTGCGACCAGCGCAGCCAGCCGTTCTTCTCCACCGTCGTCTTGTGCGAGCCCATCGGCAACCCGATTAGGCTTTGCGCGTCGGTATTGCTGTAGCGATGGTCAACGCCGAGATGAGTAGCTGAGCCGGCCTGTACGGCCTGAGCCTGCGGCCACGCAGGTGGCGCTGCCAGTAGAAGTGAAATAGCGCCGAGGATCACATTGTTACGAGTCAACGCGGGCTCTCTTTCCATGGGATTGATCGGAAGGAAACGGAAGGAACAATCTCGAATTGAAGGTGAAGTTTATACGCAACCAACCACGCAGTACAGTGGACTTGGCCCTCTGGACTGCGCCGGCGCGCTGGGCAAGGCAGGCTGTGATGGAACTTCGGAGACGTTGATTGGGCACGCGATGCTGCCTCCGGGGCAGATTGGTGAAATACTTGTAAGGGTTCAAAAATATTGACACGTCCCATGCGGGACGACGATTTGGAGCGTTTCATGGACAAGGCAAGTTGCGATATAGGTTTGATCGGTTTGGCCGTGATGGGACAGAACCTGGTTCTGAACATGAACGACCATGGATTCAAGGTGGCGGTGTTCAACCGCACGGTCTCCAAGGTGGATGACTTCGTCAACAACGAGGCAAAGGGCACGCAGGTTGTCGGGGCGCACTCGATGGAAGAGCTCTGCGGATTGCTGAAGAGCCCGCGGCGCGTAATGATCATGGTGAAGGCCGGCGATGTGGTCGACCAGACAATTGACCACGTTCTGCCGTTCCTTGAAAAGGGCGACATCATTATCGACGGCGGCAACTCGTTATTCACCGATTCGAACCGGCGCACCAAGGACCTGGCGGCGAAGGGAATTCTCTTCGTTGGCACCGGCGTTTCGGGCGGTGAAGAGGGCGCGCGCTTCGGCCCATCGATTATGCCGGGAGGAAATCCGGAGGCGTGGCCGCATGTGAAGGCGATCTTCCAGTCGATCGCGGCGAAGGTCGAGGACGGAACTCCGTGCTGCGACTGGGTGGGCGAAGACGGCGCGGGCCACTACGTGAAGATGGTCCACAATGGCATTGAATACGGCGACATCCAGCTTATCTGCGAGGCGTACCAACTGCTGAAAGATGCACTCGGACTGACTGCGGACGAGTTGCACGACGTCTTTGCCGAGTGGAACAAGGGCGAGTTGGACAGCTACCTGATCGAAATCTCCACCACAATCTTTGCCAAGAAAGACGACGACGGCCAGCCGATGATCGACAAGATTCTTGATACGGCCGGACAGAAGGGTACGGGCAAGTGGACGGCGATCTCGGCGCTGGACCTGGGCATGCCGCTGACGCTGATCGGCGAGAGCGTGTTTGCACGGTGCCTGTCGGCGCTGAAGGATGAGCGCGTGGCTGCGTCTAAAGTGCTGAGCGGGCCGGCGAAGACCAAGACCATCGAAGAGAAGAAGGCGTTCATCGAGCAGGTTCGATGCGCGCTGTACTGCTCGAAGATGGTGAGCTACGCTCAGGGTTACATGCTGCTGCGCGCGGCCGAGAAGGACCAGGGCTGGCACCTGAATATGGGCGGCATCGCGCTGATGTGGCGCGGCGGCTGCATCATCCGCTCTGTTTTCCTGGGCGACATCAAGGCTGCTTTCGACAAGAATCCCGACCTGCAGAATTTGCTGCTCGACGGCTTCTTCTCTAGCGCGCTGAACAAGTACCAGGCGAACTGGCGCAAGGCGATCGTGCATGCGATCGAGATCGGCGTTCCGACTCCGGCGTTCTCGACGGCGCTTGCGTTCTACGACGGCTACAGAACCGAGCGTTTGCCCGCGAACCTCTTACAGGCGCAGCGCGATTTCTTCGGCGCGCATACGTACGAGCGCGTGGATAAGCCGCGCGGCGAGTTCTTCCACACAAACTGGACTGGCCGCGGAGGTCGCGTTTCTTCGACGACCTACAACGCCTGAAACGAGAAGGTGATTGAAACGGAAGAGCCAGTTTCGCTTGCGCGAGGCTGGCTCTTTCAATCTTAAGGGCGCCGATTTCCGGTAACTGCCTACTGATGAATCTTCTGCCAGGCGTCCCAGGTGATGACGCCGATGACTGCGACGGTCATCAAGGCTGAGAGCGACCCGAGAGTGCGAATGTAGGGCGTCATCCTGTGGATCTTGCGAACTATCGCGGACTGCTGCTCTCTCTCTACGGAGTTGCCTTCGTCCAGGAAGAGCTGATTCTCCTCGTATCTGGTGAGAGTCGCGTTGTAAGCAAGCAGGGCCAGGAACAAGCCGGTAAAGACGGCCCAAGTGACGATCAAGGCAGGTAGTGCATTCATCATGGGAAGCCTCCCCTTCTGGGACGATCGGGTCTGGATTGGAAGCGGGACTGCCTAAGCGGAGGGGGTAAACCACCCTACCGATCAAGATGATACGCCCGTTGATTGGCGGGATTCCAGCAATTTCTTTGACGATGGACCGCGATATTGGCGACGGAGGTGCTGGCTTTAGCGGATAAACGCGCTGCGTAACAGCAACGCAGCTACGCCCAGAAAGAGCAGCACGGCGATCAGCATGAGCGCGATATAGCGGCCCGCGCGGGCCTCGGCCTTGGGCGCAGGCTGGGTGATTCCGAAGGTGTTGACGAAGGCGTCGACCAGGAGGCGGAGGGGATTCATGTGATTTGAGATGATGCGGCACCTGGCTCGGATGCGAGATTCGGTGGCCGGCCGCATCCGCGGAGGGGTGCGACCCATCTAACAGATGTTCACGAGTTTGCTTGCCGCGACCGAATTGGTCGCATATACTTGAGAGGCAGGAGTTCAAAGGAGATCCACTATGGCCACCGCAGCAGTTACGCCCACCCCTGAAGTCGTTACCGGAGCCGGAGCTGAAGTCGTTACCGGAGCGCCAAAGTCGCAGCCAGTCAATATGACGCCGGCGGCAATCGCCAAGGTGAAGGAGATTATGGCGACTCAGGATCCGGTTCCCGCGGGGCTGCGAATCGGCGTGGTTGGCGGCGGATGTTCGGGCTTCCAATACTCGATGTCGTTTGAGAACCAGAGCGGCATGATGGACAAGGTTTACAAGTTCGATGACCTGAAGGTGTTCCTGGACGCGACCTCGGCGATGTACCTGAAGGACTGCACGGTGGATTATGTGGAGACTCTGGAAGCGGCTGGGTTCAAGTTTGAAAACGCCGCGGTGAAGAGCACATGCGGGTGCGGATCGAGCTTCAGCGTTTAGGTCAGGTTCAGTTTGGCGTTCCAAGGCACCCTTCGGGGTGCCTTTTCGCTTGGCGCTTCCCTTTCGGTTTCGAAGCTCTGCGATTCCGGGTCGCCGTTTCCTCGGTTGCGCGGGACAGCATCGAGCATCTAAACATATTTGAATGAGCAACTTACCTAGTTTTCCTTGCAACTCTTTGATTTTGGACGACTTATTGGTAAGAATAAGAAAACAAGCTGGTTGCGAGAGTGTTCGGCAGGCGACGCGGAAAGGGGAAGCAGCGGCAGCCGGCTAAGCAGGACGGGGTTGTAGGCGCAGAATTCCCCATGCTTTAAGTGTAGCTGATTGACCATAACTCATCTGCTATCTATCTTTTGATTGTTTTGTTGGAGTTAGGCCATTTTGGGACTTGACAGTGTTTTGGGAGGGCGGGAAGAGCAAGTGCAGAGGCGGGGGGTGCGAGCGGATTACATCCCACCCAAGCGGAGCTTGGATGGGGCACCCGAGCGATTTGAGGTTGGGGAAGAACGGGCTATGCCGATGGTTTACATCCCACCCAAGCGGAGCTTGGATGGGGCACCCGAGCGATTTGAGGTTGGGGAAGAGCGGGCTATGCCGATGGTTTACATCCCACCCAAGCGAAGCTTGGATGGGGCGCCCGCGTCGCGGGATACCCACTCATCGCAAGAGCGCGATGAATGGGGCACCCAAAGTCAGGGTTTCGCTGGGGTGAGGGCGGCGGGGCGGAGGCGGCCTATGCGGCCGTTGGGGCCGACTACGAAGGGGAGGGATAGGGCGTTCCAGTGCTGGTCTGCGTCTGGAGTCTCGGTTGCGCTCGGCTTTAGGGGCTGCCAGTTGCGACCGTCGTCGGTGGAGATGTCGGTTCCGTTGGGGCCTACGGTGATCCAGGTTTTGGTGGTGGGAGAGTAGGCTACGGCGGAGCGGTAGCCGTGGGGCGGGGTTTGGGCGGGCTGCCAGGTTTTGCCGCTGTCTCGGGATGTTGCGGCTGTGCCGCCCGACTGGTCCGGTTGATCGTAGACGCCCCCAACCGCAGCCACAACTACAGCGTCGCTGCCGTCCTTTGCTTTTCCGGGCCGCGTGGCCAGCGAGAATACGCCGGAGGTCGGCGTTCCGGACGCCACGGGAACTTCCTTGCTGCTCCATTGAATGACGCAATCGTAAATTGCAGGACCGTCAGGATGGCCCGGTGGAGGGGAGCACTTAGCCCCCGTGGCATAGACACGCGCCGCTGTCGTGCCTCCGGTCCCAAAGAAAAGGTAGGGATCACTGCCGGTGAGCTCAGAATTGCTTGCGGCGAATGCGCTACCCCCAGGTTCAGTGTCGCGGCCCTCCTCGCCTGCGACAAACCAGGTCTTACCTGCGTCCTCGCTGAGAAACATCGCGAACCTTCCGTTGACCGGGTCTCCAAGTACATAGACTTTGTCGTGTATCCGGACGATGGCGTCCCAGAAGCCTTCGGGGTCGGGGTTGGTGAAGAGGAGGATCCAGGTTTGGCAGGCGTCGGTGGTTTTGTAGAGGCGAGAGAGCGGGCCTTTGCCGCTGGACATGACGATGGCGGTGGAGGCGTCGAAGGCCTGGATGCCGCGGAAGTCGAGGTGGTCGGCGTCGGGCGGGGTGGTGCAGCGCTGCCAGTCTTTGCCGTCGTTGGTGGTGCGGAGGACGGTGCCTTCGGAGCCGGAGGCCCAGGCGACGCCGTTGCCAAGGGCGTGGATGCCGCGGAGGTCGGCGGCGGTGGGGGCGGTTTGGATCTGCCACTGGGCTTGGGCCGCGGCGGTAATGAGGAGAGCGGCGAGGATAAGGGCCGAACGCATTTGGTGGAAGTGTACGCCCGGGATTCGCGAGCGCGATGGAGAGAACTGCCCCAGGGGCTAAAGCCCCTCTGTTTTCTGGGTGGATCGAGAGCCAAGCCTGAAGGCTTGGCGTACCTAGAAGCAAGAGTAAAGCGGAGGGTGCGGGCGGCTTACGTCCCACCCAAGCAGAGCTTGGATGGGGCACCCGCTTACCTAGAAGCAAGAGCAAACCGGGCGGTAATGCGGGCGGCCTACATCCCACCCAAGCAGAGCTTGGATGGGGCACCCGTGCGGTTGGGGTGGGTGAGCGAAGGATGGTCGAGCTTTGCTCGATAACCCACCCGAGTTTGAGGTATTTCGGGGTATGCTGGTCGCGCTGGGGAATTACGAGGAGGCGGCATGGGGATGATCAGGGTTGGCATGGCTGGGTTGGCGGTGGTGCTGGTGGGGGTGGCTCCGGTGCAGCAGCCGGGTGCGGCGCCACAGGTGCCAGCACAGGGTGTGGGTCAGATTCAGGGAGGCGGCGGCGGGCGAGGCTTCGGGGCAGCGGTGGGCGTGCCGGTGGTGGGGATGCCGTTTGTGCATGATCCTTCAACGGTGGTGCGGTTTGGGGGGAAGTACTATGTGTATTCGACGGGGCGGGGCGCGCCGTTTTATTCGTCGCCGGATGGGGTGACTTGGACGCGCGAGGGAAGCGTGTTTGTGCCGAGCGCCAGCGCTGCCGCGGACGGGTATCAGGGCGCGATTCCGGAGGACGTTCATGCCGGGGTGCCGAAGAATAATGGATCGGACGTGTGGGCTCCGGACCTGGTGCGGATGAATGGGGAGTTTTATCTGTACTACGCGGTGTCGAGCTGGGGGTCGTTCCAGAGTGCGATTGGGCTGGCGACGAATCCAGTGCTGGACCCGAAGGACCCGGCATACAAGTGGACCAGCCGCGGGATCGCGGTAAGTTCGAATGGGAATGAGGACCTGAATGCGATCGATCCGGGCGTGATTCATGCGCCAGATGGGACGCTGTGGATCTGCTATGGGTCGTATCACGGAAGCATTCGGGTGACGCAGCTCGATCCGAAGACGGGGCTGGCGCTGGCTCCGGGAAAACTGGGCGCTCCGGTGGCGACTGCCCGGGAGAGTGAGGCGTCGGACCTCATTTTTCACGATGGGTACTACTACCTGTTCGTGAACCACGGAAGCTGCTGCAAGGGGAAGCAGAGCGAATACAACATCCGCGTGGGACGGGCGAAGGCGATTACGGGACCTTATCTAGACAGGCATGGCGATGGGATGGAGAAGGGCGGAGGGTCGCTGTTTCTGGCGGCGCACGATCACCGGATCGGGCCGGGACATTTTGGGCGGGTACTCGATTACGATGCGAGCGCGGATGGGAGCGAGGGCGGTCCGGAGCGGTTCAGCATACATTACGAGGCTGACATGACGCGGGGAGGGCGGAGTGTGCTGGATATTCGGCCGCTGCTGTGGAGCGTGGATGGATGGCCGGTGGCGGGGGACAACCTGGCGGAGGGGACGTACCAGATAGTGTCTCGGCAGAGCGAGAACACGCTGGAGTCGCATGTGCCGATGGCGCCGCCTGCTCCAAGGCCGGAGGGGGCTCCTGCGCCGACAGGACCGGTGCAGGATGTTCCGGGGGTGCCGATTGGGCCGGCTGCGCTGCATCTGGCGCGGTATCTGACGCTGGATAATCAGAAGTGGACGATCGCTCCTGCGGGTGGTGGTTTCTGCAAGATTGTGAACGCCGGGAGTGGTGATGCGATTGGCGCGGGAGATGGCGGCGCGATTGCGCTGGCAGCCTTTACTGGTGGGGATGGACAGTTGTGGCACCTGGATGAGTTTCCGGATGGCGGGTGGCGGATCAAGAACAAGGCGACGGGGATGAGCTTGACGGCTGCGAGCGCGGGAGGCGGTTTAGGGTTGGGTCTGTTTGTGCGCGACGACTTGCATCTGTGGACGGTCACTACGCCGTAGATGGAGCGAGAGGGGTTGCGATGCGTTTGGGTCTTACGGACAGCCGCTGCAGACTGGAATTGCGTCCAAGATGAGTGAGGGGTGCAGGGTGCGGTCATGAGCTTAAGGCTGATAGGTGGGTTGATTGCGGCGGTGATGGTCTGGCCCATGGGAATGCGGGCGGCGGATTCGGCTGGCCGGGGGGAGCAGGCGGATGGCGGCGGGAAGGCTGTGGCGGCGGAGAGCTTCGACAGCGCGAGGGTGTACTTCGATCGTGCGCGGAAGCTGGGATTTCCAGCGGCGGGGCAGAGCGCGGCGTATGTGCTGAAGGCGGAGTTCACGACGCGGGGGAGTTCGGGCGTGGTGGAGACGGGGACGTATACAGACACATGGGTGAGCGATACCAAGTGGCGGAGAGAGGCCACGCTGGGCAAGAGCCGGTTTGCGCGCAGTGAGGATGGGAAAAAACGATATCGCGCGGAAGAGGGGCCGGATGCGGCGCTGCTCCAGTTTGTGATGACGGCGATGGAGCCGCTGCCGGCGACGGATGCGCTCTTCACGGAGAAGGACTGGAGGGTGAAGCGCGACGTGGCGGAGGGCGTGACGACAATCCGGGTTGCGAGCGGACGCGAAAATTCGAACGGAACGCCCGATCCGAAGGAGTTCAACGGCTTCTGGTTTGACGAGACGGGGCAGTTGGTAAAGAGCTATGGGAATGGGTTGGAGACACGACGGATGGACTTCGCCGACTTCGATGGAGTGAAGGTGGCGCGGCGTGTGGAGGTGATGATGGGAGGCAAAGTAGGGATGCGGATCGATGTGAAGGAACTGGGCGTGGTGGGGAAGGTGGATGGGCACATATTTTCGATGAAGGGGAATGGGTGGGTGCGGCAGTATACGTTTGAGGTGCGTTAGTGCCGGATGCGAGACCGTCGTCCGCACGGGTTCGAAGGTCTCGGCTGAGCAAGCCGGATGGCAGGTTCCTTCGACAAGCTCAGCAAAGGCTCTTCGACTCCGCCTCTCGCGATGAGACTGCGAGAAGCTGCGCTCAGGATGACGGTTTCAAAGTTACCGGTCTGGTAACTTAGCAACCATGGGCTCGCCTGTTTCGCCGAACTCTGAATTTGCGTCTGCGGGAGGCGCGGCAGAGGGATTGCCGCTGGGATCCGCGGATGCCGGCTCGACCTGGAGAACGGCGTGGCGGTTGGTGCGCTTCACGGCCGGGGTTGATCCGCGCGGGTTTGCGCTAACGATTGCGACGGCGCTAGGCAGTTCGCTGACCGAGGGCCTGGGACTGGTGCTATTGCTGCCGCTGCTTGCAGTGGCAGGGATGGACTTTACAGGCTCGGCGACAGCGAGCCGGTTGGGGGCTATTTCGGAGCGACTGCTGGCGGGGGCGGGCGTGCCGCACTGGCTTTGGATGCCGGTAGTGCTGGGCATCTTCCTGGCGACGGGGGCGCTGCGTTCGCTGCTGCGCCGGTCGCAGTCGATGGTGGCGTGCGTGACGATGACGCGGGCGGAGTTGGCGCTGAGCCGACGGGTGTATGAGCGCGTGGTGAAGGCGCAGTGGGGATTCCTGGTACGGCAACGCTCGGGCAGATTGACCCACCTGCTGACTGCCGAGTTGCGCCGGGTTACGGAGGCGATCACTTCGTTGCTGGCGCTGATCAACCTGGGCTGCCTGACGCTGCTGTATCTGGCGGTAGCGCTGAAGCTTTCCGCGCCAATGACGCTGATGGTGGTAGTGATGGGCGGGATGCTGATGCTGATGCAGCGGGGCGCGCTGAAGCGGACGCGAGTGAGCGGGCAGGAACTCTCTGAGAGCATTGGCGAGGTTTACGCGGCGACTGAGGAGCACCTGCTGAACCTGAAGAGCGTGAAGACGTACAACAATGAGGATCGGGATGTGAAGCTGTTCGGCGCGCTATGCGAGGAGGTGGCGCGGCATACCGCTGGCACCGCGAGACAGCAGACAGCCTCGGATTCGTGGTTTGAAGCGGGGTCGCTGGCGGCGCTGGGTGCGGTGATCTTTCTTGCGCTGCGGGTGCTGCATGTGCAAGCAGCCACGATGCTTCTGTTGCTGGCGATCTTCACGCGGCTGATGCCGCAGTTGGCCAGTATGCAGAGCCAGGTCCACCAGATGGCGAGCGTGCTGCCATCGTTCGACCACGTGCTGGCGATTGAGGCGGAGTGCGCGGCGAATGCTGAGCCAGAGGCGATCGCTGCGGATTCCGGTGTAGGGAGTGCGACTAATCTGCGACGCGAACTGCGGCTGGAGGATGTGTGGTTCGCGTATCAGAGTGCGGCGGTGGGAAGCGAGGCGAGGTTCGTTCTGCGCGGGATCGATCTGACGATTGAAGCGGGGACCATTACGGCAGTGGCTGGACCGTCGGGTGCGGGAAAAAGCACAATTGCGGATCTGGCCAACGGCCTGCTACAGCCGACGCGAGGGCGGCTGCTGCTGGATGGGTTCGTGCTGGATTCGGCGACGATGCGGCAATGGCGCAGCCGGGTGGGGTACGTGGGACAGGATACGGTGCTGTTTCACCAGAGCGTACGCGACAACCTACTATGGGCGCGGCCGGAGGCGACCGACGATGATCTGCGCGAGGCGCTGCAGATGGCTTCGGCGGAGTTTGTCTACGAGTTGCGGGGCGGGCTGGAGTCGATTGTGGGCGACCGCGGGATTCTGCTGTCGAGCGGGCAGAGGCAGCGGATTTCGCTGGCGCGGGCACTGCTGCGCAAACCGTCGTTGCTGATTCTGGACGAGGCTACGAATGCGTTGGACGTCGAGAATGAGGCGCGCATTCTGGATGCGATTCGCGACGTGGTGCAGGGGCAGCAGGGCGCGCTTACCGTTCTGATGATTGCGCACCGGGGGAGCGCAGTCCGCCGTGCCGACCGCATCTTCGAGTTGGAGGACGGGCGCGTCGCGCGTGCAGGGGCGTGGCAGGAGTTGAACGCCGGGATGCCGCGATGACGTTGCTCGGGAAGATTGTTCGGCGCAAGCCCGCGGAGCTGTTGATGGCGGCGGAGGCGCTGGTCCTGCTGGGGATCTTCCGGGTGTGTTTGGCGGTGGTTCCGGTGCGCCGGATTATTGGGGCGATCACGCGTGGGAAGGCGGGCCCGGAAGCCGGCGGCGATCTGAACGCTGCCGAGAGTGCGGCGGTGGTGGCTCGGCGGGTGCGGTGGGCGGTGAGCGCGGCAGCACGGCACTCGGTGGTGGAGTTTGTGTGTTTCCCGCAGGCGCTGGCGGGCTACACCATGCTGAGGTGGCGCGGGACTCCCAGCACGGTGGTATACGGTGTGGGACGATCGCCGGAGGGCGAGTTGCGGGCGCACACATGGCTTACCGTGGGGGACAGGATTGTGCTTGGCGGCGAGGCGGCTAGTGAATTTACGGCAGTGGAGCGGTGGAGTTGAGGGCGAGTTGTTAGTTGCTGGTCGCCAGATATTAGTTGAAAGGCAGCACTACAGGCCCACACCGTCGACAATTGGAATTCCCCAAGGGGAATATTTCCAATCCGTATATTGGCTCTGCTAGGATGGCGGGCGTTATGAAAACTTTCGACTCCGCCCGCCGTGACCTTTTGAGACTCAGCAGCATGGGTCTTGCCGCCTCCGCCGTTTCCGCGATTCCTGCCTTGGCAGCGTCCAAGAAGGCGGTTGGGCCAGCACTGTCGCCGCTAATGTTCGACGTGCGCGCGTTTGGTGCGGTTGGCGATGGCAAGGCCGTGGACTCGCCTGCAATCAATGCGGCAATTGAGGCGGCTGCGGCAGCTGGCGGAGGGACGGTTGTGTTCCCCGCGGGGAGCTACGTCTCGTTCTCGATCCGGCTGAAGAGCAAGGTTGACCTGTACCTTTCGCAGGGATCGGCGATCATCGCGGCGGACTCGCCGAAGCCCGGCGAAACGACAGGCTATATGGGCGGCACGTACGATATGGCAGAGCCGAAGACCGCATACGATGCGTATCAAGACTACGGCCACAACCACTGGCACAATTCGCTGCTGTGGGGCGAAAACATCAGCGATTTTTCGATCACGGGGCCGGGGTTGATCTGGGGTCGCGGGCTAAGCTTTGGCGCGGGACCGGGACGGGCTCCAGCAGGCGCGGGGGCTTCAGGGCCAGGATTCGGACCGGGCAGGCCTGACGTCGCGGCTACACCCGGCAGTGTAGTGGGCGGAGCCGGTGGAGCTGCTGCCGCGGGTGCGGGAGCAGGTGCGCAGGGCGCGACGGGTGCAGCTGGCGCGGCAAGACCGGGCGCGGCCGGTGGATTCAATCGCGGGCGCGGCAACTATCCCATGTACCAGGCGGAGCAGCCGGGCGTGGGTAACAAGGCGATCGGGCTGAAGAATTGCCGCAACGTGGTTTTGCGGGACTTTTCGATGCTGAAGGGCGGCCATTTCGCGATCCTGGTGACGGGAGTGGATAACCTGACGATTGACAACCTGAAGATCGACACGGACCGCGACGGCATGGACATCGACTGTTGCAAGAATGTGCGCGTTTCGAACTGCACGGTGAACTCGCCGTGGGACGACGCGATTGTGCCGAAATCGAGCTTTGCGCTGGGGTACAACCGTTCGTGCGACAACATCAACATCACGAACTGCTTCGTCAGCGGCTGCTATCAACTGGGGACGGTGCTGGACGGGACCTGGAAGAAGTTCACGCAGGAAGCCGACCGCAAGGTGGGCGGCACGGGACGCATCAAGCTGGGGACCGAATCGAACGGCGGCTTCAAGAACTTCTCGATCTCGAATTGCGTTTTCGAGGGCTGCCAGGGGCTGGCGCTGGAGACGGTGGACGGCGCGCTGCTGGAGGACATTACGGTCACTAACATCACCATGCGCGACATCATCAGTTGCCCGATCTATCTGCGGCTGGGTGCGCGGCTGCGCGGGCCGAAGGGTACGGGCGATCAAAGCACGGTTGTCGGGACGCTACAGCGCGTGCTGATCTCCGGGATCAACTGCTATAACAGCGCGTCGAAGTTCGGGTCGAATATCACGGGCATTCCGGGATTCAGCGTCAAAGACCTGAAGATATCCGATGTGTATGTGGAGCATGTAGGCGGAGGCACGGAGGCGGACGCGAAGATCGAGGTGCCGGAGAAAGAAAACGCCTACCCCGAGCCGGGCATGCTGGGCACGCTTCCGGCACATGGATTTTACTTCCGCCATGTCGATCGGCTGGAGATGAGCCACGTGGAGATCCAGCCTACCGCGGCCGATGCGCGACCGGCGATCTACACGGAGGATGTGCATCGCGCGGACTTTTTTGCGATTACGGCGCCGAGTACGCCACCGGCGTTTTCGTTCAACAAGTCGAGCGATATTCGGGTGCTGTGGAGCAGGGCTGGGGCGGATACGACGATCGCATAAGCGCCGGTCAAATGCTGTCCTGCCGGACGGGCCCACTGCGCGCGGGGCGGTCACTTCGTGACTTGTATTGGGCTTCGCGATTTGGTGCTTCCGAGCACTTCGTGCGGTTCTGGGCTTCGCGTGGGTTCTCCCGATGGTCGCAAGCCACATTATGTGCCGACCAGCGGGAGGACAACGCGAAGCAGTAAAACGGCGTGTGAACGCCTGCGCGGGCAGCGGTCGCTTCGTGGCTTCTATTGGGCTTGGTGTGGTGCTCCCGGTGGTTACGAACAGGACCAAACGCCTGTCAAGTCGTTTTCCGCGCATAGATGAGCAACCCACATCTCAAAATCGAGAAGTGGGGCACCCGGTTTGGCCTGTTAACATAGCTTTGGTACGCGGCCGGGACGGTCTGCGTGCGTAAAGGCGGGCACGGATTGCTCTACTGGCTGCTGTATCAGAAGTTATTTCCCTACTTCCGAGTGTTCCGGATCTTCCGGTACCTGACGTTCCGGACGGCGTTTGCGAGCATGACGGCGCTGCTGATCGGACTGCTTATCGGCCCGTTCGTGATCGAGCGGCTGAGGGAGTTTCAGATCGGGCAGTATGTGCGCGAAGACGGTCCGCAGACCCACCTGAAGAAGGGTGGGACGCCGACGATGGGCGGCGTGCTGATCGTAATTTCGATCCTGGTGCCAACGCTGCTGTGGGCAGACCTGTCGAACCCCTACGTATGGGTGGCGATGCTGTCGACAGTGGCGTTTGGTGCGATCGGGTTTGCCGACGACTACATCAAGGTTGTCCGCAAGCGGAGCAAGGGGCTGACCTTCTGGCAGAAGATTGAATTACAGTTTGCTGCCAGTGGAGGGGTGGCGCTGGCGCTGGTAGCGATGCAGAACAAGCGGATGTATTCTACGCGACTCGTGGTTCCGTTTCTAAAGAACTTTCGGCCGAATCTGATTGTGGACAGCATGCGGCATGTTCCACACATGGCATGGCTGTCGTTCTTTCCGTTTGCTGTGTTCGTGATGCTGGTGATCACGATGATGAGCAACGCGGTGAACCTGACGGACGGGCTGGATGGGCTGGCGATCGGCTGCACGATCATTGCGGCGGGCGCGCTGGCGGTGCTGACTTACGTGTCAGGCCATGTGGTGTTTTCGGACTACCTGGAACTGGACCGGATGCCGCTGGTGAGCGAGGTGACCGTCTTCTGCGGGTCGATGATGGGGGCGAGCATCGGGTTCCTTTGGTACAACGCGCACCCGGCCGAGGTGTTTATGGGCGACGTGGGGAGCCTGGCGCTGGGCGGGGCGATTGGGACGGTCGCGGTAATCATCAAGCAGGAGTTGCTGCTGCCGTTTATTGGGGGCGTGTTTCTGCTCGAAGCTGCCAGCGTGATGCTGCAGGTGGGGAGTTATAAGCTGCGCGGCGGGAAGAGAATCTTCCGGATGGCTCCGCTGCATCACCATTTTGAGCTGCTGGGGTGGAGTGAGTCGAAGGTGATTGCCAGGTTTTGGATTATGGCGCTGGTGTTTGCGCTGTTCGCGCTGACGACGCTGAAGTTGAGGTAGGGCGCTAGCGGCTGGAGAAGAGGCTTAACACCGATTACACCGATTTTCTTGTAGTAGTAAGGACTCAGCTCTGTTGAATGATCGCGACGACGGCATTGCGGACGACCGAGAGCATCTCGGGCTTGAGCGTTCCGACCACGGAAGCGATAAGGGATTCATGGGCCGTGAAGACTTTACCGGGGCGCACATAGCTGATGTGCTGTAGCATTCCTGCTGAGAAGTCCGACGGTGTGAGAGGAAGAGAACGGTTATCGCCAAAAGGATTGCTTGTGATCTGGCAAACGATCCAGTCCTCACGGCTGGCGCCCGCGAGAAGAACGGCGGGACGAAGCTTGTTCCGGCTCAGGTCGGAGAATGGGAACGGAAGGAGCGCTACTTGGCCTGCTGTAAATACGTCCATGCCTCGTCCTCTTCGGGGCGCAGCCAATCGGCAAGCGCCTTTTCCGACATGAGAGCCGGATAGATGTCTTCGGTTTCAGGCCAGGCTAGGACGGCTCTACCGGGCGGCAGCTTCAAGGTCGGATCGAGGGGGTGAATCGCGCCGGCTTCATCGATCTCGACTTCAATGGTCCGCGTCATGGTTTGCTCCCGCCATTCCTGGTGCAATGATATCAGTAGGGTGTTGGCGTTCGCGCTGACGGCCTTCAATTTGAGGTGATAAGCGGTGAAGAGGTACGTTGAGTTCCACGATGGGCTCCTTGATGGGTTATTGATCGACGGACCCAACGCTTGTGTTTTTTTGAGCACCGATGAAAAAGAACACCTTGTTTTTGAGGGTTCGGATGTCGCCGCGGTCGATGCGGGAATCTTCAAAGAAGGCAACATTAATCTTTGAGGTGCTTGTATACGGCTGCGGAGAACTAACACCCGAACAGATGATTGCGGCGCATGGCCCGATGTCGGACTACGGCCTTCCTGATCAAGCGCAGAGGTGGTTGGCAAAAGCACAACAGGGCGGCCTAAGCCTGTTGGAAGTAAACCCTTCGTGCGGTGCAGCATGTTTGGTCCTCGCGCGCACTATTGACTTGCGTCGTCGGCAGGAATGGCTGGTGCGTCAGATGCGCCCGACACAATAAAGGAACGAACATGGAATTGAAGAATAAGCGCGTGCTGGTGGTGGGATTGGGGAAGAGTGGGATGGCGGCGGCGCTGTTTCTGCGCGACAAGGGGGCGCGGGTGACGGTGTCGGATGCGCGGAGTGCGGTGGCGCTGGCCGAGGAGATTCCGACGCTGCTGGATGCGGGGATCATGGTGGAGGCGGGCGGGCACGGGCTGCTGACGTTCCGGCGGCAGGATTTGATTGTGGTGTCGCCGGGGGTGCCGTTCGATACGCCGGAGTTGAAGCAGGTGCGAGCGTATGGGAAGGACGGGCCGCCGATCATTGGCGAGCTGGAACTGGCGAGCCGGTTCTTGCAGGGCAAGGTGCTGGCGATTACTGGGTCGAATGGGAAGACGACGACCACTTCCCTGCTGGGCAAGATCTTTGCGGATGCGGGTGGGCCAACGCTGGTGGGCGGGAATATTGGGACGCCGGTGATTGATCTGATTGCGCCGAGCACGCTGGAGACGGTGAGCGTGCTGGAGGTGTCGAGCTTCCAGTTGGAGACGGTGGAGGAGTTTCATCCGCAGATTGCGGTGGTGCTGAATATTACGCCCGACCACCTGGACCGGCATGGGACGTTTGAGAACTATGCAGCGATGAAGGCGCGGATCACGGCACGGCAAGGGGCGGAGGATTTTCTCGTACTGAACGGCGAGGAAAAGCCGACGCAGATGCTGGCGGCGAAGACCAAGGCTCAGGTGTTCTGGTTCAGCGGGCGGCGGCCAATCAAGCAGGGTGCGTTTGTGCATGGGGAGAGCGTTTTGTTCATTACCCGCGAGGGGGCGAAGGCGGAGCCGGTGATGCCGGTGGCGGAGATTCCGTTGAAGGGTGCTCACAATGTGGACAACGTGCTGGCGGCGGTGTGCGCGGCACGGCTGGGCGGAATTGCGGCGGAGAGCATTCGCGCTTCGGTGAAGAGCTTCAAGGCGGTGGAGCATCGGCTGGAGTTTGTGGCGACGGTGAGGGGCGTCGAGTTCTACAACGACTCCAAGGCTACGAATGTGGATGCGACGAAGAAGGCGCTGGAGGCGTTCAAGGGCGGCGTCCATTTGATTCTTGGCGGGAAGGACAAGAACTCGGATTACATGGAATTGAGCGATTTGTTGCGCGCGCGGTGCAAGGTTGTTTACACAATAGGTTCGGCGGCGGAGAAGATTGAGCGGCATCTGGCGGGAGTCGTCAAGATAGTTTCAGCGGGCACGCTGGATTCAGCCGTGCGCAAGGCCGCAGAGGATGCGGTAGCGGGCGATGTGGTGCTGCTGGCGCCGGCTTGCTCGAGCTTCGATCAGTTTGAGAATTATGAGCAGCGGGGACGGATTTTCAAGGGGATTGTGAACGGACTGGCGGGCTAGGCAGGCAACGAGACAAATACAGGATTCCTTCACTCCGTTCAGGATGACGGCCTCCAAGGGAAGTGCAGAGGCCGGTTAGTTCGTTCAGGATGACGGCCTCTAGAAGAAGCAGGCGGGATGGCGAAGCGGGTTGGGGTCGACAAATGGATGTTCGGGACTGTGCTGCTGCTGGTGCTGTTTGGGCTGGTGATGGTGTTCTCGGCATCTGCGGTAATGGCGAAGGAGACGGTGGGGTCGCCGTATGCGTATGTGAGGATGCAGGCGCTTTGGGCGTTGCTGGGAATGGGTGCCCTGACTCTGCTGATGCAGGTGGACTACAGGCGGTATAACCGCTATCCGGTGGTGGCGGGGTGCGTCGCGGTGACCACACTGCTGCTGCTGGGCGTGTTCGCGATGCATGGGATGAATGGGGCGCATCGCTGGATCCGGGTGGCCGGGATTACGCTGCAACCCTCGGAGCTGGCCAAGCCGGTGATTGTGCTGTTCCTTGCGTATTTTCTGCAGACGCGTATTCACGCGATGGACGACTGGAAGGGGACGATCCTGCGGGCGGTACTGCCTCCGCTGATGTTCATTGCGTTGATCCTGAAAGAGCCTGACCTGGGGACCGCTCTGGTTTGTGCGGGCGTCACGGCGTTGATGCTGTACCTCGCTGGCGCGCAAGTGAAGTACTTCTTTATTGCGGCGGCGGCGGCGTCTCCCGTACTGTATTACATGCTGTTTCATGTGGCGTTCCGGCGCGCGAGAATGCTGGCGTTTGTGAATCCGGAGCTTGATCCGCGGGGTGCGGGCTTTCATATTCTGCAGTCACTGATTGCGGTGGGTACGGGCGGGATCTGGGGGCGCGGGTTGATGGAGGGTGTGCAGAAGCTGTTCTACCTGCCGGAGCCGCACACGGACTTTATCTACGCGAATATCTGCGAAGAACTGGGATTGGTGGGGGCGCTGGCAGTGGTGGCGCTGTTTGTGTTCCTGGGGTATCGCGGGATGAGGGCGGCGGTGCTTTCGACCGACCCGTTTGCGCGGTTTCTAGCGTTTGGGATTACGTCGGTGATTCTTATTCAGGCGTTCTTCAACATAAGTGTGGTGCTGGCGCTGGTGCCGACCAAGGGAATTACGCTGCCGTTGATCTCCGATGGCGGGACGTCGGTGTTTATTACGCTGGCGAGTCTGGGGATTCTGCTGAATATCACCAGAGAGATAGATTAAGGACAGTTGCCAGTTGCTGATTGTTAGTAAGGGCAAAACAGTGCGAGTTCTGATTGCGGGTGGGGGGACCGGCGGGCACGTGATTCCGGCGCTGGCGATTGCGCGGGAGTTGCGCGATGAGCACGGCGCTGAAGTCCGGTTTGTGGGGACAGCGCGGGGGCTCGAGACGCGGCTAGTTCCGGAGGCGGGATTCAGGCTGGAGCTGGTGCGGTCGGGACAGTTGAAGAATGTGAGCCTGGCGACCCGGCTGCGGACCGCGATGGATCTGCCGCTGGGGGTAGTGGAATGCGTGCGGCTGCTGCGGAAGTTCAAGCCGCAGGTGGTGGTGGGGGTGGGTGGGTACGCGAGTGGGCCGGGGATGCTGGCGGCGATTCTGCTGCGTGTGCCGACCCTGGCCTATGAGCCGAACGCCGTGCCGGGGATGACGAATCGTTGGCTGGGAAAATGGGTGAATGCGGCGGCGGTAAACTTTGCGCAGACGGCGAAATTCTTCAGAGGCGCAGAGGTGACGGGTGTGCCGGTGCGGCCGGAGATTCTTGCGCTGGCATTGCGGCCTGTCGATTCGATGGATTTGCGATTGCTGGTGACGGCGGGGAGCCAGGGGGCTCGGATATTCAACGAGGCGTTGCCGAAGATTACGGCGGAATTGTTGGCTACGGTGCCGGGGTTGACGATTGTGCACCAGGCGGGCGCGCGGCATGTGGATGCAACCAGGGCTGCGTACGCTGCGAGTGGCGCGGACCCGGCGCGATGGAGCGTCGAGGCGTTTCTTGAGGACATGCCGGCGCAGTATGCTGCGGCTGATTTGGTGTTGGCGCGGTCGGGGAGTACGGTCGCGGAGTTATGCGCGGCGGGAAGGCCGTCGCTTTTGGTGCCGTTTGCAGCCGCAGCGGACGATCATCAGCGGAAGAATGCAGAGGTACTTGCAGATGCAGGAGCGGCGGTGATGCTGCTGGAGCGGGATGCGACTCCGGCTGCGCTGTTGGAGGGATTGCGCGCGCTGCTGCTGGATTCGGAGCGGCGCGCGACGATGGCGGCGAGAGCGCGGTCGCTGGCGCGAAGCGGCGCACTGGAGAAGATCGCGGCGATGGTTTTGGAGCTGGCAAGAAAGAAGGGCTGAGGAATGTCCTCAGCCCTCCAGTATTTCTGGTTGCGCAATTGCTTACCGATGTCCACCACCGCCGTGTCCACCACCGCCTCCGCCGTGGAAGCCGCCTCCACCACCTCCGCTGAAGTTAGCGTGAGAGCCGCCGCCGTTGCCGCCGGAGAAGGAGCGGGACTGCGGCGCTGGAGCGGTTCCGCGAGACTGTGCGAATCCGTTGCCGCCAGCGTTATATTGCGGGCGGGCTCCGTTGGTAGTGACGCCATTGCGATAGCTTGCCTGCGGAGTGCCGCGGTTCTCTGCGACAGCATTGCCATTGCGGTTGGCGAAGCTGTTGCCGTTGATGCCGGCACCACGATTCTCGGCAACTGCACCGCCGCGGGCGAAGGCTGCACCACCGGGATGACCGTCAAATCCGGCGACCGGGTGGTTGTAGACGTAGCCGTTGCGGAAGCCGAGGTGATTGTAGGCGCCGTTGTAGAAGAAGTGGCCGCCGTTCCAATAGCCGCCCCAGAAGCCCGTGCCAAAGTAGCCGAAGCCGTAGTTGATACCACCGTAGTAGCCGATGTGACGGCCCCAGTAGCCGGCATTCCAGAAGTATCCGCCGCCGCCCCAACCCCAGTAGCCGGGGGTCCAGAGTGCTTCAACGTAGGGTGGGTAGACCCATGCGCCATCGACCCAGTAGTACTCATTGCCGTCCCAGGCCCAGTAGCCGGGGGTCCAGATATATCCGTAGCCGGGAGCGACCGGTTGCTCGTAGAACGGGATCGCCGGAGGAGCGATGCCGACGCCGACGAATACGGCCGCGTTTGCTGCCGCTGGCACCATAAGCAAAGCGCCAGCAATCACCATCGCAACGATTGTGCTTTTGAAAACCTGTGTGATCTTCATACTCACTGCCTTGTCCTGCCCTTCCTTCGCTTGCCCGGTAAGGCTTTGAAACTGCGGGTTGCGCGGATTGCGAGGACCCCAAGTTCCATGAGCGTCAGGTCCGTGAGTTGCTCGGGACGGCTCCCATGAACTCCTGGTGAATTAGACACAAGATACGCCATTTGGTTGCGGGTGGGGAGTCCCCAGTGGCGCAGATTTCGGCTATCTTTCGGCGCAAAACCGACGGCTGCGAGGCAACCCCCCGGCGCAGAGGATAAATAAATTGCTTGCGGGACTGGAGATGGTGGCGGGTGGGCGCGTGCCGCCCCTGCCGCTCAGCGGACTGGGCTGAGCGGTCGGGACACGTGGCGATCCGGCTTTACCGGATTCCAGCCTGCGACAGTTGTGCCGAAGCGAGGTTGGGGACCTTTGGGACGTTGCGGCAGAAGAAATGGCTGCGGACTGACGCGGACGTTCGGAGCGGAATGGGGAAAGGGGATGATCCTGGCCATGCAGGTTGTTGAGCCGAGGAACCTGTGAGCTGAGAGCGGAGTCCCAGGTAAAGGCTGGTAGAGTGAAGTGCGGGCACAGTGAAGCACTGCGGCCAACGTGCTGGATAGCGCAGCAAGGAGAGAGCAGTTCGCATGTCTTTGCCAGGTCACTTTTTGTTTGCTCCGTCGCACCGCATTCACTTCATCGGCATTGGCGGGATTGGCATGAGCGGGATCGCGGAGATTCTGCTGACGATGGGGTACGCGGTGTCGGGTTCGGACCTGCGGCGGTCGACGGTGACGGACCGGTTGGCGGAGCTGGGCGCTGTGATCTACGAGGGGCACGCGGCGGAGAACGCGGCCGCGAGCGATGTGGTGGTGACGAGTTCGGCCGTGGCGGCGACGAACCCCGAAGTGGTGGAGGCGCGGGCAAGGAAGATTCCGGTAATCCAGCGGGCGGAGATGCTGGCGGAGTTGATGCGGCTGAAGTATGGAATCGCAGTTGCGGGGATGCATGGCAAGACGACGACGACCAGCATGATTGCAGCGGTGATGAGCGCTGGCGGCGGCGAGGGGAATCTTGACCCGACGGTGGTGGTGGGTGGGCGCGTCGATGCTCTGGGGTCGAATGCGCGGCTGGGCTCGTCGCAGTACCTGGTGGCCGAGGCGGACGAGAGCGACCGGTCGTTTCTGAAGCTGTCGCCGGTGCTGGCGGTGGTGACGAATCTCGACCGCGAGCACATGGATTGCTATCGCGATATGGCGGACGTGGAGGGCGCGTTCATTGAGTTTATGGACCGCGTGCCGTTCTACGGCGCGACGACCGCGTGTGTGGACAACGCGCTGCTGCGGAGCGTGCTGGAGCGCGTGCATCGGCGGGTGTACACGTATGGGGAATCGGCGGGCGCGGATTTTCGGTTGCAGTTGCTGGAGAATCGGGCGGGTGCGTCTCGTAAGGACTACGGGCACTGGCAGTTTGAGGTGAACTATCGTGGGCTGGTGCTGGGGCCGTTCTCGCTGCATGTTCCAGGGCGGCACAATGTGCTGAATGCTACGGCGGCGGTGGCGATTGGCGTGCAGCTTGGGATTGCGCCGGATGCGATTGCCGCCGGGTTGGCGAGTTTCCGCGGAGTTGACCGGCGCTTCCAGGTTAAGGGGACAGCGCGCGGGGTGACGGTGGTGGACGACTATGGACACCATCCGACGGAGATTGTGGCCACGCTGCGGGCGGCTCGAGATGCGGGGTATGTGCGAGTGTTAGTGCTGTTCCAGCCGCACCGATACTCGCGGACGCGCGACCTGCAGCCAGAGTTTGCGCGGGCGTTTGCGGATGCGGACTGCGTGCAGGTGCTGGACATTTACGCGGCCAGCGAGGAGCCGATTGCGGGTGTCGATGCACCGGCGCTGGTTGAGGCGATTCGGCGGACCGGCACGGTAGGCAGCGGCGTGAAGTATGCGGAGTCGATAGCGGCAGGGGTTGCGGCTCTGGCAGGGGTTGCGCGCGATGGCGATGTGATTCTGACGCTGGGAGCGGGGAGCGTGTCGCAGGCGGGGGCTTTGTTGCTGGAAGCGCTGGGCGCGACCGACTCGGCTCGATAACGCCCGGGATGGAAGCATGAGGATAGCATCGGCGACAGGTCGCGCGTGGCTGGCGGTTAGGGTTCGGCCGGCGGTTCTTCTGGCTGTAGTTCTGCTTGCCGAGGCTCAAACAGGGGTGGGCCAGGCGCCACTGACTCCGCAGCCTACGCTGCAGGATTGGGAGATTGCGGCAGGCGGCGTGATGCGGTTTGAAACTGCCTCGATCCGCAAGGACACTTCCGGCAACTTCAAGAAGCCTAGCTTCGCGTTGAGCGCCGACGACGGACTGCCTCCGACTGACGGAAACTTTCATGCTGACTTTCCGCTGATCATCTATATCCAGTTCGCCTACAAGGAGTGGTTCACCGGGGAGCAGGTGCATGCCCTGCTGGCTACGCTGCCCAAGTGGGCGCTGTCGGACACCTACGAGATTCAGGCTCGGGCAGCAGGCAAGCCGAGCAAGGACCAGATGCGGCTGATGCTGCAATCTTTGCTGGCCGACCGATTCGGCTTGAAGATTCACTTCGAGACCCGGCGGCTTCCCGTTTTTCTGCTGACCATGGTCAAACCGGGAAGGATGGGGCCGAAGCTGCGTCCGCACTCGCCGGCGTGCAATGTCGCCGATCCGGCCAACGACCAGGCGGGCGCGACTCCCGCGGCGAAAGGTTCGACTATTAAAGACGCAGGGGAAAGGGATGTCTTTCCCCCACTTTGCCTGGATCGGTCGCTGATGACGATTCCCGAGCCGAACCACGTCAAGCTGACGGGCTCGCGCAATATGACGCCAGCGATGCTGGCGACGTACCTTCCGTCGATTGGTGACCTGGATCGCCCAGTCATCGACCGGACGGGACTGGTGGGAAGCGTAGATTTCTCGCTCGAGTTCACTCCAGAGGCATATTTGCCCGACAACTCCGGTGTGGCCGCCGATCCGGACACGCGGATCACGTCGTTTCATGAGGCGCTAGAGAAGCAACTCGGGTTGATACTGGCACCTGCCAAGGCGCCGGTGGACGTTATGGTCGTCGACCATGTGGAGCGGCCTTCAGAGGATTAGCAATCTTGCTTTCCGCGAAGGGCAAGCCTCCGCGGAAAGGTCAAGTTATTTTGGGGTGAGTTGCTGAATGGGTACGTCCCCGGTTTAGCAGTAGGCGGCGATGGGGCTGCGCGATATGATCGATTGTGGCGATTCCTCGCGACCTTGCTCAGGCCGTGCGATCAGGCAATCTGTTTTCGAAGGGTGGCTCGACGGTGCTGGATGCGCCTGAGCTAGGTCGCGTGCAAATGGGAGCTAAGGCAGCGGGGTTGAAGCGAGGAGCAGCGGTGACGGAGATGCCGTTGCGGCGCGACTCACCATATGCGGACGATTATGACGGCGTCGATTCGGACCCTGCGTTTGCAGGCCGGGCCCGGCGGCCTGGGATTCGCGTGAGCTTTCGTGCCGGACTGGTGCCAAAGTCGCTTTGGGGAAAGACTGTGGCAAGTTGCGGTCTGGTGCTACTGGCCGGGGCGGCGATTGCGGGAGCGCTTGAGGTGCGAAGCTTCCTGCTGCACGATGCGCATTTTGTAGTCCCGGATTCGGAGTCGATCCAGATTGCGGGCAACAGCCATCTGACGCGCGCGCAGTTGCTGAGCGTTTTCGGCGAGGATGTAGACCGCAACATCTTCAATATTCCGCTGGCTGCGCGGCGGGCGGAGTTGGAGAGCCTGCCCTGGATAGAGCATGCGACCGTGATGAGGCTGCTGCCAAATCGGGTACGGGTGGCGATCGTGGAGCGGACTCCGGTGGCTTTTGTGCGCCAGGGCACGCAGATCGGGTTGGTGGATGCAAACGGCGTGCTGTTCGATCTGCCTGGGCCAGATATCGAGGAGGCCAGCGGCCTGCGAAGCGCAGTTCCGCATTATTCCTTTCCTGTGCTGACGGGTATTTCGGCCGACGACCCGCTGTCGGTGCGGGCCGCGCGAATGAAGATTTACCTCGGCTTTATCTCGGCGCTGGACGCAAGCGGAGAAGGCATCTCGCATAAACTGAGCGAGGTGGACCTATCCAACCCTGAGGACGTGAAAGCGCTTATTCCGGATACAAGCGGTACGGACATTCTTGTGCATTTCGGCGAGGAGAAGTTCCTGGAGCGGTATCGACAATACCAGCAGCACCTGGCCGAGTGGCGGGCACAGTATCCGAAGCTCGCGTCGGTGGATATGCGGTATGAGCGGCAGGTAGTGCTGGAGATGCAGGCGGGTACGGCGCCTCCTGTCAGCCCTGCAAATGCAGTGAGCGACGCGGCTTCGACCGGCGCAGCAGGCAATCCGGCGGACACGGCGAAGGCAACGCAGGAGCCTCCGAAGCAAGCTGTTGCCACCGGCCATATTGCTGCGATAAAGGCAAAGGCCCCGGCGGCGAAGCATAAGGCAGTTGCCGTTCATGCGAAAGCAGCGGACCAGGCTTCCATGCCCCGCACCGTGCAGGAGGGGGCTCCACGATGAACGCCAGGCAGGAAAACCTGATCACGGTGGTTGACGCAGGAAGCAGCAAGATCTGCGTGCTGGTGGCGGAGTTGCAGGATGGCGTTCTGCGCTATCGTGGCCACGGCATTGAGGCGGCGC
>Ga0302278_10001493_pt1 | contig 28642 bp, 9 predicted proteins | sample III_Bog_N3_2_FD_194543 | JGI IMG/M metagenome (GOLD analysis project Ga0302278, IMG submission 194543) | Peat permafrost microbial communities from Stordalen Mire near Abisko, Sweden - III_Bog_N3_2 | ecosystem: Environmental > Terrestrial > Soil > Wetlands > Peat | place: Sweden: Abisko... | reverse complement strand
GATCGCCGCTTCACGGAGCAGAACTACCAGAATGGCGACGCGAATTCAGGCGACTCCTTTGCCAGCCTTCTGCTCGGGACCTTCTCATCCACCAACTATACGATCGCTGCCTCCTACGCGCTCCAGCAGCTTTACATTGCGCCGTGGGTGCAGGATGACTGGCGCGTCAACAAGAAGCTCACCGTCAATCTCGGTCTTCGGTGGGATCTTGAGTCGCCCTACACCGAACGGTTCAACAAGCTGGTTACCACCTTCTGCACCACCTGCGTCAACCCGCTGCAGTCATCCGTCTCGGGCTTGCCATTGTATGGTGGCTTGCAGTTCACCAACAGCAGCAACCGCAATCCCTATCCCGCCAACTACAAGGCCATCCAGCCTCGTATCGGCGTGGCTTACCAGGTCACCCCAAACACGGTAGTTCGCGCGGGCTACGGGCTCATCTATTTCAATACGTTTGAGAGCCCCATAGGAACCGGCTTCACCCAGACCACCAGCTATAACAACTACGTGACCAACACGCCGGTGAACTCGCTGAGCAATCCCTATCCAGCCGGCGCTGTGCTTCCCACCGGAAATTCGCTTGGCCTGTCCACGTCGCTGGGACAAAACGTCTCCTTTATCGATCCAGCCCATGTGCAGCCAAGGATGACCCAGTTCACCCTCAACGTGCAGCAGCAGTTGCCAGGCAGCGTAGTGGTCCAGGTTGCTTATGTGGGTGCGCGGCCAACCCATCTGGAGGTCAACCACAACATCAACCTTCTGCCTGCGACGTATTACAACCAGGGTTACCCGGAAGTCTTAACCCTGAATGCTTCGGTGCCCAATCCAATGGCCGGCAAGATCCCGCAGTCTACGACGTACAACGCCCCCAACATCCAACAGCAATTGCTGTATCTGCCCTATCCGGAGTTCGGCTCGGTTACCGAGGACTACTCTCCAATTGGCTCTACTCCATACAATGCCCTGCAGATTCAGGTCACCAAGCCGATGAAGCATCACTACTCCATTGCAGGCAACCTGACCTGGGACAAGTTGATGCTGCACAATGGCTACCTCGACAACTATGCAGCCGTAACCGGCCAACTGGACCACGTCCAGGATGGAGCGCCGAATTTCTTCGGCACGATCTACGGAACCTATGAACTTCCCACCTTCGCCTCGCTGCCTTTCTACGAACGGGAATTCATCGGTGGCTGGAAGCTGAACAGCGTGATGCGGTTTTCAGACGGCGCACTGCTTGGCGCACCAGGAAACGTCAACATCATTGGCAATTACAAGCAGCCGAACTGGTCGCTCCATCGTCAGTACAACACCTGCTACGAGAACTACACAATCGTAGGCGGGCAGCCGGTGTGGGCGAATGTTCCCACCACAACGAACGGTACGGGCGTATACAACACCGTGACGGCCTGCGATTCGACGTCACCAACCCCAGCCTTCATCACGCGGTTGGCCTACACCTCGCAAAGCAACAGCAATGTTCTCAAGATTCGTCAGCAGCTTCACCCGTTGGTCGATATGTCCATCTTCAAGCAGTTCGCTTTCGGCGAGGCAAAGAGCTTTGAGATCCGTGGCGAGTTCTTCAACGTCTTCAATACGCCTGAATGGGGTGGCCCTGGTGGACTTGGTTCGTCCAACGCAGGATCCTCGTCCAGCTCGTATTCGCTGACCAATCCAACCGGCTACTTTGTTCAGGCCAACGATGCGCGCATCGGTCAACTGACCGCTCGCATCAACTTCTAGGCTCCATCTACCCGACTCCCGCGCGTGTGATTTTCATGCGCGCGGGAGCACCATTTTCTCCTCATCTATTGCAAGTCGACCGGGCCAGCCATGATGAAACCCTTCGCAGCGAGAGTGTCAACGCCTAAGCATTCGATCCTCATTGATTTCCGCGAAGACTTCGAACGATTTGCGATGATGGAGCAAGACTAATGGCGAGCGACGAAAAGACCTCAGAAACCAAGAGACCACCGGCGGTCGACTTGCTGCGCAAGATGATCGCTTCGGGCAAGTCCATTCCTTCACAACCGAGCACGCATTGATTACTAACGCCCAACCAACGGCCGCACGAAGAGCGCGGCTCCTGAAGATGCTATGCCTGTTGTTGCTGGTTGGCGGAGCTTCGGCCTGCGGGCTTGCGCAATCGACCGGCGCGCCGGATTCGCTCAAGCAACAGTTCGCAAATCCCCCGGAAACGGCAAAGCTACGCTGCTACTGGTGGTGGCTGAACGGCAACACCACCGAAGAGACAATTACCCGCGACCTTACCGAGATGAGCCGCAAAGGGTTCGGTGGCGTGCTTCTGGTGGACGCCAATGGATCCAGTCAGAATGGAAACGACAATGTTCCGGCGGGCCCGCGTTTCGGGAGTCCGGCGTGGACCAAACTCTACGTCCATGCGTTGAAGACGGCAAGCGAACTGCATCTTGAAGTGAATCTCAACATTGTCAGCGGGTGGAACCTCGGTGGGCCTGATGTGACGCCCGCGGATGCGTCCAAGTTGCTGACATGGTCGCGAACCATTGTGGGGCATAGCAAGAGCTTCGACGGCGCGCTTGCCATGCCCCTGGTCAAGAATGGCTTCTATCGCCAGATTGCAGTCCTCGCCTATCCGCTGCGGCACGGCGCTGCCCTGCCCGGCACCATGGGCGATTCGCGTGCGCCGATCCGAGCTTTGCGGTACAAAACGGCGTCGGCGGAGACTGGGATCTCGATGCCGAAGTCGGAGCCGCTGCTGGCGGACTCTGCGCCGGTCCCGGGCGAACAGGACACCGAGTTGCAGGACGTGATTGACGTGAGTGCCCAGGTGGATGAGGCGGGCCACACAAATTGGCGGCCGCCGTCCAAGGGCACCTGGGAGATTCTGCGGGTTGGCTATACGGATTCCGACGCGCGCGTGTCCACCTCCAGTGACTCGTGGCAGGGGCTGGCGATCGACTATCTCGACCGCGGCGCGTTCGACACGTATTGGGACCATACCGTCGCGCCTCTGTTGGAAGCGTCCCGGCCCTATCTGAAGACAACGCTGGTGAACCTCGCGACCGATAGCTGGGAAGTGGGCGGGACCAACTGGACAGGGCGATTCGCGGACGAGTTTCGCAAACGCCGGGGTTACGATGCGATCCGCTATCTGCCCATCGTCGCGGGACGGATTGTCGACGACCGTGCTGCGAGCGACCGCTTTCTTGACGACCTGCGGCGGACAGTAGGGGACCTGCTGACCGATCACTATGACCACTTCACCGAGCGTGCCAAGCAATATGGCCTCGGCACACAGTGCGAGTCCGGAGGCCCGCACGGCGCACCGATCGATGCGCTCGAGACGTTCCGCTCCGCGACGGTGCCGCAGGCCGAGTTCTGGGCGCAATCCACTGAGCATCGCTCCACCGACGAAGACCGGTTCTTCATCAAGGAGGCAGCCAGCGCTGCGGATATTTATGGGAAGCGGCTGGTCGCGGAAGAGGGCATGACCAGCATCGGGCCACAGTGGAGCGAGTCGCTTGCCACTGATCTGAAGCCAACCTTCGACCGCGCTCTGACCGAGGGCATGAACCGGCTGGTGTGGCATGAGTTTACATCCGAGCCGAAGGAGGCTGGCCTGCCGGGGAGTGAATATTTCGCCGGAACGCACATCAATCCGAACGTGACCTGGTGGAACCAGGGCGAGGAATTCTTCCGCTACCTGAACCGCTCGCAGTTGATGATGCAGCAGGGACACTCGGTGGATGATGTCCTGTATTTCTATGGGGACGAGGTGCCTAACTTCGTGCGCCTGAAGCGTGACGACCCCGCGCATGTCCTGCCCGGATACGACTATGACGTGACCGACGAAGACGCGCTGTTGCATACGCTTTCGATCCATGATGGCCAGATTGCAACGCCCGCCGGCGGTGCTTACCGGGTGCTGGCGATGCCGCTGGGACGCAGACTGAGCGTGGCTTCTCTGGAGCGAATCGCCGCGTACGTGCGGGCGGGAGGAGCGCTTGTGGGACAGCAGCCGCTGGGACCTGCGGGGAATTTGGACGAGGCGGCAGCGCGGCATTTCTCGCAGTTGGTTCAAGATGTGTGGGCAGGGTGCGGAACAGCACGGCACTCCTATGGGTCAGGCACAGTCTTTTGCAGCGCGGATGGCGGGGCGGCGCTGCGGGCCTTGCATGTTGCTCCGGACTTTGAAGAAACTTCCGGGCATCTGGACTATGTGCATCGGGCGGATCGAGCGCGGGACATTTATTTTGTCCGGAACGACAGCGCAGGAGTAGTCGATGTGGCCGCTACCTTCCGCGTGACGGGGCGCGCGCCAGAACTGTGGAACGCCATCGACGGTAGCGTTACCGCGCAGACGGTTTACCGGGTAGATGGAGGACGCACGACGGTTCCGCTGCACCTGGATCCGTTCGGCTCCGTCTTCGTCGTCTTTGCCCAGCCGGAGGGTCTACACGCGACCAAAGTTTTGAAAGACGGTCGCGAAGCCACGTCGGCCGAACTGAGTGGGGATGTGCGAACCGGGTTCGCTCTGGAGAACGCCGCGGCTGGAGCGTATCGGGTGCGGTTGACCGACGGCCGGGAGTTGGCCGCGCAGGTTGCTTCGCCGAAATCTCAGGAGCTTCCTGCAAGCCAGTGGACGATCCAGTTTCAGGCGGACCGGGGAGCGCCGGCAGGAGCACAACCGATCAGCAGTTTTCAGTCATGGGCGGGTTCCGCGGATCCAGGCGTGCGCTATTTTTCCGGGACCGCGACGTATCGGACCGAGGTGGAGGTCAAGCCCGCGCCGGATGAACGCGTCTTCCTTACGCTGAGCGACCTGCATGAGATTTGTACGGTGCGGGTGAACGGAAAGAACGCCGGCACTATATGGGCAATGCCGTATCGGTTGGATATAACTGCCAGTCTATCAGCAGGACGGAATACGCTCGAACTCGATGTGACGAACCTGTGGCCAAACCGGATTATTGGGGATGCGCAACCCTCAGCGACGCGCACCTACACCAAGACAAACATTCGCAAGTACACTGCGTCGTCGCCGCTGCTGCCTTCGGGATTGATCGGCCCGGTCACCCTCGAGACAGTACGCGAGTCGAAACTTCGCGCGACGCCTGATTCACGACACTAGCTCTGAGTGAGTCTGTCCAGAGGGTCTGGACCAGTTTCAGCGAGTTGGCAATTTTCAACCCACGGTCATTTAGTCTTGTTGCCTGGGGGTCGGCGATGTCTCCGAACGCGTACTGGGCCTATGGGCTTTCGATTCATGCGGATTTGGTCTGCCCGGAACTTCCTTCTCATCCGCAAGCGAGTGCGGCCCCGGACGTAGTGATTCGCTTGCTGGCACCGGTATCGACTATTTCGACGACCCTCGAGCATGGGTACTTCGAAGTTCGGCCAGGGGTGTTCCGTTTGGCGATCCCGGGAGTCGGGCAGTACACGGTGGAAGAAGGAAAGCGCATCTTCATCGAGCCGCTGGTCGATGCTTCTATCGACAAGGTGCGGCTGTTTCTGCTGGGCTCGTCCATGGGTGCGCTGTTGTATCAGCGAGGCCTGTTCCCCCTGCATGGCAGCGCGGTGGAAACGGCGTGGGGCGCAATGATCTTCGTTGGAGCGCAAGGGGCAGGAAAGTCCACGCTGGCGGCGCAGTTTCATCGCAGCGGGTACAGGTTGCTCAGTGACGACGTCTGCGCTGTGGCGGCTGGTCCGGACGGACTTCGGATTCTGCCTGCATTGGCGCAGTTCCGTCTGTGTGCCGATGCCTATCACCGGCTGGGGAGCGCGGAAAGTACCCGCTTTGATGTGGACAAATTTGTTGTGCCCATGGGCGAGGGGTATTGTCCTGATCCAATACCGCTGCGTGCGATCCACATTCTTTCCGATCACGACGCAGACAAGCCGAAGATCGAAGTGCTGCGTGGCTTCGACCGCGTTCAGCGGCTGCTGGAGAATCTGTACCGGCCGCACTACATGAAAGGGCAGGGGACGCAAGCTGAGTTGATGCGGTTGGCGGGATCAATCGCGCAGAGGGCTACGCTGTTTTCGGTCGCGCGACGCCGGGACACAGCCGTGATCGCGGGGCTAGTAAGCTCGTTGGAGTTGGCCTGGGCAGACCAGTTTGCCGTGGTTGCAGTGAAGGAGAGGACCTAGATGCGCCAGTTTCGCCCCGAAGACCGGTTGTCCCGCGCCGAAGATATGCTTTCGACGGAACTCGACCAGGAGACCGTCCTGATGAGTATCGATGCGGGTGCGTACTACGGTTTGGAAGGCGTCGCGCGCAGCGTCTGGGAGAGTCTGGAGACTCCACTGACCTTCACCGCCCTCGTGGATCGTCTGGTCAAGGAATATAAGGTTGCGCCCGATATTTGCTCCGCGGATTTGCAGAGGTTCCTGACCGAGATGGAACGGGAAGGTCTTCTCCGTGTGGACTAAGCTGAGCCGTTTTGCGCGGCTGCCTCTCGCCCGTAAGCGCCTGCTGGGGGAGGCGCTGCTGGGACTGGCGCTGGCGCGGGCCGCCATGTTCTGTCTGCCGTTCCGGCGAATTGCGACGTGGCTGGGGACGGCCGGGGCAGTGACTCCAGAGGCGGCGACGGAGGAAGAAGTCCGCATCGCGGAAGAGATTGGATGGGCAGTAGGTGTCGCTGCACGGCGGGTCCCCTGGGATGGACGCTGCCTGGCGCAGGCGCTAGCCGCAACGGGAATGCTTCGCCGCAGGGGGCTGGAAGGGACTGTGAGCTTTGGCGCAGGCCAGCGAGAAACGCCGGAATCGGATTTCAGTGCGCATGCATGGCTACAGGTCGGGCCATATACGGTGACAGGGGGGCCGGGACGCGAACGGTTCAAGACCTTGACCACTTTTGCCCGGACCCGGCAATGAGCGGAATCTACGGAGTCTACCGGTACGATGGCGCTCCAGTTGATCCGAATTGGCTCGAACGAATGCGTTCGGCAATGGCCTACTACGGTCCCGATGGAGGGGGACAGGTGCTTGAGGGCTCGCTTGGGCTGGGGCACCTCCTGATGGAAACCAACTCGCAGGATGCCGATGAGAGCCAGCCAGCCCGGGGAGAACGCGGCCTGGTGGTATGCGCGGCAAGGTTGGACAATCGGGCCGAGCTGATCGCTGCGTTCGATGTATCCGGCGAGGAAGCGGCGCGCGTGCCCGACCGATCTCTGGTTGGGATGGCCTTCGATCGCTGGGGCGAGGAGGTCAGCGCGCATCTTCAGGGAGACTGGGCGCTGGCCGGCTGGGATCGCCAGGAACGCCGGCTACTCTTGGCGAGGGATGCCTGCGGCAATGCCACTCTCTATTATTACGAGGGCAAAGGCTTCGTGGCGTTCGCGTCCAGTCTGAAGGCGCTGCTTGCGCTTACGGCGGTGGAGAAGAAGCCGGACATGCTGCGACTTGCCCAGGTGCTGGTCGCGTGGCAGCACGATGCGGAGCTGACGGCCTACGCGGGTTTCCGGCGATTGGTGTGGGCGAACACTTTGACGGTTGGGCCGGAAGGGCCTGGCCGCTGCCGGCGCTACTGGTCTCCCGTAGGCCGCGAGCCGTTGGCGTATCGCCATGACGAAGATTACGTCGAGGCGTTTCTGGAGCATTACGACAGGGCGGTAGCGGCCTGTCTCGATACCTGGAAGACGGTGGGCGCAATGCTCTCTGGTGGGCGCGACTCCGGCTCTGTGGTCGCCATGGCCGCTGCGGTTCTTGCGCGAGATGGGCGAGAACTTGCCGCGTACACTTCGGTTCCGCTGCTGGCCCCGGATGGCGCTGGAGCTGCGCGTCTGGGCAACGAATGGGAGCTGGCGCGGGCAACCGCCGCGATGGCGGGTGGTAATGTGCGCAGCGTTCCAGTCAATGCTGAGGACTATAGCGTTCTCGGAGGCATCGAGCATTTTCTGGACATCCATGACGGCCCCAGCCACGCGGCTTCCAACCAATATTGGCTTCAGGCCGTGACCGAGGCCGCAGTGCGAGATGGTGCCGGGATGGTGTTGACTGGGGGAATGGGCAATGCTACTGTCTCGTGGGCGGGCAATGGATCCGCGGGGCTGGCGTTGCTGCAAGGGCGGCGGGACTTGGCTTTGCAGTTGCTGTTGCATGCCGAAGCGAACCCGTGGCTCACTCTGAAGCGGCAGGTGTTGAAGCCGCTGTTACAGCCCGCGCGCAGTTGGCTGCGGCGGTTTCGGTCGCCTGATGGCAGGCCCTGGCAGTCTTATTCCGCGCTTAGCTCGCCCATGGCGGAGAAGCTCGATATGGACGGCCGAATGCAGGCGGCAGGCTACGATCCCACGTTTATGTTCTCCGCGCTCGAGGACCTGCGGCCACGATTTCTTGCTCCGGCCTGGGGCATCGGTGCGGGGATGTGGTCGGAGCTGGGAGCCATGCATTCGGTCAGCTTCCGCGACCCAACTTCCAACGTATCCTTGTTGGAATTCCTGCTGCGGGTGCCCGACTCTCAGTTTCGCCGGCATGGCCAAACCAGCTACTTGATGCGACGCGCCTTCGGGAACCGTCTGCCTGCCGAGGTGCTGAGCGGAAGGCAGAAAGGACTGCAAGCCGCGGACGTAGGCCATCGGATTCTGCGTGAGCGGCGTGCGATCGAGGAGTGCCTCGACTCTTTCGACTCGGTGCCAGGGGCGGTTGAGCTTCTGGACATGCGGCGTCTGCGCGGATGCCTTGCGGAGTTGGCTGCCAGGGTCGACCCGGAGACGACGGCGCGGGCGAGTCACATTCTTCTGCGCGGGCTTGGGGTTGGACTCTTCCTCCGCAGAATGGCTTAGTCTGTTTGGACGGCGCAGGTGTGGGAAATGAGAACGAGGGAGGAGAGCGGATGTCAGACGGTCTTTGGCTGAAGCAATCTAGCCCGGCGTTCCGGCTGATGATCGCCACCTCCTGGCTCGCGCCGGATCTGTGGCATGACCAGCAGGAACAGGCCATACGAGAGGCCATCGGCGCGGGCATCGACTGGGCGGAGTATGTGCGCCTGGTGGATCGTCACCGCACTCCAGCACTGAGTTGGGCTGCACTGAAGAGTATGCCGGGGCTGGATATACCGGAGCCGGCGAAGCGGGAGTTGCAGCAACGCAGCGATGCCTGCCGCATGCAGGCGGTTGGGCATGCGTTGCTGCTCGCGGACGTGTTGAAAGGATTTAACGGCGACGGAATTGCAGCGATGCCCATCAAGGGGCCTTTGCTATCGCTGGAACTGTACGGCGATATTGGCCTTCGTCAATCCAAGGACCTGGACATCATGGTGGTTCCGCAAGACGTGCTGCGGGCGCGCGCCTGCCTGGAGAAATTGGGGTGGCGCCCCGACGAAGACTACTTCCCCTTGAGTCCGCGTCAATGGGAGGCATTACTACGCCATGAGCACCATGTTGGCTATGTTCGCCCGCGGGGCATGTGCCGCATGGAGCTTCACTGGCGCATCTACCGGGACGCTGACGATCAGACCGCCTATAGATGGACACGGAGCGTTTCCTCGTCCTGGCGGGGGCATTCCTTACAGACTATGAATTCCGCCGATCTCGCGCTCTATCTTTGCAGTCATGGAAGCGATCATGCCTGGTTCAGGGCGAAGTGGCTCGGGGACCTGGCACGGATGCGCTCCAAGAGGTTGTTCGATTGCGAAGCTGTGTTGGAGGAGGCTCGCGAAGCGAATCAGGAGAGGCCTCTCTTGCTGGGTCTGCGCCTGATGAACGAAGCGTATGGGCTTCCGGTTCCTGTCGCCAGTACGGGAAAGGTGCCGTCATTCCTGGTCGACGGAGCGGTCCGCGATCTAGAGGCCGCTTCGGGACCGGACTTGTTCGGCCCTTCGCGCCGGTTCTGGTGGCAGATCCGCAAGGCCAGGTATGACCGGTTGCTTCGTCCGCAAACACCTTGGCGGAAAAGCCTTGTGGTCCTCTCTTATTGCCGGCAGGACTTCAAAGAACTCCATCTTCCGGACAGTCTTTTCTGGTTGTACGCTCCTCTGCGCCCGCTCCTTTGGGTCTGGCGGCGGCTGCTGCGTGGCCAGCGAGTGGCCATGTCCGGTAAATGAATTGCGTTTCCCTGGAACCGAGCAATCCGGCCCTCGACGGACGCGTCAGAACATCGATTCGCGGTTCCTTGTGTCCTGGTCCGTCGGTTTCGCGGTGTTGCGTCTTCTTCTAAAACTCCCGTCGGGCCTGCCTCCGGGAAGGGTTAACTCAAATCTCATGGGGGTAACCAGCGCGATGATATGCAATGTTTTTCATATTTAGTTTTTCAAATTAGGCGTTGACTTTCATCCCGATTGTTGAATACTAGTCAGACGTTCCAAGCAACTTCGAGGTCAGAGAAAAAATGGAGAACGTTGTAAAGTCCATCCCTGAAACCAGGAAGAAGTGGGTTACCCCTAAGCTGAAGAAAGTTGACGTGGAGACGCTGACTGCGAGTGGCTTTAGCACTCCAAGCGGCGACGCCAACGGCTTTAGCTAGTTTTGCTTGTTTTGCTTTCTAAGTTGCACTTGGTCCTGCAATCCCCAGCGCTTCTGGACGTGCAGATTCTAGATATTCGACGAAGTGTGCGATGCCCGAGGGGTATCGCACTTTGCTGTTTATTCGAGTCACGTGCGTAGTACGACCCGCGCACGAATCCTCCTGTTTTCCATGAGGAAGCTGGGGTCTTCCGCGGTAGCGGGTTCCTGCAGGCTGGGCGCAAGCACCGTAAGACTAGCCATATGATGCGCCGGGCAATGACCGGGTTGCGGGGACAAATGCATATGCAGGGATTGAATCGCTGGTCACGTTTTTCTGCCTTAGTTTCGATTTTGCTCTTCAGCGCAACCCTCCTGGCCCAAACTCCGGCCACGGTGACCAATCCGGCCAGCGCGACCGTGAACCTGGGCGCAACTGCGTCTTTTAGTGTGACGACTGGCGGCTCTCCGGCTCCCGCTGTGGAATGGATGTATTCGAAGGATGGAGGAGCCACTTGGGCGGCCTTCCAGCCACCCCCGGTCAATCCGACGAGCATTCAGCCCACGCTGACCTTCCCGGTCACGTCTACAGCGGACAATTATTGGGAGTTCGAGGCGTGTGTCACCAATGCCTATCAAGTGGCGCCAGTCTGTAGCAACCCGGCACTGTTGACGTTGAATACGTCTGCCACAGTCAGCACTCCGGCAAATGTCACGGTCAACGCCGGGGGCACCGCGATCTTTGCAGTGACGACCGGCGGCACTCCAGCCCCAACGATTCAGTGGTACACCGTTTCGGGGAGCTCGCTAACGCCCATCTTGTCCTGCAACACGACCGCCCAGCAGACTGCCCTCGTCTTCCCTCTCTCGGGTTGCGGTTCGGCGATTACGACAGCCAACAACGGTCTGCAGGTGGAAGCGTGCGTTACGAACGCTTATTCGCCGACGGCGGTTTGCAGCGGCCCTGCGACGCTGACCGTAAATTCGTCGAGCGCGACTACGGCTCCGACCGTAAGCAATCCCGCCAACGGCAGCGCCAGCGTGGGCGGAACGGCGACTTTCAATGTGGTGACGGGCGGTACTCCGGCCCCATACGTTCAGTGGTTTGCATCCCTCGGCGGCCCGTTTGCGCCTTTCCAGGTGAGTACACCTTCGAGCTTCACGCCGAACCTATCCTTTACGGTCCCCTCTTTGGGATACAACAACCTGCAACTGAAGGCGTGCGTCTCGAACACCACTCCGGTTACGCAGGCTATCTGCAGCAGTCCGGCGACACTGACGATTAATACGGCTCCAACGGTCACCAATCCGGCCCCCGCGACGGTCAATGTTCTGGGAACAGCGATCTTCAGTGTGACTGTGGGCGGGTCCCCGGCTCCCTCGATTCAATGGCAGTACTTGACGGGAGGTGGTTGGGCTCCCTTCGAAGGTGGGAATCCAACGGTCACCCAGCCCACCCTGATCTTCGCCGCCCCCACTGCTGCCTTTAACAACTTGCAACTACGCGCGTGCGTCACGAATACGACATCAACGGTCTGCAGTAGTTCAGCAGCGTTGACGGTTAATTCGCCTCCCACGATCACCAATCCTTCGAACGCCTCCGTCTCTCTCGGTGCAACGGCGAACTTCAGTGTGACCGTGGGCGGAGTGCCGGCACCTACTGTTCAGTGGCAGGTATTGGAGTCAGGTAGTTGGCTAGCCTTCGAGACGACCAATCCGACGAGCACGCAGCCCACCCTATCCTTCCCCGCCACCACCGCGGCATTCAACAATCTGCAATTGCGGGCGTGCGCGACGAACACCTATCAATTCGCTCCGGTGTGCAGCGCTCCGGCGACGCTCACCGTCCTGACGTCTGTGGTCCTGACCCCGAGTTATCTGATTTTCCCCACCCAGGTCGAGGGGACGCCGAGTGGGGTTCAAACACTTACGGTCACCAATAAGCAGAGTGTGCCTCTCAATTTTTCCGGAGTATCGGTCGCGGGCGCCAACAGCGGTGACTTCGCGGCAACCCAGTGCGCCACCGTTGCGCCGAATGCCAGTTGCATGGTGTCCGTAACGTTTACGCCCACTGGCCCGGGCACCAGAACGGCCATACTCAACGTTGCCGACGATGGTCCGGACAGTCCGCAGAGTATTGCTCTGACGGGCGTGGGAAATCCGCCGGTCACCGTACTGCCGGGGTCGATCACGACCTTTACGGCGCCGGTCGGAACCATCAGCGCGTACCAGACGATCACCATTACCAACAACAACTCAGTGAGCTCGGCGATTCCGGTCAACATCGGCAGCTTCGTGTTCACGGGCGATTTCAAGCAGACGTCGACGACCTGCGGCGCCTCGCTTCCTTACGCGCTCCCCGCGGGGGCATCGTGCAACGTGACGGTGAGCTTCTATCCGACCGTTGGCGGCACTCGCACCGGCCAATTGCAAGTGAATGACGACGCGATTACCACCCCCCAGGTGGTCAATCTTTCCGGCGCCGGAACCTCTCCGCTGACGATTTCGAACTCGGCGCTCATTTACAGTGCGCAGAAGGTTGGCACGGTCAGCCCAGTCCAGGTACTTACCCTGACGAATCACGAGTCGCAGCCGGAGACGTTCACGCTCGCGGCTACGACTAACTTTACGGCGAGCAGCAACTGCAACACGGGGACGATCGCCGCCAACTCTTCCTGCATGATTTCCGTGGCCTTCGCGCCTGCGCCGCTGGCGACACCGGGCCCGGTTACCGGCTCGCTGACTATTGCGCACTCGGCTCCGGTTGGCTCTCCGCTGACGGTGTCGCTGACGGGCTCGGCCACCACCACCAATCCGCCGGCTGCCGTGGCCGTGGTATCGCCAGGCGCGGGATCGGCCGGCACCGTGGTTCCTGTGATCATTACGGGCAACGGATGGACGAACTTCAGTTCGTCTTCGGTGATCACGTTTACGGACACGAACAGCGCGTCCATTCCGTCCGATATCACGGTGACGATTCCCAATCCGGCGTTGGTCACGGCGAATCAGATTCCCGCGCAACTGACGATCGGCGCGAATTCGGTAGGGAATCCGGTCACTTACGGTGCCCGCAATATAACCGTCACGACCCCGCTCTCAGCAGGAGGGAATGAAACAGCGCAACTGAATTCGGCGTTTATCATCGCCGATCCATCCAACGCGCACAGCATTACCAGCGTTACTCCCGCCTTCGGTATTCAGGGGCAGACGCTGAACGTGACTCTGACGGCCACCGGCACACACTTTGTGCAAGGCACCACGTACGCCAACTTCGGCGACGGGGTCACGGTCAACTCCCTGACGATCACCGATGCAACGGATGCGCAGGCGAACGTCAGCATCAGCAACACGACGCCGATCGGCTACCGCACCATCACCATGGTCACGGGCGGTGAGTATGCGACTTCGGTGCTGTCGCCGCTGGGCAATCCAATCTTCCAGATCGGGCCGAATGCCGCGAAATTGATCAGCGTAAATCCCAATACAGAGGGACAAGGGTGGAGCGGCCAGGTGTTCGTCACAGCTTCTGGCACTCATTTCCTGCAGAACGCGACCCAAGTCTCAATTGGCGGCGGAGTGATCGTCGGCAATGTAACCGTGGACAACCCGACCACGGCTACCGTGCAAATCGCAGTCCCGCCCAACGCAACGCCGGGCGTGCAAGATGTGACGGTCTCGACCGGCGGTGAAATCGCGACCCTGGGCAATGCCTTCTCGGTGATCAGCACGACTCCGTACCTGGCGTCGGTCACACCCAGCTCCGCCGTACAGGGCCAGACGGTAAGCATCGACATCAAGGGCGTCAACACCAACTTCAGTTCGACCGCCCCTGCCTACATGTTGGCCGACATGACCGGCCTGATCACGGTGAATTCAATCACGGTCAATAGTCCGACGGATGTCGTCGTCAATGCAACGGTCAAGCCGATCGCAAACGTCGGATCCATTACCGCGCGCCTGACTAGTATCGACGCGTTGGGCAACGCGACCATCTTCCCATTCAGCTTTACGGTTACCGCTTCGAGTGCCTCCATCGTCAGCGTCGCGCCCAGCAGCGTGGCGCAAGGTGCGCAGGTGACTCTTACCGTAACCGGCTCGAATACGATCTGGGACCAGTCCACGACTACTTCCGCCTTCTATCCAGAACCCAGCGGAACTCCGATCGTCAACGAGATTACGATCAACAGTCCGACCTCCGCGAGCCTCAACATTACCGTACCTACCGGCATCCCGCCGGGTACCTATCCGTTCTACATGGCAACGGGCGGCCAGGTGGTCAGTTCCTCGATCACCGTCTATGCCAATACTCCTTCGCTAACGATGAGCCCGGCCAATGGCCTGCCCGGCAACACCTTGAGCGTCACCTTCAATGGCCAGTTCACCAGCTTCGTCGGGGGGACTACATTCCCGGTCATCGCCGGCCAGGGCGTGACGATTTCAAACTTTACCGTTATCAGCCCCGTCAGCGCGACTGCGACTGTGGCGATTTCTCCCACCGCGGCTACCACCACGCGCCTGGTAACCCTCACCACGGGTGGGCAGATCGTCACAACCTACTTCAACGTGACCAGTACGCCGGTTGGCCTGATCAGCATTTCGCCGTACCACGCGCCGCAAAACACCACGTTGGACGTCGCGATGGTCGGCCTGAATACGCACTTCACGCCGAATGTGACGACGGTCCAGCTTGGGCCGCAATTCACTGTCAACAGCGTGACGGTTACCGACTCGACCCACCTTTCCGCCAACATCACGACCAACTATCTCTACAACGGCACCAGCTATGCCTCCCCGATTGGGTGGGAGCAGGTCTACGTGAATACCGGCGCGGAGATGCTGATCGGCGGATTCTCCGTGGATGCTCCAGCCAGCCCGACCCTGGTGAGCGTCATCCCATCGAGTGCCGCACAGGGTTCGACGGAGAACGTAACCATCACCGGTTCGCTGACGAACTGGGTCAACGGAACGACCGAAGCGATCCTGGGCGCGGGCGTGACCGTGGCGAACCTGACGATCACCAGCCCAACCACGGCTACGGCGACTATCTCGGTATCGCCGACGGCCCCGGTGGGCGGAAATAGCGTCACCATGATTACCGGCTCTGAGATCGAAGGCGGGACCGGATTCAGCGTCACCCCAAGTGGCGCGGAGATCATACGAGTCGGTCCTTCCGTGGCGAAGTGCTCCGGCAACTTTATCGCGGTAGCTCCGGGCTGCGGCGGTTCAGCCTCTGGAGTCTGGGTAGTCTCGCAGACGCAAACTTCGACGCTGAGCATCACGGGCGTTGCCACCCACTGGCTGCAGGGCGAAACCACGATGAGCTTCGGCTCCGGTGTGATCGTCGACAGCCTCACCATCAACTCACCGACCACCGCCACGGCGCAGATTACTGTGCTCTCCAGTTCTCCGGTCGGCTATGCCTCTCTGACGTCGTACACCGACGGCGAAGTGGTTACGCTGCAGCAGGCGATCGACATCGAAGAGGGCTATCCTACGATGTTGGCGATTGCTCCGTCCGGCGGCGCGCAGGGGGCAAACCTGACGCTGCAAGTGCTGGGCCGCTTCACCCACTGGACCCAAGGCGTCACCTCGATGGCCTTCAATCAGGACATCACCGTGAACTCGATCACGGTCATCGACGATGACAACCTGACGGCCAATATCACTGTGAGTCCGTGGGCTTACGTTGACTACAGCTCTCCGTGCGGTCATGTGCTGACGGTCACCACGGGCAATGAGCAGGTCTCCACTGCCCCGATCCTGGATAACTTCTGCGTCACTCAGGGCGCGGCCCAGATCAACTCCGTTTCGGCCTCTTCGGGCGGTCAGGGAACGACGCTGCCGATCACCATCATTGGCTCGGCCACCAACTTCCTTGCTGGAGTGACTACGGTCAGCTTTGGCGACCCGAACTTCGCGGTTGGGCAGATCACGGTGAACAGTCCGACGTCGCTCACCGCCTCGGTTGCGATTTCCACCGCGGCAACGGCAGGCTATAAGACGGTTACCGTCACCACCTACGGCGAGGTCGCGTCGCAGCAGTATTCCTTCACGGTAATCCCGAACCAGGCGACGCTTACCGAGGCGAATCCGTATCAGGAAGAGCAGGGCGTTCAAAACGTCAATATCGTGCTCACGGGGCAGTACTCGCACTTCAACAGCCTGAGCACTGCTACCTTTGGCGCCGGCATCGTGGTCAACAGCGTGACGCAGCAAAGTGCTACGCAGGTGACTGCCAACATCAGCATCGATCCGCTGGCGTATACCGGCGGCAGGACTGTCACGGTGACAACTCCTGGAGTTCCGTGCGCGGAGATGACACAGGACACGGTCAATCGCTGCCCGGGAGGCGCCACCACGGGCACCGGAAGCGAGATCGTAAGTTACAACGCATTCTCCGTCATCCCCGGTCCCGCGATCATCACCCAGGTCGCGCCCAATACGGGCAATGAAGGCCAGGAAGTGGTCTTCACCATTACGGGCGCGAATACGCATTGGGCACAGAACTTTACCCAGTTCTACATTGCCGGCGGCGGTTCGGACCTCACCATCAACTCCGTGATTATCAATAGCCCCACCACCGCCACGGTGGATATGAACATTTCCACAACGGCGAACCCCGGAACGCGCTCCGTGTTTATGGTGACCGCCGGTGAATCGCTGACGGATAGCGGCGCCTTCGTGGTTACGGGCGGAGTCCCGGTGGTGACCTACATCAGTCCGAACAGCGCTGTGCAGGGAACCAATCAGCTCGGCGTGACCATCAACGGCCTGTATACCAATTGGGATTCGACGACCACGGTGAACTTCGGCACTGGCGTGACGGTGACGTCGTACCAGGTCGAGGATAATACTCATATTCAAGCGGTACTGAATGTCGATCCGGCAGCGCAGCCCGGCTATCGCACGGTGGTCGTGGCGACGGGAACCCAGGGTCTTACCGGGAACTTCCTGGTCACGGCCCCAGCGCCCCCGCCAACTCCGTACATCTGGTACTACTGGCCGTCCTCCGGATTGCCGGGCCAGACCTTCACCATTCATTTCTCGGGTTCGAACACGCATTGGGACCCGAACCCCGTCACGGGCACGCAGGCGACGTTCGGCAATGGCATCCAGGTGAATACGTTCCAGGTCACCGGCGCCACCTCTGCCATCGCGAACATTACCATCACTGCGACCGCGGCTCAGTCCAACCTCATCGTCTTCACCACGGGCTCGGAGACGGAAAGTGTCGGGTTCAACGTGGTTGTCTCGGTGCCGACTCTGAGCATTGTCGATCCCGGCTCAGGCCTGCAGGGTGCGACCAATCTCACCGTCAACATCCTTGGTCAGTACACGACCTTCGACGGTACCACGACGTTCAACTTCGGGTCGGGTATCACAACGGTCGGTGCTCCGGTCATTCTGGGTCCGACGATTGCGACGCAAGTCATCAACATCGACCAGCTCGCTACTCTGGGCGGCCGCAGCGTTACGGCAACCACCACGGATACACCGGGCGGGGCGCAGGTGGTAGGCGGAGCAGGCTTCTCCGTCACTCCGAGTCTCGCGTTGATCTCGCAGGTTACGCCAAACACCGCAGCTCAAGGCGCCACTCCCACCGTGGAAGTTACCGGCGGGAACACGCACTGGGATGGATCCACCGTGTTCAACTTCGGCGATGGCATCACGGTCACCAGCACCGTCGTTCATAGCGCCACCGACGCCACTCTCATTCTGTCGATTCCACCGCTGGCCTCAATCGGTGCAACCGACGTGCGAGCGCAAACGCAGGGAGAAGTTGCCTACATCACGAACGGCTTCGTCGTTACAGTTGGCACACCGTTGCTGCTGTCGTCGGGTCCGGGCTCGCTGCCGCAACAAAGCAGCGCCACCTTCACTATCCTGAGCCAGGCGACGACCTGGTCCGCCGCGAGCCCGCCCACCGTCTCCTTGGGAGCGGGCGTCGTGATCACCAACGTGAACGTGACCACGCCCACGTCAATGACGGTCAGTGGCTACGTGCAGCCGACCACCAGCGTCGGCTATCGCGACCTGACCGTCACCAGCGGCACCCAGGTGCTGACGCTGCCGTATGCCTTCTATGTGCGTTCCGGTCCGGCGGTGATCAACAGCATCACGCCGTCGTCCGGCGGGCAGAACGTCAACGTACCTCAGATCCAGATCGTAGGAACGAACACCCACTGGCTGCAGGGAGTTACAACTCTCAGCTTCCCGGGTGTTCTCATCAACAGCTTCACGGTGAACACGCCGGTTTCCATCACCGCGAACATCACGCCGAACATCAATGCATCTCCTGGCCAGGTTTCCGTAACGGCAACCACCCTGGGTGAAGTCGCCGCCGAAGTGAATGGCTTCACGATCGTCCAGACCCAGCCCGAGCTGCTGGCTGCAGTACCCAGCAGCGGTCCGCAGGGCAAGACTCAGAATGTTGTCCTTACCGGGCTGTACACGCACTTCGATAACACCAGCGTGGTCAGCTTTGGCACGGGCATCACGGTCAATACTGCGGCCGCAACAGACTCCACCCACATCACGGCGAACGTCACCATTCAGCCGACTGCGGCGACGGGCTTCCGGAATGTCTCTGTCGTCACCGGCACCGAGACCGTCCAACTGACCAACGGCTTCAATGTAACGACAGGTCCAGCGGCGATCACAACTCTGAACCCGGCAACCGGCGGCCAAGGAACGTCGCTGACTGTGCAGGTTACAGGCAGCCAGACGAACTTCGCCAACGGCATAACCCAAGCCTATTTCTACGGAGGCATCTCGGTCACCGGCGTTACTGTGATCGACGCACTCCATGCCAACATCAACATTTCGATCCCAAGCTACACGGCGCTGGGTAGTTACAGTGTCGTTCTGACGACGAACGGTGAAGTCGCTACCATCCTCAACGGCTTTACGGTGACGTCCGGCAGTGCGCAGTTGTCGACGGTAAGCCCGCCAACTGGAACCCAGGGCTCGACCAGCGTAAACGTCAATCTCACCGGGCTGTTCACGCACTTCGTGAACGGAACCAGCTTTGCGACCTTCGGCGCCGGCATCAACGTCAACTCGACAACCGTATCCAATTCGACCACCGCGGTTGCGAATATCACCATCACTCCGACGGCCGCTCTCGGTTCGCGGACCGTGACCGTGACAACTGGTGGGGAAACTGCGTCCATCACCGGCGGCTTCACGGTCCTGGCCGGCGTACCGACATTGCTCTCCGCCGCACCGGGCACAGGCCAGGCAGGCACGACGCTCAGCACGACCGTCACCGGCCAGTTCACCAACTTCACGGCCAGCTCTACGGTGACCCTGGGTGACGGAATCATCACGAACTTCGTCACCTACGTCAGCAGCACCCAACTGATCGCGAACATCACCATTCCTTCGAACGCCTCGGTTGGGAGCACCTATGTCTCGGTAACCACCGGCGCGCAGAACCTGACCCTGAACAACTACTTCAGCGTTACACCTGGAACGCCGGTCATCACGGTCATCAATCCCAACATCGGTAACCCAAGTCAGACGCTGACGGTTACCATCACCGGGCAATACACCAACTGGGTGAATGGAACCACCACGGCGAGCTTCGGCCCCGGTATTGCCGTGGGCGGAGCTGCCGCAGGCGTATCCGGCCCAGTAACGGTCAACAGCCCAACCAGCCTCACCGCCAGCCTGGTGATCTCGTCCGGCGCCACACTGGGCCCGGTGGATGTGATTACAACCACGGGTGGCGAGGTGGAGAATGTGCCCGCCGGCTTCACCGTGCAGGCCGCAGTCATACCGGCGCCATCGCTGATCTCTCTCAGTCCGGGCGCGGGCGGCAGCGGCATGCCCATCAACAGCACCATCGTCGGCGTCTTCAGCCAGCCGATGAACCGGACCACGATCACGACCAGCACCGTAACGCTGACTCTAACCAGCAATCCAGGCGGCTACGTCTCGGTGCCCGGAACGGTCAACGTGGACGCCACCGGCCGCATAGTGACCTTCACTCCGAATTCTCTGCTGGCGGTCAATTCGACGTACAACTTGATTCTGACCAACGCCATCAAGGACGCGACCGGCAATACGTTCAACTACTACAGCGTCAATCTGTCCACTACTGATTCCGCGAACGTGACGTCGCCGACCGTGATTGCCGCCAATCCGCCTGCCCTCAGCACAGTCGGCACCAACGTGGCTGTCCAGCTTCAGTTCAGCGCGGACATGAACCAACTGACACAGACGGGCATGGTCGTCAGCGCCAGCGGCACTCCAGTTGCGGGAACGTATAGCTGGAACAGCAATCCAATTTGCTGCGGCACTGGCTGGGCCCAACCGGGGAATATCCTGACCTTTACCCCCACCGCTGCGCTGACACCAGGCACCGTATATACGGTCACCTATGGATCTCCGCTGGCCGATACCGCCGGCAACGCGTTGACGCCTGGATCATTCACCTTTACCACCGGCGCCGGCGTCGACACGGTGCAAAACTACGCGAGCAGCAACCTCCAGAGCTATCAGGGCAACATCGGCACGAATATCGCGCCGGTTGTGACCTACTCCAAGCCGATCAACCCGATCCTCATCAACACAGGGACGCTGGAACTCTACAACTCGGACAGCGGCAAGTACATCGCCGGCGTGGTCACCCTGGCTCCCAACGGCCTCAGCGCGACCTTTACGCCGAACGTGGCGCTGCTACCCAACACCCAGTACTACCTCCATCAGAGCTATGGCAACTACGACGCCGACGCCAACTACCTGAACGGCTTCAACCAATACTTCATCACGGGCGCCGGACAGGACCTTGCTCCGCCGGCGGTAGCTTCCATTTCTCCGGCTAACGCCGCCACTTCCGTGCCGCTAAACGCTCAGGTGGTGGTGCGCTTCAATGCACCGATCAATCCCAGCAACGTCAACGTGATCACGGTAACGCCATCCGGCGGCTCGGCCATCAGTGGAACCGCGACTCTCGCCAGCGATCTGGTAACGCTGACCTTCGTGCCGACCTCCTCGCTGCAGCCAAGCACCCCGTACACCGTGCAGGTCAGCGGGTATACGGACGTGATTGGAAACACCGGCACCAGCTTCAGCAGTACGTTTACCTCCACTGCATCCTCGATAGTGCTCAACGTCTCAACGGGGCTCAATGCCTCCGGTAACCTGATCACGACGGGCAGCACGCCGGACGCTCACTGGACCGTGGTGCCGACAGCCTCAACCCCTTCGGAAAGCACTTTCTCCGCGGCAGGAACTCCGCAAGCGCTGCTGGTGTCTGCCCCGGGCCAGACCGGATTCTATTCACAGTGGCCTGCGAACGGCCCGACATCCTCCTGGGTCGCGATCAATCCGACCAGCGTCACGGGCAATACTTTTGGCGTCTACTCGACGACCTTCACCATACCCGGCGGTAGTGTGCCTCCCAACCTGTGCCTGGTAGGACAAATGGGCGTGGACGACAACGGATTGCTGGGGCTCAATGGCGTTGCCATCATGGGCAACATCAGCGCGATCTACAGTCTTGCCTCAATCAACATTCCCATTTCGAGTCACCTGGTTCCCGGTGCAAACACTCTGGCGCTTGGATGGGGCTCAAACGACAACAACGATGAGGCCTTCCGCCTTGGCGCAGTGATCCAAACCTGCGGTGCCAGCGTTAACGGGTTGTCGCTCTCCAGCGCCGTGCCGGCCTATGCGGCAACTGGCGTTGCCACCAGCACCAACGTCACCCTCAACTTCAATAACCCGGTCAATCCGCTGACGGTAAACTCCACCACGCTGCCGGTGATGATCGGGTACAACAGCAACCAGGAGATTGCCGGCAACTACGTCGTTACCGGGAGTCAGGTGGTCTTCACGCCGGACAGCCCATTCCCGACCAACACTAATATCTACGTGGGCACGTGCAACGGCCCGCTGGATCTGGCCGGTGACAGTGCCGGTGGATGCTACACCCCGCTAACCTACTTCACCACCGGTGCGGCGGCCACGGCGGCCTCCGGGCCGTTCCAGGTGACCGCCTTCTCGCCTGCCGCAAACGCTACAAATGTGGGCTTGCGGGCTCCGGTGACGGCGACGTTCAACCGATCGGTCGATCTGAACACTCTGAACCAGTACGACTTCGGCCTGTTCCAAGGCGATTCTCAGTCTCCGTGGTGCACCGGCTCCACGCATTCGCAGGACGATGCGACGGTGCAGTTCAATTGCTATGCACTGCCCTCCAGCACGGTTTTGACTGCACAATTGGGCACTGGTATTACCGATTGGCAAGGCAACGCACTAACCAGTTTCACTAGCCAATTCACCACCGCGCCTTTCGACTACAACACCAACGGAACCGTAACCGTTTCGCGGCCCGCCAACGGCGCCAGCGGGATCGACCCCAACGAGCCAATCACGCTCTTCAGCAATCTGCCCATCGATCCCTCCACCGCAGCGAACGGCATCCAGGTGGCCCAGAACAACGCGGCGATCACAGGCACCGTGAATGTGCTGGATGGCGGATACACGCTTGAATTCACGCCTGCGACTCCCTTTACGGCCGGCGCACTCATCCAGTGGTGGACGACGGGAAGCCTCGCCAACTCTACCTACCACACTCCAATTACCGCAGCCTCCGGCTACTACTACGTTGCGGCTAGCACCAGTACCGCGGCGCCGACGGTGCAGGTAGCCTCTCCGCCGACATACACCAACCCGATTCCGCAGAACACTATCTTCGACGTTCAGTTCAATACACAGCTGAATCCGAGCACCATCAACCCCACCAACATCTATCTGTACGATTCCACGACGAACCTGCACCCGGCAGTTACGTACACGCAGCCACTGCCAAACGTGGTGCGTATGGTGCCGACCAGCGACTTGCCGGCCAACCACTACATCTATGTCGAAATCACCACTGGCCTGCAGAGCACAACCAGCGTCCCCGCAACTGCGACCAGTTGGTACGAGTACACGGGCTCGCCCGACGACACCACGTTGCCGGTCATCGTGAGCGCGGTCCCCTACAACGGCGCAACCAATGTGGGCGTCAATGTAACCCCCGGAGTGGTTCTCAGCAAGCCTATCGACCCGGTAACCGTCACCAGCAGCACCTTCCAGGTGACGCAGTCCGGCGTGCCGTTGGCGGGCAGCTTCTGGTTCAACTCCACCAACACGCGGGTGCAATTCATGCCGAACGCACCGCTGCCGGCCAACACCACACTGACCATGACTCTGAATGGAGTCCAGGATCTGGTGGGTCATCCGATAACCTTCAGTTCAAGCTTCCAGACGGGCCCGGGACCGGACTTCACGTCTCCCAGCGTGCTCTGGACCAGCGTTCCAACCAACGGAACCGTCCCGACAAACTCGATGATCAAGATTCAGTTCAACGAGTCGATGGACGTAACCTCGTTCGGCGCCAACAACCTGCGTATCTACGACGACTTGCTGGGAGTCAACGTAGCCACGACCTTGTCCTGGAGCTCCGACCAGTCGGCCGCCTTCCTGGTGCCGGCATCACCGCTGGCTGCCGGCCGCGAGTACATCTTGTACGTCAATACCGGTACCGACCTTGCGGGTAACCAGGTGAATTACTTCTCATCCACCTTCTATGCCGCCTTCAATAGTGCCAGTACCGCTCCCACGGTGATCAATTTCAATCCGATCAACGGGCAAACCTTGGTGGGCACTAACACCATCGTTGAAGCGCAGTTCAGCGCGCCCATCGATCCCAACACGCTTGCCGGTGTCACCTTGACGGTAGGCGGAACGACTATACCCACCTCTCCATTGCTCAGTTCGGGCAACACGGTCCTGCAGCTGATACCGCAGGCGCCGCTAACCGCGAATACCACCTACGTGATGACGATTGCGGGAGTCAAGGACCCCGCTGGCAACGCGGTCACCACCAGGACCAATACCTTTACCACTGGAGCGACCTACGACATCGTCGCCGCGACCACCGTCACCTACGATCCGCCGTACAACTCCACCACGGGAACGAATGTCGTTCCCAAGATGGTGTTCAATAAGCCGCTGAATCCGCTCACAGTGTCCACCAGCACCTTCCAGTTGGTCCTGAACGACACCGGCCAGCAGATTCCGATCGCCGTCACCCTGTCCGCCGACGGCAAGACCGTAACCTTGACGCCTCAAATCGCTCTGCTCCCCAATACGTACTACCGATTCCTTGGCAACGGCAGCCTCCAGGATCTGGACGGGAACGGTATCTCTGCGGGCTGGTTCTACTTCTATACCGGTAGCGGCGCGGTCACTACCAGCCCGACGCTCATCGTCAGCCCGCTCAACGGAGCCACGGGAATCCCATTGAATGCGCAGGTCCTGGTCTCGATCAGCGCGCCGATCGATTCCACCAGTTGGAACCAGAACTCGATCCACGTCACCAACGGCTCCACCCCGGTAGCTGGAACCGTGAGCTTCATCAACAGCCAGATGCTCGCCTTCGCGCCAACCACCAATCTAGCGGCGGGTACGGTCTACACCATTACCGCGAGCGGCTTCACGGACACCAACGGCAACACGGTCGTTCCCTACAACGGCACCTTCACCACCGGAAGTGTTGCCGCTGCCGGAGGCCTTACGCTGGTCGGCGCGAACATCGCCAACGGATCGACCGTGACCAATAATATGCAGCCGATCGTCCTCACCTTCAGCCAGATTCTGGACCCGGCCACGGTGAACAGCAACACCCTGTTGGTGATGAAGACATGGAACAGTGCCCTGGGACTTGCCGGGACTTACGTGGTTGCCGGAAACCAGGTGACGTTTACTCCGCTCAGTCCGTATCCGGCCGGTGCAACCATCTACGTAGGTGAATGCGGCGGACCGACCGATGTGCTCGGCGACGTGTTCCAGAATGGCAATTGCTACGCGCAGCAGTTGGTGTACTTCACCATGAGCACCGCTTCGCCGGATACCTCGCCGTTGCAGGTGCTCTCGGTCAGCCCAGCCAACGGGGCATCAAACGTCGGCCGCGACCAGTCGGTTTCCGTTACCTTCAACAAGTCGGTCAACCCGGGTTCGGCAGGCAGTTACAATGCGCAGCTCTTCGCGGGCCAGAGCCTGCAGGACAACGGCAGTGTCACTTGGTCGGCAGACGACCGGACAATGTCCTTCAACGTCGGAAGCCTGTATAACGGCACCGCCTACACCATCGATCTGCCCGCGGGCGGCCTCACCGACATGTCCGGCAATGCGCTGGCCAACCTCTACACCAGCACGTTCACCACCGTGGCCGATCCTGCTACCGGCAACGGAAGCGTCACCAGCACCACGCCAGGCACCAATGCAACCAGCGTGCCAACCAACTCGCTGCTGACCCTCTACCTCAACCGTCAAGCCAATCCTTCCACCGTTCCCACGAGCGTCATCGTCACCGTCAACGGCTCGGTTTATTCCGGCTCCGTGGTGGCTGACGCCGGCGGCTACCAGATCCAGTACACGCCCACCACCGCGTTCCCGGCCGGGGCCACGGTGCAATGGTTCTTCTCCGGCGCCTACGACGTATATGGCGACGCGCTCAGCAGCGACAGCGGCTACTTCTACACGGCTGCCGCGGTGAACGCGGCAACTGCCCAGTCGACCGTCGTTTCGGTGAGCCCGACATGCTGCGGTGCAACCGACGTGCCTACCAACTCTGAAGTTGACATCCAGTACAGCCAGCCGCTGAATCCAGCGACTGTAACGACTGCCACCTTCTACAAGCAATCAGGGCCCGCGATTACCTACACGGTCACGTTGGTAACGCCAACTCTTGTTCGCATCACTCCAACCACTCCCTTCGCCGCATCCACGCAGTATGTGTTCTGCACCACCGCCTCATTGATGGGAACCAATGGTGTAGCCGCGCAGTCCGGTTGCTACCTCACCTACTTCACCACCACTGCCAGTCCGGACACCACGCCCGGCACGGTCACCATCGGACCGCCCAACAGCGTAGTGAACGTGGGAACCAACGCCTACATTCGCCTGCAGTTCTCCAAGCCCGCGGACCGGACCACCGTGAACTCCACGAATGTGGCGATCACCACCGGCGCCAATACTATCCCCGGTAGCTGGACCTACAACTACAGCGGCACCGACCTCGTTGGCGCCAATTTCTACCCGCTCAACCCACTGCCGCAATCGAGCGTCATCAACGTCGTCGCGTCCAATATCCTGGACTACGCCGGCAATACCTTCCCCAGTGCAACGACGCAGTTCACCACGGCTGCGACGCCCGACTACGCCACTCCGTCCGCGGCAGTCGACTTCTCCTACTGGCAGACCGGTGTGGGTACGAACGCATCGTTCTCCTGCCGTTACTCCGAGCCGATGGATCCGAGCAGCATCACCACCGCCGGAAACTATATCTATAGCTACGCAGCCGGCGGCGCTCATGTCCCGCTTACCATCACGGTGTCCGGGGACATGATGTCGGCTACTCTGACGCCAATTGCTCCTTTGACCGCCAACTCGCAGTTCATCTATTACTGCCAAAATGCGATCGACCTGACTGGCAACGCCCAGAGCGGCAATTCCGCAGGTTTCTACACCAGCAGCGGTCCTGTCACCACAGGACCTACCCTGGTGTACGCCAACCCGCCCAACGGATCCACCAACGTGCCGATTGATACCAACCAGGGACCGTGGGTCAGTTCCAGCCTCGGCCTGGCGTTCAATGAGCCGATCTCCGCGAATTCGCTCGGCAACATCACGCTGACTCCAAACGGCGGCAGCCCGCTTGCCATCGGAGTCACCCCGGAGAACGGAAACACGTTCGCCTGGATCTCACTGCCGTCGGCACTGTTGCCAAACACCACCTACACCTACAACGTCACCGGCGTTACCGACATAAGCGGAAATGCCATCACTCCGGTCACCAGTACCTTTACGACGGGAGCCAGCTTCAACTTCACCAACCCGACGGTTACCACCTTCAGTCCCGGCAACGGCGCCACATCGGTGCCGGACGCCACCACTGCGTCGATAACCTTCAGCACAGCCATGGACCCGATCCTGATTGACGAAAACCATATTTACCTCCGCACTCACAACACGCAGACACTGGTCCCAGCCACGCTCACCATCTCGCCGGACAACAAGACCGTCACCCTCATCCCAACCGCGCCGTTAGCTCCGGCAACCATCTACGATCTATTCACCACCAGTCCGACCTGGTACCTCTACGATATCGCCGGGAATCCCTACTACAACACTGGCGTGATATCCACGTTTACGTCGCAATAAACCGGAGGCGGATCGCTGTCCAAGGGATATCCGCCCGCTTCCAGGAGATGGTTCTTGATCAGGGACTTCGGCGTCGACTTGGCGGTCTGACCACCATGGGATTGACGAAACACTTTTTGTTCCAGTAGATTGATTGCCGAGGTCGAGATGAATATGAAGAAGTCAGTGCAATTCCTCTTTTGGTCGGCGGTCGTACTCCTGGTGGCCGCACCACTTCATGCTCAGAGCGGCTGCACCGATTCTCCGGAGAATCCTACCGTTGTCCTGGCCCTCGTCGGTTCGGCGGGCGCATTGTTCTCCACGATTCGTGCCCGGGTAAAAGCTCGCCGCAACTCGTCTTCGCGATAGGGTTCGGGTGCGCTCCGCGGCGGTGGGCCGCAGGAGTGAATCCCGCCGGATTTCCTCGTCCTGCTTCTCGTCAAACCCAATTGATTGGCTTCACTCGCGGGACGGTTGCCCCTTTCAGCCATCGTCCTTCTGACTCGAACAGTCAGAATCTCCGTCGTTGCCTTTTGCTCCGCCTGCCCGCATTCCGATCCAGGTTCGTCTTCTGGTTCGGGTGGTTAAACTCTCTGCCTTTTGACATATCGAATCCTATCGCGGCGGGTGTAAAATTCGCCCGCAGGCAATTTCCAGTCCTATTGGTCTGACCATTGCCTTCTCAATCCACTTCCCCAACCCTCTGGAGCAGCGAATGACGAATCGAATCTTTGGGATGATCTCAAGCAAGGCCGCCGTTGCCGCATTGCTTTGCTGTGTCTCGGCTATGGTTACCGGATGTTCCACCAGCCAGTTCCTAAGCGGCACCGACACCGAACCGATGGCAGGCACTGCAATCAAAGGGGTGGTACATGGCGGCCAGAATCCCGTCACCAGCGCCACCATCCAGTTGTGGACAGTAGGGTCTGGCAGTTATGGCGCTGCAGCCTCCCCGCTCGGCGCCTCGGTGCAGACGAATTCCAGTGGCGCCTTCACGCTCGGCACATACACCTGCCCATCG
>Ga0302278_10001485_pt1 | contig 28717 bp, 24 predicted proteins | sample III_Bog_N3_2_FD_194543 | JGI IMG/M metagenome (GOLD analysis project Ga0302278, IMG submission 194543) | Peat permafrost microbial communities from Stordalen Mire near Abisko, Sweden - III_Bog_N3_2 | ecosystem: Environmental > Terrestrial > Soil > Wetlands > Peat | place: Sweden: Abisko... | reverse complement strand
AAGCTATGATCCGATCCTCAACCGCCGGCGAGTCCCACGGGGAAGCTCTCATCGCCCTCATCTCCGGGCTGCCGGCAGGCGTCCCTGTCGATCTCGAATTCGTCAACCGCGAGCTATGGCGGCGCCAGCAGGGCTACGGCCGCGGCGGGCGCATGAAGATTGAAACCGACAAGGCGCACATCCTCAGCGGAGTGCGCCACGGCAAGACCATCGGCTCGCCCATCGCCATTGAAATCGTCAACCGCGACTGGAAGAACTGGGAAGAGAAGCTGCCAGTTGAAGCCGGCGACCCGGCCAAGCACCAGGCCGTCGCCTCGCCCCGCCCAGGCCACGCCGACCTGGCCGGCGCGCTCAAATACAACTTCCCCGACGCCCGTTACGTGCTGGAGCGCGCCTCGGCGCGTGAGTCCACCGGGCGCGTTGCCGCCGGCGCTCTGGCCAAGCTGTTTCTGCGAACTCTGGGCATCGAGATCGCCAGCCACGTCATCCGCGTGGGTAAAGTTGAGCTCGACCGCGCCGCCCGGTGGGACGAGATCGCCGCCGTCGCCGCAAAGGACGAAATCCTGCTCAGTTGCGTCGATGCCGACACTGAAGCCCGCATGAAGGAAGAGGTCGAGCATGTCTCGCGCACTGGCGACACCGTCGGCGGCGTTTTTGAAGTCGTCGTTCACGGCGCGCCCGCCGGCCTGGGCACCTATGCCAACTGGGACGAGCGGCTCGACGGCCTGCTGGCCTGGTCAGTGATGAGCCTGCAAGCCGTGAAAGCCGTCGAAATTGGACGCGGCGTCACGGCTGCCGAGTCTTTCGGCTCCGTCGTCCACGACCCCATCCAATACGCCGCGGAACCCAACGGCAGCCCCACCCGCTTCACCCGCCCCCAGAACAACGCCGGCGGTATCGAGGGCGGCGTCTCCAACGGCGAAGACATTGTGGTTCGCGGCTACCTGAAGCCCATCTCAACCCTGCGCCGCCCGTTGGAATCGGTGCGCTTTGACACGCGCGAGACTACCAGCGCAAGCTACGAGCGCAGCGACATTTGCGTGGTCCCCGCCGCCGGCGTGGCCGCCGAATCCATGGTGGCCCTTACGATAGCCGATCTGGCCCAGCGGAAGTTTGGCGGCGACTCGGTTACAGAAATGAAACGAAATTTCGACGGTTACATCGAACAGATACGGAGCTTTTGAAACACTGAAATGATTCTCAAGATTGTCAAATATCCCGAGCCGGTGCTCTCACGACCCGGCGAACCCGTGACCGACTTCAACGATGAGCTGCGCAAGCTGGTCGCCGACATGTTTGAGACCACCTATGCCAATCAAGGCGTGGGCTTGGCCGCGCCACAGGTGGGCGTGTCCAAGCGCCTCACCACCATCGACCTGAGCATGGGCAAGAACCCCAAGGACAAGCTGGTTCTCGTCAATCCCGAGATCATCTTCCGCGACGGCAAGATCTACGAGGAGGAGGGCTGCCTCAGCTTCCCCGACATCCGCGAAAAGGTCGTCCGCGCCGCCAAGGTCCGCATTCGCGCCCAGGACGAGTTCGGCAAGTGGTTCGAAAGGGACGGCGAAGACCTGCTCTCGCGCTGCTTTCAGCATGAGATCGACCACGTGGACGGCATGTTGTTCATCTTCCGCATGAGCGCCCTCAAGCGCGACCTCAACCTGCGTAAGATCCGCAAGATGCAGCGCGACGGCGAATGGTAGAGCAGGTGTATCCATCCCTGTGTCTGGGTGCCCCAGGTCCCGCTTCTGGGACCTGGGATCTAGCTGCACCCACACGAGTGACTCCATGAAACTCGTCTTCTGCGGCACCCCCAGCTTCGCTGTCCCCACCCTCGAAGCTTTGCTTGCGGCGGGCCATGAAGTGGGGCTGGTTGTCTCTCAGCCCGATCGCCCCGTAGGCCGCAGCCAGCAGATGACCGCGCCGCCGGTCAAGCAGGCCGCTCTGGCCGCCGGACTGCCCGTCACCCAGCCTGAGAAGATTCGCAACAACCCCGAGTTTCGCTCCCAGCTCGAAGCCGTCGCCCCCGAAGCCATCGTCGTGGTCGCTTACGGCCGCATGATTCCGCCTTGGATGCTGGCGCTGCCGAGGCTGGGCTGCATCAACCTGCACGGCTCGCTTTTGCCCAAGTACCGCGGCGCTGCGCCCATCCAATGGGCTGTAGCCAATGGCGACGCCTTCACCGGCAATACCACCATGCTGCTTGAAGAGGGTCTCGACACCGGCCCCATTCTCTTGCAGCAGACCGTCGAAATCGCCCCCGGCCAAACCGCGGTGGACCTGTTCGACATCCTCGCCAAAGCCGGCGCGCCGCTGGTGATTGAGACGTTGGCAGGCCTGGCAGCGGGAACCCTTTTGCCGCATCCCCAAAACCACAGTTTCGCGACCTTTGCCCCGATGCTTGATCGCGAAGCCGGCCGCATGGACTTTGCCGCCAGGACCGCGCATGAGACCTTCAATCGCTGGCGCGGCTTTCAGCCCTGGCCCGGCGCATTCACCACCCTCGACGGCAAAAAGCTGATCGTTCACCACATGCAGGTCGCGGCTGCCGCGAACACATCGAATCTGCCTCTGGCGGAACCCGGCCAGCTTCGCGTCGAGAGCCAACGCCTGTTCGTTGGCTGCGCCGGAAACACCTGGCTCGAGCTGCTCGAGTTGCAGCTCGAAGGCAAAAAGCGCCTGCCCGCAGCGGAATTCCTGCGGGGCAACCATCTCGCCCAGGACGTGCGGCTCGGGGATTCCGTTTGATGAATGCTCCGCGGCAATCCGGCTCCGGCAAGTCCGCTCCCAGGAATCGTCCCGAGGCTATCTCTCAGGCGCGCAAGGCCGCCTTCAACGTCCTTCTCGCTGTCGAGCGCGGCCAGTCGCACTCCGACGATCTGCTCCGCGGCAAGACTGTCGATTCGCTCTCCGCCCCCGACCGCAACCTGGCCACAGCCCTGGTTCTCGGCGTGCTCCGCTGGCAGATTCGCCTCGACCACCAAATCCAGGCCCTGCTCAAACACCCCAACGCCAAGCTCGACCCGGAGATTCAGATCACTCTGCGCCTCGGTGCCTTTCAGATTCTGCACATGGACCGCATTCCCGCCCGCGCCGCTATCGACGAAAGCGTTGAACTGGCCAAGCAGGCCGGTCACCGCTTCGCATCCGGCATGGTCAACGCCGTTCTGCGCAAACTTGCCAGTCGAGCGCAGCCAGCGGAAGCGGTAAGTGCTTTGAAAGGGCACGGCTTCAGCCGTGCCGCGGAAAGAACCTATGGTGACGGGGCTTCACAGGCTGCGGAAAAACTCGATCCGGAGGGAGGCGGGGGTTTCAACCCCCGCATAAAGCCCACAGAATCAACGCCGGCTTTAGTCGCGGAGGGAAGTTTCACGCGAATTTCATCCAAAACGCCGAGTTTTTTCGCAGCCTGTTTAGCCCCTGAGGGAAGCCTTCCCGAGGAATCCCCCGCCGATCTTGCTCTCGCCCAGGCCCACCCCGCATGGATGGTCGAGCGCTGGGCCGCCGTCTACGGCCTGGAAGCCGCTCGCGCTCTTTGCCACCACGGCCAGAGCCAGCCGTCGCTCACTGTCCGCCTCAAAGACCCTTCTGTCGCCGAAGAACTCGCCGCCGCCGGCATTCAACTTCAGCCCGGAGAACTGCTTGCCTGCGCCCGCGCCGTCGTCTCCGGCGACGTGACTGGCAGCGCGGCCTTTCGCGGGGGACGCTTGCGCCTCCAGGACGAAGGTTCCCAGTTGATCGCAGAACTGGCTGCCGCCAACCCCGCCCAAAGGATTCTCGATTCCTGCGCGGCCCCCGGCAACAAGACCCTCATCCTCGCCGAGCGCAACCCCTCGGCACGCATCCTGGCCTGCGAATCCAGCCCCCAGCGATTTGAGGCGCTGCGCGAGCGTCTCACCTCTTTTGGCGACAGGGTCGAGTGCCGGCTCGCCGACGCAACCACCCTCGCCGAAGACTCCGCATTCGATCTTGTCCTTGCCGACGTGCCTTGCAGCGGCACAGGCACACTGGGCCGCAACCCTGAGATCCGCCACCGGCTGCGCCTTGAAGACCTCGCCCGCCAGACCGAACGCCAGCTTGCGCTGTTGCTGGCCGCCCTGCGCGCTGTCAGGCCCGGCGGCCGCGTCGTTTACTCCACCTGCTCCCTCGAACCCGAAGAAAATGAGCAGGTTGTCGCTGCTGCGCTCGCCCACACCCCGGAAGTCAGTCAGATTTCCTTGGAATCCGGCATAGAGACGCTCCTCAGCCAGGGCCTCCTCGGCAATTCCGGCGCAGACCGCCTCCGCCACTGTTTGGACCCTAACGGCGCGCTTCGCCTGCTGCCCGGCGCTTTCGCTACCGACGGATTCTACGTCTGCCTGCTTGAGCGCGAGTTTCAATAGATCGGCGGGAGTTGGCGGCCTGCGCCTCGCAGACCGCCTAGAATTGCAATAGGGAGAGAACACTATGGCATTGTTCAAGACATCTAATCCGGCGCTGAGCGACAAGACGTTCAACGGCCTTTCCGACAGCCAGTATGGCGGGGCGATCGACGCGGCCAGCCGTATGTCGCTGAGCGGCACTGTGAACAAGACCGGCATTCTGCTCATCTGCGCCATCGCAACTGCCGGATGGACCTGGCATCTGTTCCTTGAGTCGCGCGATTTTGCCGATATTGCGCCGTTGATGATTGGCGGTCTCCTAGGTGGATTCATCGTCGCCATGGTCACCATCTTCAAGAAGGAGTGGTCTCCGGTGACCGCGCCGATCTATGCGCTTTTGGAAGGCCTTGCGCTGGGCGGCATCTCGGCGGCGTTCGATCTGCGCTATCCGGGCATCGGAATCGAGGCGGTTGGCCTGACCTTCGGCACGCTCTTTGTGCTGCTCTTGGCTTATAGCTCGGGACTTATCAAGGTTACACAGAAGTTCCGCCTGGGAATTGTCGCCGCTACTGGCGGGATAGCAGTCTTCTATCTTCTTGAAATGCTGCTTAGCTTCTTTGGCTTCCGCTTTGTTGCCATCAATGGCTCAGGGGTGATCGGGATCGGATTCAGCCTGATCGTGGTAGCCATCGCCGCTTTGAACCTGGTGCTCGATTTCGACTTCATTGAACGCGGCGTACAGTGCGGCGCTCCCAAGTATATGGAGTGGTATGGCGCCTTCGGAATCATGGTTACGCTGGTCTGGCTGTATCTCGAGATTCTGAGACTGCTTTCCAAGACGCGCAGCAGAAACTAGGTATCTGACAGCTTGTTGAAATCCCCAAAGCGGGTGCCCCACCTGGGCACCCGCTGGGCAGCGCCTTCTTGTTTTCGTGCCTAGGCTGGGCTTGCACACGGCAGGCTAGTTGAATATTGGAAGTCCGTGCCCTCAATTCAATCTCGAGTAGATGCGTCCGCGAAATGCGTTATGGACCGATCCCGCACAGAGGCTCACGGGTGGAAATCCGTGCCCTGCCAGTAATTGGGAACATCCACAATTTCAAAACGTTTCGGATCGGCCTTGACCAGAGCATCGGCGAACGAGTTATAGACCGTTCCGTGACCGACGGTGCCATCGTCGAAGTTGGCCTGGACGACCGACTGGTCGAGGATGTAGTTATCGAAGCCTTGGCCGTTTCGGGCATTGTTGACCTGACCCTCGTTCCAGTCGGCGTGCTGGGCGGCATTTCTGTTTTGCTGGTCCCAATAGCCAGCGTGCTGGGCGTCGTTGACGGCCTGGCGGTCGGCAAAGCTCTTCTGCGCCGCCTCGCCCTGCGCGCGAATCCGGTCGGATGTCTGCTGTCCCCAGGCCCGCCATTGCTGGTCAGACTGCTGCTTCTGCGCCATCTTCTGCTGCATCTGCTGGTTGATCACTTGCTGGTTTACCTTGGCGCTCAGGAACATCGCCATCACCGTGCTTTGCTCCCGCTCGGACTGGTCATCGGTCATGATGTTGAAGGTGCGTGTGACTGTGTAAGCTCCCCATTGAGACGGCGGCCATTGGCATATATCGTCGATCAGCTTCTTCATGCCCTGCCCATTTCCGTCGATGTGCCCCGTAACAAGGACGCAGTGGCTCGCCCCTTGTATCGGCTCAATCTTGTCCACCTGAATCTTTGCTGGGGGCATATTGTTGGCGCGCCGCCAAGCCTGCACCAGCTCCGGATAGGCCTTCCCCAGATCCGGATGGTAGGGGTACAGCATCGTTCCCGTCCCCTTGTAGATTCCGTACTGCACCGCACTTACCTGCTGCGGATTGTAAGGGTCCACCGCTGACTTCATTGCACTGTAGACAGCCTGTTCGCCATTCGGCCCGATCATACTCATCGTACCGCTGGCGCTGTTCGGATCGAGCTGCCAGCCGTCGGCAATGCCGATGCTAATCGAGTTGTCTGACGCGGTAACTGTGTGCAGCCTTACGGACGAAACAGAATGCCCACTGCCGGCCGGAGCCGATTGCGCGGCTGCCGAGGAGCCGGAAGCTGCCGCTCGCCCGCCCGGATGCCAGACTCCGAACAGTTGTTCCAGCATGGGGTTCACGGTTTGGCCAAAGCGCGACGCATCGTTGGTGAGCAGCGCCGCCTCCACCCGATTGGGCCCGGTTGCCATGGCAATCGCCAGGCCGGCTACCTTGGTCCCTTTCCGATGGTCCGTCACAGTAAAGAACACACCAACCGAATTCGTTCCACGGAATTGAAAGACTCGGCCAATCCGCGGCTTCTCGCCGCACTTGCCTTGCATGCCATTGAGCAGATTGGCCAGGGCCGCCGGCTGAGTGGTCGCTCCATCCAAAGAGCCATAAGCAATCTTGCCGCCTTGCGGCGCATCGATGTGTGTGATCGGGTCTGGCGTTTGCGTTTGCGCCTTGCAGGCGCAGATAGCGAGGAATGACAACGAAAGGAATGCGGAAAATCGCCTGAACGTGAGCATTTGAACAGGAACCTGACCTTTCCGGGAGCAAAATCGCCCTCATTGAAGACTGCGACAAACGGAGGCAACTTGCGTCACCGGGAAATAGGACAGAAGTCGCAGGCGAGTGTACTGGAAGCTGGGGCCCCCTGCCGCCGCCCCTTATCCCCTCCGCTACAATACAAAGAAGCGCCTGCCGCGCCGGGGACTGGATTCCTGGCCCGCCAGGCGCATCGGATCATTATGCTTGCCAAAAACCTGCCAGAAGCCCTTACCTTCGACGATGTCTTGCTGATTCCCGCGTACAGCGACGTGGTGCCCGTTCAGGTCAGCACGCAGACCCAGTTGACCCGCGAAATCACGCTCAACACCCCGCTGCTTTCCTCCGCTATGGACACAGTGACGGAGTCGCGCATGGCGATTGCCATGGCCCAGCAGGGCGGCATCGGCATTGTGCATCGCAATTTGACCATTACCGACCAGGCCGGCGAGATCGACAAGGTGAAGCGCTCCGAGAGCGGCATGATCGTGGACCCGGTGACCATCGGACCCCACCAGATGATCGGCGACGCCCTTGAGGTGATGCGCCGCTACAAGATCTCCGGTGTGCCGGTCACGGAGGGCAAGAAGCTGGTTGGCATTCTCACCAATCGCGATCTGCGCTTTGAGACCCGCACCGATATTCCCATCGGCGACGTAATGACCAGGGAGAACCTGATTACCGTTCCGGTGGGGACAACGCTGGAAGAGGCTGAGCTGATCCTGCACAAGCATCGCGTGGAAAAGCTGCTCGTGGTGGACGATCAGTTCAATCTGAAGGGTCTGATCACGGTCAAGGATATCCAGAAGAAGCTCAAATACCCCAGCGCCAGCAAGGATGACCAGGGCCGGTTGCGCGTGGGCGGCGCCATCGGGGCCACGGGCGACTACCTTGAGCGGGCGGCCGAACTGGTGCGCGCGCGTGTGGATGTGCTGGCCATCGACTCGGCGCACGGCCACTCTTCGCGGGTGCTCGAGGCGGTCCGCGAAGTCAAGAAGCATTTTCCGCATGTGGGCTTGCTGGCTGGCAATGTTGCCACTTACGAGGGGGCTTTGGCGCTGATCGAGGCTGGCGCCGACGCTATCAAGGTGGGCATCGGTCCCGGCTCCATCTGCACCACGCGCATGGTTACCGGCGCGGGAATGCCGCAGATCTCCGCAATCTCAGAAGCGGCGCGCGCGGGGCGCGAACATGGCATACCCATCATCGCCGATGGCGGCATCAAGTATTCGGGCGAAATCACCAAGGCTATCGCGGCTGGCGCCAGCTCGATCATGATCGGCTCGCTCTTTGCCGGTGTGGACGAGAGCCCCGGCGAAACCATTCTTTACCAGGGCCGCAGCTTCAAGAGCTATCGCGGCATGGGTTCGCTCTCCGCCATGAGCCAGGGCTCCGGCGAACGTTATTTTCAGAGCACTTCCGACCTGGCCAGTGCCGAATTGGGCAGCGAAGGTGTCGTGCAGCGCGAGCGCGCCAGCCAGAACCGCCTGGCCAAATTCGTCCCCGAGGGCATTGAAGGACGCGTACCCTACCGAGGGCCGCTGGAGTCGATGGTCTTTCAGCTCGTTGGCGGGCTGCGCTCGGGCATGGGCTACCTGGGGTGCGCCACCATCGCGGAGTTGCAGGAGAAAGCTCAGTTCGTGCGCATCTCCGGCGCCGGCTTGCGCGAGAGTCACGTCCACGACGTGATCATCACACGAGAGGCGCCCAACTATCATGTCGAGTAAAAGACCCGGACTCAAGCACTGGATCAGCGCCTGGCTTCCAGTCGCCATTGGCATCTGCGTGATTCTGGTGGAGTCGACGGAGATGTTGGGCGCCGATCACACAAGCCGGCCGCTTCGCATCGTCTTCGAGGCGATCTTCGGCCATGTCCCCGACGCCCGCTGGGCAATCCTGCATGGCCTCATCCGCAAGTCGGGCCACTTTCTCGGCTATGGGTTCATCGGGTTGGCGTGGCTGCGCGCCTGGTGGATGACACTGCCCCATTCCCGCTTCTTGCACGATGCCTTTCTCGCTCTGCTGGGCACAGCGCTGGTGGCCAGCGCGGACGAGTTCCACCAGACCTTTTTGCCCAACCGGACCGGCTCTCCGTGGGACGTTCTGCTGGACTGCACAGGCGCCATCACGCTACAGGTTTTGGTTTATGTCTACATGCGAACCTTCAGGCCGAAGAGGCTGGTCAGGGCCGAATAGGGACCTCGGCGCTGAGAAAATCCAGAGGCGATAAAAAAGAATTCAGAAAACAGGCTCCGCAAGGGCCTTCCAGATTACAATAGTTTCGATAGGAAATGTACTTCTATCCAGAAACAAGACGCGCCGGTAACCTGATGCGTCGGGATATGGTTGGCTGGCCCAGGAGCCGGATGTTCTGGGTGAAGGTCGAAAACTAAAGGGAAGCCGATGCGCATCTGTTTTCTACTGAAGGTCCGTCCAGAGAAGGTGGAAGAGTACAAAGCACGCCATGCCGAGGTGTGGCCAGAGATGCAGGACGCCCTGCGTGAGACTGGCTGGCGCAATTATTCGCTGTTTCTCAGGCCGGACGGCATGCTTGTCGGCTACCTCGATGCAGAGGACTTCGAGAAGTGCACTGCTGCCATGAAAGACCACCCGGTGAATTCGCGATGGCAGTTGGAAATGTCACCGTTCTTTGAGTCAATCGCAGCGGGCGCCGCGGACGACCATATGATTCCTCTCGAGGAAGTCTTTCATCTCGATTGAGAGGGGCATCAATTGCCGCGCGCAAAGGCAGATCGCAAAATGAATGCATTCTGGGCGGGGCGCGCCCGATTCCGTCATCTGAATTATTTGCGATGCGCGATCGTTTTACGGGTGGATTGACGGCGCTCAGGCAACTACTGGCTTCGCTCGCTGTTCCTGCTTTTTTCTACGCACACGTCCAGCCTGCTCAATCGCCAGCTCATTCTCGGCAGATTGCAGATGGCGCTCCATTGCCTTTCGTGCTTCAACGGGGTTTGCCGTGCGAATGGCGCGATAGATCTCGCGGTGCGCATCCAGGGAACTCTTGCGGTCTTTCGCTCGTTCCGCGGTCTTGCGGCGATCTTCGTAGAGGGCGGTTGAAACCGTCTCCATCAGCGCAGCCAGAATGGGGTTGCCCGAGGCCTGAGCGATGGTCCGGTGGAAGCGCACGTCGTGGATCAGGTATTCGGCCGGATCGTCGATGGTGGCGTACATTTCGGCCACTTCTTCAGCGAGCAGCGTGAAGTGTTCCTCGCTTCCGCGCTCGGCGGCCAGAGCAGCCAAAGTGGTTTCGAGCAGGTTGCGCACTTCGAACATTTGCCAGGACTTGAATCCATGCAGGGCGCCGAGCAGTCCAAGCGACGACTTTCCAAACTCCGCTGGTCCGTCTGCCACAAAGGTGCCCACGCCATGGCGCACCTTCATCACGCCCATGGCGGCTAAATAGCCGATTCCCATGCGCAGGCTGGCACGGCTGATCTTGAGTTCCTTGGCCAGTTCGCGCTCCGGCGGAATCCTGTCGCCGGGCTTGAGAGAACCATCCTCGATTTTTGCCCGAATATAATTGACCACCTGCGTGGTGAGTTGAGCGTCGAGAACCTGTGCCTTATTTCCTTGCATTGCGACCAAATCCATCACTTCCAATATGCGGCGCCATCCCGCACAATGAGGTTAGCACCGGCCAAGCGTTTCTGTCGCGCAAATTCGTACGGAAACTGGGCTGGATGGACGAAGAAGGTGTATCCTTGTGGTCAGACCTCTTTGACGCAACTGGACTGCCTTTCCCGGCGGGTCCAACGAGAGGACAATGAGTTCAATTCTGGCTCCGCATCACGAAGAGCGGCCTGGCTTCCCGGGCTGGCAATGAAAGGTTTTGAACAAGATCATGGCGATACTCGGCAAATTCTCAATCGGAGTGGGCGATCGATTCTCCCATCAGTCCAAAGCTCAGCTCGAAGCCTGCATTCTGGCATCCAAAGCGGGCGTTGACGTGATCCCGGTGTGGAACAAGTCCAACCGCGAGCACACTATCATCGGCTCCGAACCTGCTTCGGCCCGAGCCGCGGCCGATGCAGCCGTCAGGGAACTCGGCTGGAAGCTGCCTTACTTCTGCGACGCCGACCACATCAACCTATCTACGGTCGAGCGCTTCCTCCCCGCTTGCGACTTCTACACTCTCGACGTGGCCGACTATATTGGGAAACCGGCCGACCCGTATTCGATCGATGCCTTCGTCAAGCATCATGCGGAGCTGCTCGGGACGATTAAAATGGAGGGCGCAGGCCAAACCATCCAGATCACGCCGGACTTGCTTGGTCAGACCGCCGCAAAGTTCCTTTTCGCTGTCCAGGAGGCCGGCAAAATCTATCGCAGAATCGAAGCGGCAAAGGGCGAGGGCGCCTTCATTGCAGAGGTTTCAATGGACGAGACTGACGCCGCGCAATCGCCGGCAGAGCTGCTCATCATCCTGGCCGCCATTGCCGACGAAGGCATTCCCGTTCAGACCATTGCCCCCAAATTCAGCGGCCGCTTCAACAAGGGCGTTGACTACGTTGGCGATCCCGGTCAGTTTGCCCGTGAAATGGCCCTCGATATGGCTGCCATCCGCCACGCAGTTGCAGCCTACGGATTGCCCCCCAACCTCAAGCTCAGTGTCCACTCCGGCAGCGACAAGTTCTCCATCTATCCTGCCATTCACGCATCGATGAAGGAGTTCTCGACAGGCGTGCACCTGAAGACCGCCGGCACCACCTGGCTTGAAGAGATAATCGGTCTTGCCGAAGCTGGAGGCGACGGTTTGGCGCTGGCCAAGGAGATTTACGCCGAGGCCTTCGCCCACTCCGCCGAGCTTTGCGCGCCCTACGCCACTGTGATTGACATCGACCCGGCCAAACTGCCCGCACCCGCAGTCGTGGATAGGTGGTCGAGCGAGCAATTCACCTCGGCTTTGCGCCACAACCAGAGCTCGCCCGCATACAACCCCAGCCTTCGCCAGTTGCTGCATGTCGGATTCAAAGTTGCGGCTAAGATGGGCCGCCGCTATCTCGATTTGCTCGAAGCCAATGAGGCCGTAATTGCGAAGAACGTAACCGAGAACCTGTACGCGCGCCACATTGTTCCAGTCTTTCTGGGCGCGTGAAGATTCGCTTACACTTGTTCTGGACGGTACGGAAGGTGACCTTATGAAATTGATGCAAATGGCGGACGCGGTTCGCTATCCCCACATGTCCACGGCGGAACTGCGCGCCACGTTTCTGGTAGACGACCTCTTTTCGCCGGGCCAGGTCCAACTGGTCTATGTCGATCTGGACCGCACGGTGATAGGCTCGGCTGTTCCGCTGGGCGAAGCGTTGCCGCTGCCTTGTCCCAGTGAATTGCGCGCAGCCACTTTTAATGAAAGGCGGGAGCTTGGCGTCTTCAACATCGGCGGCGATGGGGCTGTCGAGGTGGATGGAAAGATACATGCGCTTGGCAATCGCGATGCTCTATACGTCGGCAAAGGCGAACACAGCGTCTCGTTTTCGAGCGTGGATGCCGCCAAGCCCGCCGAGTTCTACCTGTTGAGTTATCCGGCCCACGCCGTTTACCCCACCGTGATCGCGGGCGCCGCCGGCCGGTCGCCGGTGACCCTCGGCTCGGCCGCGACGGCGAACCACCGCACCATCAACAAGCTCATCCACCTGGAAGGAGCGCGGAGTTGCCAGCTCGTGATGGGGTTCACCGAACTCGCGGAAGGCAGCGTCTGGAACACCATGCCGCCCCACACGCATATGCGCCGCTCCGAGGTCTATCTCTACTTCGACATTCCCGCCGAACATCGCGTCGTCCATCTCATGGGCCCGGCCACCGAAACGCGCCACCTTCTGGTAGCAAACAAGCAGGTGGCCATCTCTCCAGGCTGGTCGATTCATGCCGGCGTGGGCACGGCCAGCTACTCCTTCTGCTGGGGCATGGGCGGAGAAAACCAGGTCTACTCCGACATGGACGCCCTGCGCATTACAGAACTTTTGTAAGCGGGCAAAGAGACACAAAAGCCAAGGAGACTCCCCTGATCCTCGACTCGTTTCGACTCACCGGCAAGAATGCGCTGGTCACCGGTTCCTCGCGCGGGCTGGGCGCCGCAATCGCCGTGGCCCTTGCCGAAGCCGGCGCCAATGTGGCGCTGCACGGTTCACAATCCGTACCGCCCGCGGTAGTTGATCTTGTTGCCGCTACAGGCGTGCGGCATGCGTCGCTTGCCGCCGATCTGCGCCATCCCGACCGTTGCCCGGAGCTGATTGCCCAAACCGTCGCCGCGCTCGGCTCCATCGACATCCTGGTCAATAATGCGGGCTTGATTCGCCGCGCACCGGCGATCGACTTCACCGTGGCTGACTGGGATGATGTGCTGGCAGCCAATCTCACCAGCGTCTTCCGCCTGTGCCAATGCGCGGGCCGCCACATGCTGGCGCAAGGCTCTGGGAAGATCGTCAACATCGCCTCCCTGCTCAGCTTTCAAGGCGGCGTCACGGTGCCTTCCTACGCCGCTTCCAAGGGCGGTGTGGCGCAACTGACCAAAGCTCTGGCCAACGAATGGGCGGCAAAGGGCGTGCAGGTCAACGCCATCGCGCCGGGTTACATGGAAACCGACAATACCGAGGCCCTGCGCGACGACCCCGCCCGCTCGCGGCAGATTCTAGATCGCATTCCGGCTGGCCGCTGGGGCTCGCCCCAGGACGTGGCCGGAGCGGCGGTCTTTCTCGCGTCTTCAGCCAGCAATTACATCAACGGGCACGTTCTGGCAGTCGATGGCGGCTGGCTGGGCCGGTAAGACGGGAACTCGAATTGAAGTTGCGCGCGCTCACCTGCGGGGCAAACTTGCTTCCAGTGGCGGCATCTTTAGAAACTGCTCCATAGGAAGAGCGCGCCGCGTCATCCGGGCCATGAGAATGGCGCCCTTGAAATAATCCCTTTTGTCGATTCGAACTCCAACCGACGAATGCCCGGCGAGTTGCGGGCCCATCATCAATTCGCCTTCGTCTTCAAGCTCGTCACCTAAATAATTCCTTAATTCCTTGCCATCATAGACAGCCGTGACGCGATACCACTTACCGAGCGGGTGCAGCAGCTTGCAGTTCAGCAGCGTCAATCTCTGCGCCCCAGTCATCGCGAAGCTGTCAAGGCACCATTGCCCGTCCACGATCCGTATCTCGAAGAGCATCCGATTAGGCGTGTCCTTGCCGGTCTGCGGGTCCTGCTCCTGAAGGTGAAAGAAGCGCTGCTCTGGCGCGCCATCCGCATCGGGCCGGAAGATGACTTCCCATGTGAACGCGGAGACGCCGGCCAGTGGATGAACATCCACATAGAGCGCATCGTCCACGCCGTTGAACTCAACAGCTTTGCCGTAGGGCGATTCAATCACCCGCGGATGGCCAAGCACGGTCACCGGATGCCCGCCAAGAACGCTGGTCTGGTCGAACCTCCACACTTCAGAATCAGATGCGCCTGCCGCGCCACTTTCTGTCTGCTTCGGCACGGCTGCCGTCTGCGCATGTGCGGAGGCCGCGATCATTGCTAGTCCCGCCAGCCAAGCGAACCCGACTCTTCTGTGGCGCACTATCATGCTTCTCTCCCATAACCAAGATTTCTCTTCGACGGAATCTCCACCGGCGCGCTCTAAAAAGAAACCGCATTCCGTGAATGGTGCAGGTCATTGATTCCACCAGAAAACTATTCGAGGCGGATTTCGGGCGTCCCTACGGGACTGCGGGTCTCTTGTTTGACACTGTCCCAGGACTGCGCTGCGCTTGTCCTGGGCTAATATCAACACTCCCTCCGGGAGAGAAACGCCGGCGGGTTCATTCGTCGCGGGTCGGCGTTGCCGGTCGACGACTGTTACCTTGGCGCAACCGGCTGCAGCCACGCGCCGTCTCCCGCCGAATCCCAAACATCGAACCGAATCCACTTCTTGCCGTGCGCATCGAAGGGAATCCTGAACGTCTTCGTCCCGAACGGTTCCGTGCTGGTCAGATTCACGATCTGGCGCTCGACCTTGGAACCATCGCTCCATACAAGCTCTGCAAATTCGAGCGGGAACGTGTACTCAATGCTCGCTGTGTAGTAACTCTTTGCGCCGGAGCCCTCGATTCCCCAGTTGTGGAAGAGAATTTCTCCGGAGGTGCCAAAGAAATTCCCCTCGCGAATTCCCTCGACAACCGGAGCCCAACTCTCGTTGTAAGACGGCACTTTGTCGAGCTTCAGGTAATTGATGGCTAGCATCGGATAAGTCTCATCGCCCGGCACCTTCATGTACGTGTCGCCCTCGGCAAGCATGAACTTCGGCTTGGGCGCCCAGTTGCTCATGTCATCGTTCACCCCGAAACAGCGAACCTCGCACATGCGCTGCTGCGAGAGATCCACAGGCAGCGACTCCCATGACTCGCCAATGAACCGGTCGCTGAGAAAGTAATCCTTGTCCTTGTACATATCGGGATACATCGCCGAACTCTTGGTGCGCGGGTGAGCGGTCCACAGGATGCCTTGCTCGGTGTTGACCATCTTCATCGCATCGACTGCCGAACCCAGATGATACACATGGCCGTAGACAGGATCGTTCTCCTCGAAGGTCTGTCCATCGGGGCGCGGCTCAGCATGGCTGAAGTAAATCGGCTTCGGCGTCATCAGGTACCAGTGGCCGCCAAGATACGAGTTTGCTTCTTCGGCGGGAATCACAAGGAAATTTTTGTCGGAGAGCCGTCGCGCCCCCTCGAAATAGAGTTTCTGCTCCATGAAGCGCTTTGGTCCGGGGTCGGCAAAATCGGAGTCGTCGTGAAAGTCTCCGAGATAAACAATGTTGATTCCCAACCCGCGAAATACAGGCGCCCACGTGGGCATGTAATCCGAAGTTCCACGGTCGCGAATCATCTCATTTAACTCAAGATGAAAATGACCAGTTACTGTCTTGAAGCCGGGCACCTGCTTGTAAACATCGTCGTGCGTGTAAGCCATGACCGCCTGCTGGGTCGCATGATCGCCCTTGGCGCTTAGGTAGTAGTACACGGCCATGCGCTGCATGCTGCCGGGAGGCGCGTTGTAGAGCGCATAATTCTCCACCTGTTCGCGCGCCACGCTGACACGCCTCTTCCATACCTCGTCCGACACGCCCCACGGAGCGTAACCCTCGCCTCGCTCCGGCTGCATGACGCCAAGAGAAAACGAACTGTCATTATCCTTGCGGTAGTAAACGTAGCCGAGATTCACCTCGTTTTCGCGCGCAAAAAAGAATTTGTGCGGCGGTGGAAATATCGCCAGCGAGCCAGCGCCCACATCCAGAATCTCGAGGCGGTTGCGTGCTCTTACGTTCACCGGCTCCTGATTGGCCTCGCCGCCGAAGTCATACTCCTGCCACACCTGCGATGTGTCGCGCCAGACCACTTTCGTATCGCCTTGGATGGGGAAACCCTTGAGGCCGGCCTTGTAAATGTATGCGACGTCTGGCGCATCGGTCTTGGCCAGCGCTTCCTGCCGCAGGAGATTTGAACCTTTGTAAACGGTGAATTGCAGATCGCCGGCAAACAGCCCCAGAGTTAGTCCATTGAATATCACACTCACTCGGTCTCCATCGGTTTTCACTTTGCACGCATCGGATTTATAACTCACCGCAGCGCGAGCTATCTCGCCGGAAGTTCGTGGCGAACCGGACAAATGACTCTTTCCGGGAACCACCAATGGCGCATCCCAGAAGACGTTCCATTTGTACTCTTCCTCATTCTTAGGGGTATCCTTGCCTAACTTCTTGAGGATGCTAAGTTCCGTGATGGAAATGCGGCGACGGCCCGTGGTGACCTCAAATTGAGGACTCAGATCCTTGCCAAGAACGATCCATGTACTGCCGGAACTCCGTGCCGCAAGTTCCTCGATCAGAGGTTGGCCGTCGCGCAGTGCAAACCGCGCCCGCAACTGCTGCCCCTGTTCGCCTTGCCATGACAACTCGACACCGTTGCCGTTTGCCGCGGCTTTCACGCCGGCGACGGGCTTGTAGTCCTGCATGTTGCAGTTCAGGGTCTGGGCCGTTCCCACGCTGGCATACAAAGCGAAACCCAACATCACGCCCTTTAGTTTCATGTCTGTCACTCCATCTTGTCTTCGCCGTTATCCATTCGAGATGACTCCGGCGGGTTTACCAGTCCTCCGCTTTTCAGACGGTCCGCCTCAAGGTTCCCGGTTGGGACGCCGCCAAGTTTTGCCACCCTCAATATACAGCGGCCAACCATGTGTTTGCAGCCTTGCAGGGAACGTTGCGGCAGCCCGTTACACCTTCACAAATATTCTCTTTCGATAGAGCACCCAGACCGGAAGAAAGCAGACCGCCGTGAACGAAACCGAAAAGGCGAACGCGGCCCATCCAGGATCGGGAATGTGCGCGAAGATGTGGTTGAAAAGCCAGGCCAGCGCGTCTGTCCGCTTGCCGTTTGCTGTGAAAGGCATGTTGTAGAGAGCACTGGGAACCAGCTCACTGAACATATAGGCCACGATGGCGTTGGACCCGAAGACCAGCCACGGCCATATCCACTTGTTGCCTCGGCCTCTGGTCCGGCCCTGGCCCCAGCCCTGCTGCTCCACCGCCCAATAGGCTAGCGCCAGCAAAGCCAGAGACCACCCCGCCGCAACCAGAACATACGAACTGGTCCACATCTTCTTGTTCAGCGGGAACCACAGCGACCAAAGATAGCCCGAGGCGAGCAGGGCAGCGCTGGCCGCGGTCAGCCCAATGGTCTTGGTCTTGACAGCTCGTTGACCACGCATCCACAGCCCGGCGAGCAGGCCGAGCAGCGCGGTGCCGACCGCGGGAATGTCGCTGAGCAGCCCTTCGGGGTCGCGCAGATTATGCGTCGTCCAGTCTTCGTATAGGTGGCCCGGCATGATGTGCCTGTCGAGCCAGGCCGCCAGATTCAAGTCGGGATCGAGGAAGGGAATGTCGTGTACCGGCATTCCTGCTCCCGGCACCGGAACCCAGCGCAGCAGTGCCCAGTAACCCGCCAGGACTGCAACCAGCACTGCCACCTTGGTCCAGACCCGCTTGTCCCAAAGGTAGAAGAGCCCCACCACCAGATAGCAGACGGCGATCCGCTGCAGCACGCCGTAGATGCGCAGGTGGTCAAGGTGAAAAAACGGGAAGCCGTTGACCACGATCCCCAGCAGAAACAGAGTTCCCGCTCGCCGCAACGTGTGCCATGCGAGCCAGGCGCGGGTTGCGCCGCGAGCCAGGCGCGCCTCAAAGGCAAAGACGATCGACGCGCCAACCACAAAGACGAAGGTGGGAAAGACCAGGTCGGTCGGCGTCAGGCCATTCCACACGGCGTGGTTCATGAAACCCCACGAGCCGCTGCCTCCGTTGTTGTTCACCATGATCATGAAGGCAATGGTGATGCCGCGCAACACGTCGAGCGAGAGCAGGCGATTGACAGGCGCGGAAGCGAGAGCCGGGTTGGTCATTGCGGTTCGATTCTCCGGTTGGGCCGGCTGTGGGGTCGTCCCTACCCTACGCGGTTGCGGTCCTATCCGCCAAGCCTACTGGCCGGCGGTCAGGTTCAACAAGAATTTCTTATCGATCCGGCGGCTTTCAGTGCATAATCTCATGCAACCCGTTTGCACGCAGGTTGACCCCCTATCCCTGACCAGGAGCGGCCCATGATCGATCTCAATGAAGTTGGAGCATTTCCTGAACTCGCTTTGCACGGCATGTTCAGCGCTCGATTCGGCATCTATCTTCCCGGCATCCACGCCAGCGATAACTTCGAGGTCGTGGCACGCGTGATTCACAGCATCGACCAGTTTGACCCAAGCGTGCCCGCCGCCAGCTTTTCTCTTGAGTGGCAGGCGGGCAGCGCACTTGACTTGTGGACGGCGACCATCTTGCTCACGCCCGTCGCTGGATCGCGCCTGGGAGAGATCGGCGTCCATCTTTACCGCTATGAGCTCTGGTGGACGCCCCCCGGCGGATTGCGGCAGTGCGTTTGCCCCTGGATTGTCGATCCATTTGCGCGCGAAGCCGGGATGGGCCGCATGTCTGCATTCACGCTCGACCCCTCACCCGTTCCGTTTCCGTGGACGGACGACGCCTGGAAGACGCCTGACCTGGACGATCTGATTGTGTACGAATTGCAGGTAGAGGAGTTCAACGACACCTTCGACGGAGTCATCGACCGGCTGACTTACCTTGCAAGCCTGGGCGTCAACTGCATCGAGCTGATGCCAGTCACCAGCATGCAACTGGACTTCGACTGGGGCTACGGCCCGCTGCATTACTTCGCGCCCAGCTCGCGTTTCGGCGGATCCGCCGGACTCAAGCGCCTGGTTGACGCCGCGCACGCCAAGGGCATTGCCGTCATCCTCGATGTTGTCTATGAACATGTGGATACTATGTTCGCGTACTTTTCGGTCTATAACTGCCTAGCTGGCACGGCGGGTGCGCCGAACCCGTCCAACCCCATGATGGATGGCTGGAACATCTATGGCTTTGGACCCAAGCCCGACTTTACCGTTCCATTTACGCTGGACTACTTTCTCAACATCAACCGGCAATGGATCGACGAATATCATGCCGACGGCTTCCGCTACGACGAAGTGACCGACCTTTACGTCCCCCCCATGGACGTAGGTTACCGTACGCTCGTACAACAGACCTATCTGCACTCTCTCACCTTGCCGCGCTTTCAGGGCGCGGGCGGCTACAGCCGCATCGTTCAATGCGCAGAGGCTCTCGACAAAGCACAAACTGTTCTAGCTCAGAGTTACACCAATGCTGCGTGGCAAAACGGCTTGCTCTATCTTGCCGAAGCAGTCGCCGGGGGTGACGCTCCTCAAGACAGTTATGCCCACCAGTTGGATCCGAGCTTTATCGGATTTCCCATGACCACCACCGCCGTCGATGCCCAAGGCAACCCGCTTCAGATGCCGGTTGCGCCGTTCCAATACATCGAGTCGCACGATCACAGCCAGTTGATCGTCTTTGCCAGTCCCGGCAGCGACCCCGGCGACCCCATCCCCGAGGGCGACCGCAGCCGCTTCTACAAGCTGCAGCCCCACGCCATCGCACTCTACACGCTTCAAGGCATTCCCATGTTATGGCAGGGTCAGGAGTTCGCCGATAACTACGCTCTGCCCGACAACGGCCTCGACCGGGTCCATTTGGAGCGAGTAACTCACTGGGAGTATTTCTACGATGTCCCCGGCAACACGCTGGTAAGTCTCTATCGCCGCCTCGGCAATCTGCGCCGCAGTGAAAGCGCGCTACGCAGCCGGGCGTCGTATTACTACTATGAGCAGTCGCTACAAGGCACGCAGGTGCTGATCTACTCCCGCCATGCGGTGGCCGGCGCTGCCAATCCGGAGTCCTGGGCGCTGGTGCTTTTGAACTTTTCGGATGTCGGCACAACGGTCAACGCCCCGTTTCCGATGGCAGGCACCTGGCGCGAGATGCTGGACGATACCCTGCGCTCAGCCCCGCTCGAAGTGCAGCCCGCGACGGACGGCGCAATGATCGAACTGCAGGTGCCCTCAAACTACGGGCAGATCTGGGTCAAAGTGGCTTGAACCGCGGGGTGCCCCACCCGCGCCACGTTTCTGTTTTTGTGGCGAGGGTGGGCTTCGCCCCGACGTTCGCCGCGATTTGCGCCCGCCCCTTGCTCTCGCCCCGCCGGGACGATACCCTAGTTGCATGTACGAAGATTTCCACGTAGCCGACCGCTGGAGCGGCGAAGACCTCCACTGCCGCTGGAAGGGCACTCTGGTAGCCATTGCGACCCGCCACGCAGATGCCGTCGATGTCCGCTTCGATGTGAATGGCCGCCCCCTCTGGGTCGCACTGCCTTTGCAGGCATGGGGCGAGCAGAAGCAGCGCTCCGCCAAGGTCATCACCGATCAGCTCGCCGCCCAGATTGCCGGCCGCTATCTCAAGCAGTTGGTCGAAGAAGGCTACGATTCCCGCCGCGAGATTTACACCATGACCGTTCCCGAAGTCCTCTCGCACCTCGACGCGGTGGTGGCCGAAGCCAAAGCCCAGGGTGAAATGCCCACCCTGCCGGTCATCGCTTGATTCCGGGTCTCTGACACCTAGCGGATTCGAAGGGTCTGCGCCGGTACTACGCGGCTCTGAAAGGAACAGGTCTCAGCCTGCGCATCGATTCCGTCCTCCCCTTTGAGAAATGGACCCGCTACGCTCCAGTTCCTGTCGTGAAGTCCGATCGAGAGCTCGGGCAGAACACCACAACCCTTTCCCCGGCAATATCGCATGGGAAACCGGTTATCGCGCCTTGCGCCCGCCTCCCCAAGCTGGGTATCTTTGTGAAGCAGCTTGAGCAAACCCCGGAAAGACATTTGTGGACGTTCTAAAACAGCTTTTCGAGCAGCACTACGCGTTGCCTGCGGAACAGGTGCGCCCGCTTCAGGGCCAGCTCGGCGGCTCGGGGCGCGCCATCGTCCGGCTGACCGCCGGCAAGTTGAGCGCCATCGGCATTGTGTATCCAGTCCGTGAAGAGAACGCCGCGTTTCTTGAGTTCTCCCGGCATTTTCGCCGGCACGGATTGCCGGTGCCGGAGATCTACGCCGAAGATTTGAACCAAAGCGCCTACCTTGAAGAAGATCTTGGCGACACGACACTCTTCGAGTTTCTCGGCGAGAATCGCACCGGCGAGACCATCGCTCCGCAAGCGATTGAAGCGTATCGCAACGTGGTGGCTTTGTTGCCGCGTTTTCAGGTCGAGGCAGGCCGCGATTTGAATTACAAGGCGTGCTATCCGCGATCGAGCTTCGATCGCCAATCCATCGCCTGGGATCTGAACTACTTCAAGTACTATTTCCTGCGGCTCGCCGGCATTCCCTTCAATGAGGAGGCGCTGGAGCACGACTTCACCCGCTTGACGAAGTTTCTGCTGGGCGCCAACCACGATTATTTCCTCTACAGGGATTTTCAATCCCGCAATGTCATGCTCCGCGACGGGAAGCCGTTTTTTCTCGACTACCAGGGTGGCCGCAGAGGCGCGCTGCAATACGATATCGCGTCCCTGCTCTACGATGGCAAGGCCGATCTGCCGCCGGAGTTGCGCCAGGAGTTGCTTGACTGCTATCTCGACTGCCTTGCGGGATTCATCGAGGTCGATCGCGAAGCGTTCATGGAGCACTATTACGCGTTCGTTTACGTTCGCATCTTGCAGGCTCTCGGCGCCTATGGCTTCCGCGGTTTTTACGAGCGCAAGGCCCATTTCCTGCAAAGTGTTCCGTACGCGCTGAAGAACTTGCGCTGGCTTGCCTCTCACGTCAAGCTCCCCATCGCCCTGCCGGCGCTGATGGACGCCCTCGATGGCATGGCGGGATCCGAGAAATTGCAGGGTCTGGCCTCTTCCGCGGAGAGTTTGAAGGTGCGGATATTCAGTTTCAGCTTCCACCGTGAGATGCCGACCGATGAGTCGGGCAACGGCGGCGGCTTTGTCTTCGATGCCCGCAGTCTTCCCAATCCCGGACGCGAAGAACAATTCCGCTCGCTGACTGGCAAGGACGCGCCGGTGATCGACTATCTCGATCGGCAAGAGAGCGTACATCGGTATCTCGCCGGAGTTCTGTCGCTTGTGGATGCAAGCGTCAGCGCATACCAGCGCCGGGGTTTCAAAAGCCTGATGGTTTCGTTCGGCTGCACGGGCGGCCAGCACCGTTCTGTGTATCTCGCCGAGCGGTTGGCGAAGCATTTGCGCGGCAGCGGCGGAGTCGAAGTCGTAGTCCGTCATATCGAACTGGAGAAGATGGGCAAATGAAGGCGATGATTCTGGCCGCCGGCCTGGGCACGCGCCTGCGACCCCTGACCGACGAACGCCCCAAAGCGCTGGTGACCGTCTCCGGCCACACGCTGTTGGAGATCGCTCTCTGCCGCTTGCGCTCCTTTGGCGTGCGCGCGGCGATTGTCAACGCGCACCATTACGCGGAGATGATTATCGATTACCTGAGAGCCAACGATAACTTCGGCATGAGGATCGAAGTATCTCGCGAGGACGCTCTTCTTGATTCAGGCGGCGGCTTGAAAAATGCCGCTCGCTTCTTTCTTGAAGCTGCCGGTAGTTTGCACGAGCCGTTCATTTTGCACAACGTCGATGTCATCAGCACCATCGATCTCGGGCGCATGATGCGGTTTCACACGGAGCTCAACGCCCTTGCCACCCTTGCCGTGCAAGATCGCGAGACTTCGCGGTATCTGCTCTTCGATGAGCAAGGCCAGCTTTGCGGCCGTCGAGCTGGGGGCGATGGCGAAGCTGAGTTTGCGCGCCCTGCTCACGGGGTACAGGCGCTGGCCTTTTCCGGCATCCATATCCTCTCGCCCGCGATCTTCGCGAAGATCGAAGAGAAAGGCGCCTTTTCCATCATTGCCGCTTATATTCGTCTCGCCGCTCAAGGAGAAAAGATCGTCGCCTTTCGTGCGGATGAATGCTATTGGCGCGATCTCGGCCGGCCCGAGAGCATCCTGCAAGCAGCACGGGATCTGGGCAGCGGAAAGTACTCCATAAGCTGATGCGATAGCCCGCCGCCACCGAAACCAAGTGGGGAAATACAGTCCTGCATCCTATCCGCACTTGAACTTGTTGAATTGAAACCAAGCTGCATCGATGAATGCACCAACACTGGTGAAATCCACAGGTTTGCCTGCGTTTTGCACTTGCTTCCACAGATTGAATCGTCCTACTCTCCTAATCAGTTGGTGACCCTGTAGGGAATCGGAAACGCAGTTCCAGTCTGGCAGGAAGATGCAAGATTTATTTGGGCTAGGCAGTTCATAGCCGGGAAACCGGCAGGTGGAATGTCAAGTTGAGATTGAGAGTGCATCCAGAGTCAGACGGGAATGTGCAAGACCCGGCCCGACACGAAGATTCATCCGCGGCCTAGCCGAGGATGCAAAGTTCGGGTTATGCCGGGGAGTCATCATCGACCTGGCCGTAGATGCGCAATTCGGGGCAACCCGGATACGCATGGACGGCGCAGCCGGAAGGTGCGAGATTCAAGGAGACTTGGAGATCCATCGGAAGGCGGTGTCGAAGGAGCGAGGATTCGGGGCAACCCGGAAACTCCCCGGAGGTACAGCCGGAAGGTGCGAGATTCAAGGCAACTTGAAGATCCGTCGGAAGGCAGTGCAGAAGGAGCGAGGATTCGGGGCAACCCGGAAACTCCCCGGAGGCACGGCTGGAGGGTGTGGGATTCGAGGAGACTCGAAGACTCATCGCCGGCGAGGCTGGAGGAGCGAAGATTCGGGGCAACCCGGAGCTTCATCGCCGGTTTCGCTGGAGGATGCGGGATTCGAAGAAGCTCGGAGCCTAGCCTCAAGGCTGGACAGGGCGATGGATGGTTCGAGCAACCTGCGAGTTCACTGCATTGAGGCGCCAGAGGCTCCGGTCTCTGGCGTCTTCGTTTGTGGTCTCCATCCGTCGTTGCCAGCTCATTGAGAGATGAAACCGCATTCATCCTCCCCTGCGATCCGCTATCTTCCCGGCGCGCTAACCCCGCGCAGCAGGGTCCAACTCGCTGCATTCGTTCGGTCCCTTTCGCAGCGCTTCCATGCACTGGCAGGCTGTCTTTGCTTTACGGCGAATAACATCCTTTTGTAGCCTTGCAGGCTGGTGGATTCTCTCTGTCGCCCCGTTCGACAACCTCCGGAGCCCCGCTCTCCGATCCCTCGCAACAAAAAACTGACAACTGGCTTCCGCAATGGCACAATAGCTTATCTCTCACTTTTCAGTATTTTCCACACGGAAGGATTTCTATCCATGGTGAGTCTAACGATGGCGGAAGCGGTGCGAGCCTTGGCTTCTGGGCCGCAAGTTCATGCGAACACGGCTGTTGCTCAACTGATTGAGATCGCGCTCAAGCGCGGCGAAGCCCGCCTTGCAGCCAATGGCGCGCTTCTGGCGACCACGGGCCATCGAACCGGCCGCAGCCCCAAAGACAAATTCACCGTCGACGACGAGGTCACCCACGCCCAGGTTCATTGGGGAAAGGTGAACCAGGCTTTCTCAACGGAGCGCTTTGATGCCCTGCTTGTAAGGGTTCTCGATCACATGCGGGCGCGCGACCTTTTCGTCCAGGACCTCTATTGCGGCGCTGATCCGGCCTATAGGCTCCCCATTCGCGTCATAACGGAATATGCCTGGCACGCCTTGTTCGTGCGCCAGCTCTTCGTCCGGCCGCAAGGCGATGAATTGGCAGCACATGTGGCTGAGTTCACTGTCATCGCCGCGCCCGAGTTTCTGGCCGTGCCAGAGCGCGACGGAACCCGTTCCGGAGCATTCATCCTTGCTGATTTCACCCGCAAGATCATCCTCATCGGCGGCACAAAATATGCTGGCGAGATGAAGAAATCGATCTTCGGCGTGATGAACTTCCTGGTTCCCAGCCGCGATGTGCTGCCCATGCATTGCTCGGCCAACGTGGGCGCGGATGGCGTTACCGCTTTGTTCTTTGGACTCTCGGGCACCGGTAAGACCACGCTCTCCGCCGACCCCGCTCGCCGCCTGATCGGCGACGACGAGCATGGCTGGAGCGCAACCGGCGTCTTCAACTTCGAGGGCGGATGCTACGCCAAATGCGTCGATCTGAGCGAAGAGAAGGAGCCGCAGATCTACCGCGCCATCCGCTTTGGCTCCGTGCTTGAAAATGTGATTCTCGATCCCGTTACCAGCGAGCCCAACTACGCCGACATCCGGCTAACCGAGAACACCCGCGCCGCCTATCCCGTTGGATACATTGAGAAGGCAGTCATCCCCGGCATCGGCGGGCATCCACACAACGTCTTCTTCCTTACCGCGGATGCCTTTGGCGTGCTGCCGCCGATCTCCCAGCTCACCCCAGAACAGGCCATGTATCACTTTCTCTCGGGCTATACCGCCAAGCTGGCGGGGACAGAGGCTGGCATGGGATCCGATCCGATACCCGAATTCTCAGCCTGTTTTGGCGCGCCTTTTTTGCCGCTTGCTCCGCGCGTCTATGCCGAGATGCTCGGCAAGCGCCTCCAGCAGCACAAGGCAAAATGCTGGCTGGTCAATACGGGCTGGTCCGGCGGCAAATTCGGGGTGGGCGAGCGCATGAGCATCATGATCTCTCGCGCCCTGGTTCATGCCGCGCTCACCGGCCAATTGGATCATGTGGATTTTGTGACCGAGCCGGCCTTTGGCCTGCACATTCCAGTAAGCTGTCCCGATGTTCCGGCGCAGGTTCTCAATCCGCGCAATGCCTGGGCAGATAAAGACGCCTATGACGCGCAGGCAGCCGACCTGGCTGCGCGTTTCGAGGCAAACTTCGCGCAGTTCGACGCGCCTGAAGCGGTGCGCGCCGCAGGGCCGCACAGCGTTGCGAGGGTGTAGAGAGCGGAGCGTTTGTCTGATTGCGGTTTGGGCCATCGCAAGGGCAGGATTCTCTGAATCCTGCCCTTGCGCTTTGGAGGTGACTACGTCAGTCGGGCGAATCTGCGCGACGACTCGGGAAAATCCATGCCGGTGACGAATCACGCCACCGCGGCACAGCCCGCCGCCAGACTCCATTAAACACATCTGTCGCAGCCGCCGCATTTACAATGTCAAGTGTGCAGCCCGAATCGTCTTCGCCCATCATTCTCGCCGAAAACCTGACCAAGGTTTATGCGGCGGGCCGACTTGAGGTCACCGCGGTGCGCGGAGTCTCGCTAGCCGTCGAGCGCGGGGAGTTTGTAGCCATTGTGGGCCCCTCGGGTTCTGGCAAGTCCACACTTTTTTACCTGCTCGGCGGGCTTACCCAGGCTACGCATGGGCGGGTCGTCATTGACGGGGTGGATTTTGCCACGCTCAGCGACGCCCAGCGCACGCGCCTGCGCAAGCAACGTATTGGGTTCGTCTTCCAGAAGTTCAACCTGCTGCCCACGCTTTCGGCCATGGGCAATATCGAGATTGCCTGGGCAGTCAGTGGCCGCAAGCAACCCCTGGATCTCAAATATCTCGACCATCTCAGCGATCTTCTGTCTATCCAGGGCAGGCTCCCGCATCGGCCCTCGGAGTTGAGCGGCGGCGAACAGCAGCGGGTGGCCATTGCACGGGCGCTGATTACCCGGCCGGCCATTGTGCTGGCAGACGAACCCACGGGCAACCTGGACACAAAGAACTCCGAAGCCGTGCTGCACATGCTGCTCAGGTCGAATCGGGAGCTGGGCCAGACCACTTTGATGATCACCCACAACCCCGAGGCCGCATCCATCGCCAGCCGGATATTGTACATGCGCGACGGAGAGATTGTGCGCGAAGAGAAGGGTTCGAGGTCCGACATCGCATTGCCTGCGACTGCCGCGGCATTGGCAGGGGCGGCATGGCCGGCGGCAACTCAGGTTGTCGTTTGACCTGATTTCCGCCGCCCGGTATACTCAATCTTGCAACAAGCGGGAGTAGCTCAGTGGTAGAGCATCGCCTTGCCAAGGCGAGGGTCGCGAGTTCAAATCTCGTCTCCCGCTCCATTCCGCCCTCCGGCGCCTGCCGGGTTGGCTAGGGTGGTTTGGAATGAACCCAATATAAGGCAGCCCTGCCAAGGCGCGGTACCCAAGTGGTAAGGGAGAGGTCTGCAAAACCTTTATGCGCCGGTTCGATCCCGGCCCGCGCCTCCAATCCTTTCAACAACCTAGAACAATATCATGATAGCTGTACCTAGTTTTGACAAGTTCTGAACCATGCTGTGGCGTTTTCTGTGGAGATTTGCGGTAGCGCATTTCTGATGGCCTGGTAAAGTTCGTGGCTGGTTTGAGCTTTGGCTGCACGCAATATTTCTTTCAGCTTCAACCAGGCCTTTTCGATTGGATTCAAGTCCGGTGAATAGGGCGGCAGATAGAGCAACTCCCCCCTCTTGCATGAATGCGTTCACTTACACTCCGAACCTTGTGACTGCTTAGATTATCCATCACCACCACATCGCCCGGCGCAAGCACTGGGCAGAGCACATGGTCCAGATAGGCCAGGAAAATCAACTGTTCCGGCGAAATGGTCAAGATGCGCCGATGAAACGCGGCACGACTCAGACGGTTTGCTTCCGTGTCTCGCTCGACGGCGTGGATCGACTTTTCCTGAGACGGAGGCCGAGTCGTTTGACCCAGTTTTGCGTGAGAGTCCAACTGATCGCTACGCCATTTTCCGCGAGAATCTTGTCGCGCAACTGGGCAATGGTGATGTCCGCCTGGGCCTCAACCAAAGCCAGCATATGAGCGCGAACTTCTTCCGTAACACGCGAGCGAACACCGAAGCGCGACTGCATCAAACGCTTCCTATGACCACTGCGAATCAGTTGCTGGCGCACCTTGCGCACATACTCCCAACTGACGCCAAAACGGCTCGCGAGAATGCGGCAACTACCTTCGCCGCGCTCCGAGGCTTCCAAGATCCTGACCCGCAGATCGTCCGAATATGCTCGTCCCATCGGTCTCATGTCGCGGTGACCTCACCGGAGAAATCGAGCATAAAGGACCACTGCATTCCTTGGGTATATCTATCTTGATTCCGCTCTAGGACGACAGATCCCAGAGTCTGCACTCTCTGGTTGCCAATATGGTTGCGCATTGGCGCTTCCATCCTAGCCTCCTGTTTCCGCGTTAAGCGCCTGCGTATACGCGGTCGGCGCAAGTGGAGGGTGAGGCAGGAGATGGATTCGTGCAAATTGGCGAAGCGGAGTTCAGTTGATCGGCAGATTGGGGGGGGATTCGAACCGCTATCCAAAGGGAACAACTTTGAGCTGGATTGCTATCGGAATGCATCCGTTTTGAAACAGGGTGGGCACAAAAATGGGCACAGTCGTTTGTTTTTGGGGT